>Ga0101944_10006690_pt1 | contig 12054 bp, 11 predicted proteins | sample DewCreD2012metaG_FD_75245 | JGI IMG/M metagenome (GOLD analysis project Ga0101944, IMG submission 75245) | Hot spring sediment bacterial and archeal communities from British Columbia, Canada, to study Microbial Dark Matter (Phase II) - Dewar... ... | reverse complement strand
ATTGAGTATTATCAGTTCCTTGATGTTTACTTCATCTAAAATAACATCTCTCATTTTATCAAGAGCTTCACGTTTATCTTTTTCGACAACAACCATAATCCTTCTTAGCGGCTGACGAACTTTAAGATTATTCTTTGCTCTCATTGCACGAGTAAGATACACAACTTTCTGAGCAACATCCATTTTCTCTTCTAGTTCTGTCTCACGATAAGTTTGTATAGGAAATTCAGACAAATGCACTGACTCAAATTTTTCTTTATTAGTTACAGTGTTCAGATTTCTGTAAATCTCTTCCGCAATAAAAGGAGCAAAAGGAGCTGTGAGTTTTGCTACTGTAATTAAACACTCATATAATGTTTGATAAGCAGATAGTTTTTCGCGGTTCATTTCTGATTTCCAGAAACGGCGTCGGCTTCTTCTTACATACCAGTTAGAGAGCTGATCAATAGTGAAATCTGAAACTGCACGAGCTGCTTTTGTAACGTCGTATTCATCCATTTCTTTTTCATATTCTTCAACGAGAGCATTTAATTTAGATATAATCCATCGGTCAATTTCTGTTCGCTCTTCATAAGGGACTAATTCTTCATTAAAGTTAAATTTATCAATATTAGCATAAAGAGCGAAGAATGAATAAGTGTTTACCAAAGTTCCAAAAAATTTTCTTTGAGTTTCTGCCAAACCTTCTTCGTCAAACAAGGTCGGACGCCATGGTGGACTATTTGTAATCAGATACCAGCGAGTTGCATCAGCACCATATTTATCAAATAAATCAAAAGGATCTACAGTATTGCCTTTTGATTTCGACATTTTGTTTCCTTTTTTATCAAGGATTAATTCATTAACCAATACATTCTTATATGCAACATTATCAAAAAGCATCGTTGCAATTGCGTGTAAGGTATAAAACCAACCTCTTGTCTGATCTATTCCTTCGCTGATAAAATCTGATGGGAAACATCTTTTCTCGAACATTTCTTTGTTTTCAAACGGATAATGATACTGAGCAAAAGGCATAGCTCCGGAATCATACCAAACATCTATTACTTCTGGAGTACGTTTATAAATTTTTCCATTTTTTTCAAATAAAACTTTATCAACGAAATGTTTATGAAGGTCTATATTTTCAATTTCAGAAACCGAGATTCGTTTTCCATTTTCTTCAATAAAACCTGTTTTTAATTCTTCAATACTTCCGATTGCAAACATATCACCATCATCAGCAATCCATATAGGAAGAGGAGTAGCCCAGAATCTATCTCTTGATAATGCCCAATCTTTATTTTCTTCGAGCCAGTTGCCAAATCTGCCAGAACCGACTTCGGGTGGCTGCCAGTTGATAGTTTTATTAAGTTCAACCATTCTTTCAGCAAATTGAGTAGTTCGGATAAACCAGGATTCGCGGGCATAATAAATAACAGGAACATCCTGATGCCGCCAACTGAATGGATAAGTGTGAATAATTGTCTCTTTTTTGTAAAGCTTTTGTTCGTGTTTCAACTTCAATATAATTCCATTATCAGCGTCTTTAACAAACTGACCGGCAAAATCTGTTACTTCGTTTGTAAATAAACCAGAGCGAGTTACGGGTTGTAATAACGGAAGATTATACTTCTTAGAAATTTCGTAGTCATCAGCACCAAAAGCAGGTGCAATATGAACAATACCAGAACCATCTTCAGTGCTGACAAAATCGCCTTCAATTATGTAAAAAGCTTTTTTATCAACCTGGCAATAATCTAATAATTGTACGTAATGAATTCCAGCTAAATCTTTTCCTTTAAGCTCTTCGAGGATTTCGTAATCTTCATCTATTACTGAAAGTCTTTCTTTGGCAAGGATAATAACTTTACCTTCGGATTTTATTTTTACATAGTCAATATCAGAACCAACTGCTAAAGCAACATTAGATATTAAAGTCCAGGGAGTAGTTGTCCAAACAAGGAAATATTCATCAGCATCTTCTCTTTGAAATAAAACATAAACTGAAGGGTCTTTTGTCTCGCGATAACCTAATGCAAGCTCGTGCGAGGAAAGTACTGTTTCAGATTTTGGATCTTGCGGAACAATTTTATAATCACGATAAATCAATCCTCTGTCAAAAAGATTTTTAAGAGACCACCAAACAGATTCAATATAATTATTATCAAGTGTAATGTAAGCTGATTTTAAATCAATCCAGTATCCCATTCGTTCGGTCATCTTTTCCCAAAGGTCGAGATAAGTAAAAACTGATTCTTTACATTTCTGATTATACTTTTCAATACCGTAAGCAATAGCTTCACTTTTGTGTTTAATACCCAGAGTTTTCTCAACTTCAATTTCAACCGGTAAACCGTGAGTATCCCAACCAGCTTTTCTTTCAACTCGAAATCCTTTTAATGTTTTATAACGGCAAATTAAATCTTTAAGAGTTCTTGCCATTACGTGATGAATGCCGGGCTTTCCATTGGCTGTTGGAGGTCCTTCATAAAAAGTAAATGATTTGTTTTCATCTCTGGAGGTAACGCTTTTCTCGAAAATTTTATTTTCTTTCCAGAACTCTAAAATCTCGTTTTCAATCTGCGGATAACTGAATTTTTCTAAATTTTGTTTGAACATAATAAGTACTAAAGTTCCTTGTATTTTTTTAATAATTCGAATTCATTTTTAATTAGTTGTTTCAATTCGTTTTCAGTCTTGTTTTTAATCATATTTATTTTCTCAGCTTCAATTTCAGCATTAGATATAATTTCTTTTGCTTTTAATTCTGCTTCTTTAATAATCAAATCACCTTTTAATTCATAGTCAAGTTTACTGTTTTCCAAAATTTTAATTTTTTCTTTCAGAATAATTACTTCTCTTGCTCCTTGCAAAATGAATTGCATAGCCATACCAAAAAATCCCATTGCTCCAAGAGTAATATTTCTAAGACTGTAAAGAATTAAATTTTCAGCAGAAATATTATCACTTCCAAAATACTCATTAAAAAATGTAACAGTGAAAAGACTCAATACCAATGTAGCAACTATAACAGCAAATAAAATTTTTCCGCCATATTGCCATCCTGCTTGTCTCGAAAGAAACCAACCGCTTGCAAAGCAAAAAACTGAAAGAACAAACCAAACAGCAAAATTGTTTGATCCAAAATTGAAATAATCAACACCAATAAAATTTGAGGCATATATCAGCAAAGCTATAAGCAATGCGCCAAAGTAATCTAAAATATGTTTTTTGAAATCTATCAATTTGCAATTCTCTTAATTAGTTCAACAAAAATTGTGGTCATTTTAGGTTCAGCTTGATTAGCCGCCTGAATAATTTCCTCTAAAACAACGGGTTTAAGGTTTTCAGGGAAACATTCATCAGTAATTATACTCATTCCAAAAACATCAAACCGCATATGGTTTGCAACAATATTTTCAGGAACAGTTGACATTCCAACAACATCAGCACCGATTTGTCTTAAAAATTTATATTCTGCTCTTGTTTCAAGGTTGGGACCTGGCACAGCAACATAAACACCTTTATGAACTGGAATATTCTTTTCAACTGAAATCTGTTCTGCTAAATTTATCAACCTTTTAGAATATGGTTCACTCATATCAGGAAATCGGGGACCAAGTTCATCTTCATTTTTACCAATAAGTGGATTATCACCGAGAAGATTTATATGATCTTCAATTATCATTAAATCACCTTTTCTGTAAGAAGGATTCATTCCTCCGCAAGCATTTGAAATCAGCAAAGTATTTACACCTAAAAATTTCATTACTCTGACCGGATATGTAATTTCTTGCATTGAATATCCTTCATAAAAATGAAATCGCCCTTGCATTACAACAACTTTCTTTTCACCGATATGACCAAATATCAATCTTCCGTGATGAGATTCTACTGTTGATACGGGGAAATGCGGAATTTTTTCATACTCAATTTGATGTTCTATTTCTATTTCTTTTACTAATCCGCCTAATCCTGTGCCGAGTATTATTCCAATAGAATACTCATCCTTTGTAAATTGATGAATCACTTCTAATGATTCTTTTATTTTTTGGATTAAACTACTCATTTTCTAAAGACTCTACAATTTTATCAATATCAATTTTTATGAAGTCAACATTTTGCAAATTTTCTTCAATAGATTTTGTTGTATCAAAATTGTATTCCGGATTAATAATTCTTACCTGAGTATTTAGAATAGCTTCAAGTTTAGCGATTATGAGATTTTTTTCTTCCTGAAGATTTAATATTGCTTCATTAAGTTTTTTTGCTTTTTCTTTGGCATTTTCAACAATCTGATTAGCTTTTATTTCTGCTTCCATCATCATAACCTGAGTCTGCTTACGAGTTGATTCAATGGATTTACTTGAGCTTTCCTGAGCTTTTAAGAGAGTCTGTTGCAAGTTATGCTCAATTTCTTTGTAAGATTCAATCTGTGCTTTCAATTCCTTTTCTTTTAATTTAAGTTCTTCATTCTCTCTCAATAACAAATCAACTTCATCTGCAATTCTATCAAGAAAAGTTTTAACTTCTTCTGAGTTTAAGCCAAAAAGTTTTTTTGAAAACTCCTGATTTCTAATAGAGTTTGAATTTAATTTCAAATTTGTCTCCAGTTTTTAGAATAATCTCTTTCACCAAAAATGGCTGAGCCAATTCGTAGAATTGTACTTCCTTCTTCAATGGCTATTTTAAAATCATTTGTCATCCCCATAGAAAGCTCTGTAAAATCAAAACCATTTCTATTGAGTTTTTCTTTAAGATTTCTCAAATAGCTAAAACTTTTTCTTATCAAGTTTTCATCATCAGTCAAAGGAGAAATTGTCATTAAACCGATGCTTTTCACATTTGAAAGTTTTTTAGCTTCCTCTGCCAATTCAAAAATCTCTTCTTCTGAAGTAACTCCTGATTTTGTTTCTTCTTCGGAAGTTTTTACTTCAAATAATATTTTTTGAATTTTACCCAAAGACTCAGCTCTTTTATTTATTTCAAATAGTAAATCTAAACTATCAACCGAATGAATAAATTCAGCACATTTGACGGCATATTTAACTTTATTTTTCTGCAAAGTGCCAATAAAGTGCCAAATTACTGAATCACCAAGTTTATCGAACTTGAGTGATAATTCCTGAGCACGATTTTCACCAAAATTCTCTACACCGGAATTTTTTGCTTGAATAATTGCATCTGTTCCAAAATATTTCGAGACAGCTACAAGTTTAATTTCTTCGGAATTCCTGCCACATTCCAGACACTTTTCTTTTATTGCCTGGTTTAGTTTTTTTACATTTTCAGAAATCATAAAAATAAGGTTGTGAATTTATCTTTGAATGCTATAAAAAGCAACGAAAACCATTATTTAATGCAAATTATGTTAAAATCTCTATGCAAATATAAGATGTTTTAAAGTATGGAATTTTGATATTTTAAATTGAATTGAAAAAAACGTAGGCTTGAAAAACTGATTATATCAAGTTGAAACTTAATGAAGAAGATTTCCAATCAGTAGCAATAACTTATCTATTTATTATTTCAAATCACTTTGCTAATTGAAAAATAAGCAATAGTATTGTTGCAATACTTCCAATAATACTGAAATATCCTGATAACTCTATTGTAAAGGTTCTAAATGATTTTAGTCTTTCTTTAGGTACAAAAATAAAGTCACCTTCTTCGAGAATGATATTATCCTCCGCAGAAATCCAATTACGGGAACTGCCTTTTATTATCATTATTTCATCTTCAGCATACTCACCTATTCCACCAGCTTGATCAATATAGTATTTATAGTTTTTACCTTCAGAAAATTTTACGTGACCTGGATTAGATACCTGACCGAAAACATAGACAGTATTCATTTTGGGCGGGATAATTATTACATCACCCGGATAAATAACAAAATTATAAATTTCAGAGTTTTCGTCTGCTACTTTAGTAAAATCAACCGCACTACCTTCATTCAAAACACGATATTGATTTTCTGCGGCAAAATAATTTTGATCCTCTTCAACTAAATTTGACATTCTAAACATCATTTGTTGCTCATAATTTACAATTCTATCTACTAATTCAGGATTATTATTTATGAGGTTTTCATCTATTTTAATTCCATATTGTTTTTCTAAAAGTGTAGTAATGCTATTACCTCTAAAAATTCTGGCTCGCTTTAGAGATGCATTAGATGTAAAACCATTACTTTTTTTGATTATTTCGCCAAGTTTTGTATTGCTTTTAGTAATTGGGACATATCCGGGTTGATTAACTTCACCAAGAACTAAAGCAAAAAACTGCTTTCTTTGAGTTTCATTCGCTAAAACAACTACCTGATCGCCTCTTTGCAGTGAAAAATCATCTTTTAAGTCTATTTCTATTTCTTTCTGTTTTTCACCATCGTAAGTTAATCGGCTTACTTTTACTTTACCTGATATTTCATAGGCTGGATTTAAACCGTGAGCAAGTTCAATAAGATCTGATAATTTATCACCCTCAACAAAAAGAAACGTCCCGGGAATATTTACTGCCCCAGAAATTGATATAAAGTTTCTTTCAATATCATTTGGAGGGAAAATTATAACGTCATCATTTTTTAAGTAAGGATTATTTACAAAATCGCCGTTAATTCTGAATTTTTGTAAGTCAATTTTTAATGAGGTACCATCTGCACGTTTGAGAATTATTCCGCGTAGTGAAAAATCTGAGAAGTCCTTTTTAATTTTTTCTAAAAGTCTTTCTTCGTTAATTGATCCTATCGCTCTTTCAAACGCTTGATTATAAACTCTTGTTACAAATTGATCCAACCTTTCTGCAATAGTTGAAATAAAACTACCAGTTACAGGAAAATGTCCTGCAATACTTACAGAAATTGTTGTAGGCATAACATTCTGATTTGCTCTTTCATTATTTTGAGCAAAAACTATTGAAGATAATAAAATTAAAACTATTAAATATTTCATTGTCTATTCTGATATTGTTCATTGTAATATTTGATGTATTCTCCGGATATGATTCTTTCCCACCATTCTTTGTTTTTTAAGTACCAATCAATGGTGTATTGAATAGCTGACTCAAATGAGAATTCTGGTTTCCAGCCAAGTTCATTTTGAATTTTAGTTGAGTCTATTGCATAACGTCTGTCGTGTCCGGGTCTATCTTTTACATATTCAATCAACTCTTCACTTTTGTTTAAATATTTTAAGATTAGTTTGACAATTTCTATGTTCTTCATTTCGTTACTGGCACCAATATTATAAACTTCACCAATCTTTCCTTTTTCAAAAACCAGATCAACCGCCTTATTATGATCAATTACATAAATCCAATCCCTTACGTATAAACCATCACCGTAAACCGGAAGTTTTTTGTTATTTAATGCGTTGATAATCATAAGAGGAATAAGTTTCTCTGGGAATTGAAATGGCCCATAATTGTTTGAACACCTTGTTATTAGAACAGGCATTTTATAAGTATGATAATACGCCTGAACCATTAAATCAGCAGCAGCTTTACTTGATGAATATGGACTATTAGGAGAAATTGGAGTTGTTTCAGTAAATAATCCTGTTGGACCTAAGCTTCCATAAACTTCATCAGTTGATACTTGTAAAAATCTCTCAACATCATATCTCCTTGCAGTCTCAAGCAAAACGTTTGTGCCAAGTACATTTGTTCTGTAAAAAACTTCTGCACCAAGAATACTTCTATCTACGTGAGATTCCGCTGCAAAATTTATAACATATTTAATCTCATATTTTTCGAAGATGTAATTAACCAATTCGTGATTTAAAATATCACCTTTAATGAAAACGTAGTTAGGGTTATTTTCTGATTCTTTTAAGTTTTCAAGATTTCCGGCATAAGTAAGTTTATCTAAATTTACGATGAAATAATCATCTCGTTCTTTCAGGATATGGTTTATAAAATTACTGCCAATAAATCCTGCACCGCCAGTTATTAAAATATTTTTCATAATTAAAATGCAAAAAATCCGAAATAAATTCCTGTTTGAAGAAAAAATGAATTTCCGTTAAAACTATCAGGAGCATTGTAGAGAGTTTGATTATTATTTGCTTTCCACTCTCCGCCAAAAGCAAATTGATAACCAACCCCAGCCCTGAAAGCTAAAAATCTATATATGGGAATATCTACATTTAATGTGGGAGAAAGAAGGAAAAAATCATTATTCAATTTTGTATAATTATTTTTTTGAGAAGATGTAAAAACAGTTGTCCACGAAAAATTCTGACTATTTTCATAATACTCAACTGATATTCCTCCAGCACCTATAATTGCTCCTAATGAAATTGCAATATCTTTGACAAATGGAAGAGTATATTCAACTGTAAAACCTCCAACTCCAACACTGTAATCAACCTGATAATTTGTGTTATTTTTTGAGTGTGATAAGCTTTTTGTGCCACCATATCCAAGCCCTCCAACCCTAAGTTGTGGAATAAAACCTAAATAAATATATCCACCTCCACCTGTTGTAAAAATAGTCTCGTTGCTAAACTTAGGAAGTGAAAGAGAAACAAGCTGAGCATTAAGATCATTCAAGTTTACAAATTGTAGTCCCGGAGAAAAACCACCACCACCTCCAAAAGGTGAATCGAAGTAAGTCTGTGACTGAGTAAAAATATTATTGGTCAGGATTAATAAAATTAAGATTGCTTTTTTCATAATTAATCAATTATTGTTTATAAATTTAGTGAAGTGCTGTAAATTAGCAAATAATTAAAGAAATCAATTTTATATTTATCTATGAAAATCTTAATTACAGGTGGAAGCGGACTTTTAGGTCAGTATCTAAATATAGTCCTCAGTGAAAAATACGATATTTTAACTCTTTACAACTCCAACGTTGGCAATTGCTATCAATTTAACTCAGTCAAAATAGACTTAAAGAATAAAGATGCCCTGAAAAGTATTTTTGAAAGATTTAAACCAAATTTGGTTGTTCATTCTGCTGCTATTACTTATTCTTTATTGGATAATAAATATTCGTTAAAAGAATATTATGATAATAACGTTTTAGTAACAAAATTTGTTTCAGAGTTGTGTGCAGAGTTTAATTCGAAAATGATTTATATTTCTACTGATTTGGTTTATGACGGAAACCGTGGTTCATATCTTGAGGAAAATTCAAAGCTTAATCCTGCATCTGCTTATGCTGAAACTAAATTAATAGGAGAAGAATACGTAAAAAAAATCATTGAGAATTATGTGATTCTAAGATTAGCCCTGCTTTTTGGTTTTGGATTAAATCATTCTATTTGTCATTTTCAAACAATGTATAAAAATCTTATTGAAAATAAACCTGTAAAACTTTTTACTGATCAATTCAGATCACCGATTTCAATTTCAGAGGCTTCGAAAATTATTTATAAGATAATTGAATTAGATGCTCCCAAAGGAATTTATAATTTGGGTGGTCAAGAAAGATTATCAAGATACGAATTAGGGGAATTATTAGCTAAAAAGATTAGAGCAAAACCTGAATTATTGATTCCTTCTTCTTTAAAGGAAGCTGAAACAGTTCCTTTTGTAAAAGATGTGTCATTGAACACAAATAAAATTAGAAATTTAGGAATCGGAATTTCATCTTTGGAAATTATGTTAAATGAAATCTTGAAAAATCCTAAATAAAAATTTGACTTTGATTAAATAATATTCCATATTCGCAATGAAAATAAAAAAGGAAAATTTATCAGAGACTTGTTACTTTATAAAATTTATTACGTCTAAAATTATGATTTTAAAAAGTAACATTTTTTGCCGATTTAGGGAATTTCTCTTATCGGTTTTTTGTTAATAAGAAAAAAGGAGGATAAAATAACTAAATTGATACGATTTGTAAGTATCCGAACCCAAAAACAAAAAAGGAGAAAAGAACGATGAAAGAAATCAAAGCAAAATTAGAGAATCCTTTATCAGAGCTTATTAGCGATGATATTTATGAACTTCTTCATTCGCACGGTTTAATAGACGAAAAGGCAGTAAGAGATTATCAGATTAGGAAAAAATTCAAACAATTACGTGCAAGCAAAATAAGCGCTGGTGATGCAATTGACGCTATCAGGGAAGAGTATCCTTATTTGCAATTCGATACAATAAGAAAAATTGTTTATCAGATTAGCAAATAAATATTAGTTATTGACAAATACTAAATAATGTTTTATTTTTCAACTGACTTTTTCAAAGGGTTCTCCCCTGCCTTTTGAAAGTAAATAAGTCAGGCCCGGTGTTTCCCCGTCACCGGGTTTTTATTTTAATTTAAGAGGTAAAATATGGCAAAGGTTATAAAAAAACCATCTGTTAAAGCAGCTAAAAAGCTCCCTTCACCTTTTTTCATTTATTGGGAAAAACCAAATTACTTCCTTCTTATTCTGGGTTTGATTCTTTTAATTTTAGGATATTATGCTATGAGTGTCGGTTCTTGGGACAGTTTCTCATCCCTTGTCATTTCACCGATAATTCTTTTTATTGCATACGTCCTGATTTTCCCTATTGCTATTCTCTATAAGAAAAAGTCTAAGTCAGAGAATGAGATAAACAACTCTCAATAAACATTTTGGGCAAATTAACATTTGAACAGCTTGTTGATCTGTTTCTTCTGCTGTCTATAGATAAAATCGGACCTTCAAGAATTAGGTCTCTGTTATCAAAATTTAAAAACTTCAAAAATATTTTCAATGCTTCTTTATCAGAACTCCAAGAAACTGAAGGTATTAGTCAGGAATTGGGAAAGAGAATAAAAATCTCTTATGAGAAAAGAAATTCTCTAATCCCAATAGTCGAAAATCAGTTAATAAGATTAGATAAATTAAACGCCAAATTGATTTCAATCTGGGATAATGAATATCCAGCTCTATTAAAAAAAATTTACGACCCTCCAATATTACTTTATGCAAAAGGCAGCTTTTCAGAAAAAGATAATTACTCAATTGCTGCAGTGGGAACAAGAAATCCAACCAACTATGGAAAAATTCAGACTGAAAAAATAATTTCTGATTTAGCCCAACAAGGTATTACAATAGTTAGTGGAATGGCAAGAGGAATTGATTCAATCGCTCACGAAGCTGCTCTTAAAAATGGTAGTCGGACAATTGCGGTAATTGGTTCGGGCTTAGATGTAATTTATCCGCCAGAAAATAAAAATTTATACAAAAAGATTTCTGAAAACGGGGTTATTATTTCTGAGTTTCCGTTAGAGACAAAACCTGATGCACCAAATTTTCCAAGAAGAAATAGAATTATCTCTGGTCTTTCACTTGGAGTAATTGTTTTTGAGACTGCCATAAATGGTGGTGCAATGCAAACAGCAAGATTAGCTTTAGACCAAAACAGAGAAGTTTTTGCTGTGCCCGGAAATTTAGGAGTTAAGCAAGCTGAGGGCACAAATTTACTTATTCAAAGAGGAGAAGCTGAACTAATTACTAACGCTGAGGATGTTCTAAACGAATTACAGTTAAAACTTAAACCTGTAATTGGTAAAAATATTCCCAAACCCGATATAGATTTAAGTGCATTTGAAGAAAAAATATTAAATGTTCTCATTGAAAATGGTGAATTACATATTGATAAGATTTCGGAAAAAGCCAGCCTATCAACCTCAGATTGTCTTGTGAATTTATTAACTCTTGAATTTAAAGGGCTTGTAAAACAATTACCGGGAAAAGTTTTTTCTTCGATTTAAAGATGTAGCGGAAGCGTCCCTCTTACTGAAAATGTTAAATTTTCAATGCTCAATGTTCAATGATCAATATTCAATTTTTAATTTTTTATGAACACTTCAAGGATGCGAGGGATTTAACTGATTAAATTCTCTGTGTTCTCTGTGCCACTGTGGTAAAAAAGTATTTCACGCAAGTAACACGAAGTTCATCACTAAGTTCACAAAGAGTATAATTTTATTTTAACTTTCTATATTAAAAATCATTATCGTACAAATAAATTAAGAACAGAATAAAATAAGGTAATAGACCACTGCTGTCCAACTGTTTGATTTAGAAGTAGCTGTAAGTTGTTAAAAAATACTATGTTATAAAGAATTTTCATTGTAATCGATTTGAAATTATT
>Ga0101944_10006689_pt1 | contig 12055 bp, 10 predicted proteins | sample DewCreD2012metaG_FD_75245 | JGI IMG/M metagenome (GOLD analysis project Ga0101944, IMG submission 75245) | Hot spring sediment bacterial and archeal communities from British Columbia, Canada, to study Microbial Dark Matter (Phase II) - Dewar... ... | reverse complement strand
TGCCGTCGAGATCCGCCATCTCCAGCGCACGGAGGTTCGGGAGGCCGAGGAGTATTTCGCTCCGGGCCAGAAGGGCTCCTCGGCCATGCCCCACAAACGCAATCCCATAGCCTCGGAAAATCTATCTGGCCTGGCGCGCGTGCTCCGGGGCAACGCCCTGGCGGCCATGGAGAACGTACCGCTCTGGCACGAGCGCGACATCAGCCACTCTTCCGTGGAGCGCATCATCGGTCCCGACTCCACCATTCTGCTGGATTACATGCTGGCCCGACTCACCCGGGTCCTGGATCGCCTGGTCGTGTACCCGGAGAATATGCGGAAAAACCTGGAGCTCACCGGTGGACTCTTCTTTTCCCAGCAGGTTATGCTCGCGCTCACGGAAAGGGGAATGACCCGGGAGGACGCCTATCACCTGGTGCAGCGAAACGCCATGGCTGTTTGGGCGGAAAGCTCGCGTCTCGAAGACCGGCTGAAGCAGGACCCCGAAATCACGGCGCACCTCTCTCCCGCTGAAATCGAGGGCCTTTTCGACCTTCGTCACCACCTGAAGCACGTGGACACGATCTTCAAGCGGGTTTTCGAATCGGCCTGACAGGGCTTCCCCGCCGCCTTCGACTCGGGGCCGGGCCATTTGAATGGATCGCACCCACTGCACCGGGATGTGCCCGGGACACGCAGGTCCCAAGGGAATGGCATTGAGAAGCGCCGTCTTCATGCTTTGCGATCTTCGAGCTTTTTCGGTGAGAGAGGAGTGAGTCTTGGACGGATCGATCCCTGAGCTTCTGGCCCCGGCGGGGCATGTGGAAGGGTTTCTGGCCGCCGTGGAAAACGGGGCCGACGCGGTTTACGCCGGCCTGAAGCAACTGAGCGCCAGGGCATCCGCCGTGAACTTCTCCCTGGAGGAGCTCTCCCTTCTCACCTCTTTCGCACGAAAGCGCCGGGTTTGCGTTTACGTGGCTCTCAACAGCCAGATTGCCGCGCAGGAAGTGGGCCAGACCCTCGACATCCTCCAAGCCCTTTCGGACCTGAAGGTGGATGGGCTCATCGTCCAGGACCCGGGACTGTTTGTCCTGGCTCGCCAATGGTTTCCAGGCCTCAAGCTTCACGCCAGCACCCTCATGACGGCCCACAATCATGCGGGGGTGATTCAGCTGGCCCGCATGGGGGCCGGGCGCGTGGTCCTTGCCCGGGAGCTCAGCCTGGGGGAGATCGAACAGATCGCCGCCAGGACCGAGGTGGACCTGGAGATCTTCGTTCATGGCGCCTTGTGCTTTTCGTATTCGGGAATGTGCCTCGCCAGCAGCTTTCGGGGCGGCAACAGCGGTCTTCGCGGACGCTGCGTTCAGCCCTGCCGGCTTCCGTTTCGCCAGGGTCGCAAGGAGGGGTTCTTCCTCTCCTGCAGCGACTTCTGCGCCCTGTCCTTCATACCACGGTTGAAGCGCATGCGCCTTGCCTCCTTCAAAATCGAGGGGCGCATGAAGTCGGCGGACTATATTGCGCAGGTGGTGCGGGCCTACCGTTCGGTGCTGGATGCTCCGGCCCAGGAAGAGAAGGCCGCCATCGAGGAGGCCCGTGGGTGGCTCAATCTCACCCCTTCGAGACGGCTCACTCACGGATACCTGGCGGGCGACGCCGAAAAGCAGGTGCTGGCCCCGCATCGATCGGGATCGAGCGGCCTTTGGGTGGCGACGGTCCGTCGTGTGGACGGCAACTCCGTGGTGGTTCAGCTGCGCCATGCCATCGAGGTGGGTGACCGTTTGCGGCCTGAATCCGGTGAGGGCAGGGAAGAGAGTGTGCTCGAGGTAGAGGAATTGAGGACCCTTGACGGCGAGTCGCGATCCAGGGGCGCCCCTGGGGAACGACTTCAGCTCGTCTCCTCCGGCGTGTTGAAACCGGAAATGCGGCTTTTTAGAGTGGGCCGCAAGCCGGTGTCTCCCCAATCGATTTGGAGACGCATTCGAGCAGAAGCTCTTGGGCCTCCTGGGTTCAGAAAGAAATTCAGGGAGCCCTTGGAGGACTGCATCCCGGCGAGCCATGGCGCAGGTGGTCGGCCGTCCCGGCAGGGTTTGATCTTCAAGGTGGGCGAAGTCAAGGCGCTTCTGCAGGCTTTCGAGCTTCCCGTTCTGAAGGTGATGCTCACAGCTTCGCCGGCCAACCTGGAGAAGCTTTCCAGGATCAAGCTCTCGGCCGGCCAGAAGCGCCGCTTCTGCTGGTCACTGCCCGCAATCATCGCGGAAAAACAGGTGGAATACTTTCGGGCCGCCGTGGAATGGTATGCCGGGAGGGGATTCAACGACTGGGAGTTGAACAACTGGGCTCATTTCGACCTGCTTCGGGAGGTTGGGGAAGAGAGCGTCACGGCGGGATATCGGCTGAATCTAAGGAATGTCGCGGCATTGAAATGCATGGCCGACCTGGGCTGCCGGCAGGCGGTTCTTTCCCTCGAAATCACCCGGAGCGAGCTGGAGCATCTCGCCGAGGGCTCGTGGCCTCTGGACCCCATCGTCTGCGTGTACGGCTGGCCGCCGCTCTTTGTTTCCCGCCTCAAGCCGGCTCTGGACGAGGGGAAGCCTTTCCATTCGCCTCGCAGGGAGCCCTTCATCTGGAGAAGAAGAGGGGAGCTCAGTTTCATTTATGCCGAGAAGCCCTTCGCCTGGTTTTCCGAGTTGGACTTCTTGCGTTCGAAGGGCTTCCACACCCACATGGTGGACGTCAGCGAGGGGCCAGAGTGGGATGCGGACTCCCTTGAGTCGATCCTCAAGATTTACCAGGGTGGCCGTCCTGCTCGATCTCAGCCTCTTTTCAATTTAGACCGCCGTCCTTGAGAGCAACGAGGCAGGCTCGGCGTGCGGGGTGTCGTCAAGGAAACGCTTGATTTCCCGCGTTCGGGTGCATAGAATCCGGCCGCGATCTAAGGCAGAGCGATGCTCCTGGCGGACCTTGCCTGCTGATCCGGGGGCGTGGAAACGGTTTGGAATATGGAGTCGAGTCGCGGTGAAGCGGCAGCTGTAAGGGGGATCCCGGTGGGGGCTCCCTTTTTGATTTTCGGGGAAGTCCCGCGCGGGGGAGAAAGCGAGAGGTTTCGCTATGAATTTGAAATGTCTGATGATTTGCTTAGTCATCTCGTTGGGGTTCGCGGCGGGTTGGGGACGGTCGCAAGCGGCTCCGGTCAATCCGTCCCAGGACCCCCTGGAGCTCATGAAATCCGAGCAGCGCATCGCCCTGGTGATCGGCAATGACGCCTATGCAACGGCCCCGCTGCGCAACCCCGGCAATGATGCCCGGACCATGGCCAGGACCTTGGGGGAGCTGGGATTTCAGGTCACCGAAAAGCTCAACCTGAACCAGAAGGAGATGAAGCAGGAGATATTCAAGTTCGGCCAGCGGCTGCTCAAGGGCGGAGTGGGGCTTTTTTACTACGCCGGCCATGGGATGCAGGTGAATGGACGCAATTTCCTGGTGCCCATCGACGCCCGTGTCGAGCACGAGAGGCAGATCGAGTTTGAAGGAGTCGATGTCTCGTCGGTTTTGGCCGAGATGGAGTTTGCCCGCAATCGCTTGAACATCGTGATCCTGGATGCCTGTCGCGATAACCCCTTTGCCCGCGGCTTCCGATCGGGAGCGCAGGGGCTTGCCTCCATCAATGCTCCGACGGGAACGCTCATTGCCTATGCCACTGCCCCGGGAGCCGTGGCCAGTGACGGGCCGGCCGATCACGGGGTGTATACGGGTGAGCTGGTCAAGGTGATGAAGACGCCGGGCCTGAAGATCGAGGACGTCTTCAAGCAGGTCCGGTCATCGGTCAGGGAGGCTACGCTGGGAAGACAGATCCCGTGGGAATCCTCGTCGCTGGAGGGGGATTTCTATTTCAAGCTGCCCGTGCGGGAGGCGGTTTCCGATCCGTCCCCTCAGACCCACGGTCCGGTGGCGGCTGCGGCGCTTCCCCGGGGTGACATGTCCCTCAGGCAGTTCAGGACATGGAAGGAGCCGGTGACCGGGATGGAGTTCGTGTGGGTTCCCGGCGGATGCTTCCTCATGGGGAGCCCCCAGAAGGAGGAGGGCCGCAGCCAGGATGAGGGGCCGGTGCATGAAGTTTGTGTGGACGGCTTCTGGATGGGAAGACACGAGGTCACCAACGGGCAGTTTCGCAAGTTCCATCGCGATCACGACAGCCGGAGTTACGAAGGCATTTCCTTGAACGGGGACCACCAGCCGGTGGTGTATGTCAGTTGGGAGGACGCCAAATCCTTTGCTCAGTGGCTTACGGAGCAGAACGGGGGGCAGGTCCGTTTTCGTCTTCCCACGGAAGCCGAATGGGAGTATGCGGCGCGCAGCGGAACCCGCGGCCCTCATTACTGGGGAGATGGGGAGGACCGGGTCTGTGAATACGAGAATATCGCGGACCTGACGGCGAAGAAGCTCTGGAAATGGGAGGACGTTCACGACTGCGAGGATGGCTATGCCGCCACGGCGCCTGTGGGCAGCTTTCAACCCAACGGGTTTGGGCTTTTCGACATGCTGGGAAATGTCTGGGAATGGTGCGAGGACTATTACAGCGTGGATTTCTACGCCAATTATGAGCGGCGGAACCCGGTGAACCAGGACGCAAGGTCGGGGCCGGACCGGGTTATGAGGGGGGGCTACTGGCACGGTGGACCGGACAGCACCCGGGCCGCCAGTCGCAGCAGTGGACTCACTACCGTCGGCAACAATGATGTGGGATTCAGGCTGGTCCGGGAATCTCCGAAGCCGGCCGAGTGAATGAGGTGGGGCGCCAGCTTCGGCTTGCCGCCTCGAAGTGTGGGTTGGCGGCAGCGGGGTGCCCCCCGGGAATTTTGATCCTTAAATCACAAGGGGCTGCTCCCGGCGCTGCGCCTTCCCTTGCTCGGTCGGTGCTTTCAGCCTGGCTTCCCTCATGACGAGCCTATGGAAAAGTGAGTGCAGTTCATGACCTTCTATTTGAGAATCGCACAGGCTATGCTACTAATATATTGGAATGCGATTGAAAAGTGAATTTTTGAACAACAGTGGAGGCCATAATCCAGGATGATGCGAATTTTGCACAGGGAGGGAGATGTCTGATGGTTGAGCTCTATAATTTTCTGGCAGGACCCGCGCTGTGGCTGACTTTTTTCATCTTTTTCGGAGGGCTCATTTTTCGCATCGCCTACCTCTACGGCCTCAGCAGGGAAAGGGACCGTGTCTTTTACAACCACATGGATGCCAAGTGGGCCTTTCAATCCATCGTGCGCTGGCTCATTCCCTGGGGCAGCGTATCGATGCGCAGCCAGCCGGTCTTCTCACTGGTCTTTTTCGTCTTTCACGTGTGTCTCCTGGGGATCCCCCTTTTTCTTTACGCTCACAACATGCTCTGGGAGGAATCCTTCGGCGTGAGCCTTCCATCCATTTCGGACAGTCTGGCCGACACCCTGACCATTGTGTTCATGGTTTGCGTCGCCTTCCTCCTGATTCGCCGGTTGGTTCGCCCGGAGGTTCGAATCCTGACCACGGCCTGGGATTATACGCTGTTGCTGCTGACGGCGGCCCCTTTCGTGACCGGTTTCCTGGCCTATCATCAGTGGGGGCCTTATGCTTTGATGATGATCCTGCACATCCTGACGGCTCAAATCCTGCTCATCATCATCCCGTTCAGCAAATTGGGACATCTCATCCTCTTCTTCTTCACACGCGCCTTCATCGGGTTCGAGATGGGAGGACGGCGGGGAGCCCGGTCCTGGTAGGCTCTGTCGAGGAATGGATGTCCTTCAAGATAAGTTTGGTTCACTGTGAGAAGGAGTCAAGGCTGTCATGAGTGAAGAGCTTGAGAAGCCGGTCAACACCAAAAAAATCAAGGAAATTCTCAGCGCAAACGACAGTGCGCGCATCAAGACCTGGTTGAGCATCTGCGCGCGGTGTGGACTTTGCGCCGAAAGCTGTTTCTTCTACCTGGCCAACAACCGGGACCCCAAAATGAGTCCCGCCTACAAATTCAAGAACTCCCTCGGTGAGATGTACCGGCGCAAGGGCGAGGTGGACCGGGAGTTCCTCCGCAAGTGCTATGACATGATCTGGGGCGAGTGCACCACGTGCAAGCGCTGCTCCATGTTCTGTCCCTTCGGCATCGACATTGCCACGATGATCGCGACGGCGAGGGCCGTTTGCAACTCGCAGGGCATTGTCCCCGAGGGGCTGGCCCGGACCTCCGTCAATTACCGCGAGACGGGAAACCAGATGGGCATGGCCACCGAGGATTTCATCGACACTTGCTCGTGGATGGAGGAGGAGACCGGGGAGGAGATCTTCGGTCTCACGATCCCCATCGACAAGCCGGGCGCCAAGTACATGTACACGGTCAATGCCCGCGAGCCCATGTACTATCCCCAGGACATCGCCATGGCCGCCAAGATTTTCACGGTGGCCGAGGAAGACTGGACCATGCCCTCGTTCGGCTGGGACTGTACCAACCTGGCCATGTTCGCCGGCGATCGGGCCCTGGCCGGCCAGGTCGTGAAGTACATGTACGACAAGGCCCTTGAGCTGGGAGTTCAGAACATTCTCATCACCGAGTGCGGTCATGCCTACCGCTCGGCGAAATATGAAGGTCCCTATTTCGTCGGATATCAGGATGGAAAGCCGCCCGTCAACGTGGTTCACTCGGTGAGGCTCTTTTACGAGTATATTCGGGATGGACGCATCAAGATCGACCCGGAGAAGATGATCGAGGAGCCCGTCACCTACCAGGATCCCTGCAACGTATCGAGAAACGGGGGGCTCTGGGAGGAAGGCAGGCTCTTGACTCGGTACCTGTGCAAGGACTTCCGGGACATGAGCCCCAACAGGGACTTGAATCATTGCTGCGGCGGCGGTGGCGGCTACATCCCCATGGGGCCGGAGTTCAAAAAGCGGCGCATGATATCGGGGCAGGTCAAGGCCGATCAGATCAAGGCCACGGGGGCCAAGATCGTCATTGTGCCGTGCCACAACTGTTTCGACCAGATCAACGACCTGAACAAGGAGTACAATCTGGGCGTGAAGGTCATGTCCTTCAAGGAGATCATCTGCGAGACCATGATCATTCCGGAGAAGTTTCAGCCCAGGGATGAGGATGAGGAAGAGGAAGCGGAGGGGGGCGAGGAATAGGCGCCAGGAAGCCATGAGTCGGGGAGGGGGGTTACATGAAGCGAAGTCATACTTTGATGGCACTGGCCGTGGTCGGCCTGTTCTTTCTGGTTCCTCTGGTCTGGTCCCAGGACCCCATGATGGTCATGGAGCACAAGGAAATCGGGCCCCACCAGAGGCCCCTCGTGGATTTCAACCACGACAAGCACACGGCTACCCTGGAGTGCATCCGCTGTCACCATGACTATGACGAGCACGGGAACAACCGGGGGGGGGATGACAGCGCTCAGTCCTGTGCCGTCTGTCACAATCCCACGGGGGCGGCCAGGAAGGTCCCCCTGCTGCAGGCTTTTCACGGCCAGTGCAAGGGGTGCCATGCGGTCATGTGGGGCCAGGATCGCAAGAGCGGCCCGGTGATGTGCGGGGAATGCCATATCCGGAAATGAGTCGCGGCTCATGCGCTGCGAATGAGGAGAGGATCGAGGTTCAGGGCCTTTGGCGAGGACCCGGTGGCTCGCGTGTCCATTGGCTGGTGGGCTGGGACTGTGGGCCCCTTTCAGAGAGGGGCCCTCTTTTTTTGTCCTGGTTCAGGGGCCTCCTTCAATACGAACTGGGGCCGGGCCAAGGAAATGGCGTTTGACTTTTCATTGGAGAAAAGGCATCAGAGGGTGTCCCGTGGAGGGGCGAAACCCATGAAAAATGAGGAGGAATGGAGCATGGAGCGTACTTTGTCCATCATCAAGCCCGACGGAGTGAAACGAGCACTCACGGGCGAGGTCATCAGGCGTTTCGAGCAGGCCGGCATCCGCATCGCCGCAATGAAAATGCTGCACCTCACCAAGGCGCAGGCCATGGCTTTTTACGCCGTGCACAGGGAGCGCCCTTTTTATGACAGTCTGACGGATTTCATGTCTTCGGGTCCCATCGTGGTCATGGTGCTGGAAGCTGAAGGAGTGATCCAGAAGAACCGAGACCTGATGGGGGCCACCAATTTCAAGGACGCCGCCCCGGGCACCATCCGGCACGACTTCGCAACGGACATCGAGAAGAACGTCGTTCACGGGTCTGACGGTTTGGACACGGCCAGGACCGAAATCGCTTTTTTCTTCAGCTCCCTCGAAATGGTCTGAGCTGCTGGCGGGTGTGTAAACCATCATCGCCGGTGTTTTCTTAGGTTCGAGGTTTGAGAACATGGATCGTCCATGACAGTTGCATGAATGATCTTCGCGAGCGGCAACGGCTTTTTGGCCTCGGCATCGATGGGAGGCGGCAAAATGAATATCAGCGGAACGGGTCGATGTTTGCTGTGGGGAATCGCCCTGATCTGGGTATGGGCATGCGGTCCGAGCGCGCTGGCTCAGGCCGTGGTGCCCGAGTCGGGTGGTTTTCCCATCCCTTACTATCCTCCGCCGTCCAAAATGGAGCTCTGTGGAGAGCCCGTGCCCATTCACCTCGAGGACGTGCGGGAACGGTTCGACCGGGAATTCACCATTGTGGTCTACAGCCACGCACAGGTCTTCCTCTGGCTCAAGCGGAAAGAGCGGTATTTTCCGTGGCTGGAAAAGCAACTGGCCCGGAGCGGGCTTCCCGACGACCTGAAATACGTCGCGGTGGCCGAGAGTGATCTTCTGGCTTTGGCGGCTTCGCCCGCCGGGGCTGTCGGTCCCTGGCAGTTCATCGCCAGCACCGGCAGCCGCTACGGATTGAGCCAGAATCGGCAGGTGGATGAGCGGCATGACTTCGAGCGCTCGACCGAGAGCGCCTTCGCTTATTTGAAGGAGTTGCGGGACACTTTTCAGAACTGGACCCTGGCCATCGCAGCCTATAATTGCGGCGAAAACCGCGTTATCTCGGAGATGAGGAAGCAGCAGGTGAATGATTATTATTCGCTCAAGCTGCCCCTGGAGACCGAGCGCTACATTTTCAGGATCCTCGCCATCAAGGAAGTGCTGCGGAATCCCGAGCAATACGGTTATTCGCTGCCCAGGGGGGCGGGTTATCCCGTCCAGAATCTGGATCGAGTTTCCATGAATCTGCCCAATGCGCTGCCGCTGTTGATGGTGGCCAATGCTGCCGGCGTTTCATTCAGGGAGTTCAAGCGGCTGAACCCGTCCTATATTTCCGATGAAATCCCGGCGGGAGATCACGTTTTCAAGGTGCCGTCCGGCAGGGGAAAGGATTTCCAGTCCAGGCTGGACGCCTTCAAGTCGAGCTACACGCCGACGTTTTCCTATCACACGGTCAGCAGGGGAGAGACTCTCTTCGGCATTGCGTCAAGGTATAATGTCAGTCCGGAGGATGTGAGGAAGTGGAACAATCTGACGGATACTAAAGTAAAGATAGGGCAGAATCTGAAAATAATGAAATAGTGCTTGCTCATCTTCAGGATAATTCGATTTATCTGACGCTTATCCCTATGCTGCAGGGGATGCTTCAAGTTCAGGTTGCTTCCTCGTCTGGGGGCGGATATTTTTATTCACTGACATCAATGCCATGTTTTTATGCGCGTCCTGGTATGCTTGCAAACAACTTGACATCCACAAGGGAGCACTTTAGGATGCTCAAAAGCTAACGCATTAGAAATTCAAAGAGTTTGACTGCAACTGACCGGTGATGAACGAAATCAGAAGAGCGGCTCAATTGTTGGCGAGGGGGCGATTCGCGGTGGCGCTCACCGGGGCCGGGATCTCGGTGGAGAGCGGCATTCCGGATTTTCGGAGCGAGAATGGCCTTTGGTCGAGGTACGAGCCCATGGAGTATGGGCACATCAGCTCGTTCAGGACCAATCCCGGCAAGGTCTGGAAGATGCTTCTGGAGATGGACGCTCTGCTGGGAGCGGCCAGGCCGAATCCGGCCCATGTCGCGCTGGCCGAGCTTGAGAACCGTGCGCTTTTGAAGGTGGTGATCACCCAGAACGTGGACAGTCTCCATCAGAAGGCGGGAAGCCGCGGGGTCATCGAGTTTCACGGCCACGGCCGGACGCTGCGCTGCGACGGTTGTGGAGATCGCGTGTCGCGCGAATCCTTGAGACTTACCGCGGAGCCGCCTCTCTGCGGCTGTGGAAATGCGCTGCGGCCCGAGTTTGTCTTTTTCGGCGAGCAAATCCCCCGGGAAGCCTATGTGGGGGCTGTGGAGGCTGCACGCAGCTGTGATGTGATGCTGATCATCGGTACTTCGGCGGCGGTGGCTCCCGCGTCGCATCTCCCCTTCCTGGCCAAGAAGGCCGGCGCGTCGATCATCGTCATCGATCCGCAGGATATCGAGATCCCGTCGGCCTGCATCGATCTGCACATCGCCCAATCGGCGGGTACGGCTTTGCCGGCCATGATCAGGGCACTGGACGAACAGGACACTGGATAAGGAAGACGCATGTTCTTGAACGGGTTTGTTTCCCTGGCCCATGCGGCCGAGACCGCGGGTGCTCCTTACCATCGGGGCGGCGGCGTCATGGACATGATGATGAGCGCCGGTCCCATGGTGAAGTTCATCATGCTCCTGCTGCTGGGGCTTTCGTGCGCCTGCTGGTGCATCATTGTGATGAAATACCTGCTCTTGAGGCGGGCCGGAAATGAGTCGGCCCAGTTCATCGAGCAGTTCAGGCAGCGCAGGAGCTACGCGGCACTGTATCGTGAAAGCCAGAATTTCGAGGACAGTCATCTGGCCCAGATTTTTCGCGTTGGGTATGCGGAACTGAACCGCCTGGGCAAATCCCTCGAAACCAAGAGCCTCCAGGAAGTTAAGGTGAACCCCGAGGTGCTCCTTGAAAACGTCGAGCGCGCCATCTTGGGGGCCACCACTTCGGAGCGGCAGCGCTTCGAGCGCTTCCTGCCGCTGCTGGCGACCACCGGGAGCACGGCGCCCTTCATCGGTCTTTTCGGGACCGTGTGGGGGATCATGACCAGTTTTCACGAAATCGGGCTCAAGGGTGCGGCGAACCTGGCTGTCGTGGCCCCCGGCATCTCCGAGGCCCTGGTGGCCACGGCCATGGGACTTGCGGCGGCCATCCCGGCGGTCGTGGCTTTCAATCACTTCTCCAATCGCATCCGGGTCATCGAAAATGAAATGAGCCATTTCTCGGCGGACTATCTGAACATGCTGAAGCGGGATCTCATGCGAAAGGGAAGGCAGGACGAGCCGGTGGTCGAGGCCCAGCGATTGGCGGTCCTTCAAGAGTAGGCCGGCGGAGGGATTCTCATGGGCATGCAAGTGGGTGGAAACGGCGGTTCGTCGCGTCCGTTGCTTTCCGAGATCAATGTGACGCCTTTCGTGGACGTTATGCTGGTGTTGCTCATCATTTTCATGGTGACGGCTCCCATGATGACCCAGGGCATCGACGTGAAGCTTCCGGAATCGTCTGCTCCCGCGATACCTTCGGATGAGGAGCGTCTGGTGGTCACGGTTCAGAAAGATCGGAATCTCTTCATCAATGAGCATCCGGTCAACCTCGATGTGCTGGGGGAGAAGCTCCTCGCCATGATTCAGAATCGGCCCAGCCAGCGGGGGGTTTTTCTTCGAGCCGACGAATCGGTCCCTTATGGGGTCGTGATGCAGGTCATGTCCGCCATAAGGCAGGCGGGGATCGACCAGATCGGCATGGTGACGGAGCCCTCGCGGGAGCCTGCCGTGAAGGGTACGAAGCAATAGAGGGTCAAGCGAGCACGGGGGTGAGCCTCCACTGGAGGCGTGCCGCGAATTGCTTTGTGTTTCCAATGGCCTGTGCTAAGGTGAATGCCTGTGAATTTTGGAGATTTGGCAAGCCCCCTGGAGATTTCTGAAGATAATAGGGATCAAGACCATGGAATCTCTGGCCTATCTGGATCAGCGGTTGCCCCGCCGAGACCTGTTCAAGGGCTTCTGGGTGTCCATTCTGGTGCATGCTCTGGTCTTCAGCTCCGCCATGGTGGGAGGCTGGGGTTTGTCCAGGAAGGGCTTTGAG
>Ga0101944_10006688_pt1 | contig 12055 bp, 9 predicted proteins | sample DewCreD2012metaG_FD_75245 | JGI IMG/M metagenome (GOLD analysis project Ga0101944, IMG submission 75245) | Hot spring sediment bacterial and archeal communities from British Columbia, Canada, to study Microbial Dark Matter (Phase II) - Dewar... ... | reverse complement strand
CTGTATTTTCTGATGAAATACTTAACTACGCAACGAAAAAAGGTCTATATGCTATGGCTTATAGAGAATGGGAATATATGGATATACTCAACTTTGATGAAATAAAAAGGGATAGCAAATGAAATTATCTTTTTCCATACTGATTATATTATTGTTTATATCGACCCAAGCGTTTGGTATTGGAATAAAGACTCCATCTGGAATTAATGGGCTTGCTGATTTAGTTTACACTAACGGATGGGCTTTGATTATCGGTGTTAAGGATTATACGCCATCAAGTTTTCAGCGTCCATATGCAGAATCAGATGTTGATGCTGTATCAGAAGTCTTGACATCAAAATATGGATTTAATAAAGAGCATATTATAACCCTAAAAAACGAAAACGCTACAAAAAAGAACATAATGGCAAGTATCGAATCTCTTGCCGAACCCAAAAAAGTCTCAATAGAAGATTGTCTTTTGATATATTTTTGTGGACAGGGAGTAACTTTTACAAACGAAAAGGGTGATTATGGCTTTTTAGTGCCTTATAATACCGATTTTGATCTATCAAAAGAATATTCCTATGATGACTACAAAGCAAATTGTATGTCAGTTTATAGCCTTCAGATTGCTTTAAGATTTGTTTTGGCGAGGCATATTTTGATTGTTGTAGATGGCTGTTCTGGTGGAGTTTTGATACGAAGCATCAGGAAAACTGGTTCGGAAATCTCTGATCCAATATTAAGGGCGTCAGCATGTAAGGGATTTCTCGTATTGATTGCGGGACAAAAAGGTGAAAAGCCCATCGATGATCATGATACCAAGAGTAGTGTTTTTACATATAATTTCATAAAAGCCCTTGATGAATATCTTGCTGATGAAAATAAGGATGGGTTGATAACAGGCTCTGAGTTAGCGAGTTATCTTGGTGAAATGCTCTCAAAAGCGACTGATGGAAAACAAAAGACCAAGTTTATAAAAGCTGGTGATGGTGATTTTTTATTTGCGCCCCAATTAGAAAAACCAAAAGAAAAGTGATTTAATATAGTCTGATTTAAATCAAACACATGAAGGGAGTCTATTTGTAATGAAAAAAGTCCGAATATTAATAAGTCTTTGCCTTATAGGTATTGTTACCTTTGCTATTTCGTGTGCTTCTCATAAAGCCAGTATGTCAGCAGAGAAAAAGGCAATCACTGATCCTGTAGCGATAATAGAAATGCAACTTGGTGGTAGGATCGTCATAGAATTTTATCCACAAGATGCACCAAATACCGTTGATAACTTCATTAAATTGGCTCAAAAGGGCTTTTATAATGGTCTTACATTTCACAGGGTAGAGAAAGGCTTATTAATACAAGGTGGCGACCCAAACGGTGATGGAACAGGAGGTCCTGGTTATACTATCAAAGCGGAATTTAACTCACAGAAGCATGTTGAAGGCACAGTTGCGATGGCGAGGAAACCCGATCCAAATTCAGCAGGTAGCCAATTTTATATCTGCATAAAGCCTTTGCCCCAACTAGATGGTCAATATACTGTTTTCGGAAAAGTAATCGAAGGCATGGATATTGTTAAGAGTGTGCAAAAAGGCGATGTAATGAAAAAGGTCATTATTGCTGATAGATCAACACTTAGTATAAAATGAGCTTAATGTATAAATTAGTATTTATAGCAATTTGCGTTTCAAATTTCCAACGTTGCATTTTTGTAAAATTAACAGCAGGAAAGTTCTTTATACCATTTCTCGCAATTAAGTGTGCATTTGTAGCCCAAGCTTTCCGCTTGGTTTTTCTTTACCAGCCCAAAAGGCTGGGCTACATTTTTACACAATGAACAGGGATAGACACCTACTGATAAAGGGTCTATCCCTTATATATTTAGGGAAATGTTTTTTACCTAAAAGCTGGACTTAACGTTTCCCCAAGTAATCGCTGATTTCTTACCATTCATAGATGGCGGAGCAAGAGTGAAATCTGGATCAACCTCATGGATTTTTTCATATATAAAGCTTAGTGCTTCATACGTATCAATTCTAAATGGCTTATCTAGGGCTACAAGCTTTGGATCGCCTATTGAAGTAACGGCGACCGCTACCATTTCGCCATCTGAGTTTTTCCACATTACAGGGCTTCCTGAATCCCCATAGCCGGTGCCGGCATTTCCAGCTGCGCTATTTTGGGATGTTATAATAAATCTTTTTGTCAAGCCCTGATACTTGTTATCTTCTGTAAACCATCGCTGATTGTCAACATCTAGTATAGTTGGTGGTGGAAATTCCAATCTTGTTCCATATCCCGCTCTGGCAAAGTATGCTTTGAGTAAAGAACCGTTTGCCTTTAGATTATCTAAGTATTTCTCTGATGGAAGTAGTATTGGTATTATATCAACTACTGGTTCTTCCAGAATTAAAACACCGACGTCCTGTGAATCATTCGAATTAAATTTTGAGCTAAAATTGGGATGCCAATATGCTGCTACTACGTTCTTCCAAGTTGATGGATTTGTAGCATCTGTATTATCAAAACTCACTTTTATATTACCAACTTGAATTCCAAAAAAATCCACCATAAAATAAGTGCAGTGTCCAGCAGTAAGAAAAACCTGTGGGTGTATAAGTGAACCTGAACACCCTACATACGCATTGTCCTGATCTTCTGCTATGACCATTGCTCCTACATTGGGATATTTATTATCGGTATCAGGGGATCCGAAAGTTATGGCAGAAGACGATATTATATATATGGCTTGGAAAAACATGATGGTTAATATTATAAATACACTTTTTGTCATTCTAACGTTTTTCATTTGTTCCGCCTTTCCTTATATACCTTCTGGTATTTTATTGCTCTGACAGTTTAGGAATTTTTGCCCCGTTAATTAATTACTTCCCCCCTTATCATAAATTATAGATACGAGCTTTTCACTTATAGAACGCGGATAGAGCGGATTTGGCAGATTGACACGGATTGAGGATTCAATGATAGAAAAAGGTTAAAGACAAAATTCCCCATATTGAAATTGTTGAAAAATAGGAAAATCACGTATTCGACAAATAAAACAAATTACACGAATATTGATGAATAAACAACTCGTGAAACTTGTCTTTTAGTGCAATTAGTGATTAAATTGCATTTTTCAATAATTACAATATTAGAACCTATTATCAATTTTATAATCAGCGAAAATCCGTTAAATCCGTTCAATCAGCGTTCTATTTCCTTTAACTGAAAAAGTCGTATTATAGTTAAGAAATTCGCCCTATATTATATAACCTTACATTATATAAGACGCAAAAAACAGTCAAAATGTGACATAAAAATTATCTTCATCTCAAAAAAATATTCACCAAAGAGACTATTGGTCAACCAAACTAATCATCTATAAAACGCTGATTGAGAGGATTTGGTGGATTAGTGCTGATAAAAATCAGCATCAATCCGCTTAATCAGTTTTATCCGCGTTCTATTCCCAAAAAAAAATTAATCTGGTCAAACACTATGCCTCAATTGTATAGTTTCTTTATTGCGGTAACGTCTATAATAGCAATTTTGAATTAGCAATTGATATAAGCCTATTTTTCTATTCACATTTTTCCTTGCTCAACTCTATATATTATATAGAGATAGTTTTATAGTTTTTTCAAAAATCAAATAATTAAAAAATTTGTGGAAAAATAGGAAAATAAAATCTTCATAAAACTGATTTTTTTGTTGATATTACTCACTAAATAACACTTTTCCATAATTGAAAAAGCATGATTTTTTTCATCTTAAAAGACTTTATTATCCCTCTTTTTTCTCCTATATACATCTTATTCGACTATGGCTAAAGTGCATTTTTCGTTTTTTGAATTATATGCTCTTGCATAGCAGTATCGAGATTGACAAAATATGCGCTATAGCCTGCAACTCTAACTGATATATGGCTATATTTTTCTGGCTCTTTTTGTGCAAGCCTTAATATCTTTTCATCAACGATATTGCATTCAGCATGTCCGCCACCTAAATCAAAATAAGTTCTTGTTAGATGATCTAGTTTTTCTATGCCATGCTCACTTGATATAGCAGATGGATGAAGATCAAATATTAGTGAAGTTCCCGCAGCCGCAAGTGTTTGATCTATTTTACTGATAGATTTCAGCATTGCAGTAACACCCTTTATATCTCTGCCCTGTTGTGGTGCAAGGCTATTCGCCAATGGCTGTCTTGCTTTGCGACCATCTGCAGATGCGCCTGTTCCTGCACCACCATGAACAGCAATAACGAATGAAAACAAATGCGCATGATATTTTCCGCCTCTGGGATTGCGATATTGCTCAAGCTCATCGCAAAAATGCTTGCATACATCAACAACTATGTTGTCAACGTAATCCTCATCATTGCCGTATTTTGGAACATCATTAAGAAACATCAATCTCAAAGACTCCAGTCCATCAAAATCTGCTCTCATTGCATTGACGACATCCATTAAATTTATGGCTCTTTCTTCGAAAACGAGTTTCTTTATAACCGCAAGCGAATCGCCAACATTAGCCATACCATATCCACAGACACCTGTTGAGTTATACCTTGCCCCTCCAGCAGTTATATCAATTCCTTTTTCAATGCAATCATCTGTTAAAGCAGATAATATTGGCATTGGAAATCTTTCCCGTTGTTCTATCTCTGCTCTGTGCATACCCGGGATATGCCTTCTCATATCAAAATTGACCTGTTTTTTATATGCAGACCAGACATCATCAAAAGATTGAAATGTCGCAGGATCGCCTGTCTTTGCTCCATTTTGCTTGCCTGTCATCATACAAACGCCATCATTAAGGGCATATTCAAGGCATTTTGCAAGATTTACATAATGGTTGACGACTCTTGGATCACACTTCCCGGGGATAGTCACTTCTATACAGCCAATTATTGCATAATCCCTTGCTTCTTCAATGGGTATGCCCTTTTTAACAAGAGCAGGAACAATAACATCATCATTAAACATCTGTGGAAGCCCACGCCTTCTAGCGTTTACTTCTGCAACCCTACGCCAAAACGCTTTGTCAATATTCCTATGATACCTTGCTGAAAGCTGTAAATGCAGATCAAGGCTTTCAACAGCCTCAAGATAAAGAAACGAAATATCATTGACCGCATCAGAGCCATCCGCTTTTTGTCCGCCAATCATTGTATCTTGAACATCATAACTTTTCCATATTTTCAAGGCAAAGCACTGCAACAATTCTAGGGCTTCTTCTCTTGTTATTTTGCCATTCTCTATATCTTGCTGATAATATGGATATAGCATCTGATCGATTCTGCCGATTGAATGAGCATTTGGCGGATCTTCTAGCTCAATAAAAAGATGACCAAACCATAGAGATTGTAGGGCTTCATAGAAGTTCCTTGCGGGTTTATAAGGCACTTGCTCACAGACTTCAGCGATTCTTTCTAATTCGCTCCGTCTGCGCGGCTCATCTTCACAAATAGCCATTTCCCTTGCTTTATTTGCATATCGCCTACCAAAATTTCCCATAGCCTCACATATTATTACCATCGCTTTCCAAAATGGCTCTTTTTCAATCTGTTCTGGATCAGTTGGATCCATATTATCAAGCATAGCTTGGGCATCTGTGCCTATACCGCTAAAGCCCTTTTCTATTATCTTTTGAAATCCAGGGACCGTATGACCAAAAAGCGATCCGGTGGCACACAATCTTGGGTTTTCTTGCCAAAATCTTGCTACTTCAGCCATCTGTTCTGCATAATAATCCTTTTCATCAATTTCTTCTATTTCATCAGTTTTCATATCGCCATAGATTTCAATCTCATCTATACGGACATTTCCATCAACGCTTTTATCTATATTTATACGCACCCACCTTGCTTTGGTTGGCTCAAATACAAATGATTTTGTCCTACGAACAGGATCGCCACAATATTCATAAACACAATCCCATGATTCATAATCAGTTGATATAAGTATCTGAAATTCTGTTGCAGATCTATCATCATAATTTCCTGCGTGTTCACTGCCAAAAACGACTTTTGAGACAGTGTAAATATCGCCCAAATCAATCTCAGCCCATGAAGGTTCACCATTAGAAATCCAGCTATTCTGATTATTATATAAGCCATCATTTAGATGGGCTACCTGATGAATAGAATGACCCGATAAAACTGATGATGCGTTTGCAACTGCATCAGGAAGAAGCGCAAGGTTTTTATAATTTGATTTATCTTTTCTTGGGACACGTTGAGGCTTTGAGAATCCGCCCCATGCACCAAATTCAGGATAATTATGCCCTGCCTGTTGACTGACAGACTGATCCCCAACAATTAGTTCCTCGTCAAATATTCGCACCGTCATTTTATTTAAGACATTTGCAAGGGCTTTTGCCCTTCTAATGATAATTGGGTCTGCAGAGGCTTCTCTATATCCCTCCGTTATTAAAATTGCTCTATCAAAGCAAGTTTCGCGAGTTCCGCTTGGGATTCTTTCCTTTAAGAATGAAATCCGATCAACTTTTTGTATTTCCTCAACTGCTATACCCATCGGTTTCTCCTTTTATTATATTTATTTAGTCATAGATAAAAACAAATAAATTAAATCTATATAAATACAGAGATATGCCTTATTTAACAATTGCCTGATGTCTAATTTTAGCACTATAGATATCTGTATGCAAGGCTTTTTACTAAGTGCGCCTCAAATTTGGGTAACTCCGAATAATTAGAATGATAGTCTAGTCATCAGTCTTCTCATTATGACGACAGACAATCTCTAACAATTTAATGATTATATTATAACATTCTAGTTATGAGATGCCTTAAGTGCCAAACTTCCGAAAACACAGGGAATACTCAATGTAAAATAGCAGTTGTATATTATATATATATTTGGTATGTTATTCCTAAATGACAATTTTTGGTAACAGAATTTGGCATACGAAAGGTTAGATAATATGAAGATTATTCAACTTGTTCCGGGTTCTGGAAATGCTTTTTATTGTGAGAATTGCTTTCGGGACACTAATCTAGTTATGGCAATGAGAGGAAAAGGTCACGAAGTTGCGGTTGTGCCTCTTTACCTTCCAATAATGTCTGATAATGAGCATTGCAAGCCTGATGCGCCTATATTCTTTGGTGGAATAAACGTATATCTCCAGCAAAAGTCCTCAATTTTTCGAAAAACGCCTCGATGGATAGATAAATTGTTTGATTTTCCTGTTTTGTTAAAATGGGTAGGCAAAAAGTCAGGCATGACTAGGGCAGAAGAACTTGGCGATATGACACTTTCTATGTTACTTGGTGAAGAAGGCAATCAAGCAAAAGAAGTCAAAAGGCTTGTAGATTGGCTAGAATTCGAGGGTAAGCCCGATCTGGTGCAATTCTCAAACGCATTACTGATAGGCATGGCTCATGAAATCAAGAAAAGACTTAAAATACCGCTTATTTGTGTTTTGCAGGATGAAGACATTTGGCTGGATGCAATGTCTGCTTCACAGAGCAAGCTATTATATGAAACAATATCAAAGCGTTCAGAGGATATTGACGCATTTATAACCGTTAGCCAATATTATAAAGACTTGATGTGTAATAAACTAGATATTCCTTGTGAACGTGTTCATGTCGTATATAATGGTATACGTGCAGAAAACTATTTACAGTCCGATTTACCATCCAATCCTTTTGTTATTGGATTTTTAGAGAGGCAATGCAAAGAAAAGGGGCTAGGTGTTCTTGCAGATTCATTCATAATATTAAAGAAAAACAATCGTATTCCCAATGTCAAATTACGTCTTGCTGGTGGTATGTCGCCGGGTGATGAGCCTTATGTTGATAGCATCAAAAAGAAGCTAAAATTTGCAAATGTCATGGATGATGTAGAATTTTTGCCAAATCTTAGTGGAAAATCAAGAACAGATTTTCTAAAATCCCTATCTGTTTTATCTGTTCCAGCAGAGCATAAAGAAGCCTTTGGAGTATATATTACGGAAGCAATGGCTTCAGGAGTTCCAGTTGTTCAGCCGAATCATGGTGCTTTTCCAGAATTGCTTAATATCACAAAAGGTGGTATAATATATGAGCCAAATGAACCGCAGGCTTTGGCAAATGCCATTGAATCTTTATTGCTTAATCCTGTTCAAATGCGTGAATTAGGCAATCAAGGCATGAATGCGGTTCGTGAAAAATTCACAATTGAGCTTATGGCAAAGCAATTTTTGTCAATCATAGAGAATGTCGCAAATAATTATAATTAGATCAAATGGAGTATTTTTATGGAAAATATAAAACTTGTGCTTTTAAGGCATGGTGAAAGTGAATGGAACAAAGAAAACAGATTTACTGGATGGACAGATGTTGACCTGAGTGATAAAGGCAAGCAAGAAGCCCAACAAGCAGGTGACGTTATGAGAGAAGAAGGATACATCTTTGATGTTGCTTTTACCTCAGTCTTAAAACGAGCTATAAGAACCCTCTGGATCGCATTAGATAAGATGGATTTGATGTGGATACCTATTTATAATTCATGGAGATTAAACGAAAGACATTACGGGGCTTTGCAAGGGCTAAATAAAGCAGAAACCGCAAAGAAATTCAGTGAAGAACAAGTGCTTATATGGCGACGAAGCTATGACATCCCTCCACCAATACTAGAAAAAACCGATGAACGCTATCCCGGTCATGATCCAAGATATAGAGACCTTGATGAAAAAGACCTTCCACTTACCGAAAGCCTAAAAGATACAGTTGCAAGGTTTCTACCATATTGGCATGAGACTATTGCACCAACAATAAAAACTGGCAAAAGAGCCATCATCGCAGCACATGGAAACAGCCTTAGGGCTTTGGTTATGTATCTTGATAATATGAGAGAAGAAGAAATCGTAAAACTAAATATTCCAACAGGCGTGCCTTTGGTGTATGAACTTGATAAAGACTTAAAGCCGATTAAGCATTATTATCTCGGTGATCAAGAAGCAATCGAAAAGGCAATGCAAAGCGTTGCAAATCAGGGCAAAGCGAAATAATATCATGTCTGCTAGCAGAATACATAAGGCATTGCGCAGATTTGGAAAAAGATTAGGCTTATTATTCAAGACTCCATTAGAATCATTACCCGATGCACCTAATCTATTTCGCCTATATCGTTCTCATTTAAAAAATCCTGAACTCAAACGCAAGCCCGGAGGCTGGATTTATAGGGATAAATTTTATCCTGATTATCTTACGATAGGCGGTGCAAGCCATGCTATTTTTAGAACAGCAACCCAATATTGCAAAGGAAATGGCATAGACATCGGCGCTGGTTTTTGGCAACTACCCAATGCAATCCCAGTTGATATAAAACAAGGACCCGGATTGGGGAAAGCAGTTGAAGATTTTGCTGATAGTTCACTGGATTATGTGTTCAGTTCTCACTGTCTTGAGCATATTGAAGATTGGCAAAATGTTTTATCTCAATGGGTTGGCAAACTACATTCTAACGGAATCTTATTTCTTTATTTGCCACATCCAGAATGCGGGATTTGGCTTCCAAATTCACCTTTCATCGGTGATGCGCATAAATGGATACCTAAGCCGGAAATAGTAAAATCTGCTATCCAAAAGCTTAATTGTGAAATCATTGCCTTTGATGATGGACCGGATGCAATGTATAGCTTTTATGTTTGTGCCAAAAAGATATAATAAAAAATGGAGGAAATATCGATGAGCATCAGTGTTGGTATTGTTGGCTTGGGAATGTTTGGACCTTCGTTTATTGGACATTACAAAAAGCATCCAGATGTCAAGCGTCTTGCACTATGCGACTTAAAATCAGATCGTCTAGCAGAAATGGCTAAGCGCTTCGAAATATCCGAGACATATTCAAGCCTTGATGATATATGCAAAAGTGATATTGATGCCTTAGTTATAATTACTCAGCCTTGGCTTCATGTTAGGCAGGCTGTTCAAGCGATGAATTCAGGAAAGCATGTCTATACTGCTGTTCCTGCTGCGCAATCCCTTGATGAATGTGATGAGCTTGTAAGGACAGTTGAAAAAACAGGTCTGATCTATATGAATGGTGAAACTAGCTATTTCTATCCTGAAACTGCATTTTGTCGTAAAAAAGCAAAGGAAAACGCATTCGGTCATATAGTATATTGCGAAGGCGAATATTACCACGACATGAGTCATGGTCTTTATGATGTCTCAAAGGGTCGTTGGGGTGCGCAATGGGGATGGGATAAAACGGGTGATGTTCCGATGTACTATCCATCACATTCTTTATGCTTTCCTATTTCCGTAACAGGTGCATATATGACTCATGTATCTGCACAAGGATTTATCTATCCTAATGACGAATGGTATCGCAAAGATACGATATGGAAAAACGAATTTTCAAATGAAGTTGCACTTTTTAAGATGAGTAACGGCTCAATTGCACGGATCAACGAATTTAGGCGGGTTGGTCATCCGGGGTGTGTCCGATCAACTGTATTTGGAACAGAAGGTAGCTTTGAACATAATCTTGCAGGGGCAGTATGGGCTGATAAACATGGTAGTCAGGTAGTCCAATTAGCAATGGATCATGAACCTTTGCCAGAACCGCTGGCATCCGATCTTGGCGGTCATGCAGGCTCACATGCCTATTTGGTTCATGAATTTGTTGATTCTGTTAATAGGCAACGTCTGCCCCGTATAAATGTATGGGAAGCGGTTAGATATTGCGCACCGGGCTTTATTGCGCATGAATCCGCTATTAGAGATGGTGAACTGATGAAAATACCAGATTGGGGCGATCCAAAAGTCTAGTTTTTTGGAAATAAATTAAATATTAGTTGCTGTTTTATAAAGCAGAAAAGGGCTAAAAACTATTTTAAGAATTCTTTATTTACAAAAAGGAGATTAATTAATGGAATTTAAAGGCTCAAAGACTGAAAAGAATTTAATGGGTGCGTTTGCTGGTGAATCACAGGCAAGAAATCGCTATACTTATTTTGCAAGCGAAGCAAGAAAAGCAGGTTTTATCCAGATAGCTGATATTTTTGAAGAAACAGCTAATCAAGAAAAAGAACATGCTAAGAGGTTTTTTAGCTTCTTAAAAGGGGGAGAAGTTGAGATAACCGCTGCTTTTCCAGCTGGCGTTATAGGAACAACAGCAGAGAATTTACAAGCGGCAGCAAATGGTGAAAACTATGAATGGCAAGACCTTTATCCCTCATTTGCTAATACAGCAAGAGAAGAAGGTTTTGAAGCTATCGCAAAGACATTTGAGGCTGTCGTTATTGCAGAAAAACAACATGCAAAACGTTATGAAGGTCTGTTAGCCAACGTTAAGAATGATACAGTATTTAAGAAAGATAAACCCGTTGTGTGGAGATGCAGGAATTGCGGTTATTTACACGAAGGAACAGAAGCACCGAAGGCTTGCCCAGCGTGTATTCATCCACAAGCACACTTTGAATTGCTTGCAGAAAACTGGTAATACCATTTTTTATATTTTGTATGGACAGGTTGTATAGCCTGTCCATTTCTATTTTCTGCTATCAGTATTTGGCTTGAATAGATCAGATTGAAGCATGTCTTGCATTTTTAGGGCGTTTCTTGTGGCATGACCAGCATGGCAATTATTAAAAAAGATTAGAAGTTCTTCTGTATTATCGGAAATATGCTTGATTTTAGGTATCCAACTTCTAAGTTCTTGATCGGAATATAAATAATTATATCTTTCAGAAGAATCTCCACCATACCAAGCTTTTTTATTTCTACCATGAAATCTTATATATCCAAGATTCGTCGTTGCAATTGCTTTGGAAGGCATAAGTCCGGGCAGATCAGGTTCATCAACAGAACAATATGCAATACCAAGATTTTTGAGAAAATCAAAAGCAGGTTCTTTATCCCATGATGAATGTCTAAATTCAACAATAAGAGGATATTCCGATAAAGTATCTTTAAACCTATTTAAGTATACTCTATTTTCTTGTGTATTTTTGAAAGATGGCGGAAATTGCGCAAGTATGCCCTTCATTTTGTTAGCTTCTACCAAAGGCTGTATGGCTTCCTCAAATCTATCAAAAACTGATACACTTTCAGG
>Ga0101944_10006686_pt1 | contig 12058 bp, 8 predicted proteins | sample DewCreD2012metaG_FD_75245 | JGI IMG/M metagenome (GOLD analysis project Ga0101944, IMG submission 75245) | Hot spring sediment bacterial and archeal communities from British Columbia, Canada, to study Microbial Dark Matter (Phase II) - Dewar... ... | reverse complement strand
GACCTCTCGCGCTGATCGTGACCTCTTCCAGAGGGACCTCTTTCCCGGCCAACTCCATAGCCCTCCTGACAAGGTTCGGCAGGGCTGAGCAGCAGGGCACTTCCATGTCCAGGACCGTAACGCTTTTGATGTTGGCGGTGCGGAAGATGTCCGTGAACTTGTCGACATAACCCTGCACGTCGTCGAATTTTGGACAGCCGATCATCACCGCTTTCCCTTTCAGAAAATCCCTGTGAAAATTGGGGTAGGCCACCGGAGCGCAGTCTGCCGCGACCAGGAGGTTCGCCCCTTTCAGGAAGGGCGCCGTAGGAGGCACGAGCCTGATCTGGACAGGCCAGTGCGAAAGGGCGGAAGCCTGGGCTGCGGGTTCCTCGGCCGGTTGCCTTGGGACAAAGGTCTGCAGCTTTGCCGAAGGGCAACCCTGGGCCATGGGAATTTGGTGAGCCGCCTCTTCTTTTCCTTTGGATGCGAGATATTCTTCTACAGCCTTTTCGTCAAACTCTTCCGCTTCGCGCTCCTCTATGGTGAGGGCCCCCTTGGGGCATTCTCGCAAGCAGGCACCCAGACCGTCGCAGTATTTCTCCGCCACGACCCGCGCCTTCCCGTCCACGACCTCAATGGCCCCCTCCGCACAGGAAGGCACGCAGGTTCCGCAACCGTCGCACAGCTCATCGTCGATTCTTATGATCTTTCTTTTGACTTTCATGTGCTTCTCCTTCTCTACAGCCGCTCCTGATTCCTGATCTTACGCGCCTGCGGGACGCAAAAGAACCTCTTCCGCGAGTTTCTTCCCGCTTTCCGTCAGAAACGATTTCGACAGTATCTTTCCGAGTTCCTCTGATCCCATTGGGCTTTCCTGGTGGTTCTCTTCAAGATTGGTGATCAAATCCGCATCGTACAGGCACTTGAAGTTGGTGGTCTCTTGAAGCCTTGGATGGTGGTGGTGCCCCACGATGTCACACACTTCATCAATAAGGTCCGCCCCGGCGCCCAGCCTCTCCAGGATTTCCCTGGCGACAGGCGGGCCTTCCTCCTCCTGATATGGCGCAGACGTGCTCTGGTATTTCCGCTCCGCTTCCTTGATTCCGATGTCATGGAGATAGGCGGCTGTGAGGATGACCGCAAGGTTGCCTCTCTCCTGTTTCCCGATCTTTTCAGCGTACCTCGCCACGCGGCTGGCATGGCCGATTCGCTTGAAATCATTCTTGAAGTAGCGCTTCATCTCGATTGCCACCCGGTCCTTGAGCAGGTCCTCTTTCTGGGCGATCAGCTCTGGAGGAAGGTTTCCGATGCACTGTTCCGCATACTGGCAGTAGGAGGCGCATCCGAAATCCATGCTTGGATTCAAGAACCTGTGCCCGCACTTGCCGCAGCGCCGGGTGGAGTCGTCCTTGAAGAATTCCACCTCCGCGCCGCATTTCGGGCACTTGGCTTCAAAAATGGCTCCGGGCTTCCAGTACCGGCTGTCCTGACCAGGGCATTTCATGGTTCCATTCTCCTGTTTGTTGTTGCCGTTCAAATCCCCCATGGAAGACATCTGGCGACCGCCCTCCCCTCCCCTGGTGGAGGGGATGAAGGGGAGGGGGAAATGAGAAAGGCTTATGATATATATCGCCTTTTTCACCCCCACCCTTACCCTCCCCCGTCAAGGGGGAGGGATTTACAAGGCAATCGGATTAGCTTCCATGAGCTTTTGTCTCTGCCCTCTGCGAGAGACCTATCCCAAGATCGCCTTCAGGTCCGCCTCAGGGGTGCTGATGGGCATAATGTTGAAGTTTTTCACCAGCACGTCCAGGACGTTCGGCGTAATGAAAGCCGGCAGGCTGGGCCCCAACCGGATGTTCTTGATCCCGAGGTAGAGCAGGGTCAAAAGAATGGCACAGGCCTTCTGCTCGTACCAGGACAGGATCATGGACAAGGGCAGCTCGTTCACGCCCACGCCGAAAGCTTTGGAAAGCGCCACGGCGATCTGGATGGCCGAGTAGGCGTCATTGCACTGACCCACATCCAGGAGCCTTGGAATCCCGCCGATGTCTCCCAGGTCTTTGTCAAAGAAGCGGAACTTGCCGCACGCCAAAGTCAGGACCACGGAGTCCTTGGGCACCTGCTCCACGAACTGGGTGTAGTAGTTCCTTCCGGGTTTTGCGCCGTCGCAGCCGGCCACCAGGAAAAAGTGCTTGATCGCGCCGCTCTTCACAGCCCCAATGACTTTGTCGGCCACGCTCATGACCGCGTTCCGGCCGAAACCGCACATCACGGACCTGCCGTTGCTGTCTTCCGTGAAGCCGGGCAGTTCGAGAGCCTTCTTGATGACAGGGCTGAAGTCCTTGCTCTCCACATGTTTCACTCCGGGCCAGCCGACCAAACCCGTGGTGAAGATATTGTCGTGATACGAGCCCTGGGGTTTCTGGATGCAGTTGGTGGTCATGAGGATCGCCCCTGGAAACTGGCCGAATTCCTTGAGCTGGTTCTGCCAGGCCGTTCCGTAATGCCCGTAGAAATGGGCGTACTTCTTGAGGCCCGGATAGGCATGGGTGGGCAGCATCTCCCCATGGGTGTAAACAGTGATCCCTTTGCCCTCGGTTTGCTTCAGGATCGCCTCCATGTCTTTCAGGTCATGGCCCGACACCAGGATGGCTTTCCCCTTTTTGGCGCCGAGCGGCACCTTGGTGGGGACCGGATGGCCGTAAGTCTCGGTGTTCCCTGCGTCGAGCAGTTCCATGGCCCGCAGGTTGATTTCGCCGCATTTGAGCGCGAGCCCGACCCAGTCATTCAGGGCCAGATTCTTGTTCAACATGGCGGCAAGTCCTTCATGGACAAAGGCATAGACTTTTTCGTCTTCCTTGCCGAGGATCTGGGCATGATCCGCGTACGCGCACACCCCCTTGATCCCGAAAAGCGTCGTGTGCTGGAGCGCCAGGATGTCCGGGTGGATGGTCGGGTCGGACTTGAGCCCCACGGCCTCTCCTTGCTTGACCAGTGCATCGAGCGTCGCAGCCGGTTTGAAATTGGCGCAGGGCTCGGAGAAGTCCACTTTCCCGCCCGCCGCTTTCACCTTTGCCTTGAGACTTTCTCTCAGCTGGACACAGCGCTCGATCAGAGGCTTGAACCGCGCCGGATCAAAGTTGACGTTCGTCAGGGTGGAGAAAGCCGCCTTCACCGTAAAAACGTTGACCTCGTGGTCGTTGACGCCCTTTTTCCGGCCCTCCACCGCGTAAAGAGACAACCCCTGAAGCGCATGGACCAGAAGATCCTGAAGCGCAGCCACATCGGGCTGTTTTCCGCAAACGCCGATCTTGGTGCACCCCTCGCCTTTTGCCGTCTGTTCACATTGATAACAAAACATGACCCTCCTCCTTTCGGTTGTGCGTTTTTTCTCGATTTTGATCCCAGTGTACGCCCCGGCCTCTTCCTGCTCTTTGACTTAGGTCAAGAAACACAAAAATTTTTTACTTTTTTTTTCACCCTCCTCGATCCCTTCCCCTGACCAATCCCCTCTCTCCTTCTCCTCTCCCTTGAGGGGCTGGCCCACAATGTCATTTCAGTTCTAAGATTTCTCCCTTCGGTCGAAATGACAGAAAAGACACTCTGCCTTATTTGTGACACAGCCTGTGACGGGAGTGGACAAAGGGGAGCGTGATGGGGTCTGCTAATCCATTCTTGCCCTGTACAGTCTCAGGCTGTTGGAGACCACAAAAAGACTGCTCAGGGCCATGGCAAAGGCCGCGAGGATCGGGTGCAGTTGTCTCAGATAGAAGGGGAGAAACTCAAATGGAAAGAGAATACCCGCTGCCACAGGAATCAGAGCGACATTGTAAAAGAAGGCCCAGAAAAGATTCTGGCGGATCGTGCGCATCGTGGCCCGGCTCAGCTCAACGGCCCTGGGAACTCCCTTGAGGCTTCCACTGGCAAGGATCACGTCTCCCGCCTCAATGGCCACATCGGTACCCGTGCCGATGGCCATGCCCACATCCGCTTGAGCCAGAGCAGGAGCATCGTTGATCCCGTCTCCCACCATTCCGACCTTTTCTCCTCTTTCCTGGAGCTCTTTGATCCGTGCGGACTTTTCTTCAGGACGGACTTCTGCAAGGACCTCGTCGATCCTCACGTCCGAAGCGATCGCCTGTGCGGTCCTTGCATTGTCGCCCGTGAGCATGACGATGTTGAGATTCAGTCTGTGAAGGGCTTCGATCGCTTCCTTGGACTCGGGTTTAAGTTGGTCTGCAACCGCGAGGAGGCCTGCGATCTTGTCCCCTGCGGCGACGATCACGACGGTTTTCCCCTGATTCTCAAGCGACGAAATTTTGTTCTCCCAAGAGCTCAAATCAACGCCCATCTCCACGAACCAGCCCGCCTTCCCCGCCATGACCCGCCGGCCGTCAACCGTTGCCGTGACGCCGAGGCCCCTCGAGGCTTTGAAGGACTTGGGCTCCAAAAGGGAAAGACCCCGTTTGACCGCTTCAGCCACGATCGCCCGGCCCAGGGGATGTTCCGAGCCTTTTTCCGCCGAAGCGGCCAACGACAGGAACTCGTTCTCGTCTTTGAAGACGTCTTCTGCATGAACAACATCCACTACCGAGGGTTTGCCCTTCGTGATCGTCCCGGTCTTGTCCAGGACAATGCTGTCCAGCTTGGAGGCCAGTTCCAGAGCTTCGCTGTTCTTAAAAAGCACTCCTCGTTCAGCGCCCTTGCCCGTTCCGGCCATAATGGCCGTCGGCGTGGCCAGTCCCAGGGCGCACGGACAGGCGATCACCAGCACCGCCACCAAGCGAATCATGGCAGGCACAAACTCGCCCCCGATCAACCACCAGAGGATGAAAGTAAGCAGGGCAATGCCGATCACGGCCGGGACAAAAACCGCCGCCACCCTGTCCGCCAGGGCTTGCACAGGAGCCTTGCTTCCCTGCGCTTCCTGGACCAGGCGGATAATTCGGGCCACAGCCGTGTCCTTTCCCACTTTCCTGGCCTCAAATCTCAAGCGCCCTTCGCCATTGATGGTTCCGGCCGCCACAGAGTCCCCGGTTTGCTTGTCCACGGGAATGGGTTCTCCGGTGAGCATGGACTCGTCCACGCTCGATTCCCCGTCCACAACCACGCCGTCCACCGGGATGGCTTCACCGGGACGAACGATGATTCGATCTCCAACCTTCACCTGAGACACGGGGATCTCCCTCTCCTGGCCGTCCACCTCGATGAAAGCCGTTTTCGGACGAAGGTTCATGAGCTTTCGAATGGCGCCGCCTGTTCTACCCTTGGTCCTGGACTCCAGCATCTTGCCGAGCTTGATGAGGGTGATGATCACCGCGGAGGTCTCGAAATAAACGTGGTGCCCGAGGCTCGGGGCAAGGAGAAGGACAAAAGAATAGAGATAGGCCACGGAAGACCCCATGGCCACAAGCACATCCATGTTGGCGCTTCTGTTTCTGAGGCTTTTGAAGCCGCCCGAATAATAGTCCCGGCCCGTGTAAAACTGGACCGGCGTGGCCAGCGCGAGAAAAAGCCAGTTGACCCATGGAGCATGTGCCCAGTGTCCCAAGAGTCCGAAGTCCCTTCCCATGCTGAGGACAAAGAGCGGGATTGTAAAGAAGAGGCCTGCGACAAACTTTGCGGTCTGGTCCCTGATTTCGGCGCGGCGGGCTCGAAGCTCCGCGTCTTCTCCTTCCAGGGCATCGTCCGGCCGGATCGCACCGTATCCGGCCTTTTCTATAGCCTGAATCATTTCATCGACGCCGGTGATCGAAGGAATGTACTCGACGGTGGCCCTCTCTGAAGCGAAATTCACGGTAACAGACTTCACCCCCGGAACCTTTTTCAAGGTTCTTTCAATCGTCATGGCGCAGTTGGCGCAGCTCATTCCGGTCACCGGTATGTTGATGTTCTTTTCAGCCATGACTCGATTCTGGCCTTTCCAACGTTATCCCGCAGCCGGGTAGTTGATCTCCCGGAGGATCGATTTGATCTTTTCCAGGGTAGCCGGCTGATTCCATTCGACAGTGATCTCTTTTTTCTGCGGATCTCCTTCAACTCTTGAAACCCCTGCGATTTCAGCCAGTTCCCTCTTGATGGCCATAACACAGTGGCCGCAGCTGATATTGGGTACCCTGAGTTTCGTCTTCTCCATAGCCTTTATCTCCTTTCACAGACTTACTTCAATTACTAGTGATGAAATAGGACATGTCAATGAATGGGCATTTTTAGCTTGACAGGATTTAGATGTTATAATAATTTCGACTGAGCACTCAGTCAAATAATGAAAACAAAAGACATCATATTGGAAGCAGCAGCGCAGCTCTTTTCTAAAAGGGGTTTCAGAGAAACCCCCGTGACAGAGATCTCAAGAATCACAGGAGCGGCGGAAGGGACGATCTTTTACCACTTCAAAAACAAGGAGGAACTTTTTGTCGCCATCCTGGAGAACTTCAAAAAGAAAATCATCGAGGAATTCAAGAATTATGAGGGCCAAGCCGAGTTCAAGACCGGGCTGGAGATGCTGGAAGGAATCATTGCTTTTTACTTCCGCCTTGCGGGGACCATGGAAGATCGATTTCTCCTGCTTCACCGCCACGATCTGTACGAACTGGCTGAAGTGAACCCCATTTGCCGAGGGCACCTCGAGGATATCTTCACGTATTTTCTCGATCTCCTGGAGCAAGCCGTTTCAAGGGGCCAGGATGATGGAAGCGTCAGGAAGACCGATCCCAAAAAAATGGCATGGATCATTTTCTCCTTGGTGGACGGGCTGGTTCGATTTAACACCTTTCGGCTTTATGAAGCCGGTGCCCTCTACAACGAATTGATCGAATCGTGTCGCAGAATGCTGGAAAACACCCGCTCATTGGAAAGGTTGAACACATGCTTGGAGCCTTCTTCCCGTTCCTGAAATGGTTCAAGCAATACGGATTCGACACGCTCAAGATGGACGCGATCTCAGGTCTCACCGTTGCGCTCGTCCTGATCCCTCAGTCCATGGCCTACGCCCAGCTGGCCGGACTTCCGGCTTACTATGGGCTCTATGCTTCTTTCTTGCCACCCATGGTGGCCGCTCTCTTTGGATCCAGCCGTCAGCTTGCGACCGGACCTGTGGCGGTGGTCTCCCTCATGACCGCAGCCTCCCTGGGGCCGCTGGCGACTGCCGGCAGCCAGGGATATATTGCCTACGCGATTTTTCTCGCCTTTATCGTCGGATCTTTCCAGTTTCTTCTCGGCGTGTTAAGGCTTGGCCTGGTCGTGAACTTCCTCTCCCATCCGGTGGTCAACGGCTTCACCAATGCAGCAGCCATCATCATCGCCTCCTCCCAGCTTTCCAAGCTGTTCGGGGTGTATGTAGACAGCGCCGAACATCACTACGAAACCGTCCTGTCGGTTGCGAGGGAGGCTCTCCTCTACATCCACTGGCCTACGTTCGTGCTGGGCGCTCTCGCTTTCGGCATCATGTACGGATTGAAGCGTATCGCTCCCAGAATCCCGAATGTTTTGGTCGCGGTGGCGGTGACGACGCTCATCTCCTGGGCCATTGGGTTCGAACATAACGAAACCGTCTCCGTGGACCGAATTCGGTCCTGGCATGCCCAAGCCCTTGTGGGGAAGTACAATGCCACGATGGAAGGTCTGAGCGCCTTTTCGAAAGAACGTACCGAGGTAAGCAGGGATTTGGACAGCGCCAGCCGGGCGCATGACCTTCGAGGACTGCTCCGGGCTGAGCATGTTTCCAGCATTCTTTTTCTGAACATCGAATGGCTTACGGAAGAGGCGCGTTTTTACAGACAACAGCTCCGAGAAATGCTTTTCAAGGCCGTAGAACTTCAGGACGGCACGAGGGAATTCTACCTTGAAGATGATTTCCCGCAAGGAGCCCAAAGCGACGGTCGCACCTGGCGAATACGCGTGGGAAACCGGCCCTTGAAGTCCGACGAATTGGTGATGATGGGTGGAGGTGACGTGGTGGGCACGGTTCCTCGGGGGCTGCCCTCTTTCGAACTGCCCAAGCTTGACCTCGACGTCGGCCTGCACCTTCTGCCCTATGCGGCCATCATCTCGCTGCTGGGTTTCATGGAAGCGATCTCCATTGCCAAGGCGATGGCGGCCAAGACAGGCCAGCGCCTCGATCCGAATCAGGAACTCATCGGTCAGGGCATGGCGAATCTCTTGGGCTCCTTGACCTACAGTTATCCGACCTCCGGTTCTTTTTCAAGGTCCGCGGTGAATCTCCAGTCCGGCGCCCTCACGGGTCTATCGAGTGTATTCACCACCCTTGCCGTCGTCATCGTGCTCCTTTTCTTCACCCCCTTGCTCTACCACCTCCCTCAGTCTGTCCTGGCAGCCATCATCATGATGGCGGTGGTTGGCTTGATCAACGTTTCCGGTTTTGTTCATGCTTGGAAAGCCAAATGGTATGACGGCGCTATCTCGGTCATCGCCTTCCTCTGTACCCTGGGTTTCGCTCCCCACCTGGACCGTGGGATCATGGTGGGCGTGGTTCTGTCCCTCATCGTCTTCCTTTACAAGAGCATGCGGCCTAAGATGGCTTCCCTGTCCAGGCATGAGGACCAGGCCTTTCGGTGCGCCGCCACCCATGGGCTCAAAGAGTGCGAACACATCGCCATGGTAAGATTTGAAGGGCCGCTGTTTTTTGCAAATTCCAGCTATCTTGAAGATAAAATTACCGAGATTATGCGGAGTAGACCCTACCTGAAGCACATCATCATCGTCTCGAATGGGATTAACGACATCGACGCATCCGGGGAGGAAACGCTGTCCTTGCTGGTCGATCGCATACGAAGCGCCGGTCTGGACGTCTCCCTCAGCGGCGTCAATGAAACCGTGCTGTCGGTGCTTAAGAGGACCTATTTCATAGAAAAAATCGGGGAGGATCATATATTCCCGACCATGGAGAAAGCGGTGGTCGCCGTTCACCCGCAGACGCATCGCGATGCACAGGAAGAAATCTGTCCGCTATTGAGCGTCTGTCACTTATCTTGAGACGACGAAGAGGCGAGGAAAACATGGCTGTCATAACGATTTTCAGCGGGACTTTCTGCAAAGAGGAGCAGGTGTGCAGGGAGGTTCAATCCAGAACAGGGTATGTTTTTTTTCACGACGGAGACCTGGTCTCCGAGGCCAGCAGGTTGTCTGGAATACCGGAAGGCAGGCTGGAAAGGGCCTTTTCTGCAAGAACCTCTGTGTTTAACAAGTTCACCCACGAAAAAGAACGCTCTGTGGCTTACCTGAGGCTCGCAGTGGCGGGCCTGCTCGCTAAAGACGGGCTCCTGATCTCCGGATTTGCCGGACTCCTGATCCCCAGCGAGGTCAGTCATGTGCTCAGAACGTGCCTGATTGCGGATATGAAATTCCGAATCTCTCTGGCCATGGTCGAGCAGGGATTGTCGGAAAAGGAAGCCTCCAAAGTGATCCGCAAGCAGGACGAAGACCGGACCGTATGGGTCCACACCCTTCTTCAGAAAGCCGATCCCTGGGACGCCTCACTTTACGACATTGTGATGCCCACGGATAAGACAGGGGTCGCCGAGGCGGCGGCCCTGATCGTCCGGTCTGCGGCCTCGGACATCTTGAAGCCCACGGCGGCTTCAAAAAAGGCGGTTGAAGATCTCCTTCTGGCTTCCAGGGTGGACATCGCGCTCCTGGAAGAGGGCCACCATGTCGCTGTTGCAGTGAAGGAGGGACACGTGACCCTGACCATCAACAAACATGTCCTCATGTTGAGCCGCCTCGAAGAAGAACTTAAAGGGATTGCCGGCAAAGTGGACGGTGTCAATAGCGTGGAAACCAAAGTGGGCAAGGGCTTTTACCAGACGGACGTGTACCGGAAATTCGATTTCGAACTGCCCTCCAAAGTGCTGCTGGTGGATGACGAGCGGGAATTTGTTCAAACCCTTTCCGAACGGCTGCTCATGCGCGACATGGGGTCTGCCGTGGCCTATGACGGGGAATCCGCCCTGAACATGATTGCAGAAGATGAACCGGAAGTCATGATTCTGGATCTGAAAATGCCGGGCATCGACGGCATCGAGGTGTTGCGCCGCGTCAAGGAGAGTCGCTCGGAGATTGAGGTGATCATCCTCACGGGCCATGGATCGGAGGTGGACCGGGAAACCTGCATGAAACTGGGCGCCTTCGCTTACCTTCAAAAGCCGGTGGACATTGAGGTCCTGAGTGAAACCCTCAAGCGGGCCAATGAGAAGGTCCAAAAGGCCAAAGAGCACAAAAGAAAAAAAATGCCGCCTTTGGACATTAAGAATTGCCGGGAGAATCGATGACGGTCTTGAACAAATTGAAGCCCAGGTTTTGGGATTATGTGGACGCCGCCGCAGGCCCCTTCGGCCATCTTTTCAACTTCCGCCGAATATGGCAGCTGGCCATCCTGTTGACCTTAGGGGTCACGTTAGTGCCTCTGGTGTCGATCACGGCCGTCGACTACCGAGTGACGCAGAAGTCCATGGAGTCGGAAATCGCTTTGCGCACTTCCCGTATGGTATCGAACACGAGGCGAGCGGTTTCCTTTTTTCTGGAAGAGAGGCGAGCCGCTCTGGATTTCATCGTCCGGGACAACAGTTTTGAAGCCCTGAATGATCCTGAACGACTCGCGTCGGTTCTGGCCAATCTCAAGAGTGCCTTCGGAGGCTTCACCGACCTGGGGGTGATCGATCCCCTGGGCTATCAAAGAAGTTACGCCGGCCCCTACAAGCTCGAGGGTGTCGACTACAGTGGACAGGCCTGGTACCGGGAGGTGCTGGACCGGGGCATCCATATCAGCGATGTGTTTCTCGGATTTCGCCAGGTCCCCCACCTCATCATTGCCGTGAAACATGACGTGGGAACCGGCAGCCACTTCGTGCTCCGAGCCACACTCGACACAGAACGCTTCAATCATCTCATCGCCCACCCGGAAATCGCAGGGGGAGGCGACGCCTTTTTGATCAACGGGGAAGGAAAACTGCAAACTCCATCCCTGATGCACGGCAAGGTCCTGGATCCCATCCCCTTACCGGTTCCCGCCTTCTCCACAAATACGGAACTCATTGAAATGGAGGACAAGCAAAGGCAGCGCAATGTCGTCGGCTACGCCTACATCGAGGGAACGCCTTTCATCTTGATGATCGTGAAAAACAAAGAGGACCTCATGAGGCCCTGGTACAAGACTCGTTTGCAGCTCATGGGGTTTCTGGCCGTAAGCGTAACGATCATCCTGGTCGTCATTCTGGGTGTCGCCACCTACCTGGTCAACAAAATTTACCTTGCCGACCAGAAGCGGCTCACCATGCTGCACCAGGTGGAGTACTCCAACAAAATGGCGACCATTGGACGCCTGGCCGCGGGCGTGGCCCAGCTTACCGACCTGACCCGGTTTTTCTCCGGATTCCGTAGCGGGGTCACCCTGGGGGGCGGATTGCTGATGGTCCTTTTCGGGCTGCTTCTCCTGAAGGTCCTGCCCTTTTCCCTGCTCTCCCTCCCCTCCTTCGGACCCCATTCCTTTTGGCGCAAACTCTTCTTCCCCCTCTTCGAATCGCGGCGGTTGGTTTCCCGGTTGGCCCTCGGGCTGGCCGCCGGGTTCCTTCCCTGCATGCTTTCCTGGGCCCTGGTGATCCAGGCCGCCACGACCCAGAACCCCCTCCGGGGCTTTTTCACCACGACTCTTTTCGGCCTGGGGACCGTGCCCGTCCTCTTTCTCGCCGGCCTCTCGGCTTCTTTCCTGTCCCTGAAGACCCGGCTTTACGGGGAGCGGGTGGCCGCGGTCTCGGTCATGGTCATGGGATTCATCCTCATCTTCAAAGGGTCGAAATATTTTGTCTGAACCCGTAAACCCCGGCCCGTCGGCATCCTCCCCCCCACCCCCTCAGGGTTGCCGTCTCTGCGGACTCCCCGTGGGAAGGTCGGGGGTAACCCAGAGAATCGGCGACCGGACGTTTCCCTTCTGCTGCCCCGGATGCAGCCAGGTCTTCCTCCTCCTCTTCCACCGCCCGGAGGGACCTCCAGAAAATTTCCGCGAAACTCCCCTTTACCGTGCCTGCCTGGAATCGGGGATCCTTCCGCGGGGTCCGGG
>Ga0101944_10006685_pt1 | contig 12058 bp, 4 predicted proteins | sample DewCreD2012metaG_FD_75245 | JGI IMG/M metagenome (GOLD analysis project Ga0101944, IMG submission 75245) | Hot spring sediment bacterial and archeal communities from British Columbia, Canada, to study Microbial Dark Matter (Phase II) - Dewar... ... | reverse complement strand
TCTCCACAAGTTGATTATGATCATCCCAGATATCTTCTTGATTAATATCATTTCCGTTCCATCTCCAATTTATATTAATGGTTCTGAATCCAGGGTTAAGATAAACCTTTGGAGAAGGGGGTACCAATGGAGGATGGTATTTTCTGGCATACAATGTTTGTGCATATTTTGCGTTATCATATAAGTTATCTAATCCATAAAGTAGGTTCTGGGCGCAAATAATCGCCCACGAAATTTTCAATGTTTCACCAACAGCCCAATTTTCAATCGGACCGTATGAAAGCAAGACATAAATTGCACCAGGATCATTATCTGGTTTATCAGGTTGGATGGCAGGTAATCCTTCAGGTTTTGTACCTGCTAACCAATCATATCGTATTGTATCACGAGAGAGATATATAGCATCAGAATAGGTTCGATAGTTGAACCAGCGAAAAAGAAAATTACCCTCTGATAAATTCCTCGGTAATGAGAGAATTGAGAAGCCAATCGGTGTAGCCCATCTATCAATTGGATTTTGTACATATACCGTCATAAGGTCTTTCCAAAAACCAACAATATTCTTATTTCGAGGCCCTACATTAATTAAATAATTCCAAGGTCCGATACTTATATCGGGATCTACACCAAAACCAATGTAAACGTTCCGAAGTGTACGCTTCCCAAGGTTTACAATTGTATATTCTATTGGGATGATTGGATATCGCACATTACGTGCCCAGGCGTAGGAGCGTTGCCAAACTTTTATTCCAAGTGGTACATGCGTTGGAATTTTTCGGATTGTATTTATATCTGTGTATCCAATGTAATAATCACTCTCAGAAACCGCAGCATAGTCTTCATCAATATTACTATCACCGTCATCATCAACACCATTTAATTCATCTTCATCAATTTTTCCGTCGTTATCGTCATCAATGCCCCTTTTATTAGGCTCACTTTCATTAAATATTGACGTTGGATACCATGGATGCGATAAATCTAGAGGCACCATTTCACCTCCAATTTCATCAAAATAAGGATACCAATCAATAGTTGAATCTATCATATCAGTTGTTGTAACACATTTTAATGTTACTAGATTTCCGTTTATCATAGTATCCACTTGTGCACCAATCCAGAGCCCCGCTGATGATAAATGTTCGATATTGGAATCTTCTGGATATTCACACCCGATACGGGATGACCAATAATTCGGGTGCAATCCAACAGTACCACCAGGGCTCATCCATAATTTCATTTGAAAACCCTGCCGGACTGAGATTATTGAGTATTGCCCTAATGCATATTGTGTACTTAGAGCAATTAATGCACAGAAAGAAAGGAATATTTTATTTAAAAGGCTCATTAATATTTAATGTAAAGAGATTACGATAAATATAATGAATACGGGTTAATATTATATATAATATTAATCCATCCAATTAACAGCTGAGAAACAGATTGTTTATTTGGTTGTACACATTAAAACATTACAACACCAATATTGACAGTTGTCATTATGCCACCTTTCATACACTGGATCCCACCATTTGCATTGATCCGAGGGTTTATGAGTAGTATCCTGATTACAATAGAGACTACCAGGTGGGTGTGTTAAACATTGGGGCCCATTACAGCTACAATATTCCCAGCAGTTGGGTACAGATGATATGCTCAATTGTGGAGTTGCCGCAATCACCGGTGGAGTTGACAATTGATATATAGCAACAATACAACAGATAAATGCAATTGAGATTAAAACGATTTTATTTTTACACACAAGAATCTCCAATAATTAAATTAATTATGGTTTATTATGTGGGTCTTTCACTCATCGATTAAAAGTATTTAATTATTTCTAATATTTTTAGGAAATCCAATTCTCCTATCCACAGTTTTTGCACAATACCATTTCCATTTGTGATAATTGTTTGCGGTACCGCATAAAATTTATTTTTCTTTTTAAAAACCGTATCTGCAACTGACAATGTGTAAAATCCAACATCTTGGTTCGCAACATAATCGATTGTACTAGTAGGATCATCCAAAGATTAACCGAAAACATCCATGGTAAATGTTGGGATTGTCTGTACCAATAACTTCGAACAACTGTCGAATCCAGTCTGATTTTCAGATAAATCAATCTTTCCGTACGTTGTGTGGCGTCCTCTCCGCCACAAAGATGGCGAATCGATTCTGAAAAGATTTGGTCTGTTTTTTTACATACCCGGATTTGAACCTGCAGTGTGAAAATAAATATTACATTCGATTAATAATAATAATTTTATTTGGAAAATCTTTTTAATTATCACTATCCTCATCGCACTAATAACATTTTTTTCACGTCGGTAAATTTCCCAGCCTGTAATCGATAGAAATATATTCCGCTTGGTATTGCTGCAGCATCAAAAGAAACTTCCTTAAACCCAGCATCCTGATATTCGTTTACCAATGTTCTTATCACTCGCCCTAGTATGTCATACACTTTTAGCGATACTAATGAGCCTTCGGGGATTTCGTATTTTATGATCGTCGCAGGATTGAAGGGATTAGGATAATTCGGTTCTAATTTATAATCCAAAGATTTTGAAGTACCAGATGAAATCCGATCCTCATTTTCAGGAGGTTGAGATGATGAATTCAATTTATCAACGATCAAAGTAATCATTCTTCTCAGCTCCTTCATTCCGATCGGATTAACAATATTTCCTTTATCGCTAATTGAATTATATATCTCTTCTGCTCTTACAACACTATTGTTTTGCAAATAAGCCGCCACTTTTTGTACCTGACAATAGAACCATAGAGCATTAGATGGATTATTTTTTAAGGTTGAGCTAACCAATGAGATTACACCATCATAATCCTGTAAAACGGAACGATTCATTATTTGATACATTATTGCTCGCTCTCTAATTTCAGGAACGGATACTTTTTCTTGAACTTGTTGTAAGAATATCTCCCACGGCATTTCTAATAATTCGGTGAATTTCCCATAAGGTCCAACTAATGGTAATAAGGTTTGTAAAACGTAATCTGCACTGTCAGGTTCTTCAAATAATACTCTTTTCAAATACTTGATATATCCTATCAAAGTAATCGAATCCAATTCCGCATGGTCGTTGTCTATATCATCGATTAAATTTGAAAAACTGATGTCTATGTCACCACCTCCAGACATTGTGTTAGTCATAAAATTCTGGATACATTGAGGATATTCTCTATGGATAGGATTTCCGCTAAATTTTGATGGCGGTGGACTGGTAGCCGGGCACGGTGGATTCACACCCCAAAACGTCAAGTGAGTATAAATTGTATTTCCTGCATTGTGTATCCACATACTATTCCCCGATATGGAATTATACCCCCAAATATCTACATCTCTCCAATAACAAGGTGGATCACATGGAATCGAGCTTGGTACTCTTGGGATATTTTTTGATAATGTCTCTTCACAAATGCATGATCTTGTTCTTTTACCAATATTAACTGTGGATCCGGACATACCCCATATCTGTACGCCCGTGTTATCCTTGACAGTATTCCATCCTGGAGCAATACCATTCGGACTGAAATATATCTGAGAACCATTGTCGATAAGCATGCCCTCTTCACTATATAATCCGCCGTTCGATTGTATAGTTGCATGATTCATAAGCAAATATCCAGCCAATGAGTATATCCCCTGACGATAATTATTCTGAATAACAGTATTCCCTTCAGCGGATGATTCCAGCGATGCCCATCCATTGTGTAATCCTAATCCAACGGTATTTGATGCTATATTTGATCCTTTAATCCTTAATGCTCCACTTTGATTTGCATTTTCCACATCTATACCGTAATTACTACAATTTGTAATATTACAGTTCTCTATTGTTGTACCACTTGTGCTGTGGACTATGATACCATAGGTTGCATATTGAATATTACAATATTTAATTGAGTTTTGGCCACTTTTCAAATCGATGCCGTACCAATCCCCTGCATCTGGAGTCTGATTTGCTGATGTAAAAATGATTGGTTGAAGGGAATTCCCTTCAGCAATGAGCCTTCCATTCATTGTAAGTTTAGCGGTGTCATCAAGAAATTTTATTTTTGTACCCGGTAATATATTCAGGTTTTTTCCCGAAGAAATTGTAACATTCCCCCGCACTTGTAAATCACCAAACCATGTCTCATGTGATGAAAATGTTCCACCAGTCACAGCAGTATATGGAATATAATTGTGTTTTGTAATGGTTATATAGAGTGGTCTAACTGATGTGGTGAATGTATAATAATTTGCGACGTTATGAGTAGCCAGATAATACGAGTTGCCATTATCCCCACTACAAACACAAATATCACATCCGTATACATTAGGATCCACGGTTAATGAGTTCCCATTATCGGTTATCACGACATTTGAGAATGTTACTGGAGAATATGTCCATATTTGTGTTTCGGGACAACCAAAATTGTTGTGCCCCAATCTAAGTTCATGAACATCGAAATTTTGCTTTGATACTCCTTCAGCAACACCAACATGGAAGTAAGATTCACCGCTCTCTGGATCTTGTGTCCCAAGTGCAAGTAGATAGCCGAATTGACATTCGAGATCTGCCGATATCCAATGTAAACCCAATCTTGTATTTCCCAAAAAATTTGGACCACCAATAAGATCGTCACAAACAGTCCACCCCTCGACAATGCTTCTGCCAGGCCAGGATTCACCACCCTGTTGATAATCGTCGAATCCTGCGACACCACAACAGATCGAATAAACAATGGCAGGATAATTAATATTTGTCATGTTGTCTAAACCATCACCGGCTTCATCACTACAATAACCGGTAGCACAATAATCATCACCTGTCCAAATTCTACCGTTAGGATTGCCTTTCACTGAAAATCGCGTCGGACCTCCATGGCAATATAAATGAATGAAACCATAATGATTTGACATTTCAGTTATTACTTCGGATCCTTTGTGCGCTGGATCCTGGTCCCATACAGTGTGCCTCGTGAAAGGGTAACATCCTTTATAATTATCAGGATCTGGTCCAGTATCTGGTCCCCAGATCCAAAAATTATTCCTTACATAGGAATAGTCTCCATTCCCCGGATTCATCTCATAAGTCAATACTTTATGAGTCCAATTAATAATATCTTGAGCACTTGAACACGGCAGTCTCCCTATAAATATTTCTGGATTATAATCGACATAATCATTCCCGGGTTCTCCATATAGTGCGTCACCATCAATTTTCCAATCACCAGTAAAGTCGGAAAAATATAGATCAGTAGGCATATATCCTTCCTCGAATGGATAATTATCAGTAGGAGTTCCATATCTTACAGGCACAATTGTATGATCTCCTGCCAATAAAACCCATACTGTTCCACTTTGGTATGCATCCGAAAGATATTGCCTAATCTTTCCTGCATCATCATATATTCCCGATATCTCATCTCCAATGTACTCTGCGTAAATGGACTCCGTTGTCACAACTCCGATATTTATTCCCTTTCTTTTTTTCCATGATACAAAGGAATTGAAATTATTTTTCAAGTTATTATTGGTAATTATTACATATTCATATATTGGAAGCGTGTTTATCGAATTTATCTCGTTTCCTTTGATCGATTTTGGCTTTCTCTTGTATGTTTCTACCATTTCAGGATTATCCACAAGATTATATAATATTGCATCATAGATATTTTGATATTTCTCATTCCTCATTCTTACACTTATGCAATTTGATTTTCCCGATGTCATTTTTAACGTAAAATCCACAGAAGAATTAAAAATAAGCTTTCTTAATTTTGGTCGATACTGGAACGGATAAACAGCAATAGTAATAATATGTTGGTCGCCATCAAAATACCCATCATGGACAGTTTTTACTACTTCTGCAGGGTAAATATTGGTTGAACTGTAGATCATTGTATCAGGTCTCGTGAATACAGGTTTCGGAACATTTTCCATCAAAGGGATGGATCGTTGTACAGGATATATTAGATAGGAACCTGAAATTTCCTCACTATTCACATTGGTAATTAAAATATTTTCAACTTTTTGTAAAGGAGAAACGATAAGTTTAATATATCGAATCGGTAATTCTGGTTTACCAGTATCCATTATTGTTCGTGCATTGACAAAGGAAATTCTATCGTATTGTGTATTATCCTCTCCTTCGATTGTTGAAAAAGATGCCTCTGAGATCGAAAAATTGATTTTGTGTGTCACCTGACAAATTAATATTTCTGGTAGAAAACAAAAGAATAATATCCATATTAATTTGAATGCTGAGATTTCTCTGTTACAAATATATTTAAATATTACGTGCGACATATCAATTACCTCCATTCCCTCATTGTTTGAAATTGATAATTATTGGATTTTTTTATAATAAAATACCCTCTAAGGACACTGCAGTCCTGATGTTACTCACGACAGAGAAAAAGAGGGCGGCCCTCTGGGGATTGTAGTTTTTAAATCGGCGGTGGTCGCTCGTTTTTCCTCTGATTACTATTTCAATAAAATCATTGATTTTTGAATACTCCATTCTCTTATTATCAATCGATAAAAATATACTCCACTTGACAATTCACCACCATTAAATTCAACCTGGTGAAATCCCGGTGAATATACACCCTCTATAATCGTTTTTAATTTTATCCCTATGATATTGAATAAATCTATTTTAATGTATTCACGCTGATAAAGTTCAAACGTGACTGTAGTTGTTGGATTGAACGGATTTGGATAGTTCTGATGGAGTTGAAAGCGGCTAGAATATGATTCTTTTTGCCCTTCAACAAAGTTTACAGAATTATACTTAAAAAAGTATACTTTACCAGGAATATTTGGTCCAAATGCGTGGTCATCACTAACAACTACACAATTTTTTAAATCATCACTTAATTTTCCAACGACAACCATGTTAGAACCAAAACGCCATGTAGGTTGTGGACCAACGAAATCGTATTGTTTTGAAGTATCAAATTCTTCACATCCGTGTAAAATAACTGCACGTCCTGTCCATAAGTTATTACTTTTTTCAGTACTGACTAACAAATCGTCATAGCCGTCAATATTTAAGTCTCCACCTAGTGCTAAAAAAACAAATTCTCCGTTTTCCTGATTTTTGGATAGATATGTCGTTTTATAGGAAGTTGATAAAGAATCCCCAAAGAACACCGCCACTACATTCAATCCCATTACACCGAAATCACTCAGACCATCCCCATTTAAATCACCCAATCCAGCAACTATACGACCAAATGAACCATAATGTAAAGATGTGTCTCCGTGGAAAGTTATTGAATTATTTAATGTTAAGCCTTCATCACCACCAAATAATAAGTATGCTTCTCCCGCTAAACCACTTAAGTCCTGAGGTGCCCCAATAATCAAATCATTATATCCATCTTTATTCACATCTCCTGCTTCTGAAACAGAAATACCAAACATATCAAGAAAATTTTTCCCATCAAGTATCACATCGGCAGTACTGTCAAATATTCCAGATCCACCATAATAAATAAACACTCTACCCTGTGCATCTCCGCCGTACCACGGTGCTCCAACAATCAGATCTGGGCATCCATCTTTGTTTAGATCTTCCGCTAATGATACCGCCCAACCAAATCTATTATACCATCCTACCGATAGAAGCTCCATGTCAGGTATCGAATCTAATTCTGGACCACCGTAGAAAATATATACTTTGCCTGCTTCCGCTATACCATCCATGCAACCCCCATAGCAGTAAAGAGGAGCACCGATAACAAAATCAGGATATCCGTCACCATTTAGATCTTTTCCACCTGCAACCGAATGTCCAAATTTTCCAGTAAGGTTTTCTCCTTTCAGGATAATATCAGGGATTGTGTCGAAGACAGAACCACCAAAGAATAGCTTGGCATAGTTTTCATCACGTGCACCAACCAGAATATCGTCATACCCATCTCCATTTACATCGCCAACACTTGTGACAGTACTAAACATATCTCCAGCGGAATCGCCTGTTATTTCTGTTATTAAATAAAGACTATCCTGAGTATAGAAATTTACTTTTGGATAATATTCAAAAGAAATCTGTGCCGTAGTATTGTTGATTGTTAAAGCTATGATGACGAGGATAAATTTCAATTTCATCATTCTATTATCCTTTTTCATAATCAATCCATACTATAGAGACTCACCGTTTCTGGAAGTGTTTTTTATGTAATAAGAATATTTTGTAAAACTAATCATTATTTAGCACTTACTACTATTTAAACGACAAGATTGATCTTTCCCTGAAAAAATGGACAACGGATTAAGATAGAAAATATTGTTGTTCAAAATCAAACGGTGAATTATTACCGTAGGATCATCCAAAGATTAACCGAAAACATCATAATTCTTATTTTTACTTTATTCGGCAATGATATCCAAATATTTAAGATTATTAATACAATGAGGGCATGATGTGGTTAGAACAAAGAATAAATAAGATATCGATGAATCTGTAAATGATATATTGACCGTATCACCAGATAAAGTTAGCGCTTGAAAATCTTCAACCATATCCGCCGATTTCAATGATAAATCGGGTAGATTTGTTAGGTCATTAATTATTGATTTTAATTTGTAGTTTTGTATTGTTAAAAGGATTGTAATGATTACAAGCAAAACAATGAAAATTGAACTAATGATATGTAAGTAATTCTTTTTTACATCTACCACGATGCCCTCCATTTTCACATAACAAAGATTTCCGATGATCCCTCTTCATTCGAATCTTATCTCGTGCAGATAATAGTTACAACAACTTTCGTCGATAAGATCCTTCATGATTTCTCATCAAGACAATGGTGATACTATCCAGTCAAATTTAATACAAATTAGTTCTAATGTCAAAGATAGGAAGCGGAAAGCGTATAAATAAGGGTTGCAGATATTGGCACTTGAAGCTACCGTAATATTGAGTTAATAAATCCATTTTGAAGTAAATCCACATTTTTCAAAAAATAAGACTAACTAAGAATTATCTCCGTTATTTGAGCGATTTTCGATAATGCTATTTATTTGTATTCAAAGTGTCTCGCTCGTCCCGTTAGTTAATAGGCGGCTCGTAACTTCGGAATGGACAGAATGATGAGTGGAAAACCTACCTTTTTTAATCAATCGCAATCTCTGTAATTAGACCAATTTTGTATTGTGAAAACTATATAAAATCAAGGGGTTGGGACTTTTTTAGAAATGTGAGAAATCCTTTGAGTTCTGGTTCGAATACCCTCTAAAAAAGCTTACAATATTGAACTGATTATGAGAGCAACCATTCGCTGGCTCGATGAACTTGAATTGAATTCGGAAGTCCTTGTGGTATTTCAGGTTCAAGTACAATTAAATGAGCTGTACAATTTTTGTTTTCACTTAGAGCATCATGTAAACCTCTAAGTTCACGTTCACGAACATTTTCCGTGTCAAGATGAGTGCATACTTGAATAAGTTCACGACGATCGTCGGGATAGCGTGTAAGAAAATCGACTTCGGTTCCTGTACTATTTCGTATATACCATATTTCTGCACCGCGACGTTCCAATTCGAGCAAGATGCAGGTCTCGAGTGTATGTCCAAGATTTGTCTGACCAACGGGATCATATAACTTAATAAGCCCGGAATCAATTGGATAAACTTTACGCGGGTTCACCATCCGGCGCCGTTCTGATCTTGATGCAATCGATACTGTACGAATTAAAAATGCATCTTCAAGATAGTTAAAATATTCGTGTAATGTATCTTTGGCAACCTGTATCCCTTGCGATTTAAGATCACCGTAAAATTTATTGACACTAAAATATCCTCCTGCGTTTGTTAAAAGATGACGTATCATCCAGCGCAATGCAACCGGGTGCGACACCTTGTGACGCTCTATCACATCTCGGAGTAATGAGATATCAACATATCCTCTTAATAAATCAAATCGATCGCGAGCATTAAGACCGACAGTTTCCGGGAATCCGCCGCAGAGAAGATAATCACGAAGATGCTTCTCAAGTATAGATCGCTCTGCTTTCGTCAAGCGATTTAATTCCTTGTTCGGTTCCTTATCCAGATGTCTTAAATATTCTCGGAAACTGAAAGGGTGAATAAGCGCTTCCATTGCTCTACCCCGCATGCTTGTTGCAACTTCCCTCGATAATAAGCGGGCAGAAGAACCGGAAATAAACACTTCTATCTTTTCTGTCTCAAGTAAGCGCCTGACAAATGTTTCCCATCCTGCAACGTTTTGAATTTCATCAAGAAAAAAAACTACCTTATGCTTATCGCGAAATTGAGGATATAGGAGATAATACTCCTCAACAATAATTTGTAGATCATTTGCCTTCATACCTGCAAGACGTTCATCCTCGAAACTGAAAAATAGCAAACTCTCACGTGGATATCCATGATCAAGGCGCTCGCTTAGAATTTGCCAGAGATAAGTTGATTTTCCGGTACGGCGTGTACCGATGACAGCAATTGCTTTGCTTTTAACTACTGGTAAATAAATATCACGGTGAGTAAAAGGTGGTATAGGTAAACTAAAAGAATCTATTATTTTCTGACGAATTAGGTCTCTCATTTTATCCTTTTTTTAAGGACAATATACAAATAATTTATCCTTTAATCAAGGATGAAGTTCCACACTAGGAAGTGTTTGATTTTGAATTGTTTTTGCAAGGTACAGACTCAACAGGATATTTTCCGTAGAGTGTGTAGTGTGCACCTGCTACGGTTCAGAACGTTCTGAAAAGATTTGGCCTGTTTTTTTATACCCCGATGTGAACCTGCAGTGTGAAATATATTTTTATATTATTCGATAAACACTTGTACATAACCATCTTGATCAATTAGGACAAAGGAATATAACCTGCGATGGAATCATTGAGTATGAATGTACTTGAAATAGAGTCAAATGAAAGACTGTCAGTATATGAAAAAACAACTACTGTAGAGTCAATAAGATCTTTTATTAATGGCAAGAGATTGTTTTGATCTGCAATCTCTATTATTATTGAATCTGGGAGATGTTCGTTAAATTTTACCAAAACTTCATTTGATTTTGGTTGGAAGTTAAATAATAATCATTTTGACAGAATATCAAACATGGATACAGGCAAAGTATTGATATGATAATAAGGCGAATCATTTTATTCCTCCCTTCTATGATCAATTGATTATGTTAACTATTGTTGGACGAAATAGTTTCATTTTCTTGCTTAGTGATCTATTAAGGTTTTTATAGATTGGGCGATAGTAATCACCGCTTTCATGAACGTACCTTCTATTAAGAAACCAGGGCATACCATCAGCATCAGTTGGAGCTGAAAAGATAAAGTACTTACCTATCGCTCCACCTGGAAAACACAATCCATCATTGAATGAATCTTTGCATAATGTCCAATCTTGCTTTTTAAAGGTATCGCCAGGTGAAAATTCCAAGTAAACGGACCTGTAACACATACCGTTATAGAATGTCCAGTGAATCGCTGTACAGGAATCATTTGGCCATTTCCCCTCAGGTATCCAACCAAATATCGTTTCGCTACAATCTCCATAACTTGATGTCGAGATTGTGTCTACCCAAATATTGACTGCATATTGCAATAGATTTATACAAAAATTATTCTGCAAAGAGACAGTTGTTTCGGCTGGCTCTGACCACAATTTGAAAAACTGTAGAAGCTCAAAGTCAACTGCGTGCGTGAAGTATCCTTTAAATATTGATAATTGCAAAAGGTTGCCTTCATAGTAAGGGTAGACAGAAATGAGTTTCCAATTACCATCGGGCAAACTGTCAAAATCAAAATATCCAAGTGAGTCAGTCATTGTCATGTAATCAAGGTCCCAGGGGAAAATAGTATCCCTTTGCGTTAAAAATATGAAAATACCCGAATGCTCTATCTCATTTTGCAATCTTATTCTTCCTCCTTTTCCGAAATTCGGATATACCAAACAACTGTCTGATACTTTTATCCAATATCCAATTCCAGGTAATAAACTATCAGTAACCTGATGGTATTGTCCACTGTCATAAGTATAAAATCCACTTATCAG
>Ga0101944_10006684_pt1 | contig 12060 bp, 9 predicted proteins | sample DewCreD2012metaG_FD_75245 | JGI IMG/M metagenome (GOLD analysis project Ga0101944, IMG submission 75245) | Hot spring sediment bacterial and archeal communities from British Columbia, Canada, to study Microbial Dark Matter (Phase II) - Dewar... ... | reverse complement strand
GTCCTCGGTTCAGTTGCACCCTTCGATCCGCCTTTGGGGATACTGAAAGTGAATGTTCAGGTACTCCATCCTCACGAACCTCCCCGGTTGCACCCTTCGATCCGCCTTTCGGGATACTGAAAGGGTGAGGAATGCCGAGCTGGTGCTCGGCGCTCCCAGGTGTTGCACCCCTCGATCCGCCTTTCGGGATACTGAAAGGGTGAGGAATGCCGAGCTGGTGCTCGGCGCTCCCAGGTGTTGCACCCCTCGATCCGCCTTTCGGGATACTGAAAGAGTGGGGAATGCCGAGCTGGTGCTCGGCGCTCCCAGGTGTTGCACCCTCGATTCGCCTTTGGGGATACTGAAAGTGTTATAATAAACAACAGCACACGCGACTACATCCTTCAGGTGATGACCGAGAAGGGGTTTCACCATCTGGAAATCTCGCCACTTCAGGCGCTAACATTGCGTCAGATTGCCGATCCGGTCACTGAAGCGAGCCAGATGAATGCCAGCGTCAATCATCCTGGGCCCGCGCTGGTTGATGTGGCCAGGCGTATTTGTCGAGCTGGTGGGGTTTCGTGGGATAGATGTCCCCAAGGTGAACAAAGTGCCACAACCGTCCGTCGTCACAGTGTATGATAACAGCGGCCATGTGGCAGATGTCTATCGCAAAACTGGCAAACTGGAGGTAAAAGACATACGGGCTGACATTAACCCTGTCGCCAAAGCGCTTCGTGTCAATATCGAGAACGCAGTCATGAAAGAGATGGCAATCAACGACCACCGACCAAAACTGTACGGAGTCGCGAAATGAGTCTCAAAATCGTCCATTCGCTGACCAAGAAACCCCTTACCGATGCAGATGGCTACGGCATAGGGTTCCCCCTGTTCATCCCGTTCCAGTTCATACGAGAGGACGGCAAGTTTGCCATTCACATCGGATTGGTGCTGAACTACATCACCTCAGACAACAAGCACGCGGGTTACGTCCCCATGCTGCGCATAGGCAATCTTCACGGCCAGTTTGAGATTGTCCTCGGATGGGAATTGAACACACTCTATCTGTGGCCCATCGGAGGGGTGAAAGGCCAACCGTAGGCTTCCGACGCGAAGAAGATGTCCGCTTTGAGGAGTTGCACCCTTCGATCCGCCTTTAGGGATGGCGAAGGAGTGAGGAGTGAGGAGTGAGGAGAGAGGAGAGAGGGTGGTTGTGCCTTACGATATGGCGTTGGTGATACTGAACGAGGGGGGAAGGGCCGGGCGGGGGCTCGGCGCTCCCAGCGGGATGCTGAACGATACGGGGATGCCGGGCGGGGGCTCGGCGTTCCCAGTGGGATATTGAACGAGCGGGGAAGGGCCGAGCTGGGGCTCGGCGCTCCCAGGGGGATACTGAACGAGATGGGGATGCCGGGCGGGGGCTCGGCGCTCCCGGGGGGGGTCTGCGATCCGCCGGCGGGACGCGTGTGGCGGACTGACCGGCGGCACGGGGGGCGCGCGGGCGTTAGCCGTATCGCCGGGTGACAGAGCCGGTCTCGAGAGTTGCGCGGACGATTCCCTCCGGCTCTGTCCCATAACCCCGGCGAGGCCTACTCCCCTGACCTGTCATTCTGAACGAAGCGGGGTTCTGTCACCAACGCGCTGAGACCCCTCACTTCGCTTCAATACCGAGCGGTGTCATGCCGTCAGACGAGCGCAGTGAAGAATCTCGATCGTTTCGTCATTGCGAAGCGCTCCGTTCAGGGTGACAGTGGGAAAGCGTGTCACCCTGAGCGCAGTATGACCGGTGGCGAGCCGGGACTCTCTTCGCGAGGGTCTCTTCAACGCCAGGGCGCCAGGACGCCAGGACGCAAGGGGACGCGGCCCTGGCGTCTTTGCGTCCTTGCGTCTTTGCGTTTTGTTCGCCCTGCGGCCACCGGAGCCGACCACGTTCGCTCACGCCGGTGCGTCACCGGCGGGGTGAGAGCGACGGGTCGCGGTGTAACCGACCCGTCGCGAGCAATCGTAGGGGGGCGACGGGTCGCGGACCCGTCGCGAGCGGCTGCGTAAGGGCGGATTGCCCGGCCGGGCTGACTGTGCTATACTCTCTGGCCGGAGTACGTCACTCTGACCCGGGACTATGCCCGGAGGCAGGGCCATGACCAGCGCAGCCGAGCTGTCGCATCAGGAAAAGCTGCGGCGCATCCCTTTCTTCAGCGGGTTGCCGGCCGCCATGATTGACGATCTGGCGCGCCAGCTGCGGCTGGAGCGCTACCGCGATGGCGAGGTGGTCTTCACCGAGGGCAGCCCGGGCGACTCGCTCTACTTCATCGAGACCGGTCAGGTGAAGGTCTCGATCGGCAGCGGGCGCGACGAGCGCATCATCAACTACCTCGGCCCGGGCAACTTCTTCGGCGAGATGGCGGTGCTGCTCAACCAGCGCCGGACCGCCACCGTCACCGTCGTCATTGACGCCGACCTGTGGGTGCTGCGCAAGGCGGACCTGAACGCGCTGCTGGATCGCTACCCGACGGCGGCGCTGCAGATCATCGAGGAGCTGTCGCGGCGGCTGACCGAATCGATCCGGCGGCCGCTGCGGCAGAACACCTGGAAGCGCGTGGCGGTGCTGGGGGATGAGCCGTGGGAGCTGGCCGGCGCGCTGATGAACCTGACGGGCGAGTGCGTCGCGCTGCTCGACATCTCCGGCGCCGAACTGGCCCAGCACGTCAAGTACTTGCCGGTGGAACTGCCGGTGGTGTCGCTGTCGCCGCAGGCGAGCGCGCAGACGGTCGCCGAGCGGATGGGCGTCCTGGCGGCGGCGCACGACCGGGTGCTGGTGGTGCTACCGCACATCGGCTGTGAGGCGGCCGCCAAGGCGGTGCAGCTGTGCGAGATCGTCATCCTGATCGAGACGCCGCCCAACGACTGGATCACTTTGCTGGCGGCGCCCAAAATATGGTACATTACCCAGGATCGCCAGGACATCAATCCGCCTTCCCAGTCGCGGGATGGAGTATTCGAAATACACTCTCCCCCTGCGTCGAAACGCCACCAGAGCCTCATGTAGGATCTCGATCTGGCGAAACCAGGAGTCCCGCTGGGTTGGGTCGAGGCTGAACGAGTGTCCGGACACGAGCCGACCGACGACCGCATCGGGGTCCTCGTCAAGAAAGCCGTCGATCGAATCGGCGTAGTAGTACCGCTTCATGCGACTGCGACCGAACGTTCGCGGAATAGCCCCAGGGACCACGGCGCGGACCCGATTGCGCGTCCTAATCCGCCGGCACGCATCTTCCCTTCGCCCAGTCCCGCAGCGACTCGATCCGTTCCCGCATTGTTACCGACAGCGGGGGCGAGGTCCGCAGGGCGGCCAGAATGTCCTCGGTCCGCACCTCGCGCCCGCCCGCGAAGGACTGGCTCATCCCGGAAACCACCGCCTGTTCGATCTCGGCGCCGCTGAAGCCCTCCGACGCCTCGGCCAGCGCCGCCAGGTCGAAGCCGGCCGGGTCGCGTCCCCGCTTGCGCAGGTGCACCTGCGCGATCAGGGCCCGTGCGTCGGGCGTCGGCAGGTCCACGAAGAAGATCTCGTCGAACCGCCCCTTTCGCATCAGTTCCGGCGGCAACGCCTCGATGTCGTTGGCCGTCGCCACCAGGAACGCCCCCGCCGCCCGCTCCTGCATCCACGTGAGCAGCGCGCCGAACATCCGCTGGGAAAGCCCCCCGTCGCTCGACCGGCTCGCCGCCGACGCGAACGCCTTCTCGATCTCGTCGATCCACAGGACCATCGGCGCCATCGACTCGGCCTGACGCAGGCTTTCCCGCAATTGCCGCTCCGACTCGCCGATGTACTTGTCGTACAGCGCCCCCACGTCCAGCCGCATGAGGGGCAACTGCCATGCGGTCGCCGTCGCCTTGGCCGCCAGGCTCTTGCCCGCCCCCTGCACCCCCAGCAGCAGCACCCCGCGCGGCGCGGGCAAGCCGTACTTCTTCGCCTCCTCCCCCAGCGCAAGCCGCCGCGACTCCAGCCACGCCTTCAGCCGTCGCAGCCCCCCGACCTCATCCAGCGTCACCGGCGACTCGACGAACTCCAGCAGGCCGCTGCCCTGGAGCAGCCGGCGCTTCCCCGCCAGGACGTGGTTGACGTCCTGGGCGTCGAAACGCCGGTCCTCCGCCACCGCATCGACGATCAGCTGCCGGGCCTGACGCCGAGTCAGCCCGCGCAGGTTCCGCACCACCGTCGCCAACGCCTGCCGGGTCAACTCGACGGTGATCCGAAGCTGTTCGTTACGCCGCCGCAGCGTCGAGCGGACCAGCTGCTCCAACTCGTGCTCGTCGGGCAGCGTCAGCTCGACGGGCGTGGCGTGGGCGCGGATGACCGCGGGCAGGTCCCCGCCCTCGTCGATCAGCACGACCGCCCCGCGTTTGCGGCCGGCCTCGTCGATCGTCTCCCTCAGGACCCGCCGCGTCCGCTCGTCCCGCAGGTGCGCCCCCAGGTCGAGAAACACGCCCACCGACCGCTCCTGTTCCGCAAACCGCAGCAGGGCCCCCGCCGGATGCAGGGTGTCGGCCAGGGGCGTCGAGCCGGCCATCAGGCCGTCGCGCAGGCCCGACGCCGCGCTCCAGAGCCACAGCGCAAGCCCCTTATGAACCGACACATGCCGCACCGCGGCCAGGGCGTCGTCCTCCTCGAAAGTCTCGATGAGCAGACAGGGGTGCTCCGCGTCCAACAAAGACTCGATCTGGTCGATTTCGCGGAGCATTATCGGACCCGGTCAAGTTCCCCGGACGCCGCTGCCGATGATACCCGCATGACCATCGCCGAGGGAGAGCCCATGTCCGTAACGGTTGATGACTCCCCTTTGCCGGCTCGCGAGCTGGGCCTGCGGACCATCGGGCAGGTCCTTTCGCACCTCCAACGAGAGAACCGGATCGTCGTCCAGTTGCTCGTGGACGGTCAGGAGCCTGATCTGGCCGACCTCAACCGCATCCGTCAGCAGCCGCTGGGGGGCCGCAGCGTCCACATCGAAACCGCCGACCCCCGCGAGCTGGCCCTTGAGGTTCTGCGCGACGTCTCAGCGCAACTGGCCCAGACCGAGCGGCTCAAGGACGAGGCAGCCGACCTGCTCCAGCAGGCCCAGTCCGCCCTGGCGATGCAGAGGCTGGCCGGCTGCTTCACGACCTGGCAACATGTGCAGGAGTCGGTGCTCAAGACCGGCGAACTGCTCCGGCTGAATCTGGCGGCGATGAGTGTGGACGGCAGGCCGCTGGTCGAGGTGCTGGAGGGTTTTTCCGCCCAGCTCCGGCAGATCAAGGCCACCCTCGAACAGCGGGACTTCGTGAGCCTGGCCGACATTCTCCGCTACGAGACCGCCGACACGATCCGCGGCCTGCACCGCACGCTTGAGACGCTCGATCAGACGGTGCGGTCGCTGCGGTAGCCGCGGGGCGATTCGTTACAATCCTGTTGATGCCTCAAAACGACCTGCAGGCGATGTGCGAAGCGGGCCAGAGCCTGCTGATGCAGATGCGCTACATCGAGGCCGAGGCCGCGTTTCTGCGGGCCGAGGCCGCCGCGGTCGCCGCCGGCGACTTCGACACCCTCGCCCGCCTTTACATGCCGCTCCAGGAGGCCCGCCGCCAGCGACGGCAACGCTGCGGCGAGGGCGTCGTCCGCATGGACCTGATCGCACGCTCGGCAGACGAGCGTCTCGACGCGCGGCGGATCGCCAGCGAATACCCCCACGGCCAGTTGCTGGTCGGCGGCTGGGGGAGCATCGACCCGGCCCTCGACCTCCGTGCCATCCAGGTTCGGGAAAGGCGGTACGCCGAAACCTTCCTGGCCGCCTCCTACCCGACGACGGACGGGCTGGTGGTGGCGCTGATCCCCGCCGCAGGCCCGCCCCTGCCGCCGCCGACGCCGCGCTCGCCCGCCCAACTCATGGCCCTCCTCCCGCCTGATTCGGTCCTGCTCCTGGCGGAAGACCTGCCCGCGGGCGCTCACCCCGGCACGGCGAGAACCTACGCCTTCACGATGTCGCTCTGGGAGCGGCTCCACGCGCCCTTCGTGGCGCGGGCCGACGCCGAGCCGGACCCGCGAAAGCGGATCGACCTGTACCGCCGCGCCATCGAGGTGGACTACGCCTGCGAGTTCGCCCATCAGCGGCTGGCCGCGGCGGCGGCGCAGATCGCCGCAGGCTGACCCCGCTCACACGTCGAGGTTCTTGACCTCCAGGGCGTGCTCCTCGATGAACCGCCGCCGGCGTTCCACGTCCTCCCCCATCAGGATGCTGAAGAGCTGCTCGGCCTCGGAGGCTTGGTCCATCGTTACCTTCAGCAGCACGCGGCGGGCCGGGTCCAGCGTCGTCTCCCATAGCTCCTCGGCGTTCATTTCGCCCAGGCCTTTGAACCGCTTGACCTCGATCTGACGCCGCGCGATGGCGTAGATTTCCGGAACGATCTGCGCGACGCCCGCCACGTCGATCGACTTGCCGTCGTTCACCAGGGCGTACTTGGTCGCCAGTTTCTCGCCCGACACCGACTCCTCCTGAGTGAGGAAGTAGTCGTCGATCGACAGCCCCGACGCCGACAACTGGGCGAAGAGCTTCTCGAGTTCCCGGACCTCGTGGAGCTCCTGGTTCTTCTTGAGCCGGCGGGCCGACTCGTCGGGAGGCTGCTTCCCGTTGCCCGGCGCGGCCGCGTCCGTGATCTCCTCGTCATCGACGAACAGCTTCTCGTCCAGAAGGAACTGGTCGCGCTCCTCGGGCGTGTGGAAGAACACCTCCTCGGCATCGACGACCACCCGATAGAGCGGCAGCCGGCCGGCGGCATCCCTTCTGGCCAGCAGGTCGGCGAAGTCGATCCCCCGCCGCTGCACCACGCGGACCAGCTCCTCCAGCCGGTTGAGCAGGTCCACCAGCCGGCGAAGTTCGTCGCCCTCGATCCGGCGGGCCTCGTGGCCCTCATCGTCGCGCACGACCAGCGCCGTTCCCTCCAGGCCCAGCTCGGCCAGCGTCGATCGCATGGCCCGCTCGTTGAGCACATACTCGCTCTTCTTCTTGCGCGTCACCTGGTACAGCGGCGGCTGGGCCACGTACACGAAGCCGCCGCGGATCAGCTCCTGCATGTGGCGGAAGAAGAAGGTCAGCAGGAGCGTGCGGATGTGGCTGCCGTCCACGTCGGCGTCGGTCATGATCACGATCTTGCCGTACCGGCGCTTGTTGATGTCGAAGTCCTCGCGGATGCCGCAGCCCATGGCGCTGATGATGGCGCGGATCTCGTCGTGCCCGAGCATTTTCACCAGGTTCGCCTTCTCGACGTTGAGGATCTTGCCCTTGAGGCCCAGGATGGCCTGGGTGTTGGAGTCGCGGCCCTGCTTGGCCGAGCCTCCGGCCGACTCGCCCTCGACCAGGAACAGTTCCGTCTCGGTGTTGCTCTTGGACCGGCAGTCGGCCAGCCGCCCGGGCAGTCCGGCCCCGTCCAGCGCGTTCTTGCGGCGGGTCAGTTCGCGGGCCTTCCGCGCCGCCTCGCGGGCCTGCGCCGCCAGGATGCTCTTCTCGATGATCGCCTTGGCCTCGCGCGGGTTCTCCTCCAGGTAGCGGCCGAGTTTCTCGTTCACCGCCGCGCTGACGAAGCCCTCGACCTCGCTGTTGCCCAGTTTCGTCTTGGTCTGACCCTCGAACTGCGGCTCGGGGACCTTCACGCTCACCAGCGCCGTGAGGCCCTCGCGCACGTCGTCGCCGGTGGGCCGCACGTCCTTGAGCAGACCCGCCGCCTCGGCCCAGCGGTTGAGCGTGCCGGTCAGCGCCGTCTTGAAGCCCGAGAGGTGCGTGCCCCCCTCGTGGGTATTGATGTTGTTCGCGAAGGAAAAGATCGTCTCGGCGTAGCCGTCGGTGTACTGCATGGCCACCTCGACGACCAGCCGGGTCTGCGGGTCCTCCTTGCGGAAGTACACGACCGGATGCACCGCCACCTTGCCGTCGTTGAGGTGCCGGATGAACTCGACCAGCCCGTCCTTGAACAGCAGTTCATCCCGTTTTCCCGTCCGCTCGTCCTCCACGATGATGTGGACGCCCTCGTTGAGGTAGGCCAGTTCGCGCAGGCGGCCCAGGAGCACGTCGTAGCTGAACTCGACCGACGGGAAGATCGAGGGGTCCGGCTTGAACGTAACTTTGGTCCCGCTCTTGTTCCGCTGGCCGATGACTTTCAGGTCCGACGACTTGTGCCCCCTCTCGAACTCCATGTGATAGACGCTGCCGTCGCGACTGACCTCGACCTCGATCCACTCCGAGAGGGCGTTGACGACCGAGGCGCCCACGCCGTGCAGGCCCCCGGTCGTGCGGTAGGCCGAACCCTCCGTGTGCTCGAACTTCCCGCCCGCGCCCAGCTTCGCAAACACCAGTTCGACCGTCGGGATGCCCTCCTTGGGATGAATCCCCACGGGGATCCCCCGGCCGTCGTCGCTGACGCTCACCGAGCCGTCGGCGTTGATGCGGACTACGATCGTCTTACAGAAGCCGGCCATCGCCTCGTCGATGGAGTTGTCGACGACCTCCCAGACGAGGTGGTGCAGGCCTCGACTGGTCGTGTCGCCGATGTACATGCCCGGACGGGCGCGGACGTGCTCGACGCCCTCCTTGACGGTAATCTGCGATTCGTCGTAGGCCGCGCCGGGCGTCTGGGAGACGGCGGAAGGGCCCTCATCAGGGCCGGTCGGGGACGGCTTGGTGTCGCGGTTCTGGACCATGCTGATATTATCGCCAACTTGGACCGGTTCGCCACCCGCGCGACGTGCGGCAAGTGCCTTGTTTTCAAATATTTATGTGGCATTTCTGGCGGCGATGGTCTGCCTCGGTTCCCCGGGCGGTCTTGCGGCCGCCAGCCGGCCGCTGGAAGCCGACCCCCAACTCGCCCGGCTCATCGCCCAGTTGGGTGCCGATTCGCCCGAGGACCGCGAAACGGCCGCCCAGGCCATCCTCGCCCGCGGCCAGGCGGCGCGGATCCCCCTGCGCGAGGCGATGGCCGGCGCCGAGCCCGAAGTCCGCCTGCGGCTGGCGGAACTGATCGACAATCTGCCGTGGCACCTGGCGGAAGACCCGCCCGAAGTGGTCGAGGCGCTCGTGGAGTACCCGAAGGCCGAAATGGACATGCGTCAGCACCTCGCGGCCCGCCTGGGCGAGATCGGCCCCTCGGCCGCGCCGGCCCTCCTGCGCATCCTCGACTTTGAGACGCGACAGTCGGTTCGCTGGGTCGCCGCGGTGGAGCTGTCTTCGGTTATGCGAGGCCGGACGGCGGCGGAGATCCGCCGCCGCGACGTGGATCCGAAGGATGGGCCGATGTTGCTCGCGGCGGCGGCCGCCGCGAGGACCCAGCCCCCGCCGGCCCGTCGCGAGCGGGTGCGGCGGGCCTGCGTCGCCGCCCTGGCCGCGCCCGACGCCGACGACTACGCGCGAATTCGATCGCTGACCGCGCTCTCGCTGATGGGCCGTGAAGTCGGCCTCTATGCCGAGGCGGCCGCGCTGCTCCGGCCGCTGATCGGCCAGACCCAGGACAAAGAGCCGTTCATCTGGGACCTGATGTGCCTGCACGCCATGGCCGATTTGCCCGACTACTTGGAGGACCTGCGCCTGGCGAAGCGAGTGCTCCCGCCGCGTCTGGTCGGTTACGCGCTGGCCCGTCGGATCGACCGGACCTGCGGGCGGACCTGGGGCGAGGCGGCGCGTCTGGCCGTGCTGGCCGGCCACGACTCGATCGAGGCGAGATTCGCCGCGGCCGAGGAACTGTCGAGCGTCGGCTGGTCCGATTGGGCGGCCGGCGAGTGGGTCATGATCACCCGGCTGCGACCGGACCAGACCGACGTGTACGTCGCCAACGCCTTTTTTCGCCTGGCCGCCGCGTCTATTGGCCGAGGCGAAGCGTGGCAGGCGGCTCGCCGGCTCGAGCAGGGCCTCGCGGCCATGCCGGAGGGGGTTCAACTGGCACGGACGACGGTCGATGCCGTGCGCAGCGAGGCACACTACCGATACCTCGTCCATGGACGCGAAAAGGGCGACCAGGCGGAGGTCGGCCGGCGGCTCGATCAGATCGTCGCCCTCAAGGCCGCCGAGCCGTCCATCACGATGGAGCTCGTGCCCATGCTGAAGCAGGCGGGTCGAACCGTCGATGCCAGGGCGATGTACGAGCGATGCTACGACATCCAGAAGCGGCAACTCGCCGACGACCCCGCCAACGCCGAACTCAAAAACAACTTCGCCTGGTTCCTGGCCCATTGCGAGGAAGCCCTCGACGAGGCGTTCAAACTGGGCAGCGAGGCGGTCGCCGCCGAACCGGATAACGCGGCCTACATCGATACCCTCGCGGAGGTGAACTTTCGGCTCGGACGGCTCGACGAGGCGGTCCGACTCGCCCGACGCGCCCTGGAACTGCGGCCCGACGACGACTTTCTCCAGAAGCAGCTGCGACGCTTCGAGTCGGCCGCGAAATCCGAACGCCAGCCTACAATCCGACCATGATTCGTCTCACCCGCGAGGTCCGATTCGGCGTCAACGACGCCCTGGCCCCCGGCGACGCCAACGCCTACGCGGGCCGGCCGGGCCTGTCGGGGGCGGGCCGGTTCTTCGTCCTGGAGGTCTGCCTCGAAGGCGAGCCGGACCCCCAGTCCGGCTATCTGATCAACATCAAGGCGGTGGACGACGCGGTCCGGCAGACCGCGGTGCCGCTCATCACGAGCGCCGTCGAACAGGGCCGCTTCGGCGGCGGCGGCCGCCTGTTGGTCCGCCTGTTCGACGCGATGCGGGTCCGCTTTGAGGGGCGTCTGCTGCGACGCCTGAGACTTCGACTCAGCCCCTATATCTGCCTGGAAGCCGTTTTGACGGAGTTGCCAATGGTTCGCCTCTGCCAGAAATTCGAGTTTTCCGCCTCGCATCGACTCCACAACCCCGCGCTCAGCGACGAGCAGAACCGGGCGGTCTTCGGAAAGTGCAACAACCCGCTCGGTCACGGCCACAACTACGAGGTCGAGGTTACCGTCATCGGCGACTGCGATGACAGCGGCCAGGTGGTCCCCGTGCCGATGTTGGAGCGGATCGTCGCCGGCAAGGTCATCGAACGGCTCGACCACAAGAATCTCAACGCCGAGGTCGAGGAGTTCCGCACGCTCAACCCGAGCGTTGAGAATATCGCCCGAGTCATCTACCGCCTGCTGGCCGGAGAGTTCCGCGGCCCGGCCAGGCTGGAGAGGGTTACGGTCTGGGAGACGCCCAAGACCTGGGCCGAGTATTCCGAGCCGCCCGTGGACGGCCCGCATTCGCGTTGACGGGCCGGCGCCCGGCCGCAAGGGCAACGTCTTTGCCGACCTGGCCACGATCGACTCGCTCGCTCTCGACCCCGCGCCGCGGGCGCTCATCCTCGGCGGCAACCTCGACGCGTCCGCTGCAGTCGGGACCCAGGTGGATAGCTCGCTGTTGGTGTATGATTCGCTGGGGAATCCCCACAACGTCACCCTGCGCTACCAGAAGACGGCCGTCAATACCTGGAGTGTGACCGCGATCGAGAACGACCCCAACATCGGGCTGGTCGCAGCGAACTTGGGCAACCTCACCTTCGACGGCTCCGGCCATGTGACGGCGCCGGCCGGCGGGACGCTGACGCTCGGGCTGACCGCCACCAACGGCGCGACCACGCCGCAGAACGTGACCATCGACGTCAGTGTGCTCACGCAGTTCGCCAGCAACAGCGAGGTGGCGCCCACCTCCCAGAATGGCGTGGCCGCCGGCGCCCTCATCGGTTTCAACGTGACCGCTGCGGGCGAGGTGGTTGGCATCTACTCCAACGGTCTGCGCCAGACGGTCGGCCAGATCGCGATGGCGACTTTTCGTAACCAGGCGGGGTTGATCAAGGTCGGCCAGAACCTCTACTCGGAGTCGCCCAACACGGGCGAGCGCAGCCTGGGCGTGGCAGGTCAGGGCGGCCGTGGACAGATCACCTCCGGCGCCCTGGAGATGTCCAACGTTGATCTGGCGACCCAGTTCACCGATATGATCCGCGCGCAGCGCGGCTTCCAGGCCAACTCGCGCATCGTCAGCGCTTCGGACCAGATGCTGCAGG
>Ga0101944_10006683_pt1 | contig 12060 bp, 8 predicted proteins | sample DewCreD2012metaG_FD_75245 | JGI IMG/M metagenome (GOLD analysis project Ga0101944, IMG submission 75245) | Hot spring sediment bacterial and archeal communities from British Columbia, Canada, to study Microbial Dark Matter (Phase II) - Dewar... ... | reverse complement strand
AGCATCAATTACGTATAAGCCGGGGCAGCCGAACACCTCGTGATCGGTGTTGATGACGCCTTCAGCAGGATTGTTCCCCATCTGCGCGCCGCTGAGGATATGGGCGGTCGTGGAGATGTTCAGTATCGATTCCAGAATAACATTAATCGGACTACCGTTGGCGTGTTGGGCGAAGATGCGGGCTGCCTGGTTGGCTTCGGGGATGTAGGCGGGTGCGCTTTTGCCGGGAACGGGTTTCGATACCAGCGTTCGCTTGAAGGGAGAAAACAGGCTGCGTTGATAGGTCAGGCTGATCTGATTATCCAGGTGCTGCATGACGGTGAGGATGCTGGTGCGTTTGTGCCAGTTCTTCGCCCGCAGTGAAGCGGTTGAGCGCAAGGGATGCCGGATAAACTGCCACAGTGTCTTGAATGCGCGGCGGGTCGGGTTGGTGTCATCTACCAGGGGACCGGAATACAACTTCATGAAAGTATATCCCTGCGGGAAGCGGTTTTGGGTGATGTGGGTGTGCGGGTTGGGGTAGAAATCCGAGGAAATGGTGGTGCCTTCGGTTAAATCCAGCTTGGGATCGCGGGAGAGAATGCCCACAACCGTTTCGCTGTTGGTGCGCACTGTCTTTCCCAACTGGGGCGAAATCTGGGGCAGGGTTCGAACTTGATCGCGGCAGCGGAAGAGCAATGTAAGGGTTCCCAGCACGCCGGCAGCCAGGAATACTTTTCTCGCTCTCAGCGGAGGATAGTGGATATTTTTCCTGAAGGGATGCACCATTTCTACTTCGTACCCGCCTTCCGGCAGCGGACGGATGAGGGTGGCTTTATGCTCGGGCAGGATTTGGGCTCCCAGCTTTTCTGCCAGATAAAGGTAATTGAGGTCGAGGCTGTTTTTGGAACCATGGGGACAGCCGGTCAGACACTGCCCGCTTTTGTCGCAGCCGATTCGGTCAGGACCTTCACCGCCGAAGAACGGGTCGGGCACCCGCACGCCCGGTTCGCCGAAGAAAATGCCCAGCGGAACACTGCCGAAGGTATCGCCGGCGCCCATCGATTCGGCGGTTTTCTTGAGATATTCATCCATCAAACCCAGATAGGGGTTCTGGGTCCTGCCTAACATGCGGGCGGCTTCGGCGTAATGGGGTCTCAGCTCGCTTGCCCAATCAATTCCTAATTTTCTCCAGTTTTCAGCGTCAAATAGGTGATCTTGTGGTTGGATCAACACGGCGGCATATACCAAACTGCCCCCGCCGACCCCCACACCGCCGACGATGTTGAAGTTGCGGAAAAACGTCTGGGTGAAAAAGCCTTTCAAGCCCAAGCCCGGCATCCAGAACAGGCGCAGGGGATTGGTGCAGGCGGCTTGCATATCCTCTTTGGTGATCCGCCTGCCCTGCTCCAGAACAGCCACGCGGTATCCTTTTTGGCTCAGGCGTAAGGCAGCCACACTTCCGCCAAAACCGCTGCCGATAATCAGGGCATCAACATCATACGCCATGGTCATCCTCCCATGGGTAGAGCAGAAAAGGGAAGGCAATTTTCGCTAAACCACGCTGTTTCACCATCGTCATACCCAATATGAAAGTTTCATCCAATCGGCGCAGCTCATCGATGACGTATCCCCAAGGAAAAGGGCTGCCGGCATCATAGTGTACCGCCAGGCTGGTCTGTCCATCCAGTAAAGACGCCTGAAGAGAGGTGTGAAAGGGGTATTTTTCGATGAGCGTGCCGCGCATCAAGAGGTTGATACCCTTCTCCCCGCCGTGTTCGAAACGCTTTCCGCACCACCCTTTGAAGTGCAGGAGGGAGAGCGAGCGGGGTGCAATTGCCCGCAGCCAGCCGGGCCCGGTGAAGGAAGCCCGATACGAACCGTTTAAAGTACCCCCTTCTATGGCTTTTAAGGTGGAGAAGAGAGATTGAAACTGGAGGAAGGGTGTTCGATTGAGCTTGTTCAGGGTGTTCCGATTTTCCATAGGACTCCGGAGGATTAACCTTTATCTATTGTATCCTGTTTTGATCTCAATGATGATCTTTTCTTAAAGTTTTCCATCACCCGGTAGGTCAATCGGATCGCCAACCGGCGGGGGACAAACCGCGCCAGGAAGACCAGCAATTGATTGCGAAACCCCACCACGAACAGGCTCTTCCTGCCCAGCCAGCGGATACCGGCTTGGGCAACGGCTGAAGGCGGCAGTTCGGTTACCACAAACCGCAGGATGGGATTGCCCGAACGGGAATCGGCGCCGGCGACCTGTTGAAACTCGGTCTGCACGCCGCCCGGACATAAGACCAGCACATCGATGCCGTCTTTTTTCAGCTCTTCTGCCAGGCATTCCCCCAGCAACCGGTCGTAGGCTTTGGTGGCAACATAATGACTCCAGGGCGGCGAGGGAATGAAAGCGGCGGTTGAAGAAATAAAGATCAACCCGCCGCGATTCATTGCTTTCATTTTCCTGCCGTAATAATGGCTCAGGATCAACCCGGCCCGGTTATTGACATGCAGCATTTCGATTTCCCGCCGCAGATCGTTCTCCAGGAAATCGTTGACGATGCTGAAGCCGGCGCTGTGGACGACCAGCCCGATGGGGATATCTTCGGTAATGGGAATCATTTGGAATAGGAAATCCTCTTGGGAGAGGTCAATGGATACGATTCGCACCTGAATTGGATAGACGGTTTCTAATTCTTGTTGAATCGCCCGCAAACGTTGTTCTCTTCGCGCCGCCAATACCAGGTGCATGCCATTTTTGGCTAACTGCCGGGCGAAGGCGGCGCCAATCCCGGAAGATGCGCCGGTAACGATTGCCCAGGGTCCGTATTTCTCGATGAAGCGCTGATCCATTTTCTCCTGCCTATTGGAATAGGGGATGGCTGGGTTAATCTTACCCTGCGGGATTTTTCCGGTCAAGACGCAAGATTAGTTTTTCACCGCAAAGACGCTGTTTTATCTCTCGCCAAGGCGCAAAGATCGTGAAGAAGTCTCTCGCAAAGCCGCAAAGATCGCAAAGAAATTATAAGGATTTTCACCGCAAAGACGCGAAGAACGCAAAGAATTCTTAAATAATTTAACCGCTAAGACGCGAAGAACGCAAAGTTTTCTTAATAAAATCCTTTGTGCCCTTGGCGTCTTTGCGAGAGATTAAATTTTACTTAGCGAAAAACCTCTTAGCGCCCTTCGCGCCTTTGCGGTTAATTATTTAGAATCCTTTGCGCCTTTGCGAGAGATAAAAACTTCTTTGCGTCCTCCGCGCCTTCGCGGTTAGATTTTTTTCACCGCTAAGACGCGAAGACGCAAAGTTTTTTATAATATTTCTTAGCGTCCTTTGCGCCTTCGCGGTTAAATTTTTCAGAATCCTTTGCGAGAGACCATCATTCAAATTCCCATATGCTATAATATTTCCATCGGACTTATACCAACCTTATCCCAGGGGTATTTCACATGGACTTGACCGGACAAACCATTAACGAACGGTATCATATCCTAGAGCCGCTCGGGCAGGGCGGCATGGCGGTTGTCTATAAAGCCGTTGACCTGCGCCTGGAGCGGACGGTGGCGATCAAGGTCATTCGCAAGACCGCCATCCCGCTGGAGCAAATGGCAGGGATGCTCAAGCGCTTCGAACGCGAAGCCAAGGCGGTAGCCTCGCTCGATCACGCCAACATCATCAAAGTCCATGATTTTGGCGAGCATGATGGTTCGCCGTACCTGGTGATGCAGTACCTGCCGGGCGGGTCGCTGAAGCAAAAGACGGGGAAGCCGCTGCCGTACCGCGAAGCCGCCCGCCTGCTGCTGCCGATCGCCCGGGCGCTGGATTACGCCCACCGCCGCGGGGTTCTGCACCGCGACATCAAACCTGCCAACATCCTGATCAACGAAGACGGGATACCGATGCTGTCGGATTTCGGCATCGCCAAGATGCTGGAACACACCGAGACGACGCAGCTCACCGGCACGGGGGTGGGCATCGGCACGCCGGAGTACATGCCGCCGGAGCAGTGGATCGGCAAACCGGTGGCGCAGAGCGATATCTATGCCCTGGGGGTGGTGCTGTACGAGCTGATCACCGGCAGGAAGCCGTTTATAGCCGACACCCCGCCGGCCCTCCTGTTAAAGATAGTTAATGACCCCCTGCCGCGCCCGAAGCTGTTTGTGCCGGACTTGCCGCAGGCGGTGGAGAACGTGATCATCAAAGCGCTGGAGAAGAAAGCGGAGGCGCGCTATGCCAGTATGGGGGAGTTCGTGAGCGCATTGGAGAAGATGCGGGATGGAACGATGGAGGAAGACGTCCCTCAACCCCGGCCCTTCTCCCCGGGGGAGAAGGGAGCGGGGTCTCCACCCGCACCGGTAGAGACCATTACCCCTCCGCCGGTCGGAACCAAAGAAAAAGCAGCTGTCGCTCAACCCGCGGGTCGTAGTAACGACTTCAGTCGTTATGGGGGGGGAACTGCCCCTCAACCCCGGACCTTCTCCCCGGGGGAGAAGGGAGCAACCCCCCGCCCGGATGGGGAGCGGAGCAGGGGAGCGGGAAAAAACTGGCTGTGGCTGCTGGCTGGCGGGGGCGGGCTGGTTCTGCTGGCGGTGCTGATCACGGCGGCGGTCTTGATCCTCCGCGCCATTGAACGGACGAGCACAATGCAGACGCAGACCGCAGCCGCGGTGAGTACAGGCACAGCGCAGGCCGCCGCTGTGCAGAAGACCACCCTGGCAGCCCCGACCCGCACATCCACCCCAACCCTCACCCCGACCCTGACTCCGACGCCCACATCCACAGCAACCCGTACCAATACCCCCACACCGGGACCCGGTGCGACAATGGTCTCTTCGAAAGACGGGATGGTGCTGGTGTACGTGCCGGCCGGGGAGATTGAGATGGGGTCGGAAAATGGGGATAATGATGAACATCCGGTGCACACGGTGTATTTAGACGTCTACTGGATCGACCGGACCGAGGTGACGAATGCGATGTATGCCCAGTGCGTGGCGGATGGAAAATGCACCGAGCCGTACTCGAACGAATCTTACACCCGCAGCAGCTATTACGATAACCCGCAATATGCAGATTACCCGGTAATTTATGTAAATTGGCATCAGGCTCGGGCTTACTGTGTCTGGGCGGGTAGGCGGCTGCCGACGGAGGCGGAATGGGAAAAAGCGGCGCGGGGGACGGATGGGAGAACGTATCCTTGGGGAGAGGGCATTGACTGTACGCGGACGAATTATTGGGGAAAGGATGGTTTATGTGTTGGTGATACCACTGCTGTTGGCAGTTATCCTGAGGGGGCGAGTCCGTATGGGGTGCTGGACATGGCGGGGAACGTGTGGGAGTGGTTGGCGGACTGGTATGATGAGGGATATTACAGCCTATCGCCTTCATCCAACCCGCAGGGACCGGAGAGCGGAGATTACCGTGTGTTGCGTGGCGGCTCGTGGTTCAACAATGTGAGGAATGTCCGCGCTGCCCTCCGGTACAGGCTCACTCCCGATGGTACGGGCGACGACATCGGCTTCCGCTGCGCCCTCTCGCCATGATGCTAGATTCTTGGTTCTTGGTTCTTGATTCTTATTCGGGGGGTGCAAGGGGGGTGTCCCCCCTTGCCGCGCTAATTTAGAAGGGATGTTCTAATGGCAAAACGGTATTTCCATCTTTGGGATCAAATTGTATCTTACTACAATCTTTTTACTGCATATCACCGGGCTGCCCGCGGTAAAAGGACAAAAGCTTCCGTTGCTGGTTTTGAATACAATTTAGAGGAGAACATTATCCAACTGCGCGGAGAACTTGTTAGTGGAGAATATCGAACGGGGATTATACCAGTTTTTATATCCACGATCCCAAACGCAGATTGATATCTGCGGCGCCGTTTCGTGATCGGGTGGTGCATCATGCCCTGTGCAACGTTCTTGAACCGATCTTCGAGCAGAAGTTTATTTTTGATACTTATGCTAACCGCGTCGGCAAAGGGACCCACCGTGCCTTGGATCGCTGTACCCAATACCTGCGCCGGTTTGAATATGTCCTGCCTTTGGATGTGCAGAAATATTTTCCCTCAATTGACCATGCCATCCTTGAGGGAATTCTCACCCAGACCATCGGTGACGAGAAGGTGATGGACCTTTGCCGCAAGATTATGGAAAGCGGGAGAGGGGTTTTGGACAATGAATATGAGATGGTTTATTTCCCCGGCGATGACCTGCTGGCAGCCGCCCGTCCGCGCGGTTTGCCCATCGGCAACCTCACCAGCCAGTTCTGGGCGAATGTCTATCTCAATGGACTGGACCACTTCATCAAACGTCAACTGAAATGCCGCGGTTATATCCGCTATGTGGATGATATGCTGTTATTTTCAAATGAGATAAAAGATCTGCACCGCTGGCGGGAAGAGGTAATCGCTTATCTGGCAGGGCTTCGGTTGACGGTGCACGAAGACAGCGCGCAGCCCCGTCCCTGCGCTGTTGGCATCCCTTTCTTGGGATTTCAAGTATTCCGCGATTACCGCCGTCTGAAGCGGGAAAAAGCGCTGTATGCCCGGCGGCGGCTGAAAGTGTTGGCTCAGAGATATTCCAGAGGAGAGATCGATCGGGAGAAGCTGGAAGCCAGCCTGAGGGGGTGGATCAACCATGCCCGTTATGGGGATACCTGGGGGCTGCGCCGATCTATACTATCCAGCGCCGGGCTGCTGGCAGAAAGCGGAGAGTAAGGTGAGCGAGGGTCAATCTCCCATTTTTAGTAAAACTTATGATTTTATACTGTGGCTGCTCAATCATACTGAAAATTATCCTAGGAGTGAGCGCTTTCGGCTGGCAAAACGGCTGGAAGATGGGATGTATGCTTTTCACGAATATCTGGTTAGGGCGTCGCGAGCGCGGAAACCGTATCCCCTCTTATGTGACGCCGTGGTGGAATTAGAGAAGGTCCGCCTTTATGTTCGATTGGCGCATGCCAGAAATCACATGACACAGCAGCAGTATGTCTATGCGGCTGAACAGTTGGTTGAGATCGGCAGGATTTTGGGGGGTTGGATGAGGACTTTACCGGAGGGTGGAAGAAGGGTAGAATAATGGGTGTGGACGCCGGGGAGCGTGGCGGCTCGTGGAACAACAATGAGAGGAATGTCCGCGCTGCCAACCGGAACAGGAACACTCCCGATGATACGAACAACAATATCGGGTTCCGCTGCGCCCTATCGTTTTCTGGGGGAAATAGCCCCTCCTAGCCAGAATCTGGCGTGTGGCTCTGCAGGTGTGCAGAAAGATGCGCCGGGCGTGCCTGGAGAACGAGTGCCGGCAGTCCCTGCCTGGATAAAAATTCAGGCAAATATTAAACTGCCTGGTTTCCTGTCTTCATTGAAAAGCTTGAAACCGGGCATTTCATTGTCTTTTAGCATAACCGGATAATGAGGATTGTTCTTCGGCAGGAGCATGTCCTTCCGAACGCCCTCTTCATGTCATTCCGAACGGCGTGAGGAATCCCTCGCGCCCTCTGCGCCTTGGCGCCGAATCCCCTATAACCACACCATCAAACCGGCTATCCCCAGCGACAAGATCAAATAGGCGATCTCTGCCCAGCCGAAGTGCGTTTCTTGGACGGCGACGGTTCGGCTGCGCTGCTGATACGCCCGCGCTTCCATCGCCAGCGCCATGTTCTCCGCCCGGCGCAGCGCCAGGATGAACAGCGGGATGATGAGCGGAACCACCTGGCGCGCCCGCCGGACCAAGCCGCCTTTGCGCGTGCCCCAAACCGCCCCGCGCGCTGCCTGCGCCTTGGCGATTCGCTCCGCCACCTGTGCCAGCAGGGGCAAAAAGCGCAGCATCACCTGCACCGCCATGACCCAATCCTCCACCGGCAGCCCCAGCCGTCCGAACGGCGCCAGGAGCTGTCCCAAACCCTGAATTAATTCCGAATTGGAAATGGTGAACGAGCTCAGGCTGAGCGCCAGGATCAGGCAGGCAAAGCGCAGCAGCAGCATCCCTGCCGCGATGATCCTCGCCAGCGTCAACTCAAAACTGCCCCATTGGAATAAGACCAGCGTGGTATCCCCTGTACACGGGATGAAGAATTGGAAAACCGCCAGCACCAGCAGGAAGGGCAGCGGCGGCAGCAGCCCGCGCAGCGCATACCCCAGCGGAATCCTCGCCAGCAGCAACCCCAACAACACCCATCCCAGCCCCACTGCCAGCCCAAGCGGTCGCGGGGCAAAGGTCAGCGCCAGCACCAACAAGACATACGCCACCATTTTGGCACGGGCATCCAGGCGGTGGATGGGGGAATCGACCGGCAGGTACTGCCCTAAGGTCAGGCTTCGGGCGGCTTCGAGCTGGCTCATGGATGGGATTCCTTTCTCATCAGGTCATCCACCCAACGCCCCAAATCGTCCAAACTGAGGACCGATGGCGGGACGTGCCAGCCCTTCTTGCGCATACCCCCGGCAAGCTGGGCTGCCGGTGGCAGGGCTAAACCGCAATCCTCCACTGCCCGCGCCTGGCTGAAAACCGTGCTGTTTGCGCCGTCCAGCTTCACCTGTCCGTTCTGCAGAATGGTGATCCGATCACACAGAACGGCGGCATCTTCCATCTGATGGGAGGAGAGAACCAGCGTCCTGCCCTCCTGCTGGAATTGCCTCAGCCGTCCCAGGATCTCGCCCCGTGAAAGCGGGTCCAGCCCGGCGGTCGGCTCATCCAACAATAATATCTGCGGTTTGAGGGCGAGGGTGGAAGCCAGGGCAACCTTGCGCCGTTCCCCCCCGCTGAGGGAAAAAGTCATCCGGTCTTTGAAGGTGTCAAAATCCAATCCGACCATCGCCATCGCCCAGCGCACCCGCTCGCGCAGCGGTTCCTCGGCGGGGTAATTGCGCGGTCCGAAGGCGATCTCATCCCCTACTAACTGTTCGAAGAACTGCATCTCGGGATTCTGGAAGACCAGCCCGGCAAAGCGGTGCACCTGCCGCACATCCAGGCGCGGATCGTTCAGGTCATACTTGCCCACCCGCAGCCTGCCCTCCTGCGGCGGGATCAAGCCGTTGAAATGCTGCATCAGGGTGGATTTTCCCGAACCGGTTGCTCCCAGCAAGGCATGACCACTGCCCAACCCGACTTGCATCGAAACATGATCCAGCGAACGGCGTTCGAAGGGGGTGCCGAGGGCATAGCGGTGCCCCAACCGCTCCGCTTCGATCACGCTTTCGGCGGGCGCTTCCGATGGCAGGAGGGGGGTTGGGCTGCCGCTTCCTCCCTCATAAGCCGGGATCGCCCGCATCAGCTCCTCGATGGTCAGAATATCCGGCGGCAGATGCGGGATAAGGCGTCGTAAATGGCGGGCAGCCTGCACGGCGGCAGGGGCTTCCAGACCCCAGTTTGCCAGGGTTTGTGGGCTGTTCCGGAACACGTTTGCCGGGGAACCATCCTCAACTATGCTCCCTTTGTGCATCACCAGCACACGCTGCGCCTCGACAACTTCTTCCATGTGATGGGTGATAAAGAGGATGGTGTACCCCTGCCGATTCAACTGGTGCATCCAGTCCATCACCGCCCGCTTGCCGGCAGGGTCGAGCATGGCGGTGGCTTCGTCGAACAGCAGGCAGCGCGGCGACATCGCCAGCACCCCCGCCAGGGCTACCCGCTGCACCTGTCCGGCAGAGAGCATGTGCGGCGGCTGTTTGCGATATTCCCACATTCCCAGGCTCTCTAAGGCTGCCTGCACGCGCTTGCGGATTTCTTCCGCCGGCATGCCCAGGTTCTGCAAGCCGAATGCCACATCTTCCTCCACCACACTGGCGACGATCTGATCCTCCGGGTTCTGGAAGACCATGCCGACCATCGCGCGGATGGCGGGGTGATCCCGCGGATCACGGGTGTCCATGCCGGCAACCCGCACCTCCCCTTGGGTGGGCAGCAGCAGGGCGTTGAGATGGCGCGCCAGGGTGGTCTTGCCCGAGCCGTTCGCTCCAACCAGCGCGATCATCTCCCCCTCCTCAATGGAGAGGGAAATATCGCGCAAAGCAGGCGGTGCAGGTTGGGCATCGCTGCCGGCAGACCGGTATTGGTAGGTCAGGCGGTTCACCTGAATCAACGGCGGCAAAGCGGGTATCCTCCTCATCTGGGGGAAAGCATCCCCTCGACTGTTGAATATACCATAAGACGGTCAACCTGCCATCCTGAGGTTCGATGATGAACCGAAATTGGCTATAATAGTGCTAGACAGAATGCCATCAGGATATACCCAAAAGGCGTTTCGTATGGCGTTTTGCCCACTTCTGCAAAGCGATTTGCCACCCCTCAGTTTTTCAGGAGCTTCAACATGAATTTGCAATACCCATATCCCTTTATCTTCGGCGCGCAGTATTACCGCGCCCCCACCCCCGAGCGCGAATGCTGGCAGGCCGACCTGCGGCGCATGCGCCAGCTCGGTTTTAACCATGTCAAGCTGTGGGTGCAATGGCGCTGGTCGCACCGGCAAGAAGGCACCTTCATTTTCGACGATGTGGACGAGCTGTTGGAGTTAGCCCAACAATACGATCTGAAAGCGACCATCAATATCGTTTTCGATGTCGCGCCATCCTGGCTTTTTCGTAAGTATCCCGACGCCACCCAGGTGATGAACAACGGCAGGCGGATCGAACCCTACACGGTCGGGCACCGCCAAATTGGGGGGCATCCCGGTCCGTGTTACAATCACCCCGGCGCATTGGAGGAGCGCCAGAAATTTCTGGCTGCGGCGGTGGAGCATTTCCGCACTTCGCCGGCGCTGATGATGTGGGATGTGTGGAACGAGCCGGAGCTTTCCTTCCCTCAGCGCAGCCCGAATATCGATACCCTGGCGTGTTACTGTCCCCATTGCCAATCCCGTTTCCTGGAGTGGCTGAAGACAAAGTACACCTCGCCGGAAAGGCTGAATCAGGTCTGGGGCAGGTGTTATGAGAACTGGGACGAGGTGGAAACGCCGCGCAATCCGGCTACCTTCACCGATTTTATCGACTGGCGCGAGTTCCATATCGAAACCATGACGGCAGAGGCAAAATGGCGGCTGGAGATGGTGCGCCGAATCGATCCCCATAAAGTCGCTTACCTGCATGTGGTGCCGAACGTCATGTCGGTGTTCAACTCGGTTACCTGCGCGGCGGATGACTTTGAGATGGCGCAGCACTGCGATGTCTTTGCCGCCTCGATCTATGGCGGTCCGATCCTGGCGAGTCAGGTGGTTTCGGCGGCGCGCGGCAAGTTATGCTACAACGTCGAAAGCCATGTGAACGGCGGCTGCACCAACATGCACCAGCGCATTCTCACCAAAACCGATATTCTCAAGGATTTCCTGCCTCAGATTGGGCTGGGTATCCGCGGGTTTCTCTTCTGGCAGTACCGCCCGGAAGTGCTGGGATATGAATCCCCAGCTTGGGGCTTGGTGGGTTTGGACGGCAGCGATCGTCCGGTGACTCACGCTGTCCGTGATTTTTGGGCAGCTCTCTCGCCTTACGCTGAAGCTATTCTCGTCTGCCCGCCGGCGCCGGCGCAAATCGGTATTTGGAAGAGCCGCAAAAATGAGATTTTTCACTTTTGCATGCACCAGAACCTGAATCCCCTGATCGACAGCGTCGAGGGGTATATTCAGGCATTTTATGGCAGCAGTCTGCCGTTCCGTATCATCAGCGGTGAGATGCTGGCGAACGGTGAATTGGATGGTCTCAAACTGCTGATCCTGCCTTCTCCCTACTACCTCACCGAAGCCGAAGCCGCCGCCCTGGATGCCTGGGTGCGGGGAGGTGGCGTGCTGGTAAGCGAGGCGCATCTGGCGGGGTATAACGGTACTACCGGCAGGCACAGCCGCATCCTGCCCGGCTGCGGTCTGGCACAAAGCTGGGGACTGCGCGAGGTGGACAGCACTTCTTCTTATCACCTCAAGCTGGAGAAAGCCGAAGCCTACCGCGGGGCAGCCACCGAGGACGTGCGCAAAGCCCTGGCGGAATACGGCGTTACGGGGGGAGAATATTTTCCCATCAGCCCGGCACAAAACAAGGGGAAGATCGTTTGGGGCGCTTCACGGTATGCCGTCCTGGCGGGTAAGGGTCTGCAGGTAGA
>Ga0101944_10006682_pt1 | contig 12065 bp, 9 predicted proteins | sample DewCreD2012metaG_FD_75245 | JGI IMG/M metagenome (GOLD analysis project Ga0101944, IMG submission 75245) | Hot spring sediment bacterial and archeal communities from British Columbia, Canada, to study Microbial Dark Matter (Phase II) - Dewar... ... | reverse complement strand
AAAGCGTAAACATGAACTTGAATCCTCTGAAGCACAGCGTGAACAGGTACGTGAACGCATACATGTTGCATTAACGATAGCAGAGGAAAATTTACAGAAAGCGTTGCACAACCTTAGTCTCAATCTGGTAATTGAAGCGATGGATACATTAAAAAAGATAGATTTTATGGCACTAAAACAGGATATACAGATATTTGAAAACTATGAGGATGGGTTCAGATCAATACTGTTTGACAAAACGGGTATACATGCACAAAAAGAGCAGCTTGATTCAAACATTCACAAGGCAACCACTGATATTGAACAACTACGAAATGATATAAATCAGTTAGAAGTGAGTATCCGCAATGAGCAGGAAGAGCTTGAAGAAGTCAATAACATGATAACACGTGTTGAAAAAGATTTATCAAAAAACGAGAATGAAAAGGCGTGGATTGATAAGCATATACAGACTATTGAGCGGCAGATTGTAGAAGATACCAAACAGAAAACACATTTAGAAAATGAAATTCAGAAAATTATTCAAAACATTAATGAGCTTTCAAAAGAAATTGAACAGTGGCAAAACAGCTTAGTTGAATTTAACGAAAAAAGTAATGAGTTGAAACAGCAAATCCATGAGCTTATTGCAAAACGTGATGAGATAGATAAGCGCATTATTGGCCGTAAACAATCATCAAAAAAAGATATGGAACAATTGCAGAAACTTGCTGATAGAATAAGTGCATTGGACAAAAATATTGTTGAGTTTCAGTTCAGGCTTAATTCAATAGAAGAATATTTATGGACTGAATATGAAACACGAATAGCTGATGCTAAAATACAAGTTGATGAATCAATGTATGAAAGCATAAACAACGAATTGCAAAGCATAAAACAGCAGATACAGGAACTTGGCCCCATCAATAATCTGGCTATTGAAGAATATAAAGATTTAAAAAAGCGTTTTGAATATTATATAGAGCAGAAGAAAGATATTGAGAAAGCACGTGAAGATATTCTTTCAGTTATTGCTGATATCAACAAACAGTCGGTTGATTTATTTTTACAGACATTCAAGGAAATTCAGAAAAATTTTCAGGAGATATTTAAACAGCTATTCAATGGCGGTGAAGCTATCATTGAATTAACTGATCCTGAAAATATATTAGAAAGCGGCATTGAGATTATTGTCCGCCCACCGGGAAAAAAGAATAAAAATATTAATATGCTTTCAGGTGGTGAGCGTTCAATGATTGCAATTGCATTGTTATTTGCAACATATATGGTTAAGGCATCACCATTCTGTTTTTTAGATGAGATTGATGCAGCACTTGATGAAGAAAACATTGGGCGCTTCATTCGGCTTGTTCAGAAGTTTTCCAAATCCACACAGTTTATCATTGTTACACATAACAAGAAAACCATGAGTGTATGCGATTCAATATTTGGTGTAACAATGGAAGAGCCTGGTGTTTCAAAAGTATTATCCGTTAAATTAGAAACAGCGTATGCTATGACAAAGTAGTGTAACGAAATATATATTTTTTCAGGGGCAAATGTGGAACTAAGACGCCAGTTGGGTCTTTATACGGGAATACTTGTTATTATTGCCGATATGATTGGAACCGGTATCTTCATGACTACCGGCAATATTTTAGGCATGACACAGAATGCGTTGATTGTTTTGTTTTTATGGGTTGTAGGTGGCATTGTGGCACTATGTGGTGCGTTAAGTTACAGTGAATTAGCAACCATGTGGCCTGATGTTGGCGGCGAATATCTTTACTTAAAAAAAATCTTTGGCAATTTACCTGCATTTTTAACGGGCTGGATTTCGCTATTAGTTGGTTTTACGGCACCAGTTGCAACAAGTTCCATGTTGCTTGTTCAGTATCTCAATTCATTTCTTTGTAATATTAATGCTACTAGCATTACAGCATATACAAACAATATATTCTGGCAAAAAACTTTTGCAGCTTTGATAATCATTGCATTTTCTCTCACCCATATTGCGGGTGTGCGCCGTGGAACAAATATTCAGAATGCACTCACCATATTAAAAATCGGCATTGTTGCAGCATTCATCATTGCAGGGTTTTATGTGGTCGATAGTACCGGAATAGAAAGGCTTTATGCTAGCTATGGTAGTATTACCGTTCAATCAGTACCTTATATGGGACTATCGCTTTTAATAATAATGTTTGCCTATACGGGATGGAATGGCGCAACCTACATTGCAGGTGAGATAGTTAATCCTGAAAAAAATCTGCCTAAAATAATGTTCTGGGGTGTTACCATCACTACGGTTTTATATCTTTTACTCAATGTAGTATTTGTGATATCAACTGATGCATCTGCAATAATGGGAAAAGATGAAATAGGTGCAATAGCAGCCAATGCACTGTTTGGCCCGGCAGTCAGCAATTTTTTTAGTATAACTATAGCCATAATACTTTTATCTTCCGTTTCGGCGCAAATGATGCTTGGGCCACGGGTTTACTATGCAATGGCAAAAAACCGCATGATATTTCATTCACTTGCAAAAGTTAACGAGCGTTTAGGCACACCTGTGTATGCTATTTTGTTGCAAATGATTTTGGCTATTATCTATGTATATTCAGGGAGTGCTATGACTCTTGTCATATATATGGGGTTTGCGCTGAATGTGTTTCCAGTTCTTGCCGTTATTGGTTTAATGGTTACAAGGAAAAAACATCCTGAAATCAAAAGGCCATATACAACACCATTGTATCCGTTAGTTCCTCTGGTATATATTATTCTTTCGGTCATCATGATGATAGCAGCACTTATGTGCTGGACAATAACATCAGCTTTTGCAATTGGTGTTCTTTTGTTAGGAATACCTGTATATTATGTATGGCAGAAAAGTGTGGGGATAAAAGATTGAAATAAGTTTTTAAAAGATAAGTAAATTATAACTTTAAGTTGGAAGGCTACAATTTATTGATTTTTTCAATCAATATGATACAAGTAAAAGATTTGTTAGTAATGAATAGAAGTATATTACTAAAAATATTATTGATTAATTCGGCTTTACTTCATAATATATAAAAGCAGGTAAAAAAATATGAAAACTAAAATAGTAAAATATGGTAATGATTCAGCTATTCTTTTAGATAAAGAAATGATTAGCAAATTGCAAATTGATGAAAATACATCAATAGATATTTTCGTAGAGGATAATGTAATAATTATATCCCCTATTAAAGATAAAGATAGAAAGAAAAAAATTGAGCAATCTTTAAAACGTATAAACAAAAAATTCTCTTCTACATTAAAAAAATTAGCTGAATGAAAGAAATAGAATTTTTAACATTAGCGGATATACTCATTATTCATAAAAATCAAATTGAATTGTATGGCGGTGAAGATGGTATCCGCGATATTTCATTATTATTATCAGCGCTGGCAATGCCAAAATCTACATTTGATAGTAATTATCTGCATTCTGATATACTACATATGGCTGTGGCTTATATTTATCATATATGCAAAAATCATCCATTTATTGATGGTAATAAAAGAGTTGCATTAGTTGCTGGATTACTATTTCTCGAATTAAATGGAATAGAAATTAATGACCCTGATGAAGAATTATACACGATGGTGATGAACATTGCAAATGGTATAGGTGATAAAAATTATATTTATAATATATTAAATAAATTATCCAGGGGATAATAGTCACTATGTACACAAAACCATATACAATTAGTCCATCAGCTGGGAAGCGCCTTATTGCCAAGGCAATGCTTAAAATTAATGAGATTGTTGAAGCATTGCATAACAGGACAATAGTCATAGTTGCCGGAACTACCAATGGATATATTGCCGAAGAAATGCTGAGCCACATTGGTCAGGATGAAGGTTTTTCAAAGCAGCGTTTCTTCAGGGGCATAACGCTACCACCACGATACAAGGTACATCAATCCGGAAGATTAGAAGATGGTGGAACATTTACAGGTGATGTAGTTATACAAAAAGGCAAATGGCTAAAAGACAAAACCTTATTTGAGATAGTGAATGATTTACAAGAAGGCGATATTATTCTAAAAGGTGCTAATGCTGTAAATTGTGAAACAAAGCAGGCGGCAGTCCTTATTGGACATCCACAGGCAGGTACCATTGGTGTAATTATGCAGGCTGTTGCTGGTCGCAGAGTTAAACTGTATATACCTGTTGGATTGGAAAAACGCATATCAGGCAACATAAATGAGCTTGCACAGATTATTAATTCCCCACAGTCTTCCGGTGTGCGATATTTTCCTGTAACAGGCACTATTATTACCGAGCTAGAGGCCATTAATATTTTAACAGGTGCACAAGCCCACCTTTTTGCAGCAGGTGGAGTAAGCGGCGCCGAAGGAAGTATATGGATAGCAGTAACCGGAACAGAAGAGCAATTAAATCAAGCAGACGAAATAATAAAGGAAATTAGACAGGAGCCCAATTTTATAGTGTGATATATTTTTCTAAAAGTCGATTTTTTGTGAAGAAAATTCCGGGTATTATTAAATAATACATCATATAAATTTTTTCAAAAGCAATATAAATATAACAATAATAATAAGTATACCCAACGAATACATTCCAAATATTGGAAGCAGCACAAATGGGGTAGCTAATGCACCGCACAATGCGCCAACATGGTCGCCTGCATCAATGGTTGATGCTACAGCTTGTATATTATCAGCATGTTTGTTGAGTAAAAGTGGTATGAATGAACCTGTAGTAGCTGCAATGATGGTAATAGAGATATAAAATATTATTGCATTGGTGTAAATGGTAAAGCCAAACAACATTAGTAAACCAACAATCAATAAGACAATTCTTGTTATAAAAAAATCTTTTTGTAAAAATGTGGTTGCGCTGCCTATCGCCAACCCCAACATGAATAATGCATTGCATAAAGCAATGTTGTAATACAAAACACCATACACATTTTGATATGCAATGAATCCAATAAGCATTGCTGCCATGCTGACAAATCCGGTTATAAAAACAATACAGCCATATATCAGATGTTGATTCCCCCGCAATCTGAAATACCATACATTAATAAATACAATGAACAATAACAATAGTATCATTAACAATGGGTTGATAATGAAATGTTCTGCTAATGAATTGGATTGCTTCAATGAATTTGCTAAATATTCAAAATATCCTCTTGGTAAAAGATCGCTGTTTATAAGTTGTTCAGATTGTAACTGCTTGTAAAGATAATCATGATGTGATTGCTGGAAAAACATTTTAAATTCTTCAGGATTAAAACCGGGTACAAGATTTTGTATAGTTGCAGATATGCTTGATTTGGAAAAATTTTTAGTATATTGTACCAGATAGTTACTGACATCAGTATCCCGCTTAGATTTAAATCCAATACAGTAGATAGTATCTCCTGCCGAAAACAGTGATGAAGGAAAAATTTCCCTGAAGCTATTAATAACCGAAGCTACATACCCCCGTAAAGAAGGATTCATGATGTTGGCAAAGCCTTCAATCTGGATAATGCACACCCCATCATTAACAAGATGTAGTTTGCAGTCATTAAAAAATTCTATTGTGTATAACCGGTTATGCAGAATACTATCAGGTGGTGAAGGTATAATGATGATGGCATTGTATTTCTTTTGAGTGGATTTTAAGTAACTGCGCGTATCATCATAGTAAACATGTATTTTTTCTGTTGGAAAATCAGGATATATAGAAATAAAATGTTGCTGTAATATATTCCACAATACCGGGTCAACGGTAACATGGTCAATAAAAGCACCTGCATACGCAAAAACATAATGAAGAAAAGCAGTATCGCCTGAAATGAGTATGTTGGAATTTTTTAGGGGTAAGCCTGAAGAAAGTAATGCGTGTATAATTGGGCGCACCTGGTAGTCATCAGGAAACTGTGCATACAGGTTGTTGTTGCCATACAGTGCTATGGTATCGCCTAACTTTGCAACAAACATCATTTGATAGGGTGTGCGCCTGTATTCTTGAAGTGTTCCGGGATGATTGGAAGCAAATGACAGTGCAATCAGCTTTTTTTCAACTGTTGTTGAATGGACTGTTACAAAGGCAGCAATTACTATAACAGTAACTATCGCCACACGCTTTAATCTTTGTTGTAAAATTATGAAGGCTGTAATACATGCAGCAATAAAAAGAATAAGCGCAGTGCTGATTGGATTAAGTTTTTGTATGATAAAAAATGTAAAAACAATTCCACCAATAAACGCACCTAATGATTCAAGCAAAAATATAACAGTTCCGGGATTTTCAAGTTTTAAGGATGAACCTGCATTGACTAAAACAGGAAAAATATAACCAACAACAAAGCATTGTGGGAAAAGGCATACAAGTGCAATGAAAAGTTCAGCTTCAAGGGAATAAAAAGAACCATAAGATTGATATATCATAGGCGTGCAGTATAGGAGTACAAGTGATACACTTGCAAAAATAGGGTGAAGCATAATGCTGTATGCAATTGTATTAAAAGGATGAGATTTTATCTTTTTGCTTATGGCTGCACCAACGCTGATTCCTGCAAACCATAACACCATGATGATGCCAATGGACAACTCATTGCCCCTGAAAAGCGTCAATAATTCACGAATCATGATAGCTTGCGCTATGCTTGCTGAAATGCCAATAAAAAAAGTGGATATATATAAAAATATTCGGTTGCGATTCATAGCGTCCACATTCCGGGAATTGCTGTATTACAGTAGGGGCATTTTCCCATTTTAAGTTTATTTGTTGTTGTATAAAAGCCGCTGCGTTCTATAACAGGTTTACCGCAATTGTGGCAGTAGGTATTGTTAGCAGGGTGGCCGGGAACGTTGCCTATATAAACATATTTTAGACCTTCAGCCAATGCTATTTCCCTGCAGCGTTCTAATGTTGATACCGGGGTGGGTGGAATATTTTTTAATTTGTAAATTGGGTAAAACCGTGTGAAGTGCAGGGGCGTTGTGTTGCCACAATGCGTTTTTATAAATCGGGCTATTGCCCTGATGTCATCAGGGTTATCGTTTAGTGTTGGGATGACAAGATTGACCAGTTCAAGCCATACGTTATTATTTTTTGCAATTTCAATATTTGCAAGCACCGGCGCTAAATTCCCGCCACATATCTTTGAATAAAATTTTTGCGAGTATGCCTTAAAATCAATTTTTATAGCATCTAATAATGGGTATAGCATCTGGCTGGCTTTTTTATTGAGATAGCCATTGGAGATGATAACGCAGGCTATAGTATTTTTTTTGGCTATCTGCACGGTGTCATAAATGTACTCATATTGAATTGAAGGTTCATTGTATGTGAATGCAATGATAGGCGTTTTGTTTTCTTTAGCCTGCTTTACCAATTGTTCTGGTGTTATGTAGTTACTGTCAAGTTCCTCCGGCTGTGACTGCGAAAGCTGCCAGTTTTGACAAAATTTGCAGCTGAAATTACAGCCCGCTGTGGCAACCGAGAAAGCTTCTTTTCCAGGCAAAAAATGATACAGTGGTTTTTTTTCTATGGGGTCAATGTGACATGCTGCAATACGCGCATATACCAGGCTGTATAGCTTTCCGTCAATGCACTGGCGGGCTTTACATAAGCCTCTGTTGCCACTGGTAAGTGTGCATTGATTGGGGCATAAATTGCATTGTACAGTATCTTTATCAATAGTCTTCCAATGTAAGGCTGTGCGATAGTTACCGGCAAAAATCTCTTTGGTATACAATGGCAAAATGCCGCATATACCAATTGCACTTAATGAATTAAGGCTTGCCTGTAAAAATTCTTTGCGAGTAAAAGTACTCATACCGATCCCTAGTGATTAAAAGATCCTTCATCAAATATCGTTGCAGTAAAGCTATACATTGTTACGTCTTTATATTCAAAGGAGTATATGCCGGCTTTTTGGCATGTGTGATGAAAGAATTCATCTTTGGAAAAGCCAAATTGGGTTGCTACCTGTGGTAGAAGCACACCACGCCTGTTACCTTTAACCACCAGAAGGCCATCTTTTCCCAATGTCAGTTCATTCAACGACTGTATTTTTTTTAGCAGGGAAAGTAGTGAAATCTCAATATGTATTTTTTTGAATTCATCGTTTGTTAATGGTTCAAAGCGTGGATCTTCAAAAGCAGCGTTTGCGGCGCATTCAATAATGGTTTGATATAAGGGCTTTATTGGTTCAATATAACCAATACATCCGCGTAAATTGCCATTAATAGTTAACGTTACAAAGGCACCAGCGTTTTGTTTACACTGCTCTGGGATGTCACCTTTATATTGTAAAAGTGTTTTTTTATTTAGCATGGTTTCTATGGATTGGCGGGCCAATGTAAGCAAAAACTTTTTATCATCATTGGATAAATTTAGGGAACTATCGCCAAAATGAACGGTTTTTGTTTTTTGAATTTCTCCAGTCAGCACAATAGCTACGTAAGTTACAGTATTATCATAATCAGCAGTAATCCGGGCTGATGTTGCATATCCTGCTAATTCTTTTGTGTGTACTTTTGAAAAAAGTAAAAGCCCCAAAAGTATAGCATTGTGTCCACAAATGGTGATGCCGGTTGATTGGCAGTAATTGTAAAATCCTTCTGGATTATGTGAAAGTATATACTCAATTGCTTTCATATCAGCAGTTTTAATTGCTTCCATGCGCTTATCTGGCTTAAGATTGTAATAGGGCGCATAGCCAAATCGTGGTCCATGATGGGTAAAATCGCTGCTTATAATAAACAATGGATTTTTATAATGAGCTATCGCCTGCAAGAGTTGTTGTGCAGCTTGCTTGGCTTGCTGTAAGGTTATATTACCTGTAAGTACAGGAAGAATAGGTGTGCTGGGAAAATAGTGTTGAATAAACGGTAATTGAATTTCTATTGAATGTTCGGGTTCATACGCTGTATTATTAAATGAGAAATTATTGGTTTGAGCAAGGTTATGTAGTGTTTTTTGGTCAATAGTAACCGTTCCTAATGGTGTTTGTATTGCATCATAAATGGGTAAAGCAAAGCCATTAAAGTATTCATAATGTGATGGGCCAATTATGATAACAATGTCAGGTTTATAGTTAGCTATTGCACTGTAAGCCTTTACAGCTACATGAGCGCTGTACATGTATCCCGCATGTGGAACGATGATGAGTGGTGTATGTTCTACTTTTTGTAGTGAACCATGTGAAGATGTCAGGTGCTGGAGAAGCTTGGATTTGTTGGATGGATACCAGCTTCCAGCCAATTTTGATTGTTTGGTTATACTATAGCTTTTAGTGCATTGTAAGGAGAAGAACAATAACAAAATACTGAGTATAATTTTTTTATTCATATGACTATTGATTCCTAATTTAAATTGTTACCAAATATGAATAATTAATTTGTATACTTGCCGTCTTTGACGGCCAGAATGTATGCTTTATTAATAAATTAGAAGGAATAATTACTTAATTCATACTGATAAAATAAAATAATGTTTTTTAATTGTCAATTTTAAATATATATAATAATCAAATAATAAGATATAACTTTATACGAGTTGCTCTTAATTTATTAAGGTTATGTAAAATCAAAAGAATTGTTTAATATTTTATTTTGGAGGGCAGAATATGTGTAAGAAAATAATTATTTTAATTACTATTGTAAGTATGTTTGCTATCATCCATTGTAATGACAACACTAAATCAGGATTGCTTAAAGATCAACATGGGAAATATATACGTCCAATACCTGAACCAGATAAATCTATTACAAATCAAATAGAAATTAAAAGGGAAACATATTTATTAAATAATTCTGGAATTCTTAATATATCTGGATGGTTCAGAATACCTCTTGTTATATATAACGAACAAAATATAAAAGCTAATAAACAAAGAATTAAAAAATGGGAGCATTATACTTTTTATAATAAAAACTTCTGTGGTGGAATAACAATATCAGATATTGCTACTGTGGGTATGGGCAGTATTGAATTATTTGATATAAAAAACCATAAGCAGATTACCAATGTAACATTAATGGTACGCCCCGAAACGATACAATTTCCTGTAAATACGTATGATACCCTTGAATTTAAAAAAGGGAAATCATTCGTAATAATAAAAAAGATAAACAATCAGCGGATTACTCAATTTTATTTTGATAATAAAGATAAAGAAAATATTATTTCAGGTACATTAACATTTACTCAACATGGCAGGGAAGCTCTGGCAATTATTACACCTTTTAATGAACCAAAATTATTTTTTTATGAATATAAAGTTCCCAGCTTATCAGTAAAAGGAACAATCACAATTGGGAATAAGTACTATAATTTCAGTGATGAAACAACATTTGGTGTACTTGATTGGGGACGTGGTGCGTGGCCTTCAATTAATCAATGGTTATGGGCAGCAGGTGGAGGTTTGATAAAGGGGAAATTATTTAGTTTTAATTTAGGTTATGGTTTTGGTAATAATCATAAAGCAACTGAAAACGGTATTGTTTATAATGGTATAGTTCATAAATTAAATAAAGTAGTTTGGCATTATGATATAAAAGATTATATGAAGCCATGGGTTTTTACAAGTAATGACAAACGATTTGAAATGACATTAAAGCCAGTTTATCTGTTACATTCTGATATCACATTGAAAGAAATGGTTAATTTTTTAAAACAATTGTATGAAATTTTTTCTTTTAAAGAAATTATGGAAATAATTTCAACAAAAGCATATCTCAATAAAGTTTTTGGCTATTATTCAGGATATGTTATACTTGATGATGGTTCAAAAGTTATCATAGACAATATGCTGGGTTTTGCTGAAGTGATGTATCAGGAATGGTAAATTATTTATAATTGGGAAAAGGATTTTTTTAAAAACAAATTTATTCAACATATATATTGATAACGATTAATTATTTTTTTAATTTTTTAAAAATTTTATTGACTTTAATAAGGATATGTTGATATTTTGTTATTAAATACCGTCCATTCGGTAATAGAATTTATAGATATGGGGGGCATATGAAGAGGTTTGCTATAGTTTTACTTTTAGTGGCAGGGTTTATGTTAGTTGCACAGGCTGGTTTTAGTGCAACGTATATTTTGCACCTTAACGGCATGTGTTCAACAAAATGGGTTGATAGCAGTTCTTCACGATTAGCTGTCAAATCAGGTTATGTTTCAATTGATTGTCAGGTTGATAATCGTACAACAATTTCGTATTCTGCAAGTCAATTCAAATCAAATTATTTAGATGTATATTGTAAAGGAAGTAACTGGTGTTATATCGTCAATTATAGCGCTGGTGATGTCATTATGGGTTATATTAATGCAAATTATGATCCACAGTGGAACATAGCTTATGTATACACAACTGCTGGCGCAGGTGGTGGCAGTGAAATTGCCTGGAAGAATATTTCAAGTTTATTTACCTGCCAGTTAGCAAATAATCTAGGAGTAAGTACCGTTCGTAATATGTACAATCATAACGATACAAACGGAATTACAATTTACCACATTGGTGGGTATAAAGGAATAATTATTTCTTCAGCAATTCTGCCGGGCGAGGATGATGGTGCGGTAGCATATCATTCATCAGGAGCATGTGTTAATTCAGGAAGTTATAATAATCTTTGCAATTGTACTCACTGGACTAACCACGTCATTGCATATACGTGTACAGGCTATTACTTGGACCACTTTGGGATGAAGATGAAATTTATTCAGCAGTTAGGATGGTAAGTATTAAATCGTAATCCTGCCACAGGCGCGGCGTTAAAAACCGCGCCTTTTTTTAAATTTGCGATGATAATGGAAAACTATCATTATGCCAAGCAAAGTAACAAAAAGTTGTAATTTAATGAAATACAGTATGATCTCAAAACATTTAAGGTAGAATTTATTACTAAATGACTTATGTACCATGAGGGCGAATTATGAAGATCAGTGGTAAAATGATTGGAGCAATTTTTGGGATTGTATTTTTAATTATTATATTTTATATAATTTCAGATAATAATGAAACTAATCACATGCCAACAATATCAGGTGATAGTTCAAAAGGATATACCTCAGTGCTT
>Ga0101944_10006680_pt1 | contig 12067 bp, 12 predicted proteins | sample DewCreD2012metaG_FD_75245 | JGI IMG/M metagenome (GOLD analysis project Ga0101944, IMG submission 75245) | Hot spring sediment bacterial and archeal communities from British Columbia, Canada, to study Microbial Dark Matter (Phase II) - Dewar... ... | reverse complement strand
TTGTCGATAAACCGCCAGAAGAGTCCATCCCAGATCAGCTGCCATTTGCCCTTTTTATAATCACTCATTTTGATAAGGTAGTTACTCCCGCTAATATAAGGTTTGGTTGACATTAACCCGCCATCAGCAAATTGGCTCATACCGTAAACATTCGGTACCATTACCCAATCATAGGAATCAATAAACAATTCCATAAACCAGCGATAAACCTCGTCCGGATCAAATTCACACAAAAGCATGAAGTTACCAAAAACCATTAATCTTTCAATATGATGAACATAACCGGTTTGTAATAACTTTTTATAGTTATATCAACCGGATCAATTCCCGTTGTTCCTTTCCAGAAACTTTTGGGTATTTTTCTTTCAAAATTCCAGAAATTTTTTGTTCGTTGATAGGAGCCTTTTACTTCATATACGCCACGAATAAATTCCCGCCAGCCGATAATTTGCCTTATAAAACCTTCGACCGAGTTAATCGGGATTTTATTTTCTTCTGCGTACTCAAGAGTTCTGTTAACAACATAGTCGGGTGTAAGCAAACCGGAATTGAGAACAGGTGTTAACACACTATGATGAAGTATTGATTCTCCGGCTACTATCGCGTCTTCATACAATCCAAACTCAGGGAAACGGATTTCAAGAAATTGTTCAAACCATTTTTTACTATCACTAAAGGTAATTGGATAAACGAAGCTTTGATCAATCTCTCCATAATTATCAGCGAAATATTTGTTTACATATTCAAGTGCTTCTTTGTGATATGAATTTATTTGGGGATATTTAATAGAAGGAGGAATTTTATCCGAAGGATATTTCAATCGATTCTCTGAATCATAACTCCATTTACCACCTATCGGCGCACTATTGTCATCAAGAAGAATTCCATATTTCTTTCTTTGGTTAACATAAAAATCTGTCTGGAAATATTTTTTCTTTCCCGCAAAATACTCTTCATTTTCTTTGCGGATATTTAAGAACATAGGCGACGGATAAATAATAGTTTTTATTCCCGCATTCGTAGATGTTTTAGCGATTCTTTTCTCTAACCAGTTATCAACCGGTTCGATAAGATGAATTTCTTCTGTTGCCGAATTTTTTAGATGAGGAATTAATTTCCGAACGTCAGAAAGAGGATTTTTAGAATCGATATAACGAATATCAAATCCATTTCCTTTTAAATAGTCTTCATAAAACTTCATCGATGCGCGGTGAAAAAGAATTTTCTGCTTATGAAAATTGTACTGTTTGAAAAAAAGGAATTCTTCAATCAGAAAAACGATTCTACCTTTTTCAAGTGCCGGGTTCTTTTCGAATAGTTGATGGGGAAATATTATGGTTGCTGAGTTTGTTTTCATTATCAAACGATCTTATTCATTGGAACTATTTTATCAACTCTTCTTATGACAATATTTTGCTTCGTGATTTTCAAATAAAATCGGGAATTATAACTCTGCTTTATAATTCCCGTACTTTTATTACTAACTTTAAAGTGTTGGATAGTAACAACGACAAATTAATTTAAACTAACTCGTGAAGGTTTTAGAACTAAACTTGCTTAACGAACTGAACTTCAGCGCTAATTTTTACTTCATCACTAACAAGAACGCCGCCGGTTTCCAGCGCAGCATTCCAGGTTAAGCCCCAATCCTTTCTGTTAATTTTTCCATTAATCGAAAATCCAGCTTTTTCGTTTCCCCATGGGTCTTTGTTAATTCCGCCAAATTCCACATCCAGAATTATCTCCTTTGTTACTCCCTTAATAGTAAGGTCGCCGGTTAGTTGAAAATTTTCATCATCAATTTTTTTAAGAGATTTTCCTACAAAGGTTAATTCTTTATAGTTATCAACATCGAAGAAATCTGTGCCCCTTAGGTGTGCATCGCGATCATTATTATTGGTAAAGATTGAAGATGCATTGATATTTACTTTTATTGAATCAGCAATAAAATTATTACCCTCAGATAACAATTCGGCAGCAAACTCTCTGAATTCACCCTTTACGTTGGTAATCATCATGTGTTTAACTTTAAATAAGATTTCGCTATGTGCCGGATCTAAGACCCATTTATTTTTTCCTTCCATTATTCCTCCTTTTATATAATTAGAACGTTTTTATTTTGTCGTTTTAAATCTTAACACAGGTTTTTCAGTTATTGTTCCTAAAAGAAAGAAGGATTTATCCACAGAAATTTTATTAAATAGGATTTCTATTCAATTTCTTAAAAGTTCGGGGGCGATTTGTAGTAGTATTATTGCCAATCTTTACTCTTAAAAGCTGAATAACAAATGATGGTATTATTTTGTATCCCCTCCCTCGAAACTTATTTTTTTGTTATCAAGTATTTAATAACAACGCTCTTTTTTACTTTTAACATCGCGCCGCATAAAGAATTTAATATCATTTGTTTTCATACTCATCAATTTTGCTTCTGATAATTTCTGCGCTCTTTTTTAAAAGAAGTCTTTCTTTAACATTCAACTGGATTGGTAGAACACCAAGATCTCCTTCACCGCCAATCAGATGAGGAAGAGAGAGGGCAACATTTTTTATTCCTTCAACATCATCTTTCAGTGTACTTACAGTAAGCACGGCACGATTATCTCTATTGATCACATCAACAAGTTTTGCAATCGCACCGGCAATTCCGTAATAGGTTGAACCTTTTCCTTCGATGATCTTATATGCTGCATTACGAACCCCATCTTCTATTTTCTGTTTAATATTCTCATCAAATTCAATCTTCCTGTAAGCAATAAAATCTTCTAATGTAACTCCGCCTATATCAATATTAGACCAGGTTAAAACTTCGGAATCGCCATGCTCGCCAATAACATAAGCATGAACATTCTGAGGATCTACTCCAATATGATTGCCAAGGAGCGACCTGAATCTGGCTGTGTCAAGAGTTGTTCCGCTACCAATAATTCTTGTAGGGGAAATTCCAAATTCACTTCCAATCTTCACACAAATTTGAGTAATTATATCAACAGGATTAGTTGCAATAAGAAAAATTGGATTAGGATTATATTGCACAACGTTCGAAATAATATCTTTCATAATTGCAGCATTCTTTTCCATCAACATCAATCGTGTTTCTCCCGGTTTCTGATTAGCTCCGGCAGCAATCACTACAATTTTTGCATCTTTCAAATCTTCATAGTTACCGGCAAAAATATCGGTTGCAGAGGCAAAGGGAACCGCGTGCATAATATCTTGTGCTTCTGCAATTGCACGCTTTGAATCAATATCTACAAGTACAATATCACTCGCTGCTTTTCTCATCATTATTGCATAAGCAGAAGTTGCTCCGACCATCCCGCTTCCAATTATACCGACTTTCATTTTAGATCCTTTCTAATTTTACTCTTGATGATTATAAAAATAATTTTGCGCCCGGACCGAGCGGTAATCCAAGTACAAACCAGATGATAAACAGAACAGTCCAGACAATAAAAAACGAAATTGTATAAGGAAGCATTGTTGCAATCAATGTTCCTATACCAGCTTTTTCATCATACTTAATAAAGAATGATATTATTAATGCAAAGTATGACATCATCGGTGCGATAATATTAGTAACACTGTCTCCCACTCTATATGCTGCTTGCACAAGTTCCGGCGAATAACCAAGCAGCATAAACATTGGAACAAAAATGGGCGCCATAATTGCCCATTTGGCTGATGCGCTTCCGATAAATAAATTTAAAAAAGCCGTAATAATTATAAATAGAATCATCAGGGGAATCGGACCGAGTCCGCTTGCCTTCAAAGCCATTGCCCCTTCAACTGCTACAATCTGACCGAGATTTGTCCAGTTGAAAAATGCAACGAACTGTGCCGCAAAGAAAACAAGAACAATATAAGAACCGAGTGTTTCCATCGACTTACTCATTCCCTTTATAACATCGTTATCGCTTTTAATTGTTTTAGCACCGATTCCGTATGCAAGTCCGGCAACAACGCCGCCGAGGAATATGAATGCAACTATTCCGCTTAAGAAAGGAGATTTTAAGATGCTTCCTGTTTTTGGATCGCGAAGGAATCCACTTTCGGGGATTATTCCTGATAAAATTATACCTACAAAAATTGTAGTGGCAACAGATGCATATACCAATCCCTTTTTCTCTTCTGTAGATAGCGGTTTAATTTCTTCAGCCTTAACATTACCCTTGTACTCTCCTAATCGCGGAATAACAATTTTTTCCGTTATCCATGTTCCTACTGCAGCAATAAAAAATGTTGAGACGAAAAGAAAATAATAATTTGCCGCTGCATTCACTTCGTAAGTTTTATCAATGATATGTGCCGCTTCCTGTGTAAGTCCCGCTAACAACGGATCAATTGTTCCAAGTAAAAGGTTGGCGCTGTAACCTCCCGATACTCCGGCAAATGCTGCAGCAAGTCCCGCAATCGGATGTCTTCCGACTGCAAGAAAGATCATTGCGGATAACGGAACGAGCAGAACATAACCAATCTCGCTTGCGGTGTTTGATAATATTCCGGCAAAGACAACAACAAATGTTAAAAGTTTTTTGGGAGCTTTGATTACAATTAAACGAAGTGATGTACCGATTAATCCGCTATGTTCTGCAACAGCAATTCCGAGCAGCGAAACCAACACTGTTCCGAGTGGAGCGAATGATGTAAAATTTGTAATAAGATTTGTAATTATTCGATGTAATCCTTCAACCGAAAGAAGACTGACAGGACGAATCTCTTTATTTGAGCCGGGAAGTATAACAGAAAAATCGAATTGAGATACTATCCACGATAGTATTACTACACCAACAGCAAAAAGAGCAAAGAGTGTTGTCGGGTTGGGGAGTTTGTTTCCAACTTTTTCAATTTTTCCAAGAAACGATTCCATGAAATTTTTTTTCATTACAACCTTCCTTCGATTGATTTATTAATTTATTCGCTTAATAAGTTTTTCTTCCAGCTTGATAATTTGTTCTTTCAATAATTTGATATCGTTTCTTAATTCTTCGTTTTCATCCTGGATTATTGTTTCAATCTTATCAACGTTTTCTGTAGATATTTTTTGTTGAACCTCGCTCATTGTATTAACAACTATCGCAATAAAAATATTTAATGTAGTATAAGAGGCGAGAAGTATAAAAAGAATGAAGTATATATTTGCGAGCGGATATTTTTCCATTACAGCTCTTGAAATTTCTGCCCATCCTTCAAGCGTCATAATCTGAAAAAGAGAGAACATTGATGCACCAATATTTCCGAACCATGCCGGGAACTCTGCACTGAAAAGTTTAGTGCCGATTACAGCAAACACATAAAAGACAAGTGCAAGAAGAACAAAAATCCATAAGAGACTTGGCAATGAGTGAAAAAGTGATTCAACTATAAACCGTAGCTTGGGAACATTTTTAATGAGGCGAAGCGATCTGAATATTCTAAGCGATCTTAGTACAGCAAGTGCGCCCGATGCCGGCAAAAGTGCAATTGCAACAATGGAAAAATCAAAAAGATTCCAACCGCTTCTGAAAAATGATAATCTATATGCATATAATTTAAGACCGATCTCAACAACAAAAATTGCCAATATTATTTTATCGATTAATAGAAGCGTATTACCGATTCCTGACATAATTTGTTGAGAAGTCTCCAGACCTATTGTAATCGAGTTAAACACAATAAGCCCGATTATAAAATTTTGAAACCGGTTGTTTTCAACAAATGTTTTTATTCTTTCTCTTATCATAATTTGTTTTTATTCTAATTTAAGGTGAGTATTGATAGTTCTTGAAACGACTGCTTTTCAAACTTTGGACAAAATCTCTTCGCATTTATTCCAAAGTTTTTTCTCTTCATCCGGATCGAAGAATTTACATTTTTCTTCTTTTCTATCTTTGAAAAATCCTCCGTTGCTTCCGGGAATTTTTTCGGTAGAAGCAAGCCACACGATTGTATCTGCGCCTTGCTGAATAGTTCTTCCTTCTATTAAGCCAAATAATTTTAGAAGTGCTTTACCGATAAAACTCTGATCTCTAAAAAGGTCTGTTGAAGGAATAAATCCCGGTGTCATTGAATAGACAGTAATACCATAATTTTCAATTTGACGCGCCCATTCGCGTGTAAGCATTCTGTTGGCTTGCTTAGTGTTTTTATAGGCAAGAGTTCCGTTATATTTTCTTTTTTCAAAATTAATGTCATCTGTTTCTAAACCACCGGCAAAGTGGGATGCTACATTAATAATTCTTGATGGTGTACTCTTTTTTAATTTGTCAACAAGAAGCTTTGTTAGAAGTTGATGACCAATTACGTTAACTGCAAAAGTCATTTCTACGCCAAAATCACTTATTATTTTTTTATCAGACCATAACCCGGCATTGTTAATCAGAACATCAAGTTTGTTCTCATCCTTATTAAAAGCATCAGCAAATTTCTTTATCGAATTTGGCGAAGATAAATCAAGTTCTTTTACAAATATATTTTCATTACCTGTTTCTCTTATTATTTCCTCTCTGGCTTCACTTGCAGATTTAAGATCCCGGCACGCCATATAAATTTTAGCACCTGTCTTTGCAAGTTCTTTTGCTGCTTCTTTTCCTATTCCACGGTTTGCACCGGTAATTATGATAACTTTATCCTTCATTTCTACCTTTCATTTTTCTAATATCTAACAAGCAGAAAAATTAAATCGTTCCTTCATTTCGCCAAGAAAATATAGGAATCTAACGGTTTGGTTTTCGATTTTTGTTGAATTATACAGGAAGAAAGGCGGCGGAAAAGTAAAATAGCGTGGGTTAAAAATTTACTTTCCCATCTTTTTTACTTTATCAAGAACTTCAGCACTTAGCTTCTCTTTGTATTTCAAAATTTTTTCTTGCAACGATTTATCTTTTGTGGATAATATTTGAACTGCGAGCAATCCGGCATTCTTTGCACCGTTTAATGCTACTGTTGCAACCGGAACACCGCCCGGCATTTGAAGAATAGAAAGTATCGAGTCCCACCCATCAATTGAATTTGATGATTTAATAGGAACACCAATTACGGGGAGAGGAGAAATCGCAGCTACCATTCCCGGTAAATGTGCGGCACCGCCAGCGCCGGCGATAATCACTTCTATTCCGAGTTGATGAGCTTCTTCAGCAAATTGATACAACCTTTTAGGTGTTCTATGTGCTGATACAATTGTTATTTCGAAAGGAACTCCGAACTCACTTAAAATATCAGCGGCTTGCTGCATAACAGGGAGATCGGAATCCGAACCCATAATAATGCTTACTAAAGGTTTTACCATGACTTAACCTTAATATTTTGTTTTACAATTTCTGCCTTTAATTTAGCTTCATCAATAGATGATGCTAGAATTGTAATGTGTCCCATCTTTCGATACGGCTTAGTAAATTTTTTCCCATACAAATGAATTTTTACACCATCGATTTTCATACATTCAGTCAGACCTTCGTACTTTACTTTTCCCTCAAAGCCCGGTTCGCCAAGCAGATTAAGCATAACCGAGGGTTTTTTAATATGTGTGTCTCCAAGAGGGAAATTAAAAATTGCTCTAAGCATCTGTTCGTATTGCGATGTTATGATGCTTTCAATTGTATGATGACCACTGTTGTGTGGACGCGGCGCAATTTCATTTACCAATAAATTGTTCTCGTTGTCAATAAACATTTCAACTGCAAGAAGTCCGCATAGCTTAAAATCGCTTATTAAGTTACAAGCAATTTCGGTTGCGCGCTCTGCAATATTTTCTTCGATTGAAGCTGGACAAATAAGTTCTTCAACAAGATGTTTATCTTTATTGAATTCCATTTCAACCACAGGGAAAGATTTTACTTCTCCGTTCTTGTTTCTCGCAACTATAACAGAAATTTCTTTTTGAACATCAACATAATTTTCTACAACAGAGGGACCATCTAAAAGTTTTTGAATATCTTCTGAATTACGAATAACGGCAACACCTCGTCCGTCGTAACCGCCTTTTCTAAGTTTTTGAACAAATGGAATCTTCAAGCTTCCCGACTCAATTTTTTTCAAAATTTCATCTTTGCTTTCAAAAATATTATACGGTGAAGTTGGTATGTTATTGTTTTTGTATAATTCTTTTTGAAGTCCCTTGTCCTGAACAATTTTTAAAATATCCGGATCCGGATTAATAATCTTACCTTCTTCTTTTAATTTAAGAAGCGCATCAATATTTATATTCTCCATTTCGAACGTAAGCATATCAACCATTTTGCCAAACTGATAAACCGAATTAAAGTCGGTTGGATTTCCTTTCACAAATTTTGTGCAGACTGTTGAGGCGGGACAATGTTCATCATTATCAAGGATATATGTTTTAACATCCCAGTTACTGGCAGCAAGTGCAAGTAACTTGCCTAACTGTCCGCCGGCAATTATTCCAAGCTTAAATTCAGATGTTACAAGTTGTTCCATAAGTAATTATTAAGTTAATGTCATCTTGATGAAATTAGAAAGAAGCGCTTGTATAAATCATCTTATCGTGTATTGACCAAATAAACCAAATAGCTGATGTAAAAAAGTAACAAGATTATTCCTTGCCATCTTTCAAGCACGTGTTTTTTACCAACGTACATCGCAAAGAAAAGAATAACACTCGCAAGAATATTAACAAGAATATCCGCATTAGAACTTGTGTTGAAGGGTAAAGGTCTTATTACTGCGCTTGCACCAAGTATCCAGAAAATATTGAAAATATTAGAGCCGACAACATTTCCGATAGCAATATCAGATTGCTTCTTATATGCGGCGACTGCGGAAGTAGCCAGCTCCGGCAGTGATGTTCCGACAGCGACGACCGTTAATCCAATTAAAGATTGGCTTACATTAAAACTTTCTGCTATTGCAACGGCTCCATCAACAATCCATTTGCCGCCCAAGACCAGACCGGTTAATCCCAACAAAATATATGTTGCTGATTTAAGATAACTTAATTCCTTTACCGGAGTCTCGTTAATATCATCATCAGACTTTGTTATACTGAAAGTGTAATAAAGAAAAATTATAAAAAATCCCAGGAAAACGAATCCGTCTATTCTTGTAATTACTGAAGCGGAACTTCCATCAATTAAAACATCATTCGCAGTTATTGCCACAAGTAAAGCTGCGAGCAAACTGAATGGAATCTCTTTGAGCACAGTATTTTTCTTTGCTGAAATTGGATAGATAATTGAAGCAACCCCAAGGATTAAAAGTATATTTGCAATATTGCTTCCTAAAATATTACCAATTGCAATCTCTGTGTTTCCCTTTGCCGATGCAAATATATTCACAATAAATTCAGGCGCAGAGGTACCGAATGCAACAATTGTCAGACCGATAACAATATTTGAGATATTAAGCTTCTTTGCGATAGAGGAGGAGCCATCAACCAAAAGGTCGGCACCTTTAATCAATATATAAAAACCAACTACAAAGAGGATATAAGTCATCATTAATATTTTTCTTTTTCTTTAGAAATATATGTTAAAACTATCTAATCAAACACAAAGTTCAGTTTACGAAGATTTTTATAATAATATCATGGATTAACTTTCCAGATTTTGTCGGCGACTTTTAAGTATTCTCGTAAAGCTGCAGAACCATACCAGGGAATTAATTCAACATCAAAAATTTTTGCTTTGACTGCCGGGTCAGTATCTACCAGTTTTTTGGCTTCATCTAAATCTTTAACGTCTAAAATGAATAACCCCCTGTATTGTAAATCATTTTTACCAAAAGGTCCGGCAACAATTAATTTGTTTTCTTCAACTAACCGGTTTATGTTTTTCATATGACCGGTAAACAGACTATCCCTAACTTCTTTTTCATGCGGATTATAAGTTCCTGTTTTGAGAATAACAAACACATAAGATTTCATTCCATAATCATCCGCACCAAGACTTTTTGCAAGTGTTGAGTCGTAATTAACATTTTTGGTTTGACCGTAATTTAGCCCGGTGAGAATTAATAATAGAATGAATAAAATATTTTTCATAATTTTTTCCTGTAAAGTTTTGTTCGATGTTACAATTTTACAAATATTATTAATAGTTTTTCATTAAAAATAGTTAAAGGGAAAATATGCAGACAATACTTGGTGCTGGCGGCGGTGCGGGAACAGAGATAACAAAAGAGTTATCAAACTATACAAAAGAAATTAGAGTTGTCAGCCGCAATCCCAAAAGAGTAAATGAATCTGATCAATTAATGAAAGCAGATTTAACCGATCCTCAACAACTTGATGAAGCGGTTAAAGGTTCTGAGATTGTTTATGTAACTATTGCCTTTCCTTATAATATAAAAGTCTGGCGAGAGCAATGGCCGCGATTCATGAAAAATCTTATCGAATCATGTTCAAAGCATAAATCGAAAATTGTCTTTATTGATAATGTTTATATGTATGATCCAAAGTATCTCGACAATATGACCGAAGAAACACCAATGAATCCGGTTTCAGAAAAAGGGAAAGTTCGTTCAGAGGTTGCAAGAATGTTAATGGATGCTGTTGAAAAAAATAAGGTTAACGCTATCATTGCGCGCGCACCCGATTTTTACGGACCCGGAGTTGTTGGAAGTATGCTTTATCAGAGTGTTTACCTAAATCTATTGAAAGATAAAAATCCTCAATGGCTTGGAAAGCTTGATGTGATTCACAATTTTATTTATAGCAAGGATATAGGTAAAGCGGTTGCCTTGCTCGGCAATACGCCCGATTCGTATAATCAAATATGGCATCTTCCTACTACAGACCTAAAGCTAACGAACAAACAATGGATTGAATTAATGATGAACGCAATGAACAAGCAGAAAAAAATTCAAACCATGCCGGACTGGATGATTAATATAGTCGGTTTATTTATGCCAATACTTAAAGAGTTACAGGACGTTGGCTACCAATTCAAACAGGATTATTTCTTTAACAGTAATAAATTTAATACTCGTTTTAACTATACGCCAACATTCCCCGAACAGGGCGTTAAGGAAATGGTTCATATAAAATAAAGTATTATTGTATATGAAAAATAAAAAGTCCATTACGATTCTGGTTCTGTTTATTTCAGTTGCTTCTATAATTGCAACCACAAACGGAATATTTTCAAGCTTTGGTCCCGGCAAATATGAATACAAATCAATAAGGGGCGAGACAATACTTATTTATGGGAAAGGTTTATATCAGCATATGTCCGCTGATGTTGCGATTCAGGGAATTGCTCAGGATTATATTACGCTCTTTTTAGGGTTGCCTTTACTTTTAATATCACTTTTCATAGCAAGAAAGAACTCTTTGCGTGGTTTGTTTTTACTTACCGGTACTCTTGGGTATTTCCTTGTCACATATCTTTTTTACCTAACGATGGCAATGTATAACCATATGTTTCTTATTTATGCTTTTCTTCTTGGAATAACATTTTTTGCATTTATACTTTCGATTTTAGAGTTTAATACCGATGAAATAAAAAAAATCTTCAAATCAGAAAAGCTTTTAAAAACCGCTGGGATCTTTCTTATAATTAATGCATCGTTGGTTGCACTGCTTTGGTTGGGAGTTGTTTTGCCGCCGGTATTTGACGGAACAATTTATCCCAAAGCACTCCAACACTACACAACATTAATCGTTCAGGGTTTTGACCTCGGTTTACTATTACCTATTGCTTTTGTAGTAGGAATACTTGCCATAAAAAAGAACCGGTTTGGATTTCTGTTTGCACCAATTTATATGATTTTTCTTTCTTTACTGATGACCGCACTGGTTTCTAAAATTCTTTTTATGGCCAGCGCCGGACAAAATGTTATTCCGGTTATTTTTATAATGCCAACGATTGCAATTATCTCTATTACTTTTTCCATCATGTTATTGAAAAGTATTAAAGCATGAGATAATTATAAATACTGATCTCTTTAAGACGGCGGCATCTCATTAAATTAGGTTTCTAACAATAATAGTTGTATGTTTACATCCGAAATGGCAGTAGTTTTAGAAGTTGATGTAGATGTAGACGTAAATCAAGTCGAACCCTTCAGTAAGTTTTAAAGCCCTGTCGCAAAAAATCAATCTATAAACAATCTACAAAGGAGCATCTGT
>Ga0101944_10006679_pt1 | contig 12069 bp, 8 predicted proteins | sample DewCreD2012metaG_FD_75245 | JGI IMG/M metagenome (GOLD analysis project Ga0101944, IMG submission 75245) | Hot spring sediment bacterial and archeal communities from British Columbia, Canada, to study Microbial Dark Matter (Phase II) - Dewar... ... | reverse complement strand
GATAAAGCCAGCATTCCTCGTTGTCGAAGTCTGCGCTTCCCACAGAGGCGAGGCCGGTTGCGTGGTTGACCACCTGGCCTGCGGCATTGGTCTTGACGAAGGTGGCATCCCGTGTTTTTTGGATGCGCCTGGCCATCCGGTCAATGGCCCAATCCCAGGAAACTTCCTCCCATTTGTCGGAAAACGGCGCGCGGTACATGGGATTGAGCAGGCGATTGGTGTTTTCAACAAGCCCCGAAAGGGCGGCCCCCTTGGAGCACAAGGCCCCCCGGTTGATGACATGATCCGGGTCCCCTTCGATGTTGATGACGCGACCGTCTCCTTTTTTGCTGGTGTGGACAAGCGCCCCGCAACCCACCCCGCAATAGCAGCAAATGGTGGTGGTCTCCTTGGCATACCGGGTTTTGAGCATCTGGGCATGAGCTTTGACCGGCTGCAAATCGAATCCCATCGAACCGACCGCCATTCCGGCAGCGGCAGCACCTGAAATCTTCAAGAACCCTCTTCGACTGACCTTCATGGGCCGACCTCCTTTTCGTGATGGGTGAAGCAGCTACCGTGATCCAACAGTATTCATGAAGCGCATTTCTCACTTCCCCTGGGGATGAACACGGCGTACCGATTGCCGAACCCGGGATTGGAATCCCGGGCTACATTTTGGGACATCCATGCAGGCCGTCCCTGTATTGGGGTTTTGCAAACCCGGTTTGGGAACACCCGGGCTCGTATTGGGCAAACGCGTCCGGCGTATGCCCTCTTAAGATCATTCCACTACCGGTCTGGGCAGAAGCCCCGCCCGCTCGGCGATTTCCGGAACCCGATGCTCCCATTCAATGGCCATGAGGTGTACCCCGGCCACGCCTTTCATGGACTTGAACTCTTCGATCTGCTCCAGACAGAAGCGGATGCCTTCCTCTGCCACCTTGGATTTTTCAACGCCTTTCAATCGTTTGATGAGTGAATCGGGTACATCCATGCCCGGAACCTGCTTGGCCATGTAGTTGGCCATACCGACGCTTTTCATCGGGGTGACGCCTGCCAGAATGAAACATTTTTCCGTAAGCCCCATGTCCACCGCCTGATGCATAAATTCGCGGAAGCGCTCCATGTTGTAGATGCATTGGGTCTGGATGAAATCGGCGCCGGCCGCGATCTTTTTGGCCAGACGATGGATTCGGAAGGCATGGGGTTCGGCAAACGGGTTGGAGGCTGCACCGATGAAGAGCTTGGGAGGAACGTCGATGGGATCGTCGTTGAAAAACTTGCCTTCATCCCGCATTTTTTTGGCCAGTGCGATCAATTGCATCGAGTCGATGTCATAGACGTTTTTGGCCTGCGGATGGTTGCCGAATTTCTGGTGATCTCCCGAAAGGCAGAGCATGTTGCGGATCCCGAGCGTATAGACCCCGAGAATGTCCGATTGCATGGCCAAGCGGTTTCGATCCCGGCACACCATCTGGAAATTGGGCTCCACCCCTTCCTGCACCATGATGGCGGATGCGGCCCAGCTCGAAAGGCGCACGACGGCCGTCTGGTTGTCCGTCACGTTGACGGCATCCACCACGCCTTTCAGATGATGGAATTTTTCCCGAAGGTGTTCAATGTTGGCCCCTTTCGGAGGACCACATTCCCCGGTAAAAGCGAAGTGACCGGCCTTGAGCACTTTTTCGAGATTGCTTCCCGATTTGAGATTGACCTTTGGATCATCCATGTTGGATCAATTCCTCCCTTCGGCTTCTTCTGGGACCTCCGTCTCTTGCCGTCTGCCAGTTTTTGGCCGGGACCACATCGAGCAAATCGTTCAACCGGCCTTGCTCCATTTTCTTGCGGACGATCTTGTCCCAAATGCACTCAACTTCTTTGGAGATTTCACATTTTCCATGATCCGAACCGCCGCAGGGGCCGTTCAACAGGCTCTTGGAACAGCGGGCGATCGGACACAGCCCATCGAAATAATGGATGATGCAGGTGCCGCAGCCTGCACAGCGCTCTTCCCAGATCCCGTGGGCGACCGCTCCCCCGAAAAACGTGGTGTTGACCGCAGGATAAAAGCGCTGATCGGGGTAGGCTTCGGAAAGAAATTGCGGGCCTACCCCGCAGGCCATGGAAATGACGGCTTCATAGTCATAAACCGTGTCCTTGAGCATGGCCACGTATTCCGGATCGCATTGGCGCTCCAGCAGGGCCTCGTCTACCTGCAGGGGGCGGCCGTCTTTTTTCCGGGCGATCTTCAAGGTGGCAGCCAGAATTTGGACTTCTTTGAGCCCCCCGACGTTACAAACGGTGACACAGCCCTTGCATCCCACGACGAGGATCTTCGAGCAGGTTTTCACCATGTCTAAAATTTCTTGGATGGATTTTCGATCGGCTACGATCATGGTTTCCCTTCCTTGGCTTGGCGATTGTCCCGATCCGCCGTTGCGGCGATGGGGCTTGGACCGATCTTGCGGATCCGTTCGGTCATCTCGATGGCGATTTCCGCAAACCGGGGGCCCATGGCGGAGCTCAAATTGAACATATCGATGCGTTCCGGCTCGATGCCGATTTCCGAAAGCGTTTTCTTGACATAGGCCACCCGCTGTTTGGCCTTCAGGTTTCCGGACACGAAATGACAGTCGCCTTCCATGCATCCGGCCACATACACCCCGTCGGCCCCGTCTTCGAGAGCCTTCAACAGGTGGATGATGTCCACCCTTCCGGTGCATGGAACCTGGGTGATCTTGACGTTGCTCGGGTAGTTCAAGCGCATGGAACCGGCCAAATCCGCAGCGGCATAGGCGCAGTATTTACAGCAGAAGGCGATCAGTGTCGGTTCGAATGTTTCATTCATTCGGCGATTCTCCATGGTTTAGGCGGCGCAAAACAAGGCATGGGTTTTGGCGTTGATCTGCTCGTCCGTAAAATGCTTGAGCGTAATGGCCTTGCCCGGACATTCAGAGGCGCAGACGCCGCAGCCGTGGCATTCCACGGCCTCGATGACGGCATGGCCTTTTTCCGGATCGATTCGCGGAACCCCGTAGGGGCAGGTGCGCACGCACGTCAGACAGACCGCGCATCGCTCGCCTTGCACCGAGGCCACGACACTTCCCACCAGGATGCCTTGTTTCGATACGATGTTCATGGTGCGGGAGACGGCCGCCTTGGCTTGGGCGATGCTTTCGTCGATGGTCTTGGGATAATGGGCGAGACCCGCCAGAAAGAGCCCTTCGGAGGCGAAATCCACAGGACGCAGCTTCGCATGGGCCTCCACCAGGAAGCCGTCGGCATTGGACGGGACCTTGAAGGCTTCGAAAAGTTTCTTGTTTTCATTGGCGACGATGGCTGCGGCAAGCACCACGAGATCCGTCCGGATCTGGATCGGTCGGCCGAGGATGTGGTCCGTTACGGTGACGGCAAGGGGAGCAAAGCCGCCGCCCTTTGCCTCCGCATCGAGGGTTTCGACGATCGGCGGGTTTTCCGGATCCCATCGGATGAACTGAATGCCTGCCTCTCGGGCCTTTTGATAGAGCGATTCGCGGAATCCATAGGAGCGGATGTCCCGATAGAGAATGAATAGCTGCATCTCGGGCTGAATGGCCTTGAGCCACAAGGCGCTTTTCAGCGCGTGGGCGCAACAGACCCGGCTGCAATAGGGGCGCTCTGGGGTTCGGGAGCCGACACACTGGATGAACACAGCGCTTTTGGCTTCGAGAAGTCGGGAATCCCGATCCTTGGCGGCCTGATCGAAATCGAGATGGGTAAGCACATTCGGGTGTTTTCCATAGAGGTATTCGGTCGGCTTGTATTCGTGAGCCCCTGTGGCCAGAATGGCCGCCCCATGCTGGATGGTACGTTGGAGAGGTCCCGCTCCGCCGGTATGCGAGGCGAGGGTAGTGGTGAAATTGCCGATGGTTCCGGTGACGTGGGTGACTTCGGTTTCAAGAAAGATCCGGATGTTGTTGTGGCCTTGGACGGCTTCGATGAGCTTCTTGAGGTAGAACTCGACGTTTTCACCCTGCCAGGTGCTTTTGAGCTGGTGGGCCATGCCGCCCAACTGGTTGCTTCGCTCCACAAGAAAGGCCTGATAACCCTGGTTTGCCACGCCGAGCGCAGCCTCCATTCCGGCGACCCCTCCGCCGACCACCAACACCGAAGGCACCACGTTCAAGATGACCTGCGGCAACGGCTCGACATAGGCCGCCTTGGCCACCGCCATGCGCACCAGATCCTTGGCCTTGGCCGTGGCTTTTTCCGGGGTGGCCATGTGGACCCAGGTGTTCTGGTCCCGGATGTTGGCCATTTCGAAAAGGTATTTGTTCAGTCCGGCTTCCCGGATGGTCTCCTGGAAAAGCGGCTCGTGGGTGCGGGGGGAGCAGGAGGCCACAACAACCCGGTTGATCTCTTTTTCGATCAGGACCTGCTTGATTTTTTCCTGGGTGTCCTGGGAACAGGTGAAGAGGTTGTCCTCGACGTGAACGACATGGGGAAGTGTCCTGGCGTATTCCCGGACCTCCGGTACGTTGGCCACCCCGCCGATGTTGATCCCGCAGTTGCAGACGAATACCCCGATTCTAGGCGGTTCGGCAGAGAAATCCTTTTCGGGCGGCAGGTCCTTCACCTTGGTTTTCGTCCAACGGGCTTCGGAGAGGTTGTAGGTGGCTTCTGCTGCTGCGGCCGATGCTTCCATGACGGATTGGGGAATGTCCTTCGGGGCCTGGAAAGAGCCGCAGACATAGATGCCCGGACGGCTTGTCGAAACGGGGGATGTGTCGGAAGTCTTGATGAAGCGGTATTCGTTCAGATCGAGGTTCAACCGTTGGGCCAGATCCACTGCCGCACTCGAAGGAGACAGGCCCACCGAGAGGACGACCAAATCGAAAGTCTCCTCTTGAATATCGCCCGATTCGAGGACATAGCGGACGTTTAGATCTCCGTTGTCCAGGGGATCGATGGTATGCACCCGGGAACGGATGAAGCGGACCTTCTTTTCGTCTTTGGCCCGCATGTAGTATTTGTCGAAATCTTTCCCGTAGGTGCGCATGTCCATATAGAAAATGGCCGTATCCAAGGGGCTCGAGACATGCTCTTTGGCGATGATGCTCTGTTTGATGGCGTACATGCAGCACACCGAAGAGCAATACCCCCGCTCGGCCCGGTTGATGTCCCTGGAACCCACGCACTGCATCCAGGCGATTTTCTCGGGGATTTTTCGGTCGTAGGGTCGCATCAGGTGGCCTTTGTACGGCCCCGATGCACTCAAGATCCGCTCGAATTCGAGACTTGTGACGATGTTCGGATGTTTGCCGTAGGCGAGGCTGTCGAGCCGTTTGGGGTCGGCTGTCGTACTTCCCATAGCGAGCACTACGGCCCCGACCTCGAGGGTGGTCTTGCGCGGTTCTTCGGCGTATTGGATAGCCTCGGCGAGACACACCTTTTCGCAGAGCCCGCAGCCGATGCATATGGAACGGTCGATGGCATAGGCCAAGGGGACGGCCTGGGGATATCGGATGTAGGTGGCTTTCCTCAGATCGAGGCCGCAGTCGAATTCGTTGATGGCCGTCACCGGGCAGACCATGCGGCACTGGCCGCAGGCCGTGCATTTGTCGATGTCGATATAGCGCGGATCGTTTCGAAGGGTGACCTGAAAGGCTCCGACATTGCCTTCGACGGTTTCGACCTCGCTGTTGGAGATGATTTCGATGTTGAGATGTCGGCCGACCTCCACCAGAAACGGGGAGATGACGCACATCGCGCAGTCGTTCGTCGGAAAGGTCTTGTCGAGCTGGGCCATCAGGCCGCCTACGGTGGTGGAATTGTCCACGAGATACACGTAGTAGCCGGCGTTGGCCATATCGAGGGAGGCCTGGATGCCGGCCACACCGGCGCCGACGACCATGACACTGCCGACGGGTGGTTGATGGTGGGTCATATGCATTCCTTTCTCATGACTTCATTGGCGAAAGATCGGGGTATGACCTTCATGTCCGGCAAGCTCGGCAAGCCCGATCCGCTCGAGCTCGTTCAACCGTTGGGAAACGGTGTATACATCCAGCCGGGTGCGCGCCGAGAGGGCGGGAACCGATGCGGGCGACTGGCACAGGACTTCCTGGATCAGGCCTTTCTGGTATTCGGCGGTGACGGCCTCTTGCATGGTTCGACCGAAGAGCTCGGGATCGACCTGAACGCCGTACACGTTGGCGCGTTCTGTGACCTGGCGATCGATGCCGACCAACCAGCGTAGCCGTTGAGAGGAAACCGCACGGATACATCCGGCGAGCTCCAGGTTGAATGCCGATGGATCGAAGGGACCGAGTCCGGCGATGGTGTCGGAGAAGGTGCGCACGCTTTCTGCGTAGGTTTGGGCTTCAGCAGCACTTGCCCACTGCAGGTGGATGCGGTCTCTGCCGATCCCGGCCAGATCGAGCAGGGTTTGGAGCATTTCGACCCGTTTGATCGTGTAAAGATTGCCGTCCTGGTAGTGGCAATCACCCGGATGGCATCCGCCGATGAACACCCCGTCGTAGCCTTCCGTGAGGCCTTTGAGGACGAAGAGCGGATCCACCCGGCCCGAGCACATGGTGCGGATCACCCGGAAGGTGGGCGGGTACTGCAGTCGGGAAACTCCGGCCAGATCCGCACCGGCGTAGGCACACCAGTTGCAAAGAAACGCCAGAATCGTTGGCTGGTACGCGTTGTCCATGGTTACCGTCGCTTTCCTTCGTTATGTTCGTTATGCGTTCGAAGAAGTTGATCCATCACCGTCCAACCTGTTGAAAACCAACCCATATCCTTAGGCACTGGCCTTGGCGCAGATAGCCGCCTCGATCTGCTGCTTCCGGAAGTGTTTCATGTCGATGGCCTGTTGCGGACAGGAAGCCGCACACACCCCGCAACCTTTGCACAGGGCCGAGAGGTTTTCCGCTCGAAACCCCTTGCCGATCACTTTTTTGAGCCGGATGGCCCCAAACGAACAGGAAGCCTCGCACAGACCGCATCCGATACATTTTTCTTCGTCCACCACAGAGACGATGGGGGCGATGTCGATCGTGTTCTGAACCAAAAGGGTTGCGGCCCTTGCCGCAGCCGCCTGCCCTTGGGTGATGGACTCGTCGATCGATTTGGGATAATGCGCCAGGCCGCACACGAATACCCCGTCCGTCGCAAAATCCACTGGCCGCAGCTTCACGTGGGCTTCCAGGAAGAAACCGTCTTCGCTCAAGGGAACCTTGAGCATCTTGGCCAGGGTTTCTTGATCCGAGGGCGCGATGACGGCTGTGGCCAAATTCAGGTAATCGACGGGGATGCGGATGGTGCGATCGAGGATGGGATCACGTACGGAAAGGATCAATCCCTCATCCGGGGCCGTCTCGAGAACGGGCTTGTGGTCGAGGTCGTAGCGGATGAAAATGATACCGAGCTCGCGGCCCTTCTGGTACAGGGCTTCTCGCTGACCGAAGGAGCGCATGTCCCGATACAGAACAAAGACCCGCAGATCGGGTTTGGCCGTCTTCCAACGGATGGCGCTCTGCAGGGTTGCCGTACAGCAGATGCGCGAGCATGCCGGCCTCTGGGGCTCTCGGGAGCCGACACACTGGATGTAGGCGATGCTCTTGGCGGATGCCAGCGCCGCCGGATCGCTTTCGAATCGCTCGTCCAATTCGTGCCAAATGCTGACCCGCGGATCGCTTCCATACAAGTATTCGCTCGGTCTCAGGGGATGGGCTCCGGTTGCGACGATGACCGCGCCGTGTTCGATGCGATGAAGGCCTTTTGGCGTTTGAACGGTTGTCGTGAAATTGCCCACAAACCCATCGATGGCCTGAATGGAGGCCCCGCTCAACACCCGAACGGCCGGATGTTCCGTCACACGCCGGATCATGGACTCGAGCATGGGGGCCACCGGTTGGCCGTTCCAGGTTTGAGACACGAGCTTGGCGTTTCCGCCAAGGCTTGTGTCCCTTTCGATCAACCAGGTTTCAAAGCCTTGATCGGCCAGGCCGAGGGCCGCACCCATCCCTGCGACACCTCCTCCGATCACCAAGGCGTTCTTGTTGACCGGAATGGCCAGCGGCTCGATCGGTTCCAGAAGCCGCGCCTTGGCGACGGCCATCCTCACCAGGTCTTTGGCCTTGCGGGTGGCCTCTTCGGGCTGGTTCTGATGAACCCAGGCGTTTTGATCCCGGATATTGGCGAATTCGAAGAGATACGGGTTCAGACCGGCTTCGGAGATGGTTTCTTGAAAAAGCGGCTCATGGGTCCGAGGGGTGCAGGCCGCAACGACGACCCGATTCAACCGGTGGTCGAGGATGGCCTGGCGGATGGATTGCTGGGTGTCTGCGCTGCAGCTGAACAGATTGGTCGTGGAAAAGACGACATCGGGAAGGGTTCGGGCGTACTCCCGCACCGCCTGCACATCGACGACCCCTGCGATGTTCGTGCCGCAGTGGCAGACGAACACACCGATCCGGGGTTTCTCCTCCAGCTCGAGCGGTTCGGCTGCCTTCTTGACGCCATCGATACAGGCTCCACGGCTTGCCGAAAGCAGGCTCGCGGCTCCGGCTGCAGCAGCAGAGGCTTCCGTGACGGTTTGGGGGATGTCTTTGACGCCGGCGAAGGCGCCGCAGACGAAAATGCCTTCTTTGGAACTTTTCACGGGCGAAAATGCGGAGACTGCACAAAACCCGTCTGCATCCAACTGAAGCCCGAGTTTCAAGGCAAGCTCCCGGGTGGGGGCATCGATTTCCATGCCGACCGAGAGCACCACCAGATCGAAGATCTCCTCCTGAGGCAGACCGGAATCGGTGACATAGATGATCTTGAGCCGATCCTCGATTTCGGGTTCGATCGAATGCACCCGAGCTCGGATGAAGCGCACCCCGCTTTCGGATTCCGCCCGTCGGTAGGTTTGCTCGAAGCCTTTTCCGTGGCTGCGCATGTCCATGAAGAAAATGGCCGTATCGAGATCCGCACCGGCATGTTCTTTGGCGATGACGGCTTCTTTGATGGCGTACATGCAGCAGACGCTGGAGCAGTAGGGGTGGGAATCGGGGCGGACGTCTCGGGAGCCGATGCATTGGAGCCAGGCGATTTTCTTGGGTTCCTTGTGATCGGAGGGACGCACCAGATGTCCCTCGAACGGCCCCGAAGCGCTCAGGATCCGCTCGAATTGCATGCTGGTGACCACGTTTTTCAGGCGGCCGAAGCCGTAGCGGTCGAGGTGGCCGGGGTCATAGGGGTGAAAACCCGGGGCCAGGATGACGGCCCCGACGTGAAGAGTGTCGGTTTTCTCGGTTTGGGAGAAATCGACGGCTCCGGCAGGGCAGAATTTTTCACAGGCCCGGCATTTGCCGTTTTTGAAGTAAATGCAGTGATCGGCATCGATGGCATATTTGAGCGGAACGGCTTGGGGATAGAGGACGTAGGCGGCCTTGCGGTTGTCCAGACCCTGGTTGAAGGCATTGGGGACTTTTTTGGGGCATTTTTCCGCACATTTTCCGCAGGCGATGCATTTTTCGGTGTCGATGTAGCGGGGCCGGTAGCGTACGGTGACGCTGAAATCCCCGGCCTGTCCATCCACAGCCTGAAGATCGCAGAGGGTATGGATGCGGATGTTCTTGTGACGGCCCACTTCGACCAGCTTGGGCGAGAGAATGCACATCGAGCAGTCGTTGGTGGGAAAGGTCTTGTCCAACGTGCTCATCACCCCGCCGATCGCGGGTTTGTGCTCGACCAGATGAACGAGATAACCGGCATTGGCCAAATCCAGCGAAGCCTGGATCCCGCCGATTCCGCCGCCGACGACCATCACGCTTCCGATGGGAGATATGGGGGTTGGCATGGTGCTTCCTTCTTGCTTTGAACATACAGGCTATGGGCGTCAGGCGAAGGGTTTTCAGCCGCATTTCCTCTTCGGCTGCAGCACCTCTCGCCATCGCCCGGAAATAAAAATCCGCAATCGGCAGTCGGCAATCTGCAATCAATACCCCGGCAGGTTCACTTCCTTGAGGTCATCTGCGAGATAAGCTCTTTCGTTTTCCGCCAAGATGCCCAAAGAAAGTGCGATGATCGTCCAGAGATGAACGGTTCGGTATTTCCCGTGGCCATAATGTTCGCCGAGTTCATGAATCTGCGAGTGGCAGTTGTGGCAAGGGGTGACGACATAGGAAGCGCCCGTCTTCATGATCTGCTCGTGCTTGAGCCTTCCATACTGCAGTCTCGCTTCCCGATAGCCGCTTTGCAGGTATCCGCCTCCTCCTCCGCAGCAGTAGTTGTTGCTTTTGTTCGGATAGACATCGATGAAGTTTTCCTCGCCGACACAGGCGATGGTCACAAAGCGCAGGTCATCCGCCAGAACGTCTCCCCAGCCTTTTCGAATTTGGTTGCAGGGATCCTGAACCGTGAACTTGACTTTCAGATCTCTGTTCCAGTCTGAATTGACCTTGAGTTTGCCCTCCCGAATCCATTTGGCGTAGTATTGGACCATGGGGGCAATTTCCAGTCCGGTATCGATCTTGTGTTTCTGTGCCCCTTTCCAAACCGAAAACGTCGAATGGCCGCATTCGGTATTGAGATACACCTTGCAGCCCAGGTTTTTTGCGGTTTGAAGGGTGGTGTTGGTGATTTTCTTCCAGCCTTCGTCATCCGCCAAGAACATGCAGTAATTTTCCCCGCCCCATCCGGTGCAGCTATAGGTCCAGTCGGCACCGACGATGTGTAGGATTTTCCACAGCGGCACCATTTCCTCCGGTTCGGTGACCGGCTCTCGAGAGTTTTGGCTGAGGAAAAAATGGGCCCCCTGCTTGTCGATGGGAGCCTGCAAGTCTTCCCATCCGGGTTGGTTGGCGCGCACTTCTTCGAGCATATCCTGAACGACAAAGCGAAAATCTTCTTGAGGGGTTCCCATGGCGCTGCAGCTGTCGTTCCTGAGCGCCATGTCGCAGGAACCCAGAATTCCCTTGGGCCGTTTTTCACGGGGCCAAAGCTTTCGCGCTTCGTAGATGAGTGCTGCAATGTCGATCTTCATGGGGCAGGCATGGGTACAGCGGTAGCACATGCTGCACATCCACACCCAGGGGTGTTCGGTGATTTCTTCGTCGAGGCCCAGGACGGCCAGACGCAGGAATTTTCTGGGATCCATGTTCTCGAGACCCGATGCCGGGCAACCCGACGAGCAGGCGCCGCAGGTGAGACACAGGCTCAGGTTGGCGTTCGGAACGATTTCCTTCACCCGATCGATGAAGGTCGAAGTCTTTTCTCTGGGAATGCGAACGGTGTTTTCCGACATCTGGTTCTCCTTCTTTTTTATAATGGGTGATGATCGCAGGAATGCGTTTCGGTTTCGGGGATCGGGTGTTCGGCGCTGCGTTCGATGAGGCCGCGAAATACCATGCGAAGGTATTTTTCTTCGATGGGAGGAAAGTCCTCGGAAGGATCGGTCAGGAACGCATCAGAATCCTCGAATGGAGGCTCGTCCGACGAAAGGGAGGGTTCCGGTACCTCGATGGTGACGGAACGGCTTTTCCATAGGATGGGTTGAAGCCGCTTCTTGTTGACGAGCCATCGGTCACATTCGTCGTGTGTGCCGATGAAGGCGATGTGAAGACAATCCTCCTCCCGAAGGGTGATGAGACGGTAGCCGCATCCGAGGTCATACTTGAGGCAGTTTTTCAGACGCTGCTCGCCGCTTTTGGTGGTTTCGTGGAGACAGTCGGGAATGCGACGCTCCTGAACCAGCCTCGCAATGATTTCGTCAACTTCCCGGGCGGCGATCTGGGCTTTTCGGTTTCCTTTGCGGAGGGCATCGAGCTGTTTTTCAAACAAGGGATCGCGGTGAATCAGACGGATCAAGATGCAGTTCCTCTTCGGTCGAATGTCGTTTCATAAAATTCGATGAGGGCGCTTATCACCGTTTGGAGAAAACGCCGACAAGGGCGCAAAGCGCCTTCCTGCGGCTTGAAGAAGCGGGAATGGAAAAATCAAGAAGGTTGGGAAAGACGGAAGGAAAACGGGTAAAAACGATCGGTCCGTTCAGGTTACAGATAGGTCTTCGGTCTCTTCCCAAGTCCACCGGCCCGGGTGGCGCTCCTCAAG
>Ga0101944_10006677_pt1 | contig 12072 bp, 12 predicted proteins | sample DewCreD2012metaG_FD_75245 | JGI IMG/M metagenome (GOLD analysis project Ga0101944, IMG submission 75245) | Hot spring sediment bacterial and archeal communities from British Columbia, Canada, to study Microbial Dark Matter (Phase II) - Dewar... ... | reverse complement strand
GATTGATGCCGGCCATGGCGGGGATGATCCGGGGGCGCTGGGATTGGTGGCTGCCGAGAAAGACCTTACCCTTTCCATTGCGCTTAAAGCAGGAAGTATGATAGCCGATAGCCTGAAAGATGTGAAGGTAATGTATACCCGTACCACCGATGTGTTTGTCCCTCTGGATGAGAGAGCCGATCTGGCCAATAAAAATCATGCCGATCTGTTTGTTTCCATTCACGTGAATTCCAATCCCAACAAAGGAGCATCGGGATTTGAAACCTACGTGATGGGAATCCATACTTCTGAAAAAAATATGGAAGTGGCCATGAAAGAAAATGCAGTGATTACTTATGAAAAGGATTATCAAACAAAATACGAGGGCTACGATCCTCATTCAGCCGAATCTTTTATTATTTTTTCACTGGTACAAAACATTTACCTGGAGCAGAGTTTGAATTTTGCCACTGTGTTACAGGAAAGTTTTAAAGAAGTAACCGGGAAAGCCGACAGGGGAGTCAAGCAGGCGGGGTTTCTGGTATTATGGAAAAGCAGTATGCCCAGCGTGCTTATTGAAGCGGGTTTTATTTCCAATAAGAATGAAGAACGCTGGCTGATAACAGAAAAGGCACAGCAACAAATTGCTTATGCCATTTACCGGGCATTTGCCATGTATAAAAAAAGTATAGAAAAAAAGCAGGTGGTGGAAAAAACAGGTCCTCTGGCACGGGCAGATTCTTCCGGAGAAAATCTCGCCGGGGTTTCGTTCAGGATTCAGATATTGTCATCTGCCCGGCCTGTCTCGCTCCAAGCCCCTGATTTTAATAAATTGAAAAATATAAAAGAAGACCTTAACCTGCAGGAGTTTTATACAGGGAAGATATATAAATATACCGTGGGCAAATACAGTGAATATGCTGATGCCCAATCGATGTTAAAAAAAATCAGACAGTATTATCCCGATGCTTTTATTGTGGCAGAAGAAAGCGGAGAATTGGTGCCTTTGCAGAAAGCAATGAAAAAAAAATAACCGGGAAATCTTTTGTGTTTCGGGAAACAAACAGTCAGCATATCTCTTTGATTTTCCTCTATCAATCCAAACAGTTCCCATCATTGCTTTTTATAAGCTGATTTCCTCTGCAAGATTCAGTTCGGAGATGAAATTGTCTTCTGTGTGTTTTCCATCGCTACCTTCTGGTACCCCTCTTTGGGTAAATATACACCCATCTCCCTGATTGAATGGGTAAATGTTGGGTATTCTTTTGCTTCTCCCATCTTCTTCCCATTGTGAGTAGTCGCAAAATATGTTATCTTTGTGAACATCAAGGCCGCTGACTTTCATATGTAATATGTTTTAATAGTTAATAATAAATTGATTGAGCTTCGAGCTCGTGATACAAAAAGCAGCGGCCTTTGATTTTTATGGGGTTGTGTATAATCGAATGTTTTTATGTAAGTTTGAAAAAATGAGTTTGCGTTGACAAACTTGATCGGAGACCTTCATCCGGTCGTGTAAATGAAAATTTTATGCAGATGAAAGTAACCAATGAGGCAAAAGTAGGATTGATTGTGGTGATCGTCATCGCATTGTTTTACTGGGGATTTAACTTCCTCAAAGGGAAAGACCTGTTTCGTAAAACAAATGAATATTATGTGTGGTATTCCAAAATAGGAGGGTTGCGGGAATCAAATATCGTTACCATCAACGGGTATCAGGTGGGCATGGTCAAACAAATCAGGTTCGATATCATGAATCCTGCCCGTTTGCTTGTGTGTCTTGCCATTGATTCAAAAGTCCGCCTGCCGAAGGGGACTGTTGCACGGATTGAAAATATTGACCTGCTTGGAACGGTAGGCGTAGGATTGATATTGTCTGATTCGAAAGAAATCCTTGCAGACAAAGATACGCTGATTGGAGATAATGAATTAAGTCTGAATGAACAGATTGCTCCTCTGAAACAGAAACTTGAAAATATGATTGAAAGTTTCGACTCAACCATGACCCGCTTATATCAGGCCATGGATGAAAAAACGATAAACAATGCCAAAAAAAGTATTCTGCATATTCATGACATTTCTCTGGCCATTGCCGAACAACGGCAGAAAATAGGGATTTTACTTGACCAACTGATGGCAGTCTCAGGTAATGAAAAATTATCAAAATCAATCAGCAATCTGTATGAAATTACTGATTCATTAAAAGATACAGATATTGCCAGTACCTTTAAACGGCTGAATTCTCTTATTGAACAAACTGATACGCTGATGAAGAAGCTCAATTCATCGTCGGGGTCGATAGGCCGAATTGTCAATAGCGATTCTTTGTACCTTGAAGTGGTAAAAACAAACCGTGATCTGGATTCATTAATTATGGATGTAAGACAACATCCGAAGAAATATGTCCACTTTTCAATTTTCGGAAAGAAAAATTAATTTTTTTTCATTTCATATTACATGCGTGTTTGAGACATGTTGATGGCGTGAAACATCATTCAGTAATGTATTCACAAAAACGGAAAAAGGAGAGAAGTGCAGTGCTTACAGGGTTTTCACGTTTTTTTATTTATTTTTTTTTTGTGAAAATCATTTTATGGCTGTATGAAAAAATTATTGAGAAGTCATGATTTTGATAATCAGAATTTTATAATAACACCTTTCTAAATGTCTGTTTTTAAGCAACTTACAAATGTTAAGCAGAATAAAAAAAATAAATCATTGACAATAAACGCAATGTGTTTTTTTTGAATAAAACAAATGAAAAAAATTTTTTTTTCAGATTTTTTTTCACAAAATTGCCCATGAAATTTTGGAGAAAAAAGTTAACATTTTTTCAATTCATTATGTGTTATGAATAATGCCCCACATCAGGTTGTCTGGAAAAATTGCCTTAAAGTAATTAAAGATAACATTCCTGCAGCCAGCTTTGCCACATGGTTTGCACCTATTGTGCCGCTGAAGCTGGAAGGGAATGTGCTGACCATCCAGGTACCCAGCCAGTTTTTTTATGAATACATTGAGGAACATTTTCTGGATTTGTTGAAAAAAACTTTGCGAAAGGAACTCGGGAAGGAGGCCAAGCTGGAGTATCACATCGTGATGGATCATTCTACGTCGTCAGTTTCTCCTTCGGCCATCAGGATACCGGCATCAAATGGGGCTCATCTTGTCAATCAGGGAGTGCGCATTCCGGTAGGGACTGAAGATCATGCGATAAAAAACCCATTTGTCATCCCCGGATTAAAAACCCTGAACATCGATTCGCAACTCAACCCGGTGTATTCATTTGCTAATTTTGTAGAGGGTGAATGCAACCGTCTTGCCCGTGCAGCAAGTTATGCGGTTGCCCAAAATCCGGGGAAAAGTGCATTTAATCCGTTGTTTATCTATAGTGCCAGCGGACTTGGGAAAACACATCTTTCCCAGGCCATCGGGATTGAAGTAAAAGAACGTTTCCCCGAAAAGACAGTTTTGTATGTGAATGCCAGCAAACTGGTTACACAGTATTCAGAAGCCACTTCCAAAAATACGCGGAACGATTTTATTAATTTCTACCAGATGATTGATGTCCTCATTGTGGATGACATTCAGGAACTGGTAGGCAAGGAAGGAACCCAGGAAGTATTCTTCCATATTTTTAATCATCTCCATCATTCGAACAAGCAACTGGTTTTGACGGCAGATAAACCTCCCATTGAATTACAGGGCATTGAACAGCGTCTGTTGTCGCGCTTTAAATGGGGCTTGCAGACAGATCTCCAACCGCCCGATTTTGAGACACGGGTCGCTATTATCCGCAAAAAGAATTACATCGATGGCATTGAGATGCCTGATGAAGTTATTGAATACATTGCTTCCCATATTACCACCAATGTGCGCGATATAGAAGGAGCCTTGATCTCATTGCTTGCCCAGTCTACCCTCAATAAAAAACAAATTACCCTTGATCTGGCAAAGGGAATTGTGGACAAGCTGGTAAGAAACACCAAAAAAGAAATTTCCATTGAATACATTCAGCGCGTGGTATGTAATTATTTTAATCTCAGCGAAGAAGAAATCAAACACAACACACGCAAACGGGAAATTGTCCAGGCCAGGCAAATTTCCATGTTTTTTGCCAAAAACCTGACCAAACATTCACTGGCTACCATTGGAACTCAGATCGGAGGGAAAGATCATGCCACCGTGTTGCATGCATGCAAGACAGTGAATAATCTTATGGAAACAGATAAAACCTTCAGGGCACAGGTGGAAGAAATAGAAAAAAAATTAAAAATGTAATTTCCTTTTTTCCATCCGGCGACAACAGGCTTTTTTCTGTACATGTCATCTTATAAAACGATTAAAGAAAGAACAGCTGGCTTTTATAAAGAAAAAGGAAGCCGGTTTCTTTCTTTTGCTTTTCCGGTAAATTCTGAAGAAGAAATTAAAGAAATTCTTCTGCAACTGAAAAAAGAATATCATGATGCCCGGCATATTTGTTATGCATGGATACTGGGAGAAAACCGGCAAAAAATGAAGAGCGGTGATGACGGAGAGCCTGCCGGTACAGCCGGCAAACCTATCTTGAACCAGCTTCTTCATACCGGTTGTACAAATGTCCTTGTGGCTGTGGTGAGATACTTCGGAGGTACTCTGCTGGGCACCGGAGGATTGGCAAATGCGTATAAGACCGCAGCTGCCGATGCCCTTTCAAAAGCTGTGATTGAAGAAAAAACCGAAATGTTGACTTTGCAGATAACCTTTCCTTACGAACGCATGAATCAAATCATGAGCCTCCTTAAATCCGAAGGCATCAAACCATCTGTTTCCTACCTTGATCAGCAGGTTGTTGTTACTTTCACTTTTCCATGTGAGGAGACCGGACAACTTACCCCTAGATTTTCTTTATACGCCGATGTGGAAATTAAGATATTATGAGTAATTTTATAAAAAATCCGGGAAAGGGGAAACGGGATGGGAAAGAAACAAAAAGACAGCAGCATCATCTTTTTGCTCTCATTCCGGACATGGGAAAATGACATGAACAGACAAATATGATATTCATGAAAAATAAAAGTCTGGTTTCTATTACAGATTATTCAAAAGAAGAATACCTGTACATTCTGGATCTGGCTGAAGAATTTTCAAAGCATCCTGTGCAACCCTTGTTAAAGAACCGGGTGATTGCATGTCTTTTTTTTGAACCATCTACCCGTACACGGTTAAGTTTTGAGACAGCCATCAACAAACTCGAAGGAAGGGTCATTGGTTTTAGTGATGTGTCAGCTTCCAGTGTATCGAAAGGAGAAACCCTGAAGGATACCATTAAAATAGTCAGCAATTATTGTGAGCTTATCGTCATGCGTCATCCTCTTGAAGGAGCCGCCAGGTATGCCAGCGAAATATCACGTGTCCCGGTAATCAATGCCGGTGATGGGGCCAACCAGCATCCTACACAAACGTTACTCGACCTGTATTCGATTCGTAAAACTCAGGGACGGCTGGAAAACCTTAAAATTGCTCTCATTGGCGATTTAAAATATGGGCGTACCGTTCATTCTCTTTTGATGGCCATGAGCCATTTTTCTCCCGAATTCTTCTTTATTTCACCGGTTGAACTTAAAATGCCTGAAGAATATAAAATCCATCTCAACCACCTCAGGGTAAAATACACGGAAGATACGGAACTCTTCCCTTATCTTAATGAGGCTGATATTGTGTATATGACACGGGTTCAAAAGGAACGTTTTTCAGATCCTTTTGAATATGAAAAAACGAAGAATGCTTATGTCCTGCAAAAACACATGATTAAAGATGCGAAACCCAACATGCGTATTTTACATCCTCTTCCGCGGGTCAATGAAATCGATGTGGAAATTGATGACACACCGCAGGCATATTATTTTGAACAGGCCCATAATGGAGTTTTTGTGCGTCAGGCAATTATCTCTGCCATTCTTGGAATTAAATGATATGAGCCATGAAAGAACAAAAAACAATGAAAGTAAGTGCCATCAAAGATGGTACTGTCATTGATCATATTCCTGCCAGGAGCCTTTTTAAAGTCATTTCCATCCTGAAGCTCGACCGGGTGGAAAATCCTGTTACCTTTGGAAACAACCTGGAAAGTGTGAAACTGGGGAAGAAGGCTATCATCAAAATTTCAGATGTTTTTTTTGATGAGAAAGAAATAAATAAAATAGCTCTTGTAGCTCCTGAAGCCAAGCTGAATATTATCCGTAATTATGAAGTAGTGGAAAAAAAAGTGGTTACCGTCCCCGATGAAGTGGTGGGAATAGTGAAATGTTATAACCCACGTTGCATTACCAATCATGAAAATATCATTACCCGTTTTTCCATCGTTTCTAAAAAAGAAGTGTTGTTGCGCTGTCATTACTGTGATAAAATCATTGATCAGGACCACATTGAGATTATCCGATGAGGTATGGAGTTATTGGCACAGGAGCAGTGGGGGGATACCTGGGCATTAAATTGATGCATGCCGGTTACGATGTCCATTTTCTTGCACGTTCTGACTTTGCTGTCATCAAAGAAAAAGGATTGATGCTTTATTCTGTCAGGGGAGACGTATATCTTCCTGAGGTACCGGTGTATTCTTCTTCCTCGGCCATGCCTCCTTGCGATGTGTTGCTGGTTTGCACAAAGACAACAGCCAATGCACAACTGCCTTCTGTCCTTGCTCCTTTGCTTGCCTCGCATCCGCTGGTTATTATGATTCAAAATGGCATTGGGATGGAAGAAGATCTGGCAGGTGCTTTGCCTCATGCAAAAATTGCCGGCGGTGCGGCTTACATTGCAGTAACCAAAACAGCACCGGCATGCATCCGTCATCTGGATATCGGGAAACTATCACTGGCTCCTTTTTCGGAAAATACCGGGCATGAATTAATTCCTGTGGCCGATGAACTTACAAAAGCTGATGTAAAAACGACGCTTTTGCCGCGCTTGGATGAGATCCGCTGGCGTAAGCTGGTGTGGAACATTCCTTTTAATGGCTTATCGGTGGTGCTGAATACAACGACAGAGGGGATTCTGAGGAATGAGAAATGGCGTTCCCGGGCGTGGACATTGATGCAGGAAGTGGTGGAGGCCGCCAGGGCATGCGGGACAGCAATAGAAAAGGAATATGCCGGAAAAATGATGGAGATGACTCAAAAAATGCCATCTTATGCCACCAGCATGAAGGACGATTACGACAACCACCGTCCACTTGAAATCGAATATATGTACCAGCGGCCTGCCAGCTTTGCCCGTCGCGCAGGATTTATCATGCATGAAACGGAGGTGCTTACCCGGGAACTGTTGGAGGCCGACCGTTTGAACCGGAAGTACAGGTAAATTGTTATACAAAAAAAAACGGCATGAAAAAACCTTCGCCTCAGATCATGGTGATTTTTGGTGCGTCAGGCGACCTGACAGCCCGTAAGCTTCTTCCGGCATTGTATGATCTGTACCGGCAGCATCTTTTGCCGGATCGCTTTGCTGTTGTGGGCGTGGGACGCAAACCCCTGCACGATGATGTTTTTCGTACAAAAGCACATGAGGCATTGTCTTCTTACCTGAAAACCGGAAAAGTCTCTGAAAACTTTCTGAAGCAATTGTATTATGTGTCGCTGAATACCTCTGAAGGGTCGGAATATGTGCATTTGAAGCAGCGACTGGAAGAAATTGACGGATTCCTTCATACCGGAGGGAATTATGTATTTTATCTGGCCACTCCGCCTGTGTTGTATGGGACTATTGTTTCGGCACTGGCCATGCATGGACTGAATGGCTGTGAATCCTGTCATCCCTCCAGGAAAATCATCGTTGAAAAGCCTTTCGGTACCGATTACCGGTCGGCAGTGGAGTTGAATAAAACTCTCCTGCAGTACTTTCAGGAAGATCAGATTTACCGCATCGACCATTACCTGGGAAAGGAAACTGTGCAGAATGTACTGGTTACAAGGTTTTCCAATGTTTTTTTTGAAACGGTATGGAACAGCCGTTATATTGAACGGGTTGAAATTACAGCGGCTGAACATCTGGGCGTGGAAGGAAGGGCAGGGTATTACGATGCAGCTGGGGCATTGCGTGACATGGTGCAAAATCATCTCATGCAATTGGTGGCCATGGTGGCTATGGAGTCGCCTGCTTTGCTCGATGCCGAGTCCATACGCAACGAAATGGTGAAAGTGTTTTATTCCCTCCGGCCTTATGCGGCAGAAGATATTGCTTCTCATGTTGTCAGGGGACAATATGCAGAAAATACCTATAAAGGACAGTTGCTGAAAGCTTATATCCATGAAGAAGGGGTGCCGCCCACTTCAACCACAGAAACTTATGTAGCCATGAAACTTTTTATTGACAACTGGCGGTGGGGGGGAGTCCCTTTTTATCTTCGTACCGGCAAACGGATGCCTGCTACCGTGACTGAAATTGCCCTTTACCTGAAGCCGGCTCCTCACCAGTTGTTCCGGCAGGTGGGCGTTGAACCAGTATCCAATGTGTTAATTCTTCGCATTCAGCCCGATGAAGGCATTGCGCTTCAGTTTGGACTTAAAGTGCCTGGATCGGGCTTTAAGGTGCAAAACGTTAACATGACTTTTCATTATGCCAGCCTTGGAGATGCTTATATCCCATCGGCCTATGAACGGTTGTTGCTCGATTGCATGAATAATGACGCCACTTTATACATCCGTTCAGATGCCCTGGAAGCCACATGGAAATTCGTCGACCCGGTTCTTGCTTACTGGAAGGAGCATCCGGAAGTTCCTTTGCATCTTTATCCTGCGGGGACATGGGGACCTGAGGCTGCCGATGCTCTTTTTATTCAAAAACACCATCGCTGGCGGTCGCCATGCAAAAATTTGAATGATGAACTTTTTTGTGCCCTTTGAATGAAACCTGCAGTTATCACCGGTGCCTCCATTGAAGATGCTGCACGCAAGCTGGCCGGGCGTTTTTATGCCGAAGCAACAGCACGGGCAAAACAAAACGGAATGCTGTATGTGGCACTTTCAGGTGGAAGAACTCCCTTACCGTTCTTTCAGGTGCTTGTCAGGGAATATGCAGGGGTAATGCCATGGCAGAATATTCATTTTTTCTGGGCCGATGAACGTTGTGTTCCCCCTGATCATCAGGAAAGTAATTATGGCCTGGCCAGAGCCGGTCTTTTTGCTCCTCTGGGAATTCCTTCTGCCCATCTGCACCGCATTCATGGGGAAAGCAATCCCGGCGAAGAAGTCCTCAGATATGCTTCTGAAATTGTTCGTTACCTTCCGTTGCGTCAAGGGCTTCCTGTGTTTGATATCATTTTTCTTGGCATAGGGCAGGATGGGCATGTAGCCTCCATTTTCCCGGGGCAGGAAGAAAAGTTGTTTTCATCCACTGAAATTGCAGCTGATTCGGTTCATCCCGTGACAGGGCAACAACGGATTACCCTTACCGGCACAGTCTTAAATCATGCGTCTCATATTTTCTTTTTCGTTACAGGAAAAGAGAAAGCATCATTGATTGCTTCAATATTTCACTCTTCGGGCAGAAACAGACAATATCCTGTGCAGTGGGTTGATCCGTTGCATGGAGATTGTACATGGTTTCTTGATGAGGAGGCCACATCGTTGTTATGACAAGAAGAAGACGTAAAAGTGATGCCCTGTAAAATCTTTTTTCACTAAAAAAGATTATCTTTGAATAAGCAGCCTTTGTCGGGGCACAGTGGAATTGTTTATGGATATTTATCACACAGAACCTTCCAGACACAAGCCGGGGTTTCTCCTCGATCCTTTTAAGCCATGTGTGCGCTTTTACGGAAATTCTTTTCCTGAAGATGCGGTGTCATTTTTTCTGCCGGTGATTCAATGGTTAAAGACGTTTTATGAGCAATGCGACATTCATCTCAAAAAAGGAAACTCTCTTGATGTCGAATTCCGTCTTTCTTATATGAACACATCTTCCCAGCGGGCATTTCTTGAAATATTTTCTATCTTAAAACAAATACAACAGAAAGGATTAACTGTCGCTATCCGCTGGTATTATGAGAAAGGCGACAGCCGTATGCTGGAATGTGGACAGGAACTTTCGTCCATTGCCGGTGTGGAGATGCAATTTTATGAAGAGGAAGAATGATTTTTATTTTATTTGATCGATTGTGCTGAGGAGTTCATTGCTTATCTGATTTGTATATACGATTCCTTTCATTCCGGCCGCAATAGCCCCTTGAACATTTTCTTCCTTATCGTCGAAGAAACAAGCTTCAAAAGGGGCGATGCCGGCTTTTTTGCAAGCTTCAAGATAAATGGCAGGATCGGGCTTAAAAAGTCCCATTTCATAAGAAAGAAAATTTTTTTTGCACAGATGGTAAAAATGTTGAAATTTTTTCTGTATGGCAATGGCGTTATATTCTGCTTGATTGCTTAACAAATAGGTGGCATATCCTTTTTGTTGTAATTTCTTCAATAGCAACATTCCCGGCTCATTAAGTTCGTAATGATGAACAAAGCATTCAATCCATTCTTCATACGAAATTTTAATCACCGGTTGAAGATAGCGGTGGAAAAAATCGCCGGAAGAAATGTCCCCCGTTTCTACTTTTTTTAACATGGTGACAGTAAAAAAAGGCTCCAGTCTCCGGCGGGCCACCTGATATTTTTCCGCAAGTTCGTCAATGAACCGTTCCTGATCATATTGAATCAGCACACCTCCAATGTCAAAAAAGAAATGCGTAACGTTTAATGCTTCCATTGCAAGTTTCCTTTTTCGTCTTTAATCAGCTTGCCGTTATCGAGTAGCCAGCGAAGGATCTCCATGTTCTTTTTTTGGGGGAACCGTGTATTCAATTCGTTTATAATAACGGTCATATTCCTGCTGCCGTCTGCCAGTTTTTTCAGCTCTTCTGTGACCAGGTCAAATTCATACCTGTTTACGCCAAGTTCATTGCGTTCCTGACAATTATCGCATATGCCGCAACGGTCGGGATTTTCTTCTCCAAAGTAAGAACGTATCATCTGGCTACGGCATTTGTGGGATGCTTTCGCATACTCCACCATGGCGTTGAGTTTCTGAATGTATCGTTTTTTTCTTTCGCCGTAGGTGGCGGGTGAAATATAGAGGTTTTTTTCATCCAGCCGCTCTTCTGTAAAAAAAATCACAGGATTTCTCCGTCGCGGAATGTAACTGATAATTTTTCGTTTGGCAAGAGCCACCAGGTACTGGTATATGGTCTCGCTGGTGGTATTGGCACGACGGGCAAGAACTTCTTCATCAATGGCTGCATATTCCGAGAACATTCCTGTATAGGAACGGAGAAGAAGTTTGATAAAACTGTCGAAGGTGGCATTTTCTACCTGAAAACGGTACAGATCATCCCGCCCCACCAGAAAATGTATTCTTGATGGAGTATTCATGTCTTCAATGTATTCCAGATATCCTTCCTGTTCGAGGATTTTCAGACTGCTGTGTACCATGTAAGGATTAAGCTGGTATTGGAATGAAAAAGACTGAATGTCAAAGTCGTAAGTCATAAATTTCCCGCTTCCTATGGGAATGCGGAGGTAATTGCACAGTTGATGATAAATATTTTTAATTGTTGGAATTTCAGGATAATTGATCTCAATGCGTTTTTTGATGTTTTGTTCATCGGTGGCATTAAAAAGCAGGATGGCATAAGCTTTTTTTCCGTCCCGGCCTGCCCGTCCTGCTTCCTGGTAATACAATTCAATGCAATCAGGAATATCATAATGCACCACAAAACGGACGTCATTTTTATCAATGCCCATTCCAAAAGCTGTTGTTGCTACCATGACCCGTATCTTTCCTTTTTGCCATTCATCCTGTTTCAGGTGCCGGGCTTCGTCGCTTAAGCCGGCATGGTAATTATCGGCTGTAATATGATTAGCCTGCAGAAACTTGGCAATTTCGCCGGTTTTGGCACGGTTGCGCACATATATAATGCCACTGCCCGGCGTTTTTTCAATTATTTTCAGCAGGTATCCGGTTTTATCCTCCACATCGCGTACTACCCAGGTAATGTTTTTTCGTTCGAATCCGGTGCTGAAAATATTACAATTTTTCATTTTCAGTTTTTCCCGTATATCGATGGCTACCTCG
>Ga0101944_10006675_pt1 | contig 12074 bp, 5 predicted proteins | sample DewCreD2012metaG_FD_75245 | JGI IMG/M metagenome (GOLD analysis project Ga0101944, IMG submission 75245) | Hot spring sediment bacterial and archeal communities from British Columbia, Canada, to study Microbial Dark Matter (Phase II) - Dewar... ... | reverse complement strand
ATCGGTGAACGCCGTGGCGCTGAACAGGATCGCCATCGGCGAGGCGGCGAAGAAGACGGCGGCCAACCAGGCCGCCTTCTCGCCATATAGGCGGCGTGCGAGCAGGAAAACCAGTACGACGCAAGCGACGCCGCTGATCAGTCCCGGCAGGCGGGCGACCGTCTCGCTCGGTCCGAACCACGTGAAGAAGCGCGCCAGAATATAGAGAAAGAGGGGAGGCTTGTCGACGGCCTCGCGCGTCAGCATCGGATCGCGCTGGGTGCTGATCAACAAGCCCCAGGCGGCGTAGAGCGCCTCATCCTGATGGAAGCGATGCGCCCACAGCGGCGGCAATCGCAAGGCCAGGCTGGCCAGGAGGAGGCCGCTCAGACCCCCAAGGCCAGCCCATCGCCGGAATCACCGTTCAGTGGATGCCGGAGTTGGGATCGCAGCTGAGCCGTGACACAACGGTCAGTGGGACCGACGGACGATACAGGCTTGAGTTTCTCAATGAACGACCAGAGGTCAATCTGAGCCTCTACGGCGAAGGCTGGGGACCGGCCATTCGCGACAAAATCAAGGCCGGATCGCCCGACAAGCCCGCCATGGAGAACTTCACGCTCGAACCGGGCCACTGGCTGACCGGGCGCGTCATTGATGAACGGGGCGAACCGGTTGAAGGCGTGCGCCTCGGCGCCATGCCCGACGCGGAACGCCTTGGCTATGGCTACGCCTACCCCGGCATCGAGCGCGTCGCGGAAAGCGATGCGGAGGGCCGCTTCCGGCTGGATGGCTTGTGCGGGCCAACCGTCGCCATTCGTCTCACCAAAGGAGGTCGCGGAGAAAATGGTGGATGGGCCAGAGTGAAGGCAGAAGACATTCAGGTGGACCAGGACATTGAACTGACGCTCAAACGCCTGGGCGTCATCGCGGGCCATGTCATTGATGGCGACTCGGGCAAGCCGATTCCTGTGTTCAACATCAGTCTGTCGGGCGGCTCTGGCGGGTCATACCTCACATCTCGTGGCAATCCGGGCGAGGTCTTCAACTCTCCCGATGGACGCTTCGTGCTGGAGGAATTGACGCCCGACGTGACCATCAACTTCAGAGTCGAAGCCGATCTGTATGTGGCCACGGATGTCCGCGACACGCCGGTCTTGCCCAAGGGCGCGCCGCAAGATGTGGAGGTCCGGCTCTTCAAGGGTCAGTCGCTCAAGGGCGTCGTAGTGAATGCCGCAACTCAGGCGCCGGTCGCCGGCGCCCACGTTGTCTTCCGAGTGTGGGACGGTTCTGGCGCTTCGCTTCGCGCCCATCGGTTCTCCACCGATCAGGAGATCACAACCAAGGCCGACGGCGCGTTCCAATTTCAGGAGACGACTCCCGGAACGCTCTTCATCACAGCCAAAGGTTGCCGCTTCCTGGTCCTGACACCTGAACAACGCCCCCAATTCATGGGAGACAACGGCGCCTTGCTGATTCCATTGGAACCGGGAGAGTCCATCACAGGCGTCTATTACGTAAACGGAGTCCCCGCCGACGCCAACAAGTGGGTGGGTGTGATCAAACTGCTGGCTGGCGCCGGGCCTGATGGCCAGCAGCCGCGTGAAGTCTCGGTCCCCACCGTTCGGACTGACGAGCAGGGACGCTTCACTTGCGAAGATCTGAGCCCCGGCGACTACTATATCCTCTCGTCACTACCCAATCCTCCGGGAATAGAGGCCAATACCGCAACGGCGTTCCGTCCCTTTGAACTCAAGGAAGGCGAAAACAAGACCGTCAACTTCGGGGATGATCTGGGCCGGTTCGTATTCAAAGGACGGCTGCTCGATTCCAACAGCAAGCCCGTCTGGGGGATGCTCACCCTCAACCCGCGTTTCGCATGGACTTACGCAAAATTCAAAGCCTACGCGTCGCCGCAGCAAGACAGCGTGTTCTGTTTCCCCCAACTGAAGCCGGGCGCTTACGACGTCTCCTTTCAGGATTGGGAAAAGAAACGACCCGTAAATCTGTTGATGAAGATCGCGATATCCGGCGACACCGAACGCGACATTGTTTTGCCGGCAGAATGACGGCGCAACCTCCATCGCGGCTGGGCAGGCGCCAGGTATGGGGCCTCGAATATCCCTACAGACAGCCATGCCGCGCCGCAACCGGCGGCAAGGGATTGGCGCATCCGTGGGACGGCTTTGCCATCTGTGGGATACCATTTGTATCGCGCCCCACTTGCGCGCCCGCTCGCTTTCATTCGAACTCAACGAGATAATACGGCGTCCGGTCGCGGGCGCCGTCGAGATCGAGGCGGCCGTCGGCGCCGGCCGGGATTGTCCGGTCCGTCGCCACGCCATCATGGTCGAGCAACTGGACGGACCGGATCTTTCGCCCCTTGATCCGGACGGCGGCCTTGACCGGCTCGATCCGCAGCGGCGACTTGCCCACTTCGATCAACCCGGTCATGTCGTCGTTGAACTTCATCCCCGTGTTGCGCACGCGCGCCAGCGCCACGAGCAGACATGTCCTCGCCTGCGCGATGCCCGCCTTGCGATCCAGGCTGGTCAGATACACGCCGCAGAACGGCGTCGCCGGCGTCACGGTGATGTCCTTCAGTTCGATCCGCGCCGAGGGCACAAAACCGACGGCGGCCTGCGTTCCGGGCGTGTCGATGGCGAACCATCCGCGGTCGCCCGCTTCGTTCGGCGTCCAGCGCAACTGTCCCGTTCCGGACTTGATGGTCCGCCCGTCCATGTAGGCCGCCATGTCGGGGATCGTGTTGGGCGCCGGCTTGTCCACGAACTCGATGGTGACGCGCCCCGCCGCCAGCGCGCTCGAGGGGAAGACCGTCTTGACCTCCTTGAAGTCGCCCGTCGAATCGCTGCTCTCCTGCTGGAGAAAGGCGGGACCGCCTTCCGCCATTTCGCCCAGCGACACGCGCCGCGTCGCGATGGCCTCGCCCTGTTGGACGTCGCCGCGATGGATCATGCGCGCCAGAACCGGATACAGCCCGATCTGGTCGATGCGATCGACAACAAAGTTCTGGTTGCCCGCCACGACGTTCCACAGCCCCTCGCGCGCGCTGGAGGTGAACTGATACGAGGCGTCCCAGCCCTGCAAACCCATCCCGTACGCCGCCAGCATGGAAACGCTTTCGAGCGCCCATTGATTGGGGAAGACCGAGCTCCATTCGGAAAAGGCGAAGGGCCGGTCCGCCACCTGCAGCAATCCCGACGAAAACAACCCGCACCCCGGACGGCCCAGCTGGCTGGCGTTGGAGAAGGGGCCGGGCTTCGGCGAATAGCCCTTTTGCCCACCAAAGTAGTTGTGGCGGTCGATGATGCCCACCTCGCGATCCGTGTTGAGGTTGTAGTAGAGCGGCAGGCCGTGTGGCGTCGTCCAGCACGAGCCGACCAGCGGCCCGGAATATCCAGTGGCGCGGACGGCCTTTTCGAATTTGCGGTAGAAGGTCAGCTGGACCTCATACAGGAAACGCGCGTTGTCCAGCAGGCGCTGTTTGGTTCCGGCTTCGGCGGCCTGGACCAGCCCCGGCGGCGACATCAGCCAGGGATTGCCGTTGGGCATGATGTTGCCTTTGTCGAGATGCTCGTCCTTGACGTCGTAGGCGTTGAGGGCCTTTTCGCCCCAGGCCTTGACGAGGCCTTCGTGCGAGCCGTATTTCGCTCGCAACCAGTCGGAGAATCGCTTCAGGAACAGCTTCTTGTATGTCGGCGCCTCGCCGAGTTTGTTGAATCCACTGAACGTGTGGAAGAAGATCGAGTCCTCGTTCTGGAACTCCACAAAGTTGACCGCGGGGTCTTCGGCGTAGGTCTGTCCGGTGTGGGGATTCTTGTGCTTGAGGAGGTTGGTCAGCATCTCGATGCGCAGGTCTTGAACGTCCTCGGCGATGAAGATCAGGACTCGGCTGGTTTCCTTGCCGGCGGCGGCAATTTCGTCGTAGGCCTTCAGGCGACTCTTGTCGGCAGGGCGGACCTTGTGTCCGAAGACCCAGGAGATGCCGTAGTAGATGCCGCGCTGCTTGAGTTGGGCGGTGAGCGCGTCGAAGTTGTCGAGTTTGACGGCGTCGAACTTCGTCGAGTCGTCAGGATCGCCGAACCCCGCCCAGCCTGGTTCCATGATTTTATGGAGGCGGACGGCGTTGACGCCATATTTGGCGAAGCGGCCGGCGACGGGCTTGCCGGTGTCCTTGGGCGGCATGCAGTCGGAGAACTGGAGATTGACTCCCCAGAACTTGATGGGCGTGCCGTCGCCGAGGACGAAGCGGTCGCCGTCGATGCGGACGGCGCCGCGCGCGCCGGCGGGCTTTTCGAGCCAGTCGGCCATGCCGATGGTGCCGGGCGCGGCGGGCTGCGATGATTTGAACTCATACCATCCGTCGGTCTGCGCCGCGGCGCCGGCTGCGCAGAATCCTGCTCCCAGCGCCATCCAGGCGCACAGGCTGCCGAACGACGTTCGCGATTTCATGGGTCTGTCTCCCATCGAGAAGGCATGATGGTCCGGGCAGACTGCCTTGTCTTGCCGCCGTCGTAAAGGGCTTTGTCCCGAGCGCTTTTCATTTTTCGCAGAGCCAAAAATCGTGAGCCTCTTGCTTTCATGGCCCAGGAATTGCTTGCGGGGCGGGGGCGTCAAAAAAACTGCTGGCGGGGGCGATTTTTTGCTGGCGCGGGGGCGCGCGTTTTTCGTAGGCTCTCTACGTTTGAAGGGTGGGAAACCTCTTTTTCCAAGGAGGGGCTTGAACCGCAGAACGTTACAAAATAATGACGCTCTGGTTGTTGCTCCTGTCGCTGCTGCTCCGTTCCTGTTGTTCGCCCGGCGTTTCGCGCGTGAGACCGATGGGCGGTCTCGCGCCGGGCCGATCCCGCTGATGCAGAGGTTCCGTTCATGCCGACGTCCACTGAAGAGAAGACCGACTGCCCGCTGTTGAAGGAAATCCCCACGCTCCCCGCCGTCGCCGTCCAGTTGCTTGAGGCGGCGATGATCGACGAGGCCGACGCGTCGCGCCTGGTGAAGATCATCAAGCGCGATCCTCCGATCACGGCCAAGGTCCTTCAGGTCGCCAATTCGCCTCAATATGGCTTTCGCGGCCAGGTCTCGACGCTCGAACGCGCCGTGGCCCTGCTGGGCAACACGGCCATTCGAGCGATCGCCCTGGGCGTGTCGGTGTTTGACGCTTTCCGGCCCAAGCTGGACATGCCGTCGGAGTTTGATCCGCGCGATTTCTGGAAGCATTCCCTGGGCGTGGCCCTGGTGGCCGAGGCGGTCGGCAAGAAATGCGGCCACGGCGAATCGGGCGCTCTGTTCGTGGCCGGACTGCTGCATGACATCGGCCGCCTCGCGCTGTATTACGTCGAGCCCGACCGCTACGCCCGCGTCGTCGGCGAATCGTTCAGCTATTCGGTCTCGCTTATGGAGCGCGAGCGCGCCGCCTTCGGCGCCGACCACACCGTCTATGGCCAGCGCCTGGCCGAACACTGGAACCTGCCGCGGCTGATCGCCGACAGCATCCGCTGCCACCACTCGCTGGCGGCGTTGCTCAAGGCAAACGGCAACGGCGACGGCGCGTCCAAGCGCCCTCCCGTGTATCAATGCGTGGCCTTTGCCGACGTGATCGTCTGCAACCAGTGGATCGGTTCGCAGGGATACCAGGTCCCGGCCTCCATCGACGACGCGACGTGGCGGCGCTTCGGCATGACCTCGCGCGATGACGCGGCGCTGGCCCATGTCCTGCTCGACGGCGTGCGCCAGCTGGCGCCGATCTTCGAGACCGAACTGGACATCGAGGACCTGCACATCGAGTCGTTGTGCAACGCCAACCGCACGCTGTCGCAGATGTCCACCGAGCTGGAGCGGCGGGGGCAGCGGCTGCGCCAGGAGCTGATGCGGTCGCGCTTTGCCGAGTCGCTGCACGCGAAGTTCTCGCCCGTGCCCGACGCCCGCGAGACGCTGGCCTCGGCCGTCCGCGTCATCGGCCAGGCGCTGCCGGGCGTTCGCGCGCTGGGCCTGTTCTGGGCGCCGCGCGCCAGCGAAGCCAGCGTGGCGGTCTGCAACAATCCCGACTCCACGCCCGCCACGCACACCGTGCGCACGGCCATCGCCCCCGTGGACGGGGAGACGTGCATGTCGCGCTTGAAGGTGTTCCTGTGCGCGGCCGAAAACGGGCTCGATCTCGACGGCCTCAACGCCCTGTTGTCCGAGGGGCGGATGCTCATCCTCCCGTTTTCCTATCTGCAAAACCTGGAGGGCGGCCTGGTCCTGGACCTGCGCGGCCCCGAGCAGGTCCTGAAGAAATGGATGGCCGAGCCGCTGCGCGAGTTCACCGAGCGCGTGGCCAACGCCATCGAGCGCGCCTGGCTCAGCGAGGACCTCCGGCGCCAGAAGGAGGAACTCACGCAGGCCCGCCGGCTGGCCGATAACTTCCGCACGCAGATGCGCAACACCGAGCGCCTGGCCGCCGTCGGCGGCATGGCGGCCGGCGTCGCCCACGAAATCAACAATCCCCTGTCGATCATCCGCGGCCAGGCCCAGCTGCTGCTGATGCGCGAAAAGGACCCCGACCGCCAGAACCGCCTGCGCATCATCGACGAACAGTCGCACCGCATCTCCAAGACGCTGACCGAACTGATGGGCATTGCGCGGCCGCACAAGCCCACCATCGAAAGCGTCAACGTCGCCGACATCCTCTCGCGCACGCTGGCGATGTTCAAACACCGCTTCCTGCACCGCCATGTCGAATGCGAGGAGCACTACGACGACGATCTGCCCCTCATCAAGGCCGATCCCGACAGCCTGCAGGAAATCTTCCTCAACCTCATCATCAACGCCGACCACGCGCTGGGCAAGGAGGGGCGGCTGACCGTCCGCGCCCGCGCGGGACACGGCGGGCGGACCGTCATCACCGAGATCGAGGACACCGGCTGCGGCATCTCCGAGGAGAATCTGTCGCGCATCTTCGAGCCGTTTTTCACCACGAAGGAAAAAGGCAAGGGAACGGGGCTGGGGCTGTTCACCACGCACACGATCATCGAGTCCATGCACGGCGACATCCAGGTCCGCAGCCGAGTCAATGAGGGGACCTGTTTCACCATCACCCTGCCCGTCTGCCAGGAAATGCAGGAACTGTCGGCCCGCCGGACGCCGGCGGCCGACCGCGCCCCTGGCCAGCCGCCGCGCATCCTCGTCATTGACGATGACCCCATGATCCGCGAGATTCTCATCGAGGCGCTTCAGGCCTCCGACTTCGTCGTGGATGTCGCCGCCGACGGCCTTGAAGGCACCCGCTCGCTTGAACGCGGCCACTACGACTGCGTGCTGCTCGATCTGCGGATGCCCCACAAGTCCGGCGTCGAGGTCATGCAGTGGCTCCGCGAACACCGCGCCGATGCGCGGCCCGCCCCGCCGGTCATCGCCGTCACCGGTATCACCGACGTCGATGAGACCGAGGCGGCCATCCGCCTGGGCGCCCTGGCCTGCGTCAAGAAGCCGTTCTCCATCGACACGGTCATCGCCGAGATCGAAGGCGCGCTGGCCAAGAATCTGGTGGAAACCCAGTTCTAATCCGCGCGCGGTCACACCCGCCGCAGTTTTCCGGTGGGCGTTCGCGGCAGCGACGCGACGAACTCGATGCGATGCGGCGTCTCCTCCGGCGACAGGCGCGCGCGGCAATACGCGATCAGATCGGATTCGGACGGCGGCGCGGCGATCCCGCCCTTCAACACCACGCGCGCCACGGGGACCTGGCCGCGCCCGGCGTCCGCGGCGCCCGCCACCAGCGATTCGGCCACTGCGGGATGCGCGTCAAGGACGTGTTCGATCTCGGTGGGGAACACCGTGACGCCGCCGCAGGCGATGATCTCGCCCCGGCGCCCGGCCAGCGTCAGGAAGCCTTCGTCATCGAACCGGCCGACGTCGCCGGTGTGGAACCAGCCGTCGGTCAGAATCTCGGCGCGCGTCCGCCACGGCGTGTAATACGCGTCCAGCAGGCCCGGGCCGCGCAGATGGATGTCGCCGGTCCGGCCCGGGGGACACGGGCGGCCGTCGGCGCCGACGATCCGCGCCTCGTAGCCCGGCGTCGCGCGCCCGACCGAGGCGCCCTTGTCGCGGGGGCGGGCGACGTTGATGAACGGCAGTCCGGCCTCGATCAGACCATAGCAGTTGGAAACCGGCACGCCATATTTCGACACGAAGGCGCGCGCGGTCTGCGCCGGCAGGCTGGCCGTCGTCGAGAGCGCCAGCCGGACGGTGTCGAGCCTGGCGGCGCGCGGCGCGTCGCACAACCGGCGGTAAAACGGCGGCGGGCCATACAATACCGTCGCCCCGTGGCGGCGGATCGCTTCGAGGGGCGCAGCCGCGTCCTCCGCCGGCGGGCCGGCCAACACGATCGTGGCCCCGTGCAACAGATATGAGACGATCGTCACGGCGAAGTGGTGCGCCATCGGCAGGACCCACAGGATCGTGTCTCCCGGCCCGATGTTCAGAACGGCGTTGGCCGCCTGAACGCGGTCGAGGATTGTGGCGTGCGACAGCACGACGCCCTTGCTGTCGCCGGTGGTGCCGGAAGTGAAGCGCACAAAGGCGGGATTCAGCTCGGCGAAGCCCGCCGGCGAGGGCGCGTCGCGATCCACCCACCGCAGAACAAAGCCCGACGACAACAGCCGCTGCCGCGGCGGCCGGACGCGGACGGCCGCGCCGGGCAGGTCCGCCGGCGGGCAGCCGGGGGCGAACGCCACCGCGTGCAGGCCCACCCTGCGCGCAAGCGTCTGCTGCTCTTCGGGCGGCAGGTTGGGCGGGATGGGGACGACCGCGGCGCCGGCGGCCATCAGTCCGAAGCACACGGCGATGAAGTTGGCCGAGTCGTCCGCCAGCAGGCCGACGCGCAGGGCGTTTCCCACGCCCGCGCCGGACAGTTCGCGCCGGGCCGTCTCGATCCGCTGCGCCAGTGCGCCATACGAAACGGCTCCGCTGGCTTCGATCACGGCCGGCTTGTCGCCCCGCGGGGCCGCGGCCTCAAGGATGCGCTCGGTCAGGTTCATGCCCATATTCGCCGCCCGGCCTGTCATTGTGACGTCTGCACGGTACGCACGGGCCGCGACTCGCCCAACATCGCGATGATGGCCTCGGGCGACGGGGTCGCGCTGAGCCGGCCCAGCGCCGCCGCGATGCGCCGCCGCAGATGCGCGTCTTCCACATCGCTGAACAGGCAGATCAACGGCAGGACGGCGGCGCTGTCGCCGATGCGCCCCAGCGAATCGACCGTCTCGCCCAGGGCGGGCTTCGACAGCCCGCGCAGATTGCCCAGCAGGGCCTTGAGCGAATCGAAGCCGCCGATGTAGCCCAGCGCCCGCGCCGCGGGCGACTGGATGCCCAGCGCCGGATCGACCAGCGCCCGCGCCAGCGGCGCCGTGGCCTCGGCGTTGCCGATGCGGCCCAGCGCGTCGGCGGCCGCGTTGCGGACCTTGCGCGAGGGGTCGCGCAGCGCCGCGATGAGGTCCCGGATGGCCAGCGGGCTGCGGAAGTCGCCGAGGCGGCGCGCCGCCTGCGCGCGGACCGAGTCCTTCTCCGAGTCGGTCAGGCGGTAAATCCAGCGCGCGACGCGCAGTGGATTGGTCGAGGTCAGATGCTTGAGGACCACGGGGACCGTCGCGCTCTGCGGTTCGCGCAGATGGCGGGCGAACAGGATGGCGGCGAACCGCATCAGCGAGCTAATCAGAAACATGATGTGAAAGCCCGTGAAGGCCCAGACGCCGATCTTCCACACCGATCCGGTCATCGACTCGATGGCCGCGCCCGAGATCAGCGGGGCGAGGCTCGCGCCCACGCCCAGCGCCAGGAAGTTGTTCACGGCCACATACATGGCGCGGTTCTCGCGCGGCGTCGTCCGCAGGATGACGCTCTGGTTGGACAATTCGAAGGCGGCGTTGAAGAATCCGTCGATGAACATCATGAACGCCAGGATGGGGATCGCGAAGTGGGGGACCGGCGGGGCGAGAACAAAGCCCAGCGGGATCAGTCCCTTGCCGCACAGCAGCATCAACAGGATCGGCCGCTGGCCATACGTGTCAACCAGCAGGCCGCAGAACCGCGTTGCCAGGACCACGCCGACCGAGCCGGCCATGCTCATCAACTGCGTGTCGCGGACGCTGACGCCCACGTAGTCGATCAGATACAGGCCGAAGAACGGAAACGACAGCGCCGCCGAAAACGTCCAGTAGCCCCGGAAGATGACAAACGGGCGGAAATCGCGGTCCTTGAGGGGTCCGATGACGGTCTCCCACACGCCGGTGCGCTTCGGCGGCGCCGGCGCCGGCTCGGGAACCCAGGCGAACAGGCAGATGTCGATGACGCCGATGACCACGGCTACGACGCCCAGGATCGTAAAGCCGAGGATGACCTGTCCGGTCTTCTCGAAATGGCTGAAAAACAGGGCGACCAGCACGCCGGCGACGATCCCCGTTCCCACCACATAGCGCTGGCGCAGCGCCCACTTGCGGCTGAGCGACTCCTTGGGCGCCAGATCGCCCATCCACGACATCCACATCGGCCCGCCGATATTGCCCAGAATATCATGAAACGCCAGAACGCCGATGATCCACCAGATGCGCGCCCGGCTGTCCACAAACAGGATCGGCGCCGCCAGAACCAGCAGGAAACACATCCGGGCGACGATGACCAGCCCCATCCACAGCGCCTTGCGCCGGCGGATGCGCCGCGCGATGACGCCGCCGAGAATCTGGAAGGCCAGCGCCACCGAGGGGATCGACGCCAGCAGCCCGAAGTCGAAGGCGCTGGCGCCCAGCTCGGTCAGGAACTTGACGCGCGGGGCCGACGTGATGCAGGTCAGATATGTCATGCCCATGGCCCCGGCGATGGTCACCAGGCGCCAGGCGCGTTTAAATTGTTGGGGTGGCAGCGCGGGACAGTCCGCGGAATCCGATGGCATTACGGTCAAACCAATGGGCGCCAGAGTTGTGGGCCGTATGATGCCCCGCGCCCCTTGCCCCCGCGCAAGCCCTAATCCGCGGCGTCCGCCCACGCGCTTCGAACTTTCGAATATCGAACAACAAGCGCCCATCAAGAAAATGGCGCAAGGGGCGCCGGAGACTCACTGTCCGGGGTTTGACATTTCACGGCGACACGCGCGCGGGATCACGCGGGCGCGGCGGCGTCTGTTGGGTCTGCGCCCCCCGGCTTGCGCATCTGGTCGCGCCACGCGCCATCGACGGCCCCGACGCGGCCGAGCGCTTCGAGCAGTTCGCGCGTCTCGGGGCTGAGCGGGCTGGGAGTCGAATCCGCGAACGCCGAATCGGGCAACGGCAGGAAGACATGGGCGCGCACGCGGGCATTGCGGCGCGCCAGTTCATGGACCAGCCCGCGCGTCAGCGCCTCCTCCTCGGGCGTTTCTCCCGGCAGGCCGAACAGGACGTCCACCAGCGGAACGAAACCGGTCTCCTGCGCGATCTCGACGGCGCGCCACACCGCCTTGACGCCGTGCCCGCGCCCGATGGCCCGCAGCGTGCGCGGACTTCCCGATTGGGCGCCCATCGCCAGCACGCGGTTGTGGATCAGCGGTCGCAGGGCCGTCAGCGCCTCGCGCGTCACGTAGTCGGGGCGGACCTCGGACGGGAAGTTGCCCAGGTTCAACCGCAGCGCGGGATGGCGCGAACGAATCGTCTCGAGCAGCGTCACGAGCGCGCGGACGTTGGGCTCGCGCGGGCGCAGCGATTGGTAGCCCAGCGCATTGGGCGACAGAAACTGGATGAAGTGATGATGCCGCGCCGCCAGCGCGACGGCGGCGGCGATGGAGCGGTGGCGTTCGGCGCCCTGCCACAGACGCGGCGTCTGACAGTAGCGGCATTGCCAGGCGCAACCGCGCGTCAGTTCCATCGGCCCCTGCAACCGCAACGGCTCGAAGACCGAGCGGCTGCGGTCCAGATCAATCAGCGGCGCCGGCTCATTGCGGATCAGCCGGCCGCCATTCATAAAGACCAGATTGGGCGTCTGGCGCCATTCGCGCCCCTCGGTCAGGCGCCGGACCAGTTCCACAAAGGCGGTCTCGCCCTCGCCCGCCAAAACGGCGCCGACGCCCAGCG
>Ga0101944_10006674_pt1 | contig 12075 bp, 9 predicted proteins | sample DewCreD2012metaG_FD_75245 | JGI IMG/M metagenome (GOLD analysis project Ga0101944, IMG submission 75245) | Hot spring sediment bacterial and archeal communities from British Columbia, Canada, to study Microbial Dark Matter (Phase II) - Dewar... ... | reverse complement strand
CCAGCCCAACGAGGCCCGGCACATTCAAACAAGCGTTTCCGGCATTCGCCAAAAGACCCGGCGCACCTTCCCCGCCAAAGACGAACATCTCGCCGGGGTGGCTGCCATCACGCCCGCTCCGCCAACGAGGGGTCTCACGCGGGGGCTGCCGCATTTTCACGATAAATGTCCATGGCGATGGGTTTTCGCCGCCCTCGGAAATGAAAATAGGCCGAAAAACACTGCCCACTGCCCACTGCCCACTGCCGACTGCTCCTGATGATCCATTCAATTTTCCAATAACCCTCTCCAATAACCCTTTCTCTAAAATAGCCGCTAAATCCTTCAAATTTTCCATTAGCTTTGCATGGATAAAAAATATCTGTTGACTTGACCGTCCCGGTTTTGGTAATGAATGAGCATTCATTCATATGGCAGCACAGGGAGGTTCCCATCAGTACCCGAGACAAGAACAGCGATAAATATATCCGTATCCTCGAGGCTGCGGTGAAGGTCTTTGCGGAGCAGGGCGTCCACCAGTCCACTGTTTCCCAGATCGCCAGAGAAGCCGGTGTGGCGGACGGAACCATTTATCTCTACTTCAAGAACAAAGACGATATCCTGGTTCAGTTTTTCGAGGACAAGGCGCGGCAGGTATTTGAACGATTTCGGGAAGAGGTGGACCGGGGGGACAATGCCATCGAAAAGCTACGCAATCTGATACGAAGGCATCTCGATGAATTCCAGCGCGACCGGAACTTGGCCATCGTCTTTCAGTCGGAAACCCATCGGATGAACCCGACATCCCGGGAGCAGTTGAAATATATTTCCAAAATGTACCAGGACATTGTTTCCGAAATCGTCGAACAGGGACAGATGGAAGGATGTATCCGAAAGGATCTTTACTTGAGCCTGGTCAAGCGGTTCATCCTGGGGGCAGTGAACGAAACGATCGGGCACTGGCTTCACAGCGGCGGAAAATATGATTTGACGACCATGGCCGACCCCCTCATGGATCTGTTCATTCGAGGAATCGGTACCCAGCTTTCGGTGGCCCGAATGGAGGCCGCCCGACATACAGAACCCTATCCAGCATAAGGAGACAAAGGATGGCCCAACAGATTGCCGATCGCAGAGACGTCGATTTCGTGTTGTTCGAACAACTCAAGGTCGATGAACTCAGCAAAACCGAAAAATTTGCGGATTTCAACAAGAAAACCATCGATATGGTGGTCACGGAAGCCAGAAATCTGGCTATCAAAGAAATCCTGCCTACCCAGAAGATCGGGGATGAAGAAGGATGCAAGTTCGAAAACGGCAAGGTCACGGTTCCGGAATGTTTTCACCGGATTTATGACCTCATTCGGGAAGGCGAATGGGTGGCCATGCCCGAAGAGCCCGAATGGGGCGGACAGGGCATGCCCAAAACAGTCGCCATGGCTGCAGGAGACTACCTGGTTGGTGCCAATTTCTCCTTCATGATGTATCCGGGGTTGACCCATGGTGCAGGCAAGCTGATCGAGGAATTCGGTACGGATCTTCAGAAAAAACTCTTTCTGAAGAAAATGTATACGGGTGAATGGGCCGGAACGATGCTGCTGACCGAACCCCAGGCCGGATCCGACGTCGGCGCATTGACCACATCGGCCGTCAAGAATCCAGATGGCACCTATTCGATCACCGGAAACAAGATCTTCATCTCCGGTGGTGAGCACGATCTGGTCGAAAACATCATTCATCCGGTGTTGGCGCGTATCGAAGGCGCTCCGGCCGGAACCAAGGGGATTTCTTTGTTCATCGTGCCCAAGATCTGGGTCAACGAGGATGGCAGCCTCGGTGAATTCAACGATGTGGTATGCACCGGCATCGAAGAGAAAATGGGTATTCACGGAAACGCCACCTGCTCCTTGACCCTCGGCGGCAAGGGGAAATGCCGCGGCCTGCTGTTGGGTCAGGAAAACAAGGGGATGCGGGCCATGTTCCTGATGATGAACGAGGCGCGGCTCCTTGTGGGGCTTCAGGGATTCACCTGTGCCTCGAATGCGTATTGCTATGCCGTCAATTATGCCCGTGAACGCATTCAGGGCAAGCACCTGCTGAAATCGATGGATGAAAATGCACCTGGCGTTCCGATCATCCAGCATCCGGATGTCCGTCGGCAGTTGCTTCACATGAAGGCTTTCGTGGAAGGGATGCGAAGCCTGCTGTATTATGTCGGCTACTGTTCGGATCGGGTGACCCTGGCCAAAGACGAAGCCGAACGAGACAAGTATCAGGGGCTCATCGAAATTCTGACCCCTGTTGCCAAAGGCTATGTGACGGATCGGGCCTTCGATGTATGCAGCCAGGGAGTTCAGGTATACGGAGGGTATGGTTTCATCAAGGAATATCCGATGGAACAGCTTCTTCGGGATTGCCGTATCACGATGATTTACGAAGGTACCAACGGTATTCAGGCGATGGACCTTCTGGGGCGGAAACTCGGCATGAAGAAGGGAAAGCCGATCATGGATCTTCTAGGGGAAATCCAGAAGACCATCGCTGCAGCCAAAGCCGTCGAAGGGCTGAAGGATGCAGCCGAGCAGGTTGAAAAGGCCCTGAACAAGCTGGGTGAAGTGGCCATGCACATGGGCGCTACAGCCATGTCTCCGAAAGTGCTCAACGCGTTTGCCTTTGCCCACCCCTTCCTTGAAGTGACCGGCGATGTCATCCTGTCTTGGATGCTGCTCTGGCGTGGGGTTGTTGCGGCGCCTCAGCTCGAAAAACTTGCCGGTGGTTTCGATCCGGAAGCCCGAAGGGTTGCGGCGGAGAAGAACAAAAACGCCGCCTTCTATGAAGGTCAGATCCGTAGTCTGGAATATTTCACCCATTCCATCCTGCCGATTACGCAGGGCAAGATGCGGGCCATTCTGGCAACCAATGGTGCAGCCGTCGAAATTCCGGAAGCGGCGTTCGGCGCCTGATGCCACAGATCGTGAATAGATGATGCAAGGCAGGGGGCGGATACGATTCCATCGTTTTCGCCCTCTGTTCATTCGGCTTCTCAAGAATTGCCCAGCCCCGCTGAGGAAGATTCCCCTTGACGGTAGAACCGATTCCTTGAATAATGTGAATGAATACTCATTCATAGAAAAACCATTTTCTTTTTTGGAAGGTTGTGCTAAGGAGTTCGGCTTCATGGGCGCAGGCCGAGCGCTCGGTACCAGTCGGCCGCCAGATCATTCGCGAAAGAAGGGAGATGGGTTTACGGTATGGAAACTGCGTTGATTTCTCCGGCAAAAGCATGGGTGATGGGGATACCGACGGTGATTTTCTCGGTATTGATCCCGCTGATCGGTGTGGCCGCTTTCACCTATATCATCGCCAAGCGGCTGGCTCCGCTGGTCCGCGCCAAACCTGACCCCCGCTTGGATCGTCCTATCGATCGGCTGAAGGCCATGCTGCTGTATGCCGTGGGGCAATACAGACAGCCGCGATACATGATGGCAGGTGTGTTGCATATCATTTTGTTCGCAGGCTTCATGATCCTGTCGCTTCGCTCCATCACCCTGGTGGTTCTCGGCATTCAGGAAGGGTTCGTTCTTCCGGGGCTGGGCGGGGTGCTCGGGCATATCTACAATGTTCTGAAAGACATCGCAGCAACCCTCGTTCTGGTTGCGTGTATCATCGCAGCCGTGCGCCGAGGCATTTTTCAGCCCGAGCGCTATGACGTTCCCAAACGCTACGGAAAAAACCATACAGGAGAAGCCGTTTTTGTTCTCATGTTGATCTCGACGTTGGTGACCTGCGACATGCTCTTCGAAGGCACCTACGTTGCGGCGCAACTCAAGAAGGGCATTTCTCCCGAGTTCGTTCTGCCGGCCACAGGAACCTGGTTTGCTGCAAATTTTTTCAGCGATTCTTCCTTTGCAGTGCTGCAGCGGGTCCACCTGGGGGCCTACTACCTGCATGATCTCGTTTTCTTCTTCTTCCTGTGTTTCCTTCCGATGGGCAAGCATTTCCACGTCATCACCTCCCTTCCCAACGTGTTTCTGATGAAACTGCGCAAGGGCGCCATCAAACCCGTAGAGTGGGGTGTGGACGAGAACAAACTCGACGAGCTCAAGTCCTTCGGGGTGAAGAAATTCGAAGATTTCACCTGGAAACACATGCTGGACTTCTATTCCTGTGCCGACTGCGGTCGTTGCTCGGACCAGTGTCCTGCAAACGCCGTCAAGCGCCCGCTCTCTCCCCGGTTCATCTCCATCAAATCGCGGGACTACTGCTTCAAGAACTATCCGATCCGGGGGGAAATGACCCCCAAAGACGAGATGCTGATCGGAACCATCTTCACGGAAGACGAAATCTGGTCCTGCACCACCTGTGGGGCCTGCGAGGCCGAATGCCCGATCTTCATCGAATACATCGACAAGATCGTCGATCTGAGACGAGGAATGGTCGACGAAGGGATGGTGCCGCAGTCGCTGCAAAAGCCCCTTAAGGCCATCGAAAAGCGCGGAAATCCCTGGGGGAAGATGGAGAAGAAGCGCTCCGAATGGGTGAAAGCCCTTCCGGAAACCTGCGAGGTGAAACTTTTCGAACAGGGCGATACAGCAGACACCCTGTATTTCGTCGACAGCATCACTTCCTATGACGATCGCATGCAGAAGATCGCCCAGGCTACCGCAAAGGTGCTGTGCGCTTCCGGGATCGATTTCGGAATTCTGGGGAAGGATGAGAAGGACTCCGGAAATGAAGTCCGCCGCTTCGGTGAGGAAATGCTCTTTCAGGATTTGAAGAGCCACAACACCGAAATGATCCGGGAGGCCGGCGTCACCCGGATCGTCACCTCCGATCCCCATGCCTATAATGCCCTGAAAAATGAATATGCCGGTCTTCCGCCGGTCGAACACATCAGTCAGACGATCGTGAAGGCCGTTACGAGTGGGAAGCTGCGGTTGAAACCCATCGAAGACGTTCAAAAAGTCTATACCTATCATGATCCCTGTTATTTGGGCCGGCACAATGGGGTTTATGAAGATCCTCGAAAGGCCCTGGATGCCATTCCCGGGCTCAGGCGCGTGGATATGCTCAAGAGCCGGGATCGCTCCTTCTGCTGCGGCGGCGGCGGACTCATGCTGTTCTATGAACCGGAAGAAGAGCAGCGCATGGGGGTGCTTCGGGTGAAGATGGCTCAGAAAGCGGGGGCCAATGTCATTGTGACCGCTTGTCCCTTCTGCCTCGTCAACATGGAGGATGCCATCAAGGTGGCCGGCCTCGAGGGGAAAATGGAAGCCATCGATCTGGCGGAACTCATCGAACGCCATATCGATCGGGGTGAAGACGAAGAGCAGGGGACTGAACACTCTGAAATGAAAGCTGAAACACAAGTGGCCTGAATCCATCAGGTGAAAACCGATAACCAAGGAAGTGGAGGAACGCATGGAAATTCTGGTATGTGTCAAACGAGTTCCCGATACGGCAGAAAACGAAATCGTCGTCAACAGTTCGGGCTCGGATATCGAACGGGGTGATCTTGTTTACTCCGTCAACGAATGGGACAACTACGCCGTTGAAGAAGCCATCCAGATCCGGGATCGGGTCGGTGGCAGCGTTACCGTGGTCACTGTCGGTAATGAAGAATCCGAAGAAGTGCTTCGTCGGGAAATGGCCATGGGGGCCGACAAGGGCATCCTGATCTCGGATCCGGCATTCGAGGGTTCCGATGGGAAGGGCATTGCTTCCATTTTGAAGGCCGAAGTCGAAAAGGGAAAATACGATCTGATTTTGACCGGTGCCCAGGCCGATGACGGTGCAGCCCAGGTCGGCGGGATGCTGGCCGCAATGCTGGATCTTCCGTTTGCGTCGCTTGTCAACAAGATCGAAATCGTAAATGACAAGACGATCAAGGTCGGACGGGAAGTGGAGGGCGGCAACCAGGAAATGAATGAAATTTCCCTGCCCTGCGTACTTTCCATTCAGACCGGGATCAACGAACCTCGCTATGTCGGCATTCGCGGAATCCGCAAGGTGGCCTCCGTGGAGATTCCCGTTCGCAAGGCCGCAGATTTGGGCATCGATCCCGCCAAGGTCGGCAAGGCCGGTGCAAAAGTGAAGAAAGTCGATTATTTCATTCCGCCTGCCGGAAAGGGCGCTGAAATTCTGGAAGGCAGCAGCGAAGAAATCGCCGACAAACTCATTGAACTCTTGAAGGCCAAAGGAGGGATTAAGTAATGGCACTTTCCATATTTGCACTGATCGGACACAAAAACGGAGCAGCCGATGATTCCGCCTTTGAACTGGCGGCTGCCGCCAAGGCAATCGATGCCGGCGCTTCCGTCACGGCAGTCGTTTGCGGAGCCGGTTCCGAACTCGATTCCGTCTGCCAGGCCGTATCCGCCGCGTATTCCACTGTTTGGAAGATCAACCATGCGGCACTTGCCTATCCCAATGCCGAAGCGCTTCGTCCTGCATTGGCGAAGGTTCTCCCGAAGGGCGCCATTGTCCTAATGGCCCATGATACCCTCGGAATGGATTTGGGGCCCGGCCTTTCCATCAAACTCGATGCAGCCTTCGTACCGGATGTGGTCGGCATCGATGGCCTTGACGGCAATGTGTTGAAGCTGGTGCGGCAGGAATTCGGCGGTCAGGTCAGCACCCACATCCACTGCGATATCAGCGAAGGCGCCGTCATCAATGTGCGTTCGGGCGCCTTCCAACCGACCGGTGAAACCGCCTCCGGCTCCGTTGTGGATAAGAGCGGGGACGTCGGCGACATTCAACCGAAGCGCAAGTATCTGGAAACCGTGGTTGCGGAAGTGGGGGATGTCGATATTACGAAAGCCGACGTACTGGTGTCCGTGGGCCGCGGCATCGAAGATCAGGAAAATCTTTCCATCGCCCAAGAACTGGCGGATGCGATCGGAGCTGTCGTATCCTGCTCCCGCCCGATCGTGGACGCCAAATGGCTGGAAAAATCCCGACAGGTCGGAACTTCCGGCAAAACCGTCAAACCCAAGGTGTACATCGCCCTGGGTATCAGCGGCTCCTTCCAGCATTTGGGCGGCATCAAAGGCAATCCGTTCATGGTGGCCATCAACAAGAATCCCAAGGCCCCGATTTTCCAGGTGGCCGATGTGGGTGTGGTGACCAATCTTCTCGAATTCGTACCGGAACTGACTGAACGGATCAAAGAGAAGAAATAGCCAGATCCCAGGATTCAATCGGGAAACGAACGCCGGCTCATCCATCCCGATGATGGAGCCGGCGTTTTCTTTTGGCCCTTCAGGAGGGGAAATGACCGCCAGTGTTTCCTTGTATCGATGGGAGATCCTCCGAAAGCCCCCCCCGCTCAGCAAAGGGGACCGTATTGCGGTGGTGTCGGTTGCCGGGGTGGTCGACCAAAGGCAGATGGAAGCCGGCATGAAGGTCGTAGAAGAGTTGGGCTGGATTCCGGTTGCATGGGAAGGGTGTTTCGATGAAGTAGACGGGTATGCAGGAACGGATGCCCGCCGCGCCGATCGGCTCCTATCGGCCTGGGAGGATCCGAGTGTTCAGGGCATCTGGTGTAGTCGGGGAGGCTATGGTTCCATGCGGATGCTTCCGCATATCGATTTCGATCGTCTCCGGCTCAGACCCAAAATGCTGATGGGGTTCAGCGACATCACGGCACTGCATGCGGCCATATATCGTCATTGCCGAATGGTCACGTTTCACGGACCGATGATCACAACCCTTCCGGAAACGACCGATGAGGCCCGCCGATGGATGCAGGCCATGCTGAGCGGCGCAAAGGATCAGACGCTGTCGATCGCTTCTGCGGTCATCCTCCACCCCGGAAAGGTCGTCGGTCCGCTCTTCGTGGGGAATCTTGCCACTCTGTGTCATCTGCAGGGAACCCCATACGCTCCGAACCTCGACGGCCACATCCTGATCCTGGAGGACATCGGCGAAAGCTGGCATCGCGTGGATCGGATGTTCGTTCAGCTCCATCTTTCAGGAATGCTGAAAAGGGTTGGAGGCATCCTGCTTGGGTCCTTTCGGGATTGTGGTGCATTTCCGGAACGCATTCTACGTGCTGCGGAAGAAATCGGTGGGGCTCTGGATATTCCCGTTGCTGCAGGTCTTCCAGTCGGCCATCAGGAGGACAACCGGACCCTGCCGAATGGCATTCTGGGGGAATGGGATTCCGAAGCGCGGTCGCTGCGGCTTTTGGAAACAGCGACGGCCGTCTGAATCGTAGGAACGGCAAGACGAATGGATTTTTCGCGTGTCGATCGGTTGATGGACCGCGCCTTGGAAGAAGGGGTGTTCCCGGGGGCGGTGGTGCTGGCCTTCGACCAAGAAGGCATCCAATACCATGCTGCTTTTGGTGAGGCCGATCGGTTCTCTCATCTTCCGATGCACTGCGATATCCGTTTTGATTTGGCTTCGCTGACCAAGCCGCTTGCGACGGGGCTTGCCGTTGCCGTGCTGGTGGCTGCCGGAGTTGTATCCTTCGATGATCCCATCGGCAGGGTGTTAGGCGTTTTTCGCGATCGGGTCGAAGGCACGGTCACGCTTCGGCAGCTGCTATCTCATTGCAGCGGTTTTGCCGCCTATAAGCCGTTCTATCTTCACATCAATCCGCTTCAGGGATGTTGCGATCCGGCCATGCTCCGCCGGCTGCTCTGCCGAGAGACCCTTCGGTGTGCACCGGGGCGGGAAACCGTTTACAGCGATATCGGTTTCATGATGCTGCATTGGTTTGTCGAAACCGTGAGCGCCATGCGGATGGATGCCCTGCTTCGGAAGGAGGTCTACGGTAAAATAGAAGGATGCTCCCTCTTTTTCAACGATGTCACCGAACCCATCTCTCCGGGTGCGTATGCGGCTACCGAATGGTGCCCATGGAGATGCAGACTGCTGGTTGGTGAGGTGCATGACGAGAATGCCTGGGCATTTGGTGGGATCGGTGGTCATGCCGGTTTGTTCGGAAGGGCCATCGATATCTACCTGCTTCTGCGGCGCCTGATGGTGGAACTGGAGGGGAAAATTGCCGAACCGCTGTTCCCGCAACATCTGATTGAGGAGATGGTTCGAAAGTATCCGTCAACCGGCGGCAGGGCGCTGGGGTTCGATCTCCCATCGGCCGAAGGATCCTCTTCCGGGAAATGGTTTTCGCAGCAGAGCATCGGTCATTTGGGGTTTACGGGGACATCCTTCTGGGTGGATGTACCGCGCCGGATCGGCGTCATCTTGTTGACCAACCGTGTTCATCCCTCCCGTCATTCCATCGCCATTCGTCGATTCCGGCCGATCCTTCATGATGCCGTGATGCAATGCTTCGGCGTCGGGAAAGAGGTCGAACCGGGTTAAACGGATAATTTCCTTGTTCTGATGAGCGTATATTGATAATAAGAAAAAGATACAGCGCTTTCTGGATCGTGACTTGAATCCATCACCTTTACCATGTTGCAGGATGACCCTATGAGTTTTTTCAGTGGATTGTTGGGGATGTTTTCGAGCGATCTGGCCATCGATTTGGGAACGGCCAATACGCTCGTCTATGTGAGGGGAAAAGGTATCGTACTTCGGGAACCCTCGGTTGTTGCCGTGCGAACGGACGACCGCATGAAGAACCGGGTTCTGGCCGTCGGATTGGAAGCCAAGAACATGCTGGGGAAAACTCCCGGCAACATCGTGGCGATTCGGCCCATGCGGGAAGGGGTCATCGCTGATTTCGAAGTGACCGAAGCCATGCTTCGGCATTTCATCCACAAGGTACACAACCGCAGATCCTTCGTTCGACCACGGATCATCATTGCCGTTCCTTCCGGAATCACCCAAGTGGAAAAACGGGCCGTACGTGAATCGGCCGAATCGGCCGGAGCAAGAGAAGTATTCCTGATCGAAGAACCCATGGCTGCAGCCATTGGTGCGGGGCTGCCCATTACCGAGCCGACCTGCAACATGGTCGTAGACATTGGAGGGGGGACTACGGAAGTCGCCGTCATTTCCTTGGCCGGTATCGTCTATTGCAGGTCGCTTCGGGTGGCAGGAGACAAGATGGATGCCGCCATCATGCAGTATGTCAAGCGCAAATACAACCTGCTCATTGGAGAGCGAACCTCGGAAATCATCAAGACCACCATCGGAAACGCCTACCCGGATCCGGATCATATTGAAACCATCGATGTAAAGGGAAGAGACCTTGTCTCCGGTATCCCGAAGATTTTGACGATCGATTCCGAAGAAGTCCGGCTTGCCATCTCCGAACAATTGGACGCCATTCTGGAAACGGTGAAGATTGCTCTTGAGCAAACGCCGCCCGAATTGTCCGCAGACATCGTCGATCGGGGAATCGTGCTGACCGGTGGGGGCGCGCTTTTAAAGAACCTCGATAAACTGCTCATGGAGGAATCGGGTCTTCCGATTACGGTTGCAGAAGATCCCTTGTCCACTGTAGCCCTCGGATCTGGAAAAGCTCTGGACAATCTTGAAATCCTACGACAGGTCGTTATCAATTGACGGGTTATTGAGCTTACAACTCGTCGAAAAGAGACGGAATCCGGCATTTCTTACCATGGTGAACAGGTAGGAGCCAGAAGACAAGTGCAAGGCTTCTGATCGTTTTATAGGTGCCGTTGCGGCTTCTATCTCATGGGGTGCAATCCCGGCGGCATTGGAAGGCTCCATGAATGCCCCCATGAGCCGACCGGATATGACCGATGGTTGCAGCTTCCTTCTCCTGAATGGAGTCGTTCAGGATGGCCTTTCATGTCCATGATGTTTCCAAATGAGCTCCATGACAGATATCCCTCCGGCAAATCGTTTCCGTGTGTGATGTTCTTTGGGCCGTTTTCTCTGAAAACGGCCTTCATGATCGCCGACATTTCCATTCCGGACGTTTCTTCCTATGCTGAATCGAAAGGTGACGGTTGCATTGGTGTTGATCCTGGTGATCGTTGCCAATGTATTGATGCTCTTCATTTCCTCTGCAAGGCAAGAGAAGGGGGGGGGAAAAACCCAGGTCGGCATGCGCATCATTTCTCCGTTCCAGGAGGTTTCCATTACGGCATGGCGGACGATGCGTTCGTTATGGCGCCACTATTTCTGGACGCTTCAGGTCGTCGAAGAAAACGATGCCCTCAAACGTCAGCTTCAAACGCTGACTCAGGAACGTAGTTTCTACAGGGAAATTCAGGTGGAGAACCAGCGGCTGCGGCGGTTGCTCGACATGCGAGAGTCGATGTCCTACCGCAGTGTCGTGTGCCAGGTGGTTGGAAAGGACCCCTCGCCCTGGTTCAAGACGCTCATTGTGGACAAAGGAAAACAGCACGGTCTTCAAAAAGGGCTTGCCGCTCTGGCGCCGGAAGGTATTGTCGGGCAGGTGATCGATGTGACCGAGGGATTTGCCAAGGTGTTGTTGGTCATCGATGGCAATTGTGCGGTGGATGCTCTCGGTCAGATCACGCGTGTTCGGGGAATCCTCAAAGGAGGCCCAAACGAAAATTGTCTGTTTCAATATGTCTCTCGAAAGGATGAGGTTCAACCAGGGGAGACCATCATTTCCTCCGGCCTGGACGGCGTCTTTCGCAAAGGGTGGCCGATTGGTGAAATCCAGTCGGTTTATAAACAACATTCCGGGATATTTCAGGAAATCACCGTCCGACCGTTTGTCGATTTTCCCAAACTCGAAGAAGTGATCATCGTTCTGGACAAACCGGAAATCGACTGGCTCAAACCGTGAGAAGATCCCTGTATCATCTCCTTTTGCTGCTTTTCCTGGTCATTCTCAATACCAGCCATCTCTATTCCCTCTATGTAGAAGGGTTGTTTTCCCTTCTGATCCTGCTGTTTCTGGCGTATCTGGCCGGGTATGGAAATCTTCCGGAAAGCATCGGAGCGGCCCTGGTGCTGGGGTTTTTGATGGATGGATTTTCAGGTGCGCCGTTCGGTTTGTATATATCGGCCTATGTCTGGATTGAAATTATCGCCCGCTGGGTGGTGATTTACCTGCATCTGGAAAATCCGTTGACCATTCGTCTGCTGTTGATCTCCGGAATTTTAGTGGAAAAGACCATGCACGCCTTCGTGCTGACGATTACGGGTCAGGGACGAATCGTTCCAGAGGAG
>Ga0101944_10006673_pt1 | contig 12077 bp, 10 predicted proteins | sample DewCreD2012metaG_FD_75245 | JGI IMG/M metagenome (GOLD analysis project Ga0101944, IMG submission 75245) | Hot spring sediment bacterial and archeal communities from British Columbia, Canada, to study Microbial Dark Matter (Phase II) - Dewar... ... | reverse complement strand
CCGTAGCTGCCCGGGTCGCGCGGGTTGTCGGGCGAGGGCGGAACGCCGATCGACTTGAACCATTCCAAGCCGCGGTCGACGATCTGTTTCACGCAGGCCAACGTCTCGACATTGTTCACCACCGTCGGCTTGCGGAACAATCCTTCGACGGCGGGAAACGGCGGCTTGATCCGCGGCCACGCCCTCTTGCCCTCGATGCTTTCGATCAACCCCGTCTCTTCGCCGCACACGTAGGCCCCGGCCCCGCGGTGAATGTACACCTCCAACGACCAGCCCGAGCCGAGGATGTTTTTGCCCAGATAGCCTTTCGCACGAGCCTCGTCGATGGCGGTTTGCATCCGCTTCAAGCAAAGCGGATACTCGTAGCGGAGATAGACGTAGGCCGTCGATGCCCGCGTGGCAAAGGCGCTGATGATGATCCCTTCGAGCACCTGGTGCGGGTCGTGCTCCATCTGCACGCGGTTGACGAATGTGCCCGGCTCGCTCTCGTCTGCGTTGACGCACAGGTAGATCGGCCCGGGATGATCTTCGGGCAAAAACGACCATTTCAAGCCGGTGGGAAAGCCCGCCCCGCCGCGCCCGCGAAGCAGACTCGCCTTGATCAAATCGACAACATCCTTGGGCGACTTCTCGCGCAGCACTCGGCGCAATGCCTGATAGCCGCCGTCGGCCTCGTAGGCGCGCAGCGTATGGCTGTCGGGCTTGCCGACATTCGCTAGGAGCACAGGTTGAAACGTTGCTTTCGTCACGTGTGCTTAACGACTCGAACCTTGGCAATCGGCGTCTCGACTCTGTTTTCGGGACGCGGCCGATAGCGATGTTTCCGCAAAATCAGTATGCGCTGCCACTTGGGGGAGCCGCCTCCACGCTTTGCATCCACTCGTCGATCAAGCGGTCGAGCTTTTCTCGGTCCAGGCGGCCGTGAACTTGGTCGCCTGCCAGCAAGGCCGGGGCCATGTCGCACAGCCCGAGGCACTCGGCGAACTCGACGGTGAATCGCCCATCGGCTGTCGTTTCGCCCGGTCGAATGCCCAGCCGGCGACAAAGATGATCGAGCAGTTCCTCGCCCCCGCGGGCCGAACAACTGATCGATCGGCACACCATGATCCGCAACCGGCCGGTCGGACGATCTTGTCGGAAAAACCCGTAAAATGTCAAGGTGTCTTGCACCTGCGCGGGCGTCAGGCCGAGCATCTCGGCTAGCTCGGCGACCGCCGCGATCGGTACATAGCCCAGCGCCTCGTTGATCAGATGCAGCGCCGGCAACACAACCGCCCGCCGCGTCGGATACCGCGGATAGAACTCTTCGATCCGCCGGCGGAGCGATTCGTCGAGAATCCGCGAGGCCGCGGTCGCCTTTGCGGTCGGCGCCGCCGTCGTTCTTTCGGCCGTCGATTCGCCCGGGCGTTTGCTCATCGGTCCAACTCCGCGGCAATGATATTCAGGCTGCCGAGCACGGCCACCACGTCGCTGAGATTATGCCCGCGAATCAAATGCGGGAACAACGCAAAATGGATGAACGAAGGCGGGCGGCAACGCGCCCGATAGGCCGTTTGCGTCCCGTCGCCGACGATATAGAACCCCAACTCTCCGTTGGGGGCCTCGGTGGCCGTGTAGAGTTCATCGCACGGGGTGGTGAAGCCGCGATTCCACATGACCAGCTCGAAGTGGGAGATCAGGCCCTCGATGGTGGTGAACACAACCTTCTTGTCGGGAATCGCCAGTCGCTTCTCGTCTCCCACGTTGACCGGACCGGCCGGCAGGTTCTCGATCGCTTGCGCGATGATTTTCAGGCTTTCACGCATCTCTCCCATGCGGACCAGATACCGCGCGAAGCAATCGCCCTGCTTGGCGCAGACGACGCGGAAGTCGAAGTCGCGGTAGGCCAAGTAGGGTTCGTCCTTCCGCAAATCGCGGGTGACTCCGCTGGCCCGCGCCACCGGCCCGCTGCACCCGCGATTGATCGCCTCTTCGCGGCTGAGCACCCCGATTCCTTCGGTCCGCTCGCGGAAGATGCGGTTGCGCAGCAGCAAGCGGTCCATGTCGTCCAGCGCGCGGGGAAGCTCGGCGACGAAGCGGCGGATCATCTCGATCGCCTTGGGCGAGGCGTCGTGCATCAGGCCGCCGACGCGCGTGTAGCTATTGGTGAACCGCGCCCCGCACAAGGCCTCGAAGATGTCGTAAATCTGCTCTCGCGGGTTGAAGGCGTAGATGAAGTGCGTGAACGCACCCGTGTCGAGCCCCATCGCGCCGAGGCATAGCAGATGATCGGCGATGCGGGCCAGTTCGGCGATGATCACTCGAATATACTGGCAGCGCGGCGGAACCTCGATGCCCAACAGCCGTTCGACCGCCAGATGCCAGGCCACGTTGTTGGCCATCGGCGAGATGTAGTTCATCCGGTCGGTTACGGTGACATACTGGTTGAAGTCGAGATGCTCGCCGATCTTTTCGAAGCCCGAGTGCAGGTAGCCGATGTCCGGCATGGCATCGACGACCCGTTCGCCGTCGAGCTTCAGCACCAGCCGCAATGTCGTATGCGTGGCCGGATGCTGCGGCCCGAAGTTGAGCGTCCACAGATAAGGCTGCGGCTCGTCGTGGGCCAGGTCGCCGGAGAAAGAAGAGGGCGTTAGGGGCATAACGTCGCTTGATTTCGTTAGCTGCTCGTTGTAACTTCCGTCGATGCCAATCTCACGTTGTTCTCGCTATCCGTCGCACGTTCTTCAGTGGGCCGAGCAATCGGCTTCCTCAACCACTCTCGCGCGTGATCACCGGGAAATTATGTCGTTCGCCTCGACCTTGCAATGGATAGTCTTTTCGCAACGGATGCGCGGTGAACTCCTCCGGCAGCAGAATACGCCGCAGGTCCGGATGTCCCTCGAAGCGAATGCCGAACATATCCCACACTTCTCGCTCGAGCCAATTGGCCGCTTCGTACAAGCTCGTCGCGGACCGCACCGCAGGCTCCGGATCGTTCACGAAACAACGAAGGACCAGCCGCTTATTCTGTGCCGTGTTGGTCAAAACGTACACCAGGCCGAACCGGTCCGTTGCACCGCGATAGTTCAAATAATCGACGCAGGTTATGTCAACGAGCATGTCGAACCCGTACCGATCGCGCAGCACCGAAAGGGCGTCGAAGAGCCGCTGGGCCGAAACCACGATCCGCTGTTGCCCGCGGAATTCGCTGGGGCGCTGGCCGCCGACGGCCGCGACGATTTCGCTGAACAACGGCTCGGCAATAAGAGTGGCCGACTCGGCCGGCGCCGCTGATTTGCCTTGATCGGTCATGGGTTCTCCCGCAAAGCGCGTTTCGGCTCGAGGACGCCGCGGCGGGCGAACTCGCGCCCGTCGATCGTTCCCTCGCGCTGAATCTTTTCTTGCAAGTCCATCACTGCCTGTAGCAATTGCTCGGGCCGGGGAGGGCATCCCGGCACATACATATCGACCGGAATGAATCGATCGATTCCCTGCACGACGGAGTACGTGTCGAACACGCCGCCCGTCGAGGCGCATGCCCCCATCGAAATGCACCATTTCGGTTCGAGCATCTGTTGCCAAATCCGCTGCAAGACCGGCAACATCTTCATGACCACCCGCCCGGCGACAATCATCAAATCGCACTGCCGCGGACTGAAGCGAAACACCTCGGCTCCGAAGCGAGCGATGTCGTGCCGGCTGGCCCCGGTAGCCATCAGCTCGATGCCGCAACAGGCCGTGGCGAACGGCATCGGCCACAGGCTGTTTTTGCGGCACCAACTGACCAAACGGTCGAGATTGGTGATCGCCACGTTGTCGGGCAGTTCGTTTATCGCCATCGGAACACGCCTTTCCGCCAGTCGTAGGCCAGCCCCAACAACAGCAGTGCGAAAAACACCGCGACGCCCCAAAAAACGACCAAGCGATCGGGCACCCAGCCGGCCCGTACCGCGGCGTCCAATGGAGACGCCTTGCTAGTGTATTCGCTCGATAGGGACGGAGCGGATGAACTTCCCGAGGAGATCATTTCGGTTGTTGCAGTCGAAGTCGCGGCTGGACCGGCTGCCGCAGTTGCGGCCACTTCGCTCCCGACGACCGTGGTTCGACCGTCGCCGATCCCCCCGGCCGCCGCTGCCCAGGGATAGAGGAACAAGACCTCGACATCGAACACCAAGAAGGCCACCGCCACGAGGTAGAACCGGACATCGAACGGCCGGCGCGTGTCGTGGATCGGGTCTACACCGCTCTCATACGGCATTTGTTTTACCGGGTTCGGCCGTCCGCGGAGGACGATTTTCGCCAGCAACAACAAAATGCCTGCCAACGCTGCCGCACCGGCAATGAACAACAACAGAGGGACGATCGCTTCGCGGTGGAGCATGATTCGATTCGTATCGCCCTTGAGGTCCAAACAAAATCGCGACAAACAAAAAGCGGTTCAAACGGGAGCAACACGCAATCGGCCGTTTTCGAAATTCTGTGCAACTATTTGGCGGTTCGAACCCTGCGGTCGCACAACCTTTAACAACATCGACGCAGGGCGGCAAGGCGCCGGCCGAATGACGGCGCCGCGCTCGGCCGGAGCGGTCGGCTCACGGCTGCGCTGCGGCCCGCCGGCCGCTTCTGGCTTCAAAAGGAATTGTTCAGCAATTGTATGGCATTCTAAAAGGGGCCGCCACGTCGGAAAAGTGGCGGTGCGGCGCCGCGTGCCGCCCAACCCCGCAATTTGCCGCTCGAAGACTGCTTGATCTCGGTCGGCCCTGTTGCGGACAGATTCGATACGGCCCGGCCTCGCCACGGATTTTTCCGATCGCGCTGTGTTCCGACGCGCGCAATACTGCGCCGGCTTTCGTCCGGTCCGATTATCTCATTCGAGCCGGGCAAAGTGCGGTATTATTCGCACCGGGACGCGAAACGCCGGTTGTGTAGGGCCGGCAGTGCTCATTATCGGCGGCAACCCCGGCGGGTTCTGTACATAATGTCGGCGGACGCTCTAATCGCGCAGGCTATCGAACATCGCCACCGCGGCCGGCACGAAGACGAACAACGGCAGCCAGGCGGCCGTCGCCGGAGCCACCAAACAGACATTTCCCAAATACTGCATGGCGATCACCACGGCCGAGAAGACGGTAACCAAAACCATTGCTTGGCCGACAGCCAAAAACACGTTGCGGTCGTAGCGGGTGGCCACCAGCGGCAAGCCCATCAGGAGCAAGAGAATATCGAGGATCGGTTGGACGATTCGGGCATGAACAGCGACGCGGACATCGGCGCCGTAGTCCATGCTCGGGTTTCGCAGGCCGGCGATCAACTCGGCCGTAGAGGCGAACTGCTTGAAGGCTTGTCCTCCGGCCAGTTGGTCGAAGGTGACGTCGCTGACGACAAAGCACTGGTTCGGTTCCAGCCAGGGGTGGTCGTGTCGGGTTAGTACAACCGGCACACCCCGCAAACTGAGCGACGGCCGCCGATCGAGTCCTTTCGGCTCGCGGATGTTGACAAGCAGGTATCCATTGGGGCGGTCGCCCTGTGCGGGTTGATAGCGGGCCTCGTCGGCGGTGAGCTGTTTGCCGTAGTGATCCAAATACGAAGGCAGCACGAAGCTCGGCTCGACGATTCGCTGTCCGTCGCGCAACGTGCCCGCCCCGCGCAGCAGAATGCCGGTCTGATTGTCGTAAACCGGCTTGAGCGGTTGGGCCACATCGCCGATCAGGTCTTGCGACCTTCGGCTGAGCTGCTCGCGGAACCGCGGGATGATCAGCTCGCGCCCGGCGGCCGACACACAGGCGATGGTCGCGCCGGCGACAATCAAGGGGCGTACGATGCGAAGCCGCCGCAGCCCGGCCGCCTGCAAGGCCGTCATTTCGTTGTGCCGCTGCAACCAGGCGACCGTGAACATCGAGGCCATCAGCGTCAACAGCCCGCTGAGCCGCTCGAAGAACATGAGGCATTGGTAGCCGTAGAACGAGAGGAAAAGCTGAAACAGACTGCCGGTCTTTTCGGCAGCCCGCAGAAAGCCGTCGAGATTCGTGAAGGCATCGAATACGATGTACAACCCCGACAAGCTGCAATAGCAGATCAAGAACGATCCGATGAAGTGCCGCAGCAGATAACGGTCGATGATCAGCATGGCGGACAATCGGGCGGTGCCCGAAGCAGTTCCATCTGCAAACAAAACACAACCGCGCAAGGCCGACGGCACAGCGAATCGGAAAGCCGAACAATCGCGGTCGCTGCCGTTTCTGCCGCCGATTTTGCGATTATACTGCCCGCGCGCCGAAATGAGCGATTTTCTCCGACGAGAAAGAAGCCATTTCACGCCTCGCGAGGCATATGTGAACGTTCTCCATCTGCGGGGCGGCCGTTTCTCGCCTGATCCCGGTCGCAGCCCTACGCCTGCTCTCTCTTGATCGCCCGGCCTAGGGCGGCCACTCCGTCGCAAATCTGCCGGATCGAGGGGATTCCGAAACACAGCCGCAGCCCGCCCGCGGGCCGTTGCACCCCTTCGGACGGATAACACAACTCGCCGGGGATGTAAAGCACGCCCTCGTCGAGTGCCCGTTGAAAGAGCGAGCTATTCAAGCCGGTATCGATTCCCTCGGGCAGTTCGACCCAAAGGTAAAGCCCGCCCCGCGGCCGACTCCACCGTGCGCCGAGCGGTCCGAGGTGCTCGGCAACGACCTCGATCATCACGTCGAGCTTGCCGCGATACGATTGCCGCAATGTTTCCACGTGCGGGTCGTACAGTCCCTCGCGGAGGACCGTATCGACGAGATACTGATTGAATGTGGGGGAGCCGAAATCCATGTGGCCCTTCTGCGAGGTAACCGGCCCGAAAAGCTGCGGCGGCAGCACGGCCCAGCCCACGCGGATGCCGGGCGAAAACGACTTCGAAAAGGTGCCCACGTAGGCCGTTCGGCTCCCGTCGCTGTCGCGCGACCAAAGACTCGGCTCGTCGTCGCCCTCGTAGCGCAGCTCTCGATAGGCGGCGTCTTCCAGGAGGAAGATCGTCTGTTCCCGCGACCACCGGCGCGCGATCTCGATCAATTGGTCGCGTCGCCGGGCGGAAATGCTGCGGCCTGCCGGATTGTCGTAGTAGCTGGTGACGTAGATTGCCTTGACCCGCGAGCCTTCACCCAGACGATTCCGGCGGCGCAATTCGTCTTCAACGGCTTCGGGCACGATGCCGTCGTCATCGCTTTCAACGCCCACGGCCCGCGCGCCCAAACCGCCCGCAAGACCAAGATAGACGAAATAGCTCGGCGCGGCGCAGAGCACGATGTCGCTGGGATCGAGCAACGCATCGCTAATCAAGAAGAGCAGCGGATTGCTCCCTGCCGAAAGCACCATCCGGCCGGCGAGTTCGTCGGGGTCCAAATCGTCGCGGCCGTCGGCGGCGATCAATCGCTCGGCCAACTGCCTTCGCAACGACGACAGGCCGATCGTCGTGCCGTATTGCAACGCAGCGCGCAGTCGTTCTTCGTCGGCCGTCAGCCGTTTCAGGGCCGCTAAGGTCGGCCCAACGGGCAAAGTATTCGGATCGACGAACCCGGCGGCCAACGAGATCAATTCGGGCCGATCGAGCGTCCGGGCCATGAGCCGACTGATCGGCGCCTCGCCGCCCGCCCACGCGGCTCGAAGGCTCAAGGGCGAACGGCGGGCGCAAGGGGCCTCGCCGCTCGCCGATGCAGTGGGTTCCGCAGAATCTTCCGTTTCGATGTCGGTCGCGTTCATCAGTTGGCAAGTTCCATTTCGAGGTCGAACCGAATCCCCTTGAGGCGATCGCAGTGTTGAACCACCGCCAACAACCGGCCGACGGTTCAACACGCTCGTGCGCAACGGAGCACTGAATGGCCCTTCCCGGCACGCGCGACAGAACACGTTTTACGATGAGAACCCGTCTCAGCAAACCCTTGAACACGAGGTCTGCTCAACCCGAATCTGCCGTTTAAATACCTCGCGCGGCGTGAAATAGCGTCTTTCTCGTGGGAGAAAATCGCTCATTTCGGCACGCGAGCAGTATAACAGCCCGGCATCACCCATCGGCGGCAGCAACGACCCCTTCAGCATAGGCCGTACAAAAACACCAAGTCAAGGCGACATCAAATGATCGTTCGCACGCCAATCAGCCGAGCTATCGAGATCGTACGCAGCCTGGGCGGTTTCCATAGGCTGCCCAATGGCCAAATGCTCGGCTCGGTGGCAAGCTCGATCTTGTTGCCCAGGCGATGTTTGCTTTGCGGCCGAAAACTTGAGGACGAGCATGGACGGCCGGCATTCTGCACCGAGTGTGTCGATCGCATGATCGAACGCCAATCCCCCTGTTGCCCCCGCTGCGGGGCCTTTACCGCGACCGCAGCCATTTCCGAAGGACGATGCCCTTTTTGCCGAGAATTTCGCCTGCATTTCGACGCCTGCCGCGCCCTCGGGCGATACCGCGACTTATCTCCTCTGATTCTAAGAATGAAGCGTCAAGACAACGAATTGCTGGCGAAGAACTTAGCGATTTTGTGGCACATGCGATTCGGCGACTGGGCGAATGCCCTTCAAGTTGATGGCGTAATTGCTGTTCCGATGCACTGGAGGCGATTCTTCGTTCGGGCGGTGAATTCGGCCGATGCCATTGCGGCCGAGATCGCACACCGCTTGGGGTTGCCGCAAATCGGTCGAACGCTTCGTCGCGTTCGCAACACGGCCCCGCAGGAAAACTTAAGCCCTTTTGCGAGATTTCGTAATTTACGCAACGCATTTACTTTTCCTAAAGGAACTCCTTTTCGTAATCGGAGGATTCTGGTAATCGATGACGTTCTAACAACCGGGGCGACGGCAAGCGAGTTGGCCCGGGTTCTGAAGGCGGCCGGAGCGTCGTTCGTAGCGGTTGGAGTGGTTGCGCGTGCGCAAGGTCATGACAGATAATTGTTTATAGCGATGCGATTATTGATCGGTCTTCGTCAGCGGCTGTCGGCGAGCATCGATTGGGAACTTCTGGGAGCTTCTGGGGGCCTTGCGCAGCCGTTGGGGCGACCACTTGGAACCGAGGTGAAGCCAACGCAATGATCCCGCTTTTCTTTACACCGGCGCAGGCTCGTTCGAACTGCTTGAACCTGTGTGCGGGTGACGTATCTTTATAAGGCGTTGCGGTTTGCCCTTGCTGCCTTTGTTTTGCCCGCCTTGTGCTTCTCGCTGCAACGGTCTGAATGCTTGCCGGGCAATTCGTTGGTTTGCCCGGCTTGTCTCGCTTCGGCCGAGTTGGATAATGAACGCTATGAAGCACGCCACGGATTCCGCGGGTTCGCAGACGGGCAGGGCCGCCCGGCCTTTTCGGGCCGCGATGCTGCGCGGGCTGGGTGTTCTTGTCCCGCCTTTGCTGACGATCGTCATCTTTTTGCTCGTCGGTCAGACGGTCAAACAATATGTGCTCGACCCGGTGACGAGCTGGGTTCGCGAGGGGTTGGTTTATTCGTTGGCCGACATTCGATACGATCTTGGCCCGATCGATCCCGCGGCGAAGACGGCGACCGTCGACGGGCTGGTCTATCGCCAAGTCGAGGGCGACGCCTTTATTCCGCTGGTCGTTTACGACACGGTACGCCGCACGCTGGGAACCCGCACCGCGCCTCGCTCGGCCGAAGAGTACTATCGCAGCTACGTCGAAACGACCTACCTGCGGCCGTACATCGTCGTGCCGGTTTTCTTGCTGTTGTTCGTGCTGGTGCTCTATCTGCTGGGCAAGTTCCTGGCTGCCGGCATCGGCCGGGCATTTTGGAGGGCCTTCGAGCAATTGATCGTCCGCCTGCCGCTGATTCGCAGCGTGTATTCGGCGGTCAAGCAGTTCAGCGATTTCTTCTTTAATGAGACGGAAGTTCAATTCCGCAAGGTGGTGGCCATCGAGTATCCCCGCCGCGGAATCTGGAGTTTGGCCTTTGTCGTCAGCGAGGGCTTTCTCGACGTTCGGGCGGCGGCCAACGAACCGATTGTCGCGGTGTTTGTCCCGTCGTCGCCGATGCCCATGACCGGATTTACCATCTCGCTGCCGAAACGCGATGTGATCGATTTGAACATCACGATCGATCAAGCGATTCAGTTCATGGTCAGTTGCGGGGTGGTCGTGCCGCCCTACGAGATTCAGCGGGATTGGCGGAAGGTTCCCCTCGCGGAGATGCCCGAGTTGCCTTCCCCGGAGGGCGTTCGTTCGGAGTCTGGCGCCGACGCCGATGAGGGCGACGAGCAAGCCGAGGGCGAAACCGAGGGGGAACCGGACCAGTCGCCGGAACGGGCGGCGCCGTAGGATCTCTGTTCAACCGAACGGCAGCCCCGAACAAAGACGGGATCGCGACGGGACTGATTGATCCTCGCAAATCATGATGACGTAAGGTCCCCCGAATCTTGGGAGCAAGCGAGTCGCTTGCTTTGGCGAAACCCGGCAGCAAGACGAGCAAACGCATGCGGCTTCGTTTAGCCACGCGCGGAAGCGCACTAGCCCGTTGGCAAGCGGAATGGACCGCGCGGCGGCTCGGCCAATTCGGCCACGAGGCTGAACTGGTGATTGTCAGCACCCGCGGCGACCGATTTCAGGGCCCGATCGACGCTTCGACGCCCCAAGGGTTGTTTACGCGCGAAGTCCAAGCCGCCGTACTCGCCGGCGAGGCCGATGCCGCGATTCACAGTTTGAAGGATTTGCCCACGCAACCGGCCGAGGGGCTTGTTCTCGCGGCCGTGCCTCCGCGGGCGGCGAGTGCCGATGCCTTCGTTTCTCGGCGGTTCACTTCCATCGATGCTCTGCCTCCGGGTGCAATCGTCGGCACGGGCAGCGTGCGCCGTCGGGCGCAGTTGCTGGCGTATCGTCCCGATCTTGTCGTGGCCGACTTGCGGGGCAATGTCGATACGCGGTTGCGAAAGCTCGACGAAGGCCGGTACGACGCGATCATTTTGGCGGCCGCCGGCCTCGAGCGTTTGGGGTTGAGTGATCGCATTGTCCAGCGGCTTCCTGCCGAGATCATGTTGCCCGCCCCGGGCCAAGGAGCGCTGGGCATTGAAGCCCGAGCCGACGATCAATCGGTTCTCACTGTGCTGGCCGCGTTGGACGATTTCGCAACTCGAGCGGCAACGACCGCCGAGCGGACGATGCTTGCCGCGATTGGCGGCGGTTGCCTGGCGCCGGTGGCTGCGCTGGGCGAGACGGATGGCGTCGAACTCCGACTGGTTGCCCGGGTGCTCAGCGCCGATGGCGCGCGGGCGATTTGCGCGGAAGTGACGGGCAGCCTCGCCGACGCAGAACAGCTCGGCAGGCAGGCGGCTGAAGAACTCGCGGCCGGGGGGGCGGGCGAACTGATCGCGCAATGCCGCCGTTAGAAAAAGCGAAGCGGAGCCGCACGATCGGGGATGCTGCGATTTGGGGACGCTACGATTAGGTGGACGCTGCGATTAGGGGGGCTACGATTGGGGAGGCGACTGACGACGAAGCCAGGCGGTCGATATTCCATGCACCAGGCCGATTTGCGGCTTGGTGTTTCCGGGTTCGGTTTTCGTGGCTGTACGCTGGGCCGATTGGCCTGCCGATTTCCCATTGGCAGAACAAGTTAGAGTTGGCAGAGCAAGAAGAAGGCGCTATGCGGCAACTTTTCTTCCGCACGAGCGGCACGCGAATCGCGGTAACGCGGCAGTTTCATCGTTGAATCCTGCCGCGGAAAGCCTACAATTTAGGGCACAGGTGAAGCGCCCGCGGCTGGCTCGGCGAATGTTGGCGCCGGCCGTCGCCGTCGGCGAAAAAGGGCAAGCTGCCCTCGGGTATCGATTTGCGTAAGTATTTAGGCAACAATTCAGCTGTCCGAAGTTGGTATTGGGGTGGAGGTAACGCTTTAGCCCAGAGGGATAATAGACCGCGTTTGTGAAAGCCGGAGCGAGCCGAAATCGGCCCCAACGGGGAACCAGATCGAAACGGAAGCAGCCCCAACGGGCAACGCCGTTAAGCATTTTTATGTAGCGGCTGCAAGTGCTTGGTAGGCTTTGCGTTGCTGTGCGGTAGCGCGGATGAGTTTGGGTTTGCCCGCGGACGGCACGTCTTTGAAGTGCGGTCGGTAGCGGGCGCGTTTGCTGCTGGT
>Ga0101944_10006671_pt1 | contig 12083 bp, 8 predicted proteins | sample DewCreD2012metaG_FD_75245 | JGI IMG/M metagenome (GOLD analysis project Ga0101944, IMG submission 75245) | Hot spring sediment bacterial and archeal communities from British Columbia, Canada, to study Microbial Dark Matter (Phase II) - Dewar... ... | reverse complement strand
TCTGGACCCTGCGGCTTGACTCCGATTCCGGACCGACACGACTCGACGCCGCCAACACACTCACCTTCTCGACCCGGTCAATTCGCGACCATCTCAGCCTCGAACTCACCCGCGAACCGGCCCTGGGCTGGCTCCTGCGCGCCGGTGCCGAAGCCGAAGCCAGATTGTATCACGATGCCTTCCCGAAGCTCAGCGACACCGCCTACCGCAAGAACTACATCTCGACCACCGGCCGTGTCCTCGCCCGGCACGACCTCACCGACTGGCTTTCCGCCGACCTTTCCGACGCGCTCGAATACCAGCTCTACCCTGACGCCGACTCCTTCAACTACAACTACCTCCTCAACCGGGCGCAGGCCTCCACCAGCCTCCGCATCGGCACCGCGGTCAGCGCCGATGCAAGCTACCAGTGGTCGCAGCGGCTGGCCGGTGCACTCGCCGACCAGAACTACACCGACCACACCTTCCGGGCCGGAATCGACGGCTGGTTTGAACCGGGCTGGCAGGCCGGCATCTCCGCCGACATCGCCCGGCGTCGCTATCCCCGGCCCGACCGCAGCTACTGGGACATCAGCCCGAATCTATCGCTCGAATGGGACCCGGGCTCGACGCTCGCGCTCTCCGTCCGCGACGATGCCCGCAGCACGGTCTACGATTCGACCTCGGACGTCTATTACAACCAGTTCCAGAACCGGCTCGAGCTCGAAGCCGAAATCCGCCCCCGCACCGGCATCTCAATCCGCCTCGGCCCGCAATTCGACCGACTCCGCGGCCTGCCCGCGCCCCAGTCCGACGACTACTCGGAACTGGCGCTCGCCGCCGGCCTCGACTTCTTCCTCAACGGCTGCCTCTGGCTCTCGCTCGACGACCGGCTCGGAACCCGGCGCTACGCCGCCGGCGATTCCGGCTATCAGTCCGACTACCGCTTCAACGAAGCCAGCCTGATGGCCAACTGGACAATCCTCTCTGTCGGCCGCAGCTCGCTTTCGCTCAACGGAACCGTCTCGGTCTCCCCGGAGTGGCACGCTGACGAAACCGAGAACCTCTCCGCCGCCACCGCCTCGCTCGAACTCAGGTACGGCTTCTAGCCCGGCTGCCAGCGGCAGACGTCCATGGTCACGGTTCCGTCCGGGTTGAACTCGACTCCTTCCTCGACCAGCTTCTGCCGCTGCATCAGCCCGGCCTCGCCCGGCAGCGAAATCCTGCCTCCCTTGCCGACGACCCGGTGCCAGGGCAGCCCGGCGACCGAACGCAGCACCCGCACCACCTCCCGCGCACCATGCGGATTGCCGGCCAGCGCCGCAATCTGGCCGTAAGTTGCCACCCGACCCGGCGGAATCCGCGCGACCGCGGCTGCGACTCCCTCCGCGAAACCGGCTTCTTCGGTATCATTGAGCTGCTTTTCGGCCAGCGCCGCGATCCGGTCAAGGTCGAGCCTGCCCTTCGCGCCCCAGCCGGCAGCGCCGGCCGGCACCTCCGGCCGGAAGTCGAGATAGAGCGCAAACGCCATCTTCTCCAGCCGTCCCGGCGGCAGCACCCGCGCCAGCTTCACCATTGCCCGCCGGACCAGATTCAAACTTTCTCCGAACTTCTGTTCAAGATACTTCTCCACGCTTTCCGGCGCAATCGGTCGGCCCGACGTCAACGCCCGCATGCCGTCCGGCGTCTCGACCGCCGGCACCATCCGGCCGAGCAGCTCCACCGCCACCTGCTCGCCGGCTCGGTCGGGTTTCCTTCGCTTCTTCAGCTCTTTCCGGTAGATGCGCAGACTCTGTCCCTTGGCCTGCGCGGTCAGCCCCGCCACTCCCTTTGCCAGCGAGAGCGCTTCGTCCCGGCAGTAGCCCAGCCGCTCTGCCACGATTGCAGCCCACAGCACCAGCACCGGCGCGCGGTTGACCAGCACGACACGTCCTGCCAAGGTCCGCTCCGCTCAGCCCTTCGCCTGCCGCTCCCGCTCTTTCTCGACCTGCTTCTGTATTTCCCGCTCTTCCCACTCGCGGCCGGACAGGCCGAGGAATCCGAACACCTCCAGCCCGTGCACTGCCAGCCCGATGCTCCAACCAAACAAGGGCCAGTAGAACCACCGCGTCCCGTGGCCGCGCTGCATTATCCAGTTGATGAAGAAAAGACAGAGGTTCACCGGCAGTTATGTCAACAGGCGGACAATGAATCCCCTCCTGGCTTCCACCCGCTCGCCGGCCCGGCGGTACAGCTCCTTGTCGTCGAGCAAAATCCCCTTTCGCCGCTACTCAATCTCGAACGTCACGTGGACTGTCCGAGAAAGCCGGAACTCACCTGGCTCCAGCACGTCCTGGCCCGCTCCCGACCGCGAGGTCTCCATCATTATGTTCGCCTGCGCGTAGTGCCGTCCCCAGTAGTCCGGCTCTGTCTCGCTCACCGACACCGGTTTGCCCAGCTTCACGCCCAGCACCTCGGCGATTGACTTAGCTTTGGCCTGCGCCACCCTGACCGCTTCCAGCCGCACGTCGGCGGTGTGCTGCTTCGGATTCTCAACCGCGAAGCTCACCTGCCGCACCTCGGTTGCGCCGGCGTTGACCGCAGCGTCGATGACGTCCGATACCCGCTTCAGGTCGCGCAAATTGACATTCAGTGCGTGGTAGACGCTGTATCCGTCGAAGATACGCCGCCGGCTGTCGTCCTCGTACCGGTATTGAGGTGCGATGGAAAAGTTCGTGGTCTGAATGTCCTTTGCCTCGATGCCCAGCCCTTTCACCCCGGCGCTGACCGCCGCCATCAGTGCGTTGTTCTGGCGGTAGGCTTCGCTCGCGCTCTTCTTGTGGAACGTCTCGACCCCGAAGCTCAGATAGCAGATGTCCGGCGCCACCATCTTCTCGGCCGTGCCACTGACTGCTATCTTCCGGGGCGGCTCGTCCTTCGCGGCCGGCGCCAGCCCCCAGCAGACCGCCAGCAGAATCACCGCTGTTCTCGCCATGACTGTCTCCTTTCAGCCCCCCAAGTTAGACTCCGCACGGCAGAAGTCAAGGACGCGCGGTTCGCCGATGACCTGGCCCGCGTCTAACAAAAGCAAATGGATTCCGCCGGGCTGCTACTGCTCGCCACCGTCCTGCTAACCTGCGCCCAACCGGAACCAGCGACAGGGGAGGAAACAGAAGTGTCAACCGAAAACGCAACATTCGCCGCCGGCTGCTTCTGGGGAGTGGAACATCACTTCCGCCAGCTCAAAGGCGTCATCAACACGACCGTCGGCTACACCGGCGGCCAGACCGAAAACCCGACCTACAAAGAAGTCTGCACTAACACGACCGGCCATGCCGAGGCGGTGCTGGTCGAGTTCGACCCGGCGGTCACGACCTACGAACGCCTCCTCGAAGAGTTCTGGAACATCCACGACCCGACCCAGCTCAACCGCCAGGGCCCGGACATCGGCTCGCAATACCGCTCCGCCATCTTCTATCACACCCCGGAACAGCAAACCGCAGCGCTCGCCGCCAAGAAGCGCCTGCAGGAATCCGGCCGGTTCCCCCGCCCGATAGTCACTGAAGTAGTCCCGGCCGCACGCTTCTGGCCGGCCGAAGAGTACCACCAGCGCTACTACGAAAAACACGGCGTTCAGGGCTGCAACATCCGCCACTGAACCGGCTCCGGTCTGCCCGCCCCCCCGCTCGCCCGCCCGCATTGCAGCCAGCCGGACCCCGACCTCGGCCGGCCGCATAACCACCGCCCGGACCGACTGCCCCCCCTCCATCAGAACGCCCACGGGAATGACTGGGGGAGTGACTCCCCCCAGAGAAGTCGCCGGTCAGCAGGATTACGCTAACTGCCTGAACCTCAGGCAGATAAGCTGTACTACCATCTCCCCGCCCGCACGCCTGCCCTCATCGCCGCAAAGGCAGCGTGCAGCACTCACCTTGACTCTGCCTCACCTGCGGCTAGACTCAGAACCAGCCCGACACCGCATTCGGGCATCCAAAGGAGTCGCATGATGAGAGAAAGAGCAGTGACAGCCGCCTGCCTGCTGCTCGTCCTCGCCCTACCCGGGCAGGCCGACTGGACGAGCATCGGCCCGGAAGGCGGCCAGATCTACTCCGGCGCTGTGACCGTCGGCGCCGCGCCGGAGTTGTTCGTCGGCTCGATAAACACCAACTTCCCCCTCCTGCGCTCAACCGACCGCGGCGCGAGCTGGTTTCTCACCGGCGGAACCCTCGCCAACTACCCGCAGCAACTCGCCGCCCACCCGACAAACCCCGATATCATGTACGGCGTCGCCAGCTCGCAGTTCTATCGCACCACCAATCGCGGCGCGACCTGGTCGGCCTTTTCGCTCGGCTCCAACACCAACGGCAACGACATTGCCATCAATCCGCACAACCCGCAGGTCATCTACGTCCCCTGCTACCGCTGGGACGGCTCGGCCTGGCGGATGGTTTCGGCCAAGAGCACGAACGGCGGAGTCAACTGGACCGTTACCCAGCTCGACACGTTTGCCTCTACGACAATCTACTCGGCGGCAGTCGACCCGGTCGACACGAACGTCGTCTACATGGGCTGCTACGCCGCAAGCATGACTTCGGTCTACAAGTCCACCGACCGCGGCGCAACCTGGACAAAACACGACTTCCCGACCAACGCCTACTACGTCTACTCGCTCCTTGTCGACCCCTCGAACCGCAACGTCTTCGCCGGCACGCTCTACGGCGTCTACCGTTCCACCGACCTTGGCCAGACCTGGACCCGACAGAGCACCAACAACTACAACTACCGCCTTGTCTTCGCGCCCAGCGACTCGAACTACATGTTCTCGGCGAGCTACAGCTACGTCTATCGTTCGACCGACCGCGGCCTGACCTGGCACATCTCCAGTTCCGGCATCCAGGGCACCAACATCAGAACCGTGCTGGTTGACCCGACCGAGCCGGGTGCGGTCTACTGCGGCTCGACCGCCGGCATGTTCAAGTCGACAAACTACGGCACGAGCTGGCAGGCGGTCAACAACGGCATCGTCATCGGCCGCATCCCCACGCTCGCGGTCAATCCGCACGAACCGGCCACAGTCTGGGCCGAATTCGCCGACAACGACCTTTTCAAGACCACCGACAACGGTGCGACCTGGGCGCCGCAGTCCACGCCGCTCTCCTGCGGCAACATCTGCGGCATCGGCTTCGACCCGGCCGACCCGCAACGCATCTGGATGCTCGAAGGCTCGGGCTGAGGCACCGCCGAGCTCTTCCGGAGCACCACTGGCGGAGCCAGTTGGACAACAATCGAAAGCTGGATGAACGACGGCGGCAACATCGCAGTCTCGCCCCACAGCTCGAACATCGTCTTCGCCACCGGTAACGTCTACAACGCGGCCTATTTCATCGCCGTATCGCACTCGACCGACGGCGGCGCGACTTGGGGACGCGACACCATCCCGCTCGGCACCCGGGGCTGGACAGTCGCCTTCGACCCGCTTGACTCGAACCGGGTCTACATCGGCGGCGACTCGGCCTACAGCTACCCGGCGCTGCTCGTCACCACCGACCTCGGCGCAACCTGGACCCAGAGCCGCACCGGGCTCTCCGGCGCGGTGAACGCGCTCGCGGTCGTCCCCGGCAGCAGCGTCGTCTATGCCGGAACCTCAAGCGGCGTCTTCAAGTCCACCAACGCCGGCGCAAGCTGGGCCGGAACCGGCTTCACAATCCAGACCCGCACACTGGCCGTCGACCCGAACGACCCGGCCACAATCTACGCCGGCACCTACGGCTCCGGCGTCCACGTCACGACCGACGGCGGGACGACTTGGACCCCGATGAACACCGGACTCACCAACCTCAAAGTCCTGGCGCTGGCGGCGCGCGGCGGGCTGCAGTCTATGCTCTTCGCCGGCACCGAAGGCGGCGCTGTGTTCCGCACCGACATATCCACTGGAATAACCGGCCCGGCCAGCCCCGGCATGACAAGTCCGGCGCTCGGCGTCACGCCCAATCCGGCCCGCGGCTGCGTCCGGCTCCAGTTCACTGCCGGCACTGCCCGGGAAGTCCGCGCTTCTCTTTACGACCACGCCGGCCGGGTTGTCGCCGACCTCGGCACGCGACGACCCGGCAGCGAATGGTCGTTCAGCACCCGGGGCCTCACGGCTGGCACCTACTTCGTCCGGGTGCTTGCCGGAGAACAGGCCCACATCGCCCGGCTCACTGTCGTCGAGTAACCGGCGCGCTTTCCGAGGCCCGGTCCGCCACTGCGGCCCGGGCCTCTCTTATTGCTGCGTTGACACGCGACCGACGCAGGCCTACCCTTATTGGGTTTCCGTCGAAAGAAGGTGACAATGCACCGTTATCTTGCTCTGTCGGCTGTTATCATCGCCACGTGCCTGGGCCGCATAATCCACGTCCCCGCCGAGTATCCGTCAATCCAGCAGGGGATTGATGCTGCTGGCGCCGGCGACATCGTCCTGGTTGCACCCGGCCGCTACGTCGAAGAAATCCGGCTCAAGGCCGGCGTCACGGTCCGCGGCGCCGGCGAAGGCCGCTCCATCATTGACGGCGGCGGCGACCCGGGCGACGTGGTCAGCGCTATCGGCAACTCCATCCGCAACGACACAAAACTCATCGGCTTCACCGTTACCGGCGCAGAAAACTCTGGCGGCATGCCCGGCGGCGCCGGTCTCTTCTGCAACTCCGGCGCCCAGCCCGAGATTGCCAACTGCCGCTTTGAAGGCAACGACTGCGGCATCGCGCTCTGGAACGGCTCGGCCGCGTTCATCCACAACTGCGTCATCGTCCACAACACCTACGACGGCATCGCGGTCGGCTCCTTTGCGACCGTCATCAACAACACCATCCATTCCAACCGCACCGGCTTCTACGACTACTCCGGGTACGGCCCGGTCTTCATGAACAACATCGTGACCGGAAACAGACTATACGGTATCTTCGGCCCTTCTGGCGGCATCCCACCCCAGCTCACCTATAACAACGTCTGGAGCAACGCCACCGACTATCGGCAGGCGGTCCCCGGCATCGGCTCAATCTCCCACGACCCGCTCTACGTCGACACGCTCAACGCCGACTATCGTCTCCAGCCCGGCTCGCCCTGCATCGACTCCGGCAACCCGGCGCCGCAGTTCAACGACCCGGACGGCACCCGCAACGACATGGGCGCCTACGGCGGCCCGGGCGCGACAACAACCCGGCCCAGAGTCGTCTCGCTCGACCCGGCCATAAACGCCCTCAACGTCCCGCCCGACGCCAGCATCGCCGCCGGTTTCAACCTCGACATCGACCCGGCCTCGCTGACGTCGCAGTCTGTCCGGCTGCTCGGCGCTTTCTCCGGCTGGCGTGACGGTGCAATCGACTACGACAGCACGTCCCGAGTAGTCTCGCTGACTCCATCCCGCCCGTTTCTCGTCGGCGAGGCGGCTACCGCCTTCCTGACGCGCGCAATCATCTCGACCGAAGGCGACTCGCTGGCCGGTTTCACCTGGTCGTTCACGGCCTTGGCGCCCGGCGGCTCCGCGGTCTTCACCGACCCGGCAGCCTGCTCAGTCCCCGGCGGTCCGGTCGGCGTGGTCTCCGCCCGGCTGAATAGCGACGACAATCTCGACCTTGCCGTCGCCAATCATGCCGGCTCGAGCATAGACATCCTGCTCGGCAACGGCGACGGAACGTTCGCAGACCGCGTCTCCTGCCCGGTCGGCGCGCAACCGTTTTCCATCTGTGTCGCCGACTTCAATTCCGACTCGGCGCTCGACATCGCCGCTGCCGGCGCTGTCACCGGAGATATCTCCATCCTGCTCGGCAACGGCGACGGAACCTTCCTGCCGGCGGTGCATTACCAGGCCGGCAGCAACCTCCGGGGAATCTGCTGCGCCGACTTCAACGGCGATGCCCGGCTCGATCTGGCCGCGGTCTGCGCCGTCCAGGAAAGTGTCGCCACTCTTGTCGGAAACGGGGACGGAACGTTCGCGACGGCGACGCGCTGGCCTTGCGGCGACGAGCCGTCTGGAATCGCTGCCGCCGACTGTAACTGCGACGGTTTCGCCGACCTGCTCGTAACCAACCGCGGCGCCGGCACTATCAGCCTGCTCCGAGGCCTGGGCGACGGCAGGTTCGCGCTCCCGACGAGCTTCGCCGCCGGAATTGCGCCGGAAGGCATTGCTGCCGCCGACTTCAACCATGACGGCAACACCGACGTCGCCGTCGCCAATGCCGGCCGGGACAGCGTCTCGATTCTTCTCGGCAGCGGCGACGGCGGTTTCGGCAGCCGGACCGGCTTCCCAGCGTGCTCCAACCCGGCCGCAGTGGTCGCCGCCGACTTTGACGGCGACGGCCGGCTCGACCTTGCAGTTACGGGGCACGCGTCGGAGCTGACCGTGCTCATCGGCCGGGGAAACGGCAGCTTCGCTCGTGGCAGCGCCTACGTGGCCGGTAACGACGCCAACTCACTCGCCTGCGCCGACTTTGACTCCGACGGCAGCATTGACATTGCGGTTCCAAACCACGCTGCCGGAACCTGTGAAGTGCTCTTGAACCACCCGGCGTTCAACGTCATCGCCGCGCTTCCCGCTCCGAACTCAACCGCCGCGCCGGAGACCACCACAGTCGCGGCCACGTTCAACCAGGCCGCGGGCTGCAACTCGCTCAACGCGGCCACGTTTCGTCTCTACGCTTCTCAGTCCGGCCCCCACCCGGGCGAGATAGGCTACGACACGGCGAGCTTCACGGTTTCCCTCGACCCGACGTCAAACTTCTTGGCCGGCGAACCGGTAACCGCGATGCTGACTACCAGCATCCGCAGCCGCTCCTGGGTGAATCTGCGCGGATTCGGCTGGAACTTCACCGTTCGCGTCCGCACGCCCACCAGTGGCAACTTCGCTACGCCGATTGCCTACTCCGCTGGCTCCGAAGTGCGCGGACTGTGGGCCGCTGATTTCGATGCCGACGGCGACGTTGACATCGCGGCCACGTCCAACAGCCCGGCCGCGGTCGTTCTCCTGCGCAACAACGGCGACGGCACTTTCGCCGCGCCAGTATATACCTCGGTAAACTCCGACCCGATATCACTCTTTGCCGCCGACTTCGACTTCGACGGCGACATCGACCTCGCCTGCTTTCACAATCAGCCCGGCACCTCGCATCTCGAAATCCTCAAGAACGACGGTTCGGGCAGCTTCAGTCTGTACGCCGACTACACGCCCGCAATCCTCGGACAGCACGTCACCGGCGCCGACTTCGACGCTGACGGCGACATCGACCTCGTGCTCGGTGACGGCTGGGGCGCTCAGAACAACGTCCGCCTGATGTTCAACAGCGGCTCGGGCAACTTCTCGGCTCCGGTCAACTATTCGGCCGGGTCATGGGCCAGAGGCGTTGTCTGTTTCGACGCGGACAACGATGGCGACTTCGACATCGCCGTCGCCAGCGCCGGCACCAACAGCGTCACGGTATTCTACAACGACGGCTCCGGCCTATTCCTGCACCAGGCCGACTTCGGGGCCGGTCTGAGCGCAAATCGAGTCTACGCAAACGACCTGAACGGCGACGGATTCTGCGACTTGGCGGTCGCCAACTACGGAGAAGACAGCGTCAGCGTGCTTATGAACGACGGCACCGGCTCTCTGGCCGACCGGACCGACTACTTCTGCGGCGCGGGCTCCCGGGCGCTCACCGGCGGCGACTTCGACGGCGACTCCGACATCGACATCTGCCTGAGCGCCGTCAGCATTGATTCGCTTACCGTCCTGCGCAACAATGGCGATGGCACGTTCGTCGCGCCCGCACTATTCCCGGCCGGAGCTTCGCCCTGGGACTGCGTGACCGCCGACTTGAACTCCGACGGCGCGCTCGACCTCGCTGGCGCCATCTACTCTTCCGGCACCATCGCCGTCATGTTCGGAACGACAGCGGGAGTAGCGGAGCTGACCAAGCGTGAATTGTCCCTCGCCAGTATCCAGACTGTCATCCGCAACGTGCTGCTCATGCCCGAACCGGAGACTCGCAATTCGTCGTTCGTGCTGCTCAACTCTGCCGGCCGACGCGTCATGTTCCTCGCTCCCGGCCTGAACGACGTCCGTCACCTTTCGCCCGGAATCTACTTCATCCGCTCAAGCATGTCAGCCGTGAGCCGCAAAGTCATTCTTGCCCGCTAGTCGGCCCTACTTGGCAGCGGCCAGCTCCTGCCACAGAGGCAGGACCTTAAGTTCGAGCTCCTGAGCCTGCGCCAGAATCGCGGCCTGCTCGGCCCGCATCGCCTGACTCCAGTCTTCCGGCTTGGTCGCTGACCCCGGGCGGGGCAGTTTATCTTCGAACGGAGCCAGAAGTTCCAGCTCGGCGGTGTACAACTCGACGAGCTGGTCAATCAGGCCGGCGTGCTTCGGCAATTGCTGCTTTACCCTAACCAGATACTCAAGCCCGGTTCGCCGGTCCGAGACCAGCCGCGAGAACATCCAGTAGTTGGCCTGCACCACGTTGCTGAACCCGGCGCTGTCGAGACCGGTAAAGTCGTCGCCGAGGAGCCGGGTCTGCCACCTGTCGAACGCGGCCAGACCAGAGTAATACTCGCCGTACTTCTCGGTCGCGAGGTTCTCGGCCGCGATAGCAAAGGAACGCCGCATGCTCGCGACCGTCGCTGGCGCCCGTCCTGTCCGACGCGGAATCACTACAAGCCGGGGGAGACCCTGCGCCAGATCGTAGTTCTTTCGCGTGTCGAAGTATGTCCGGACGAACATCTCCTCGCCCTGCTTCTGGTAGCCGGTGATGACGCCCCATTCGGGGTTCTCGTTCAAGCCAAACGCCAATACCGGCACTCCGGCATCGATGCTCTTGCGCACACGCGCCAGCATCTGCCCCCGATTCTTGCCGTCGGTCGCGATTCTGAGCGCATCTGCAGAGTAGCCGCACGCGGCCAATGCCGGTCGGGTTGCGTCGAATCCGCAGCTGGGGTCAGCCGAACTCGGACACCATGTATCGAAGAAGTGAAGACGAAATGCCGCTCCTGATGCCCCACAGAGCATGGCGTAGCTCACATCCACGCCCTGCTGCCTCAGCACCGCCTCCAGAGCGGCCATGAACGAGTTCTCCTTGCCCGTCGCCCACGACAACTCAGCAACACCCCGAATGATTCTCGCATCCTTGTCCGGCACTACGTCCTTCTGCCACTCATTCAGGTAGACGCCCAGTTGCTGGGCTCTAGCCAACCGCAGTCGGACTCCGCCTCCGGCGCGCCGGAACACGACATCAACGCTCTCGGCGGTGGCCGCTTCTTTGGCTCGGCCGAGGTCGGCCATGCAGCCGACCGTTCGGCCGCCGTAGCTATACAGCACATCACCGGGCTTGACTCCGGCCTTCTCCGCAACTCCACCCGGCACCAGACCGGTCACCTCAAGCCAGTGACAGTGCTCCTCTTCCACCTGCACGCTCGGACACTTCGCAACACTGGGACAGCCAGGACACTGACCTCGCGCCGAAGCGACTGCAATCAGCAGTAAGGCCAATGACGCAACAAGCTTCAACACGTTACCTCCATTCTGCGTTCATTATACCACCCTATGTCCCATTCCTTCAACTCAGACTGACAAGACCTTTCGGAACGCACGGATGTGGTCGGCCGTAGTGCCGCAGCAGCCGCCGATGATTGCAGGCCTCTGCTCAAGCAGGGCCGGCAGTCGGACGGCCATGAATTCGGGCGTCTCCGGATAAAGTATTCTTCCGCCAACGATCTGCGGCATCCCGGCATTGGGACGGAATGCCAGCGGCATCCCGGTGGTGGCGCGAAACTCGCGGGCAATCTCGACCATGTTCTCAATACCGTTGCCGCAGTTGGAGCCGACGACGTCGGCACCAGCCGCAGCCAGCTCTGCAGCCGCCTCCTGAATCGTGTTGCCCATCACTGTGAAGAAGCCCCGCGTCTTCTTCTCGAAAGTCAGCGTAGCGACCAGCACGACGTCATCAGAGACCTCGCGTACCGCCCTGACCGCAAGCAGAGCCTCAGCCAGATCGGTCATCGTTTCAACAGCAATGATGTCGGGCCCGGAGTCTACCAGCGCCCGGGCCTGTTCACGGAAGGCCGCGGCGACCTCTCCCGGCTCTGCGTCACCTGAAGGCTTGAGCAGCCTCCCGGTC
>Ga0101944_10006670_pt1 | contig 12088 bp, 10 predicted proteins | sample DewCreD2012metaG_FD_75245 | JGI IMG/M metagenome (GOLD analysis project Ga0101944, IMG submission 75245) | Hot spring sediment bacterial and archeal communities from British Columbia, Canada, to study Microbial Dark Matter (Phase II) - Dewar... ... | reverse complement strand
CAGGCCTTGCAGGAGGTCGACGGTACCAGTTCCGCCGCACTGGTAGCCCGTGTAGTGTATGCCGCCGCACTACGGGCCGAGGCCGATCTGTCGACGGATGCCGCAGCTGTGGGACAACAAGCCGACTCAATCCGGCAAGCCCTCGCTCCCACCTTCGTCGCCGCGCCCGTCCAGCCGGCTTCCGCCTGGCAGGCGAAGTTCTGGCGCAGGGGTCTGGCACTGCTGGTCCACAACGAGTGGCTCGCCAGCCAGGCCGGCGACGCCGGGGCCGAGCTCCGGGCCTTGGCCCTCATGCAGCGTTCCTGTCCCCAGGATGCATGGGATTGCTACTTCCACATTCCCGCCAAGGCCCTGGACGCCGCCCGATCTTCCAGCCAAGCCGTCGATGACCACGCTCGTGTGGCACTGCTGACGGCTGGCGGCTTTCTCCATATCAGCGCCGGCGATCACCTGCACGGCGACGCCATGTTTCGCGATGCCATCACCGTCTACGGCCGGTTGCTGGAGACTTACGATGGCTGGGCCGGCACGCCCCAACTGATTACGACGCCTAGCGGGACGATCAAGACCGTCGGCAGCGAAGAGTTCCACGACTACCGCAACCGCATGGAGCGGTTGGCCAAGTACTGCGGCGACTGGTGGGGCATTCGCGTCCTGCAAGGCAAGGTGGATCTGGCCGGTGCCCTGGCGGCCTGCGACCAGAAGCTCTTCCGCGCGATCGTCCGCGTCCGGGCGGATCGCCAGGCGAACCCCATCGCCATCCTCAAGGAGGAGCACGTTCGGGAAGCCGACTACTTGACCGTGGCGGATTGGTTCCTCAAACACGCCTACGGCCCGCAAGCCAGCTGGGAGTCCGAGCGGGCGCAACTGCTCGAGCGGATCGGCAAGCAGGAAGTCCAGGCACTGGAAACGGTGGCCGAGGGGCGACGGATGCTCCAGCACGGGCGCTATCCCGAGGCGCTCGGGTTGCTGTTGGAGAGCTTCGCGACCGAGCCTGCCCTGGCCGAGACCGGTGTGACCCTGCGCTGCGAAGCGGCCTGGATTCTGATCAAGCAGGAGCGTTATGAGCAGGCGATGGAGCTCCTGGACGCCGCCGAGCGGGTCCTCGCAACCGGCGACGACTACCTGCTCTATCACGAGCGCGGCGGCCTGCGCGGGCGGATCATGTGGTATCGCATGTGGTGCGCCCGCCGCGCCGGGGACATCCCGGCGTCTGCCTGGCTCGCCGAACAGATCATGAACGACTCGGGAATCCCAACAGGCGTGCGGGCCCGGACGCTGCTGGAGCTCGTCCGGATGCACACAGAGGCCTCGGACGAGGCGCCCGCCCTGGATGCCTACAACCGGCTGACAGCACTGGATGTTACACCGACCGAGCGGCAGGCGTTCCTGGACGTGATCCTGCGCGACGCCGTCCGGGAACTGACAAGTAAGGGCTGGATCGCTCCCCAGGGTTAGTAGCGGTCGAAAGCGGGTACGTCGCTGGCATGGGCCCTGATGGGCCGCCACCGGGACTTCGGAGAGAACAACCATGCGGACCAGGCGTGGAACCGTGATTCTGGCAATCGTGCTGCGCGCGGCGGCCGGCCTCCCGCTGCTGGCTCCGGCACATGCATCGGCCATTACCTCCTGTTGGGGCGACGACAGTTTTACCGCCGCGTGTCCCGGCGACACGGTCACGCGAACAGTCTGCATCAGCTGCGACCAGGGATGCTCTCCGGGCACGCAGTGTGCCGAGGTGACGGTTACCGCCCCTGGCAGCGACTGCGCCAGCTGGGATTGGAGCTGCCTGAACAATTGCCCTCCCACCAGCGGCACGGTCGCATCGTGTGTGTTCGTCGCTGAGGCAGGCGGGTGCGAAGGCGAGGGTGAAGGCGAAGGAGAAGGGGAAGGCGAAGGCGAAGGAGAAGGCGAAGGCGAGGGCGAAGGAGAAGGGGAAGGCGAAGGCGAACGCGACCCGAGGCTTGAGACGGTAACATATGCCGGTAGTGGGCGGATAACCCTGTATAAGAAAGATGCGAACCCCTGGGACCAGGCATCGGAGCTATATGCGCCCAATTACAATACGGCAGTGCCCAACCTCTGCTGGAGACGAAGCCCTGCTCTGGCCGATCCTATGTGCTACGCTAGAGGCAGCACGGGGGCTGCATTTACGGCTACGATTGGAGTATCTATAACACCCCCCATCACGGATCCGGTCACGGCCTTGATCGAAGGCAGGTATGGTTCCGGTATTCTTTGCTTCAACAAGGAGAACGTTACCCTCAGTGGGTCCAGCGCAACGATCGGTCCGATGAACTACATGGCAGCTTGGTCCCTCAGCACTATCGGTGCCTACACTTGGGGTGTGGAGTGGTCAGATACCGTAGCGGGCAATCGGGAAGTGATGGGCAACTCCAGCAATCCGCTGTTGATCCCCTGGTCTACACCCATTACGACGGAGACGACCGTTACGGCCAAGCGAATGTACCGCGCTGCCTTCGTCGCCCGGCAGTCTACAAGCGAAGAGCAGGTCGCGGACAGAATTCAGGCGTCCCTGGCTGGCAATCCGCCCTTTGAGCCTCGCTCCGGGCAACCCTACAATGGATACGGCTGGCAGCTGCTGGACCCTGGTTACTGGGGTGACTGCGGGCAGCAAGCATACACGATGAAGTACCACATGCACATACTGGGTATTCCAGCCAGTGTTGCGTACGTGCATGCCTCTACCGATGCCGGTGCCGGCAAGTGCCTTGAGCTGGAGCGCCAGCCCCACGGGAGTCGGACCAAATATCTCATTCTAGGACCAGAAGGTTCCTGGAACGCATACGAAGGCTGTTGCACAACGGCCGGCAAGTACTACGCCGTGTGGCCTCAAGCGAAGGCTAACGATGACTACGACATGCTCAAGAACCACATAGGATCGTGGGGACAGTTCTGGGTGCTTACATACGGCGACCAAGCACCTGGAGAAGTAGTTGGCTGGAGGGTGGAGACGGTCCTCCAGAGAGACGTCCCAATCCCATAACGCAGCCCTAGCGAAGGAGAAGAGCAATGCTTCTTGTTGGACTGCTCATGTTGTGTTCGATGGGGGCACCGCGTGAACACGTGCCATACCAGTCGATCGGAAACCCGGGCCAGCTGGTCGATAGCGAGATGCAAACTGCAGTCGGACAACTCTCGTGGCCCTTTAAGCGCGCCTTGTGGCCTGCCAACGAGGGCGTATGGCTGACACGTTCCGAGGTGCCGCCAGCGGTCTTGGAGCAGGCTGTGCAAGATATTAGGGCGGTACTGAATGACGAGTATGTTCCCGACGATTTGCAGGCCCATCTGCAGGCAGTGCTACTCAAAGGCCCTGGAAGTGCGCAGCCGGATACCGACACTCTTGTCGCTCGCTACAAGATAGGAGACTATGAAATACAACTGCAGGAAGATGGAGCATTCCTCTATATCATGATCAAGGCCAACAGGCCGCAGTCTGGTGGACAGCCGAGTGATACGTACCTGCGGGACATGGCCTCACGGTTCCTCAAAGTTCCGCAGGACAGACTAGGCACTATGGAGATGAATCTTGTTGCCACTCCCGTGTCGGGAAGCCGCACGTTGAAGCATGGCCACCTGTGGCTGCAGTCGAGGAGTGCACCGATCCGAAAGTGGTGGCAACATATTGTCGGGTGGTCTGACGGTACGAGCGTCTTTTTCTGTGTACCTGAACAGCGGGGGATCGATAGAGGACCTAAGGCACATCCAGGTATTCCGAAGCGTTTTGCCGTGCCCTCTTCTGCTGCTACAGCGCCAATGGACCCCGACCTGCCGCATCCGGAGGACCTCCCAAGCCCGCCCTCCCAGTAGGACTCGCAAGGCCGATCACGGACATCAGGAGAGCGCCGGCATAGACGTCTTGTATGCTTTCGAAGGGAGTGACGGTGGCAATGGACTCTAATATGGCTGTACGGCCATGGCCACCAAAGTGGAATTTGCGATGAGTTGGCAAGCAATCTGGGTCCTTAAGGCTGTCCTTTGCACCTCGGCACTCGGTGCAACGGTGATCGTACATCTGGTGCACCACCTGTCGGGCAAGGCTTATATCAAGCGCCTCCGTATCGGCTTGTTGGTGCTGGCGGCGCTGGGCGTGGCGGCATACTTCAACTTCGGCCGCTTCCACGGCAACAAGTACCCGGCCACCGTCCACGTCTACGACATGTACCACTACTACATGGGCGCGAAGTACTTCCCCGAGCTCCGCTACGACGGGCTCTATGCCGCCACGGCCGTTGCCGCCCAGGAGGAACCGAACGCGCTGCCCAGGATCAAGGCCGCTGCCCGCGTCCGGGACCTGAGCGCCGATCGGGTGGTTCCCGTGGCCGGCGTGCTCGCTCAGAAGGATCGGGTCCGGTCCGCCTTCCGCCCGGAACATTGGGAGCAGTTCAAGGCCGACCTGCGGTGGTTCCACGGCCAGATGTCCGCCGGGCTGTGGGGCCGGGCGCTGAGCGACCTGGGCTTCAACGGGCCGCCGGTCTGGCTGCTGGCCGGCCGGCTGTTCAGCCACATGCTCGGCCCGCCGCACGCCTGGCAGGTGACCGTCCTCGGCTGGCTGGACGTGGCGCTGATGGCCGGGGCGTTCTACTTCGTCTGGCGTGCCTTTGGCCTGGCCACCACTACCTTGGCCATCGTGCTATTCGGGACCAATTTCATGCAGCGCTACGGGGATATCAGCGGCTCGCTGCTGCGGCTGGACTGGCTGGCGTACCTGCTGATCGGGGCCTCGCTGGCCCGGCTGGGCCGGTACCGCTGGGCGGGCTTCTTCGTGGCCTACGCGGGCCTGCTGCGCATCTTCCCGCTCGTCTACGTCGGCGGCGTGGTCCTGCGGTTCTGCTACGGGCTGATCCGCGACCGCAAACCTTGGCAGCCGGAATTCACCTTACTGAAGTCCTTCGCCGCCTCCAGCGGCCTGCTGGTGGTCCTGTCGATGCTCCAGCCGGGCGGGGCGACCGCCTGGCCGGCGTTCCTGGCTGATATCATCCCCCACGCGCAGAAGCTCACCGGCAAGCGGATCGGCCTGCCCTACCTGTTCGTGTACAGGGGCGAATCCAGCCTGGGGGATTTGGGCATCAAAGGAGCCGACCCGTGGGGGCAGTACTACCGGATGCGCCAGCAGTGGTATGAGCAGTGGAAGTGGGCGATCTGGCTGGTGCGGTGCGTGGTGCTGGTGCTATTTGCGCGGGTTTGCGTGCACAGCCAGCTGCACGAGGCGCTTCTGCTGGGGATCGTGCTGGTGTTCTTCTTCACGCACCCGGCCGGCTACTACTGTGGGCACATCATCTCGCTGGTCCTGCTGCTCGGCCCGCGATTGATGCAGGCCGGAGCGGTATGGCTCCTGAGCAGCCTGTTTGCGCTGATGGTGGTGATGCAGGCGGTCAACTCCGCCGAGGCGTCGAGCCACTTCCAGCAGTTCCTGATATCGCTGTGGCTCTGTCTGAGTTTGCTGGGACTGCTGGGTTGGCTCCTTGTACGCCGCCCAGCGTCGGTCGCTGCTGGCGAGACATCCGTTCTTGCGGCCCAGCCGGTAGCGCTCTAACAATGCCTTGACAGTCGGTGCGGGAGGTCATCAATGGAAGGTATTCCCCTGGCGGAGAGGTCGGCATGGCAGGTTGCTGGCCGGCAGTTCTGTGTTCTGCTGGTCGTCGTCTATGCCTTCGTCGTCATTCGCAGTGCTTGGCAGTGCGATGACGCCTACATCACGTACCGCGTGGTCGACAACTTCGTTAACGGCTATGGGTTGACGTGGAATGTCGCCGAGCGGGTCCAGGTCTATACGCACCCGCTGTGGATGTTCCTGTTGTCGGGCGTGTACTACTTCACCCGCGAGATCTACTACAGCAGTCTTTTCGTCTCGATGGGCCTGTCGGTGGTGGCGGTACTCATCTTTGCGTTTGGTGTGGCGCGCACCCATGGCCAGGCGATTCTCGGTCTGGCGATCCTGGTCCTGAGCAAGGCCTTCGTCGACTACTCGGCCAGCGGGCTGGAGAACCCGCTGACGTACCTGCTGCTGACCGTGTTCTGGTATCTGTACGTCCGTCCGGCCCCTGACCTTCGGCGATTCTTCCTGATGGCACTGCTCGCCGGCTTGGCTGCTGTGAATCGGATGGATTCACTGGTACTCTACGCTCCGCTCCTGCTCGGGGTCTTTGTGCGCGTCTGCAGCTGGCGAGCCGTCCTGCTTGGGCTCCTGGGCTTCCTTCCTTTGCTGGCCTGGGAGGTCTTCGCGATCATCTACTATGGCTTTCCACTGCCGAACACGGCATACGCGAAGGTCTTCACAGGTGTCGCCACCGGGGCCGTACTCCAGCAGGGATTCTTCTATTTGCTGAACTCCGTGTGCAATGACCCGCTCACGCTCACGGCTATCACATGCGCGATTGTCTGGGCCTGCGTGGCAAAGCGATGGCGAGAAACGTTCGCGGCGGCTGCCCTCCTGCTCAATCTCGCATACGTTGTCTACGTGGGCGGGGACTTCATGGGCGGCCGATTCCTCTCTGTCCCTCTGTTGCTGGCAGTGTGCATGATCGCCAGTGCGCGAGTGCCTGTGGTTCGGGTTGCCTGGCGGCCTCTGACGGTTGCAGTGGTGCTGGTTGGCTTCGTCGCACCGTATCCCACGCTGCTGACCGACATCAACTACGGCGTGGACCGGAAAGACAAGGTCGATCCACGCGGCATCACGGATGAACGAGCCTGCTACTATCCGCAGACGGGACTGCTTCTTGCATGTCGAGGCAAACAGATGCCCGCACACGGTTGGGCCCGCGAAGGGCTGAGGATACGGGCGAGAGGGCCTGCGGTAACCGCATTTGGGGCCATCGGGATGCGAGGATACTACGCGGGGCCCACTAGGCACATTATTGACCACTACGCTTTGGGAGACCCACTCATGGCTCGAATGTCCTTCGAGTGGGTGGCCCGTCGCTGGCGCGTCGGCCATTTTAAGAGAGAACTCCCGATCGGCTATTTCGAGTCCATTGCACAACGTCGCAATCGCATTCTTAATCGCAGTCTCGCAGATTTTTACGATCATCTCTGCACGATTACACGTGGACCGATCTTCAGCCGCGAACGGTTCCGGACCATCTACCGGATGAACACAGGGGCATACACTGATCTGCTGGTGAAGTATTGGACCGAACCACGACATATGCCCTTGGCAGCGGTCGCTGGACCTGTGCGCGACGCAACCGCGTGGGATGCGCCTTGTGCGACGGTCCTCATGCCTGGAGGCGTCCTTATTGACTTGGGGCAGCCTCGTCACCCCCAATTCGTGGAGGTTGGCCTGGATCACAACGACGACTATCAGATCGTCTACCTTCGGAACGGGCAGGCGCTGGCTGAACAAGATTCACCAGCCCAAGTGCGTGGTTCTGGCGGCGTACATACGCGCAAACTCGCCGTGCCGGTGGCTGTCCGGACGGAGGGCGTTGAGCAGGTCCTTGTCAGGCCGGTTCGTGGAGATGGCAGGTACAGCCTGGGGCACATCCGTCTCATAGGCGGAGATGAGGTCGCGCAACAGGGCTGATTCGGCGCAAGTCCATGCGGTTACAAAGGGCGGAACCGCCGCAGCCGCCTCCCGTTCCGCATGCTGGCGGGCGGTGCCCATCCTATGCGGGTCAGTCCTGCCGGCCTTCGATCACCGCCATCAGGATCGCCGCCGCCAGGCCCAGCCGGCGGTCCAGGAGCCTCTGGCTGGCCGGTCTGCCGGCGGGTTGCGCCTCCCGGCCGACGAACCCCACGTTTCCCCTGACGCACCGGCAGGCCAAACACGACCTGCGCCTGATGCGACAGAGCCCCAAGCCGCTGGCCCGACCGGTCGTGCTGTTGCAGGGCTGTCTGGATTCGGGCTATTCGACCGCAGCCATCGAGGAGGAGCTGCGCAAGGTCGCTCGCGAGCCGAAGATCGTGACCATCGGCTTCCTGGACTGCGGAACCTTTGACGAGTGTCGTCGCAAGGTCGTCGCCAAGGTCGAGTTGGAGCACCCCAGCCGCGACAGGCTCCGCACGGTCGAGGTTGATGCGGTCGGCATGTCGATGGGTGGGCTCGTGGCACGCTACGCGGCCCGACCCGCACCCGATTTGAAGCAGTTGCGACTCGTGCGACTGTTCACCATTGCCACGCCGCATCGCGGCGCCGCAGCCGCGGCATGGCCCACTCTCAGCCCGCTCGCCCATGACATGCACCCGGACTCCGACTTTTTGCGGCAAGTCAACCAGCCGCCGGTCGCCAGTGGCTATACGATTTTCCCCTACGTCTGGCTGGGGGATGAAATCGTCGGGGCCGAGAACGCGGCGCCGCTCGGGATGAACCCCTGGTGGCTCGCCGGCCCGCCCCTGGTATCCCCGCACTTCGGGGCCATGCGCGACCGGCGCATCATCGCCGACATCGCCCGCCGCCTGCGGCAGGAGAGATCCTACGCTCGCTGGCCCGCTGCGCCCCTGCCGGCTGCGCAGATCCCATAACCCCTGTGCGCCATGCTTTAAGGACCTCTTCCTGAACCGCACACGGCAGATATGGCTTCGCTGTTGATTGACCCGATCGGCTTTGACACCTAGCGTTTCATAAGCAGTCGCGTTTCCAAAGACTGTCCAGGGGCGGACGAAGTGAGACAGCCGCTTCGCATTACAAGAGACCACTCATGAAGGCGTTTACGGCCGCACGCAAACCCGCCCTGCTCCTGTCGTGTGCCGGATGCCTTCTGGCCGGCTCCTGCAGTCAGGCAATCCGGTCCGAAGGCATTCTGCACGCCGACTGGCAGACGGCCCAGGCAGCCGGGCCGGAACAGACCGTCGAAGTCACGCTGGCGTCCATGTTCGCGCTGGCCACGCCGCTGTACCTATACTACATCGAGTACGACCGCTGGCCGAGCAACGCCGGCCAGATCGAAGCGGTCGCCCGCGACTGGGAAGTGCCGCTGAACATGTCGGACTATTCGGCCATCGAGATGCACGAGTCGGACGACGGTCGGCTGCACGTCCATTTCGAACTGGCCCCGCCCAAACGGGGCGAAGGCGAGTTCATGCTTTCCAAGCCGCAAATGGATCAGAGAAAGGGCAACCCGCACGACATGCTGATGTAGCAGTGCTATTGGCATTTGTCCGTGCAGGCCCTAGCATGGCACTCCGGCAACAGGCGGATCGGCCGTACGGCCGACTGCGTTCCCGAATCGTACCCGGAGTGAAAGATGAACCTGCTCAAGGCCGGCATCATCGGCACGTCGCGAAAGGAACACGAACGCCGGGTGGCCATCCACCCGGACCACTTGCCGCGCATCCCCGCCCCCCTTCGCCGGCAGCTGATCTTTGAGGCCGGCTACGGCGATCCCTTCGGCGTACCCGACGAACGGATCGCCGCGCAGACAGGCGGCCTCGCCTCCCGCGAGCAGCTCTTTGAAACCTGCGACATCATCGTCCTGCCGAAACCCATACATTCGGACGCCGAGCAGATGCGGCCGGGCCAGGTCCTCTGGGGCTGGGCCCATGCCGTGCAGGATGCAACTCTCACGCAGCTGGCGATCGACCGCAGGCTCACGCTGATCACGTGGGAAGGCATGAATACCTGGGATGCCCAAGGCCGGTGGCAGTCGCACATCTTCCGCGCCAACAACGAGATCGCAGGCTTCGCGGGCGTCCTGCACGCGACGAGCCTGCTGGGCATCGCCGGGCACTATGGACCGCCGCGAAAAGCGGTCGTCACGCACTACGGCTCGGTCAGCCAAGGCGCTGTACGAGCCTTGCAGGGTCTGGGATTCACCGATATCACGGTACTCACCATGGAGCCGCCGGCCTCCCGTCCCGTCTCCGGCGGCAGCGTTCGCTTTCTGCAGATGACGCAGGAAGCAGGCCGTCTCTCGGTTCGTTCGGAAGACAGCCGCAGGCAGCCCCTGATCGACCTGCTGGCCTCGGCCGGCATCATCGTCAACGGCATCCTGCAGGACCCCAACCGCCCCCTGATGTTCGTACACGCCCATCAGGTCGATCGGCTCAAGCCCGGCTGCCTGATCGTCGACATCAGCTGCGATGCGGGCATGGGCTTCGCCTTCGCCCGGCCGACCACCTTCACCGAGCCGGTGTTCCAGGTCGGCCCGATCCACTACTACGCCGTCGACCACACGCCTTCGTACCTGTGGAACAGCGCCTCGTGGGAGATCAGCAAGGCCCTCCTGCCGTTTCTGGAGACGGTGCTGGCGGGCCCCGAGGCGTGGGACCGCGACGAGACGATCCGCCGGGCCATTGAAATCCGCGACGGCGTGATCAAGAATTCAGCGGTCCTGTCGTTCCAGAAGCGCTTGGCCGAATACCCGCATCGCAGGCAGGCATAGCAAGGAGCCAGCCATGAGCAAGGTCGAGGAGGCCGTCAACCTGTTCAACAGCGGCTATGCCTGCTCGCAGGCGATCGTGGCGACCTATGGTCAACCGTTCGGCATCGAGCGAAAGATGGCCCTGAAGGTGACAGCCGGCTTCGCCGGCGGCATGGGCATAGGGGCGACCTGCGGCGCCTCGCCGGGGCGATCATGGTGATCGGCCTGAAGTATTGCACGGTGGCCGACGAAACGCAGGACCGCTCGACGGCGCACCGGCAGGCGGGCGATTTCATGAAATGCTTCCGCTGCCGGCACGGCTCGGTCGGCTGCAGCGAACTGCTCGGTTTCGACATGAGCGTGCCGGAGGGCCTGGCCGAGGCGCGGGCGGCTGGCGTCTTCAGGACGCGCTGCCCCGCGTTCGTCCGCACCGCCGCGGAGCTGCTGGAAGGGATGTTGTAGGAGACGCGCCATTTTCGACTTCGACACGATCATCGACCGCCGTCACACCGACAGCGTCAAGTGGGACAGATACAGGGGCAAGGACATCATCCCGCTGTGGATCGCGGACATGGATTTCCTCTCGCCGCCGGCCGTGATCCGCGCTTTGCGGGACCGCGTCGCCCACGGCGTGTTCGGCTATGCCCATGCATCCGACGAACTGGTGGCTGCCATCCGCGACAACCTGCAGGCCCGGTGCAACTGGACCATCCAGCCGGAGTGGATCGTCTGGCTGCCGGGGCTGGTTTCGGGCCTGAACATCGTCTGCCGCGCGTTTGCCGAGCCGGGCGATGACGTGCTGATGGCAGTGCCCATCTACCCGCCGTTCCTGGCGGCCCCGACGAACTCGGATCGCAACGGGGTTACCGTGCCGCTGGCGTACAACAACGGCCGGTGGACGTTCGACTTCGACCGGATCGAAAGCGCTATCACGCCGCGCACGCGGGTGTTCCTCCTGTGCAGCCCGCACAACCCCATTGGCCGGCTCTGGAGCCGTGAGGAACTGACGACGCTGGTTGAGATCTGCGCCCGGCACAACATCACCATCTGCTCGGACGAAGTCCACTCCCAACTCATCCTCGACGAGGACAAACGCCACATCCCCACCGCCACGCTGTCAGCGGACACCGCCGACCGCACGGTTACCCTGTGCGCTCCCAGCAAGACCTACAACTTTCCGGGCCTGCACTTCGGCTACGCGGTCATCAGCAATGCCGAACTCCGCGCGCGGTTCAAGAAGGCCATGGCCGGCATCGTGCCTCACATCAACCTGTTCGGCCTGGTCGCCGGCCTGGCGGCCTATCGCGAAGGTCACGACTGGCTGGAAGCCCTGCTGCGCTACCTGCGAACCAACCGCGACCTCGTAGAGCAGGCGATCGCCGGCATGCCGCCACTGTCGATGGCGCACGTCGAGGCGACGTACCTGGCCTGGATCGACGCCCGACGCATCGGCCTGGACAACCCGGCGAAGTTCTTCGAGCAGGCCGGGGTCGGCCTGGCCGACGGCAAGGAGTTCGCCGGCCCAGGCTTCCTCCGCCTGACCTTCGGCACGCCGCGGGCGCTGCTGACCAAGGCGCTCCAGAGGATGAAGACAGCCATGGGAAATCGGTAGGATGTGCTTTGCCGCCACGCTGGGGGTTGACAGGGACAGCAGGACCCAATACGACGCCGCAGGGCAATCGCATGTTCACCCGATGATGAGTTTGAGCAGGAAGTCGTGATCCCAGCCACCGAGTTTGCGTTTGCCCCGGATGCTGGCCTTGACG
>Ga0101944_10006667_pt1 | contig 12091 bp, 11 predicted proteins | sample DewCreD2012metaG_FD_75245 | JGI IMG/M metagenome (GOLD analysis project Ga0101944, IMG submission 75245) | Hot spring sediment bacterial and archeal communities from British Columbia, Canada, to study Microbial Dark Matter (Phase II) - Dewar... ... | reverse complement strand
TCCCGGCTACACGGGCGGGTTAACGGGACCCGGGGTCATCATCAACCCTTCCAGCGCCATGGTCCGCCGCAAGACGTCCACTTCGCCCGGCAGCCGCGGCGGCCAGATGAACGTCCGCCAGCCCAACCGGCAGATTCGCGCTCTGACGCCCGCGCCCCGGACCGGCGGCAGCCCGGGCAAACGGCCGGCGCCGGGGAATCGGCCCAACGTCGTGTTGCCACCCGGCCGCTGAACGCGCCGCCGGAACGCCTCGATTGTACGAAGTCCTCGAAAATCCCGAATCCGCTGTGTGCGCCTATCTGGTTGGCCTCAAGGGGCCTGAGGACGCCCGCGCCAGCGTCGAGGAGCATCTGGACGAGTTGCGCCTGCTGACCGGAACGATGGGCCTCGCCGTCGCCGGCGCCGAGATCGTCAGCCTGAGTCGGCCCACCCCCGATCTGCTCATTGGCCGCGGCAAAGCCGAAGCCATCGCCGAACAATGCCGCCAGCAGGGCGCCGACTGCCTCATCTTCGACGACGACCTGTCGCCCACGCAACAACGCAACTGGGAGAAACTCTCCGATCTGTGCGTCATTGACCGGCGCGAAGTCATCCTTGACATTTTCGCCGCGCGCGCCCGGACGCAGGAGGCGCGGCTGCAGGTCCGCCTGGCCCAACTCGAATACTCGCTGCCGCGCCTGCGGCGGGCGTGGACTCATCTCGAGCGCCAGCGCGGCGGCGGCGGCTTTCGTGGCGGCGGCGGCGAGCATCAGCTCGAGCTGGACCAGCGCCAGGCCCGCAACGAAATCGCCGTTATCCGGCGCCGCCTCAGCGAGGTCCGCCGCCGGCGCGATGTCCAGCGCCGTTCCCGCTCGGCCAAACCGGTCCCCAACGCCGCCATTGTCGGCTACACCAATGCCGGCAAATCGACGCTCCTGCGCGCCCTGACGGGCGCCGAAACCCTGGTCGAAGACAAACTCTTCGCCACGCTCGATCCCCTCACCCGCCGTCTGCGGCTGCCCGGTGGACGCGACATGCTCGTCACCGACACGGTCGGCTTCATCCGAAAACTCCCGCACGACCTGGTCGAGGCGTTCAAGGCTACCCTCGAAGAAACGCGCCTGGCCGACTTCCTGATCCACGTCGTGGACGCCAGCCATCCCGGCGCCGCAGACCAGATCGCCGCCACCAACGCCGTCCTCCGCGAAATCGGCGCGTTCGACAAACCCACGATCCTCGCCCTCAACAAGATCGACCGGCTGGCCGATGCCGCCCCTGTGCGCGCCCTTGCCGAGGCGGCCGAGACCCCCTGTCTCATCTCGGCCGAAACCGGCGAAGGGCTGGACGGTCTCCTCGACGCCCTGGCCCGGCTTCGCCTTTCGGAACTGGAAGCCGTCGTGATGGAAGTTCCCGCAAGCCGCTACGATGTCGTCGCCCGCATTCATCGTGAAGGCGACGTCTTGTTCGAGTCATATGCCGGCGAATCGGTGTGGCTGGAAGCCCGCCTGCCCCGGCGGCTGGCCGGCCAATGGCGCGATCTGCGCCGCGAAGCCCTCCCCACGGATCTTCTGGCTGCGGCCGGCGCCCTCTGAGCGATCTGTTTTGTCGGCTTCAGCCCAATACGGTTCATTTTGGCGTGTCAGTAGGTCCCGACCGCCGAACTTGTCATTACCCACATCTTTGGGGCCTCAAGGCCTCCCTCAACCCCAACGGGGTTGCATCGGTAGCCCAACGTTGCCGCGCCGGCGGTTGGGCGCGGCTACGTTGGGACGGCGGACGTTGGGTTGCCAACCCCAACGGGGTTGCGGCCACGTCTGACGGTCAACGACGACACGATGAAGACAAGACGACGATAAAGCGCCGGGGGAGCGCCCAGTGCGACCAAGAGCGGACGCAACCCCTTCGGGGTTGATAGGCAGGTTGCTTTGACCCAACGTAGCCACGCCCAACCGCCGGCGTGGCAACGTTGGGCTATAGTCGCAACCCCCTTGGGGTTGGGACGCGCACACAAAAACCGGTCTCACCAGCCGAGATGTGGGTAATTACAAGGCCGCCGGACGGGACCTACTGACACACCAAAGTGAACAGCATTGGGCTGAAGCCGACCACTCACCAGGGCGGCGCAAGGCCGTAACCAAACAAAACCCGCGAGAAAAAGGCGGCCGGAACCTGCGGGCCCCCTCTCTGAACAGGATTGGGGCTAGACGCCGGAGGCCGGGGCGGCGGCGGCAGGCGCGTCGGTGTCGGGAGCGGCGGCGCCGAACTGCATTTCTTTGAAGGCGTTTATGGCCGCGCGGATTTTGCTTTCGAGATCTATGGGCGAAAACGGCTTGATGATGTAGCCATTGACCCCCACCTCGGAGGCGGTCAGGATACTGTTTTTCTCCGTTTCGTAGGTGAGCATCAGGAAGGGCGTGTGATCATGGGCAGGATTGCTGCGCACCTCGCGGGCCAGTTCCAGACCGTTGCGCTTGGGCATGTGCCAGTCGGAGATGATCAAATCGTAGGGGGTGTCTTCCAGCATCGAAAGACCCATTTCGCCATCTTCAGCTTGATCGACGCGATGAAAACCCATTCGCAGCAGCATGACGCGCAGATGTCTGCGCGTGATGGGACAGTCCTCGACGATGAGCGCGCTATTAAACTGGCCGGGCATGGGGTTCCTCCTTATGCCAGCCTTGGTCGAACGTAATGACACTTTCACCCACTTCCAATGGTCTAATCGGATGCGGACATCGACGACTTGAGCGGCGCGGACAGTTTTTTTCGATCCTTGCGCTGCCGACAAGCGGAACATTTCGTGGGATCACACGTCGGACACGGCTTTGTCGTAAAACTCGGCATAGCGGTCGCGGCTGTCGCCCGCGCGTGCCGCGATGGCCGTCCGGGGGTGCTGATTCATTTGCCCCGTGATGATATATTGAGGATACGGCCCCCATTCCATGTCTGCCGGCAGTTTGGTGAAATGGTCCTGCAACAGCTTCCACACGGGCCGGATATGGAACTTGGGGTTGCGCAGGAAGCCGAGCAGCAGCTCCATGGGGCAGTTGCCCGCGCCGCGCCCCATGCCCGCCATCGTTGCGTCGATGCGGTTGGCGCCGTGAATGATGGCTTCGATGGTGTTGGCGAAGCCCAGCTGCTGGTTGTTGTGGGCGTGAATGCCCACTTCTTTACCCGTCCCTTCCAAAGCCTTCAGATACCGCTTCACGAGCATCTGAATCTGTTCGCTATACAGAGCGCCATTGCTGTCCACGACAACCACGGTCGAGGCCGGGGACTTGGCGACCTCTTCGAGGGCCTGGTCGATCTCGGCGTCCGACGCGGTCGAAATGGCCATGATGTTGCAGGTCACCTCGTAGCCCTTTTCGTGGGCGTCATGGATCATCTCAATGGCTTCGGGAATCTGATGGACATAGCAGGCGACCCGGATCATGTCCAGAACGCTGTCCTTTTTGGGAAGGATGTCGTTCTTGTAGTCGCTTTTTCCGGCGTCGGCCATGGCGGCCAGCTTGGTTTCCGTCTTGTTGTCCCCCACGATGCGGCGGAGGTCTTCCTCATCGCAGTGACGCCAGGGGCCGTATTGGTCCTTGGGAAACTGGCGTTTGGAGTTCTTGTAGCCGATCTCCATGTAGTCGATGCCCGCCTCGACGCAGGCCTCATACACGGCGCGGACAAACTCATCGGAGAACCGGGAATTGTTGATCAGGCCACCGTCGCGAATGGTCGCGTCAAGGACCTTGATCTGGGGCCGGAACGTGATCCATGGGGCTTTCATAACAAACGCCTTTCGTCGATATTCGCCGCGTCGATGCGGCGTTCAAACAAAAAGGCCCCGCGACGATCAAACGCGGGGCCTTGGATTCACATGGCGCCACAACGCTTTATCAGGCTACCGAGCGAACCTTGGTCGCCTCGGGTCCCTTGCGTCCCTGGCCAGGCTCAAACTCGACTTCCTGGCCTTCCTTCAGGGTGCGAAACCCTTCCATCGAGATGTTCGAGTGATGGACAAACAAATCCTCGCCGCCGTCGTCGGGGGCGATGAATCCGTAGCCCTTCTGATCGTTGAACCACTTTACCTTGCCTTTAGCCACAACCATTGCTCCTTCGGCCTTCCTGGGAAGGCCTGATTTTCTCCCTCATTTATTCGGTCAAGCCGCGCGCTGGCGAGGGATGCAGCGCCATTTCTTCCAACCGCAGAAACTCAATAGGCCTCATCCTGAGGCCGGGCGTCAACGGGAATTTTTGCGCCCGACACAAACACACACAAGAAAGGCCCCGCGTCCATGACGCGGGGCCTTGGGTTTCCACATCCGGGACCGCCTTGTCAGCCCACCGGGCGAACCTTCGTCGCCTCGGGCCCCTTGCGTCCCTGGCCGGCCTCAAACTCGACCGCCTGCCCTTCCTTCAAAGAGCGGAACCCTTCCATCGTGATGTTGGAGTGATGGACAAACAGATCCTCGCCGCCGTCGTCGGGAGCGATGAATCCGTAGCCCTTCTGATCGTTGAACCACTTGACTTTGCCTTTTGCCACAACCCTGACTCCTCTGACCCTCCCTGGGGAAGGCCGTGTTAATTGTCCCTCATCATCTCGATAGAAGAGCGCTTTCGAGGGGCCCAAGCGCCTCCGCTTACAAAAAAGCGGGTAATGAAAACATTTTCTCCGGCGCCAGTCAAGCCTAAATAATTGGTTTTTCGCATGAAACATTCGTCCCAAACAAACGCCGTTTTCTCCATCGCTTTGCCCTTGACCCCACGATAATCCGTTGCCTACCCTGCGTCCAACGCGCTAGGGTCACGCGCGCTCATCCTCACGGGAGGTCACGGACGGCCATGATTGAAGGCATGCGAATTCTCGGCGAAAACCTCAACGCCACACGCAAGATCGCCAAAACCACCAAGCGCATCATCCACAAGGACGGGCGCTTCCTGCTCAAGTATTCGGACGAACAGGGGCTCGAAGCCTTCCTCGACCTGACCGAGGCCCGCAAGACGGCCGACGCCCGGGACTCAAAGATGCTGCCCTACATCGCCGAGGGCATCAAGCAGCGCGACGCCCGCTGGGCCCGCGCAACCGCCATCGACCAGATTCACGCAGGAGCCGACTTCATCGACCTGTGCGTTGATGAATGCACAACCAGGCCCGAGGAGCGCTGGGCCCATCTGGAATGGCTGATCCAGACGGTCGCCCCCGTCGTCCAGGACGCCGCCCTCACGGTCGATTCCTCCGACGCCGAGGCCATCCGCAAAGGGCTGGCGCTCATCGTCGCGCTGGGCAAACGCCCCATGGTCAACTCCATCAATCTCGAATCCGACCGCAAGGCCTTGATCCCCGACATCGTCAAACACAAGGCGCTGGTTGTGGCCAACGCCTCGGGCGAAAAGGGGCTGCCCAAGAACGCCGATGAACGCATAGCCAACATGACCCAACTGCAGGACCTCATGGACCAGGCGGGCATCCCGATGGGCGACCGCTATCTCGACCCGCTGGTGCTTCCCATCGCCACTGACTCGCAAAACGGCAACTACTTTTTCGCATCGACAAAGGCAATGCGGGCCAAGTATCCCGACGTCCACATCACCGGCGGCCTGAGCAACGTGTCGTTCGGCCTGCCTAATCGCTCGATCCTCAACAACGCCATGATGTTCCTGTTCAAGAAATACGGCGGCGATTCGGCCATCATCGATCCACTTCAGATCAAACGCTTCGAGACGGATGATCCGGCGTTTCCTTATGCGGTCGAGGCGCTGGAAGGCCGCGACGAGTATTGCGCCGAATTCACGATGTTCTGCAAATCGCAATAGGATGCGCACATCGCATAATTCAAGAAACAACTGCAAAAGGCGCGAAGCGCCGCGAATAACAAATAAGGTTCGCGTCTTTTCGCGTCTTTCGTAGTTTCATTGCGCATTCGGCAATCGCTTCGGATGGCTGATGGGATCGCAGGCCACCCTTGAGCGCGCGGGCGACGGGTCATGACTCTGGCTGTTTTCGGCGGCAGCTTCAATCCTCCGCATCTGGCGCATGTCATGGCCTGCGCTTACGTGTTGTCTTGCTCCGAGGCCGACCACATCGTAATGATCCCCTGCGCGCGGCATGCCTTCGACAAACCGCTGGCGCCGTTCCCGCATCGGGTGGCCATGTGCCGCCTGGCCGTCGAGGGCGTCCTCGAACGCGTCGAGGTCAGCGCCATGGAGGGCGAACGTCCGGGCGTCAGTTACATGGTGGACACGCTGGAGGAACTGGCGAGGCAGCGGCCGGGCGACCGCCTTGTGCTGACGATGGGTTCGGACGTGGCCGGAGAAACCCGGCAGTGGAAAAACTTTGACCGCATCCGCGCGCTGGCAGATATCTTCGTGATTCCGCGACTGGGCTCAGCAACGTATGCGGAAGCCGCCCGGTCGGAGCGTTTCGTCCTTCCAGACCTCAGCAGCGAGGCGATCCGCGCCCGGCTGGCCCAAGGCGACCTGCCCCGGGAAGCCCTGCCGGTCAAGGTCGCCGACTACATTGCCGCCCACGGCCTTTACGGCTATCCGCGGGCTTGACAGCCCCGCCGGGGCGCCTCTATTGTCCGAAGTAAAATGAGTTCAGCGCGGCCCGGCGCCACCGGGATCAATCCTCGCGGAACTCGCGCGCTCCGCATTTCACACGCCTATCCCAGAAAGGATGGATTCACCATGGCTGCAAAAACTTCTGACAAACCCAATGTCCTGGTCCTCAACTCCGATTCGTTCCGTTGGGACAACCTCACCGTGCATGAGGGCAGCGATATCCACACGCCCAACCTCGACCGGCTCGCCGGCATGAGCGTCATTTTCGAAAACGCCTACGCCGGCTCGTATCCCACCCTGCCCAACCGCACGGACGCCTTCCTTGGAACCTGGACCTTCCCGAACATGGGCTGGGTTCCGCTGGATCGCAACGCGCCCACCCTGGCGCAGACGCTCTCGGCCGGCGGCGTGAACACGGCCCTCGCCATCGACTGCCCGCACATGGTTCAGCAGGGCAAGTGGTTCGAGCGTGGATTCGATTCGTGGTATTGGGTGCGCGGGCATGAAAACGATCCGCTGGCCCCCATGTCCCTCGTCAAACAGATGAAGGTCCCCGGCGACGAGATGAAATACCGCCAGCCCGTTCTCGCCCTGCAGCGGCATATGGCCAATCAGATATACCGCAATCGCCAGCGCGACGAAGACTATTTGATGGCCGAGCTGTCCCGCGTCGCCGTCGATACGCTGCGCCAACTCAAGAACGGCGGGCCGTGGTTTATGTGGGTCGATATGTTCGATCCGCACGAACCGCATGATCCGCCGCAGCACTACTTTGACATGTATTATCCCGGCTATAAGGGCGTGACGTATCAGGTGCCCGTGTATGACCGCTGCGACTGCTACAGCAAGGACGAACTCAAGGCCATCCGCGCCGCCTATCTGGGCGAGGTCACGATGGTGGATCATTGGCTGGGCTTCGTCATGGAGAACGTCCGGCTGCTGGGTCTGGACGACAACACGATCATCATCTTCACCTCCGACCACGGCCTGGCCTACGGCGACCATGGCTATACCGGCAAGAACCGCTCGCCGCTGTTCGGCAATATTGCCCGCATTCCGCTGCTGGTCTCGACGCCCGAAATGCGCAAGGCCGGCAAGTCGCGCATCGTCTCCGATCTGGTCCAGCCGGTGGATTTCATGCCGACGGTCCTTGAAGCCATGGGCGTCAAGCCGATGCCGGGATGGAAAGGCGAGGGCAAGTCGCTGATGCCGTTCCTCAATGGCAAGTCGGTCAAGACGCGCGAGGCGGCCTTCACCGGATCGCATCCGGCCGAGCCGAATCCGAATACGCCGGGCGGCCATCTGCGCATCTCGACCCGCGAATGGTCCTTGATTTTCCCGCCCAACCTGTATGGCAAGCGCGCCAAGCCGATGCTCTTCAACATGAAGAACGACATCGAGGAGAAAAAGGACGTCATCAAGGGCAATCTGAAGGTGGCCAGGGAACTCTACGCGCAATACTGCGAGTTCTACAAGACCTTCAACAAAAACGGCGATCCCATACCGGCGCCATCGCCCGAGACGCTGTTGTGAGTTGCCGCTTGACAAAGGGCCGATTGTTAGGGCAATATGAGGCCATCTTGGGGCTTGCATGAGCTCCGGGAGGGGATTGGCGCCAAGCGCGCGACAGACTCGGGAAGCCTGTAATGAAGGCGCGCGCCAATCCGCAACCTGTCTCAAGGAGCGCCTCGCACGATGGCAAAAGGCACGGTCAAGTGGTTCAACGACAGCAAGGGCTATGGCTTCATCAGCCCGGATGACGGCAGCGATGATTTGTTTGTTCATTACTCTGCCATCAAAGTGGACGGCTTTCGCAGCCTGAAAGAAGGCCAGAAGGTCAGTTTCACCAGCGAACAAGGCCCCAAGGGCCTCAGGGCGGTCAACGTCAGCATGGCGGACTGACTTCAGGGGTGGTCTTTCCGATCACGACGGGCGTCTGCCCGTTGATCCCAATGTTTTTGCGGCGCCGCGTCGTGCGGCGCCGCAAAAAATGGGATTGCCTCCCGGCGCTGTGTTCAGCGCAAACTGTGCGTGCTGCCCACATAGCCCCCCAGGAAGGCCATCATGAAAGTCGCTTTCATGGGAACGCCGGAGTTCGCCGTTCCCACGCTTGAGCGTTTGATCGAGTCCCGCCATGCCGTCGTCCTCGTGGCGACGCAGCCGGATCGCGCTTCGGGACGCGGACAAAAGATCAAACCCTCGCCGGTCAAGGAACTGGCGATGTCCCGGGGCCTGCGCGTCGAGCAGCCCGCCACACTGAAAAAGGCCCATTTTGACCAGACGCTTCGCGACGCCGGCGCCGAGGTGGTTGTCGTCGCCGCGTATGGCTTGAAGCTCCCCCCCGAAGTCCTGACGGCGACCCCGCACGGCTGCCTTAACGTGCACGCCTCGCTTCTGCCGCGATGGCGCGGCGCAGCGCCCGTCCAGCGCGCGATCCTCGCCGGAGACCTTAAGACCGGCGTCAGCATCATGCGCATGAGCGAGGGCATGGACGAAGGCCCCATTATCGCGCAGGAGGAAATCGACATTCTGCCCGATGATGACGCCCTGTCCGTGACCAACATGCTCGCCATGGTGGGGGCCGATCTGATGCTGCGGACTCTCGATCGGCTGGAGAGCGAGGGACGGCTGGAAGCCACGCCTCAGGAGGAATCGCTGGTCACGCTGGCGCCCAAGATCGAGAAGTCGGAAGGATGGATCAACTGGGACCGGGACATCGACTCGATCATCTGCCATATCCATGGCCTGCGGCCGTGGCCCGGAGCGTTCTCGAAACTGGGCGCGACCACCATCCGTGTCATCGAGGCGGAGCCGGACACTTCGTTCGACGACTCATCGGTTCCGCCCCAGCGCAGGGCGCGACCCGGAACGGTCGTGGCCTTGGCCCGCAACCTCGGTCCCATCGTCCGCGTTCGCGATGGCTATCTCCTGCTCACCCAGGTTCAGCCCGAGAACAAGAAGGCTATGGGAGGGGGCGACTGGATTAACGGCGGCGGCGTCAAGACGGGCGACTGCTTCAGCTCCGGCGTCCCGGCGGAAACCGCCAATCCGCTTGACGCCTCACGACCGCGTCCCTAGGATTGAACGCGGGTGAGGTGAAACGCTGGCCGGACCGGCGGCGGCGCGCGCCAGCAATCGGGCGGCGGCGCCCTCGAGGGGACCGATCCGGCAACGGGGCAGTCTCGCAGTCCGGAAGCCGCAATGTATCGCAAGTTCTATGGCCTCGCTGAGCCTCCGTTCAATTTGACGCCGGATTCGCGCTATCTCTACCTCAGCAAACGCCACCGGGAGGCGTTGGCGGCCGTTCTGTATGGCATCGACGAGCAGAAGGGCTTTATTGTTCTGACCGGCGCCATCGGCGCCGGCAAGACAACCATCTGCCGCGCGCTGTTGACCGAGCTGGATGCCGAGGGCGCCCGCGTCGCCGTCATCCTCAATTCCTTCCTCAATGATCTGGAACTGCTGCAAGCCATCAACGACGAGTTCAAACTCGTCGCCAACACCGACTCCCGCAAGACGCTCAATGACGCGCTCAACGCCTTTCTGCTGCAACAACGCGCCGAAGGGCGCACGGTCGTCGTCGTCATCGACGAGGCGCAGCATCTGTCGCGCGAGACTCTCGAACAGGTCCGAATGCTTTCAAACCTGGAGACCGAGCGGGAAAAACTCATCCAGATCGTCCTCATCGGCCAGCCCGAACTCAATGACATCCTGGCTCAGCCGGCCCTCGAACAGCTCAATCAACGCATCACCGTCCGCTATCACCTGACGCCCCTGACCCTGGTGGAAATGAAGCAGTATATCCGCCACCGTCTGTTCGTTGCCCAGGCGCGCATCGAGATCGAGTGGACCCCCGAAGCCCTCGACGCGATCTATCGCTATTCGGGCGGCATCCCCCGCAAGATCAATCTGGCCTGCGACCGCGCCCTGCTGGCCGGATACACCGATGGCGTTTATGTGATCGATGAGTCGCTGGCCCGGCGCGCCATCGCCGAACTCAAGGGCGTCAGCGCCAACGGAGATTCCGGGGAAGCCCCGGCCGCTCCCGCGCGACGGTTCCAGTTCTCAGCGCCGTCGGCGGCCATCGCGCTGCTGGTGTTTGCGCTGGTGTGCGTCGGGGGCGCCATCGGAACGGGTCTCTACATGGCGGGCCGTCCCCCTCGGCCCCCCGAGACGGCGGCGCCCGAACCGGCGGCCTCCGGCGCGTCGCAAATGGCCGGTCCAGCGGCCCGCCCCAGCGCGCCGGGCCTGTCGGACGCGCCGGAGGCTTCCGACGGCGGACTGCAGATGCCCTCGCTGCAAATCCAAAGCGAATCCACCTCCGCGCCCGCCGCGGCCCAGCCGACGCCGCCGCCGCCCCGCGTCCGAACGCCGGAGTTTCTGGCCTGGGTCTTTCAGGAGCGGGAGATTTGGGGCAGCACGGTGCGTTTTCTGCAGGTGGACGAGGAAAACCAGGCGCTGTCGGGCGCCTTTCTGACGCTGCTGGCCGCGTGGGGCGAAAACGCCGAGACTCACATCGAGGCGCTGCGGCGCGGCGGCTCGCGCGCCTGCCTGGCGTTGATCGACCGCTATCGCGGCTCGGGTCGCGATCGGCGCTTTGTCGCGCTGGACGGCCGCACCTTTCACGACGCTCTGGAGTTCGACGTCCCCCTGCTGCTGGAACTGGATGACGCGGCGGCGCAGAATCCCGCGATCCGGCTGGCGCCCTTCGTCGTCCTGCTGCGCGCCCAAGGCGAGGCGATGACGGTGGCCGATCCGTTCAGCGGACTGCGGACCCTCCGGAAGAGCTGGCTGTCGCGGCACGTGACGGGGATCAGCGTCCTCTACATGGACACCCACGGCTGGGCGTCCCTGACGCGTGGCGAAGAAAGCGAGGCGGTCGCTTCGCTGCAGCGCTTCCTGCGCGCAAAGAAGTTTTTTGGATACGCGGTCTCCGGCGTCTATGACAGCCGCCTGGAAACGGCCATCCAGAACTTCCAGAAACACTATCGCATCGAGCAGACCGGCGGGTTGGATGAGATCACCGTGGCCCTGATGGCGATCATGGCCGACGCTGGACGGCCCAGGCTGTTCTGACCGGAGACGCGAAGATGAGCACCATACTCGACGCCCTCAAGAAGGCCAACGAAGACGCCGAACGGCGCCCTCCCAGCAGCCGGCGCCAGATGCTTCAGGAAGACAGCGGCCCCCATGCGGCCGTCGAACCGCCTTCCAACCCCGTGCCGCCGTCCCTGACGCGCATCCTGGTTCCCCTGGCCATCGGAGGCATTCTGGTCTTTTCTCTGTTGCTGTTTCTCGTCGTCTGGCTGACGTTCGAGATTCGCAATGCGCGCCGGGCGGCCACGGGAAACGCCTCCGTTGTGGTTCCGCCGCGCCCCGCAGACGGCGCTGTGGACCTGGAATCCGACGAGACCGACCCGGCGCCGCCGCGAAAAACTCAGAGCGGCCTGCCACCGGCCTCTCGCGTGACGGTCGAGGAAGATCGGAACCCATCGCCGGAGGAATCGGTCCTGGCGACCGAACGTCCTCTGCAGAGCCAGATCGCGCACTCTCCCGATAAAGC
>Ga0101944_10006666_pt1 | contig 12092 bp, 8 predicted proteins | sample DewCreD2012metaG_FD_75245 | JGI IMG/M metagenome (GOLD analysis project Ga0101944, IMG submission 75245) | Hot spring sediment bacterial and archeal communities from British Columbia, Canada, to study Microbial Dark Matter (Phase II) - Dewar... ... | reverse complement strand
CCTTGATCTCGATGACCGTGTGCGTCGGAATGATCAACTTGTCCACAAACTTAATCAACGGCTGGCCGCGGTCATCCTCGTCGATGCGCAGGCGGTATTCAATGTTCTTGAGGACCTTCTGTTCAAAGCCCGAATACACATGAATGGCATACCACTTCATGTCTTCGGGCGGGACGGGCGTGGCGGACGTCTCGCCACCGTCCGAAGTGGCTGCGACCGGCTCCGGGGCGACGGGAACGGTTTCAACCGCATCGGTCGCGGGCGACGGATCGGTCGGGGTGGGCGTCCCGGGCGCTTCCGGATTCGGAATAGTGGATTCGTTCGTCATGAAATGGGCCTTTGTCACTGCCTCGGTCCCGGAAGGACCATGGTCAGAATCTTGCCAAACACGGTGTCGATGCCCCACAACAACACCGTCAGCGCCGCCACGGCCACCAACACGGCGATCATCGACCCGGTGACCGACTGACGGGTGGGCCAGCTGACCTTCTGCATTTCCACTTTGACTTCTTTGAAGAACTTCTGCGTCTTCTCAGGCCATTGACGGATGCCCATAGGTCTGATTGTCTCCGTTGGCTGCGCGGCGCCGCCCGTTGCTCTGCGTATCCGGGGATTTGCCGTGTGGCAGACTGGCAGGGGCAGAGGGGCTTGAACCCCCAGCCTTCGGTTTTGGAGACCGACGCTCTACCAGTTGAGCTATGCCCCTGCGACGATACTGCTCCGGCCCGTTTGTCTATCGCAACTCCCTGTGGAGTCCGACCAACGGTGAAAAACTCTGCCCAAATACTTCAAATCCGCGCGTCTCTGACTTCCCCGACAGAAGCGGCTGAGTATTAAGCGCAGGGCCGCCGGGCTGGTCAAGCCCTTTTTCTCGATGCGGCGCAAAAAAAGCGATCCGATAATGGGGCTTGCCAAAAGGGCGAAAATAAGACGAAATGTTTCCGCCGTTGCCTTCGCCCCGCTCCGGCGATAGGATCGGCATCCATGACCCAGCCTCCCGCCACTGCCTCCAGTCCGCGCTGCGCCGCCGCCACGGTGTTAAGCGCCGCCGCCCGCGCCGTTATTATCCGCGCCATCGAGGATAATGACGGGGGCGAAGTGTTCTTCGTCGGAAGGGCCGGGCCCGATCGAATCGCGGACGATGTCCTGCCCTGCGCCTTCGGCAACCAGGATGCGGTTCCCGCCTTGACCTCTCTGGCCGAGGCCGGCGACGTGGTGATCCACAATCACCCCTCCGGAGGCCTGCAACCTTCGCATCAGGACATCGAGATCGCCTCGGCCCTGGGCGAGCGCTCGGTCGGCTTCTATATCATCGACAATGCGTGCGAGAACGCCTTCGTTGTGACTCCGGCGTTCGAAGCGCCAGCGCCGGCCGTGCTCGATCCCGACCGCATGGACGAGCTGCTGGGCCGCGAAGGGTTTCTGGCCCGCGCGATGGACAACTATGAGTTCCGTCCCGAACAGATCAACATGGCCCGGGCCGTCTGCCGCGCCTTCAATGAAGACGCCGTCTGCGTGATCGAGGCCGGCACCGGCACCGGCAAGTCCATGGCTTACCTGCTGCCGGCCGTCCTCTGGGCGCTGGAGAACAAGGAAAAGGTCGTCGTCTCAACCAACACCATCAACCTCCAGGAGCAGCTCATCCACAAGGACCTTCCAATGCTGGCCCGGCGCCTCGGCCCCAAGTTCCGGGCCGAATTGCTCAAGGGCCGGGGCAACTACCTGTGCCTGCGGCGGCTTGAAGAGGTTCGCGAACATGGCCAGGATTTGCTCGGCAGCGGTTTCGCCAACGAACTGAAGGAACTCATGAGCTGGGCCAAGGCCACCCCGGACGGCAGCCTGTCCGACCTGGCCTTCCGGCCCGCCACCGAGCTGTGGGACGAGATTAAGAGCGAAGCGGACAACTGCCCCCGCACGCGCTGCGCCCGCTATCGCGACTGCTTCTACTACAACGCCCGCCGGCGCGCCTCGGCAGCCAACATCCTCGTTGCCAACCATGCCCTCCTGCTGACGGATCTGGCCCTGCGTCTGACGACCGGCAACTACACCGAGGCCGCCGTTCTGCCCCCCTTTCATCGCCTGGTCCTGGACGAGGGTCACAACATCGAGGAGGCGGCCACGCGCGCGTTCAGCGCCCAGGTCACCGTCACCGGACTGCGCCGCATGTGCCGCCGCTGGGCCAATCCCGAGCGGCGCGGAATGGGCGTCTTGTCGGCCTTCATCCGCCGCTTGCGCGAAGCGGTCGAGGCCGAGGCCGACTGGCCGGTCCTCGAAGCCGCCCAGGCCATTGTCTATGAACACTTGCAGCCCGGCAGCGAAGAACTGGCCACCGTGGCCTCGGAAGTCTGCGAGCGGATGCTTCCGCCGCTGATGGACTCCGCGCGCGAAGAATCGGGGGCCTTCGCCGATCCGGCCCGGATCACCCAGCTGCGCATCACCGGCGAGGTGGCCGCGTCGCCGTTGTGGCTGGAACACATCGAACCGCTGACGCGCCAGATGCACGCCGCCATCAGCCATTTCACTGCTCAGGCAGACCGGCTGTCCGTCGAACTGAAGAAGCTCAGCAAGTCCGCGCGCGAAAAGATCGCCTCGGCTGCCCTGCAAGTGGAGTCCCACGCCGGGCGGATGCGGCTGGCGGGCGAGCAGATCGGCCAGTTCCTCAAGCGCGACGACAATTTGTGCGTCTGGCTGGAATACGCCGCGCCGCGCCGGCCGGGCGATCCCCCCATTTTGCGATGGCTGACCGCGCCCATCGAGGTCGGATCGGTGCTGAAAGCGGCGCTGTTTGCCCCGGTCAAAACCACCATTGTCACTTCCGCGACGCTGACGGTGGACCGCAAGTTCGACTATGTGCTCACGCGTCTGGGCCTGCGCTCCCGTGAGCGGCCCCCGGCCGAATCGGCCGCCACCGATGACGAGCCGGCGCCGGCGTATCTCGACGAAGACGCCGCCTGGGATCCGGACGCCCCGGACTTTGCGCCGGACCGGGCCCCCCGTCCGGCCGAGAATCTCATGGCCGCGCGCCCGAAATCGGCCGGGATCGAGCGCCCTGTGATTCTGGAGGTTTTCGACAGTCCATTCAACTATCGCGAACAGGCATTGATCGCCGCCCCGCGCGACATGCCGGACCCCCGGCGTCCGGAATATGAAAGCGCGGTCGCCGACGCGATTGAGCGCGCCGTGCGCATCAGCCGCGGGGGCGCCTTTGTCCTGTTTACCTCGTATGGGATGCTCAACCGGACCGTCACCCGCGTGGGCGACCGCCTGTCACGCGAACGATTCACCGTCCTGCGGCAGGGCGACCTGGCTCGGCATGCGCTGCTCGAGCGGTTCCGTTCGTCGCCGCGCGCCGTGCTGTTTGCGACTTCCAGCTTCTGGGAGGGTGTGGACGTGCAGGGCGACGCGCTGGTGCTGCTTGTCCTGGCCCGTCTGCCGTTCAGCGTCCCCTCCGAGCCGGTGCAACAGGCGCGCGTCGAGGCCATCGAGCGCCGGGGCGGCAACTCCTTTACCGAGTTCTCTGTCCCTTCCGCGGTCATCCGTTTCAAACAGGGCTTCGGACGCCTGATCCGAAGCCGGACCGACCGCGGGGCGGTGCTGATCCTGGATTCGCGCGTCGTGCGGCAGTTCTATGGCCGGGCGTTTCTCAATTCGCTTCCCGCGCATGACATCTGGAAAGGCCTTCAGGCGCAGCTGTGGCCCGAACTGGAGCGATTCTTTGCGTATCGCGCCCGCTGAAGGCGAAAATACGATACGCTGAATCACGCGATTGTGACAGAACGCGCCATAACGTCATATTCCCCGATAGCCTGTGTCGTTGCAAAAAACTGTAAAATAATAACTTATGACTTTTATTGCTCTTTGTCAAAATTGGCTCGGTTATTGCTTGAAATATATTCGCTACTTGGTTTTTGTCACGCGAGCGCTCTGAGGCCTCGCAAAGAAACTTGGAAAGGAGGCATTCGCTGTGATCGCATCCTCGCGCACCGTTCCATCGCCTGCGCCCAGTGGCGCTGTTCTATCTCTCACTGACAAGACCGTAAGGCAGATGATCAAAGAAGATCTGCGCCAATACCTGCAACTGCGCAGAACGCTTGACGCTTCTCCCGCAACCATCCGCGCCTCCAAAAGGGCCCATTCCCATGCCGTGGCCCACCCTCCTTTAACCACTATGCACACGAACCAAGGCGTCCGCAAAAACTTTGCCCAAGGCCCATCGAGCGCTTCGATCTCGACAAAGTCCCGCACCTATCCGGCGGATTCGCTGGAGCAGGCAATCCTGACCGTTCTCAAAGAGCAACCCCTGTCGCCGGCGGCAATCCTCAGCGAAGTCTCGCAACTCAAAAATGTGCTGGTGTCTCAGAAACGCGTGGGGATCGCCATTAACGAACTGGCCCGGGCCGGTTTGATCCGAATGGTTGCCCCCGCCCTTTATGCGCTCGTTCGGTAGTGTCCTGGGTCGGATATACCGCACGCCCCCACCGGCCAGTCGGCGAGGTATCGCTTATCTCCGGCGGCGACAACCTTGTCCACGCTGTAGCGCCGCGACGGCTTGGGCCGCCTACCCCCGAATATGGATGAGCGGGCGGCGCCGGCCCCAGGGCGCGTCCCGTTCCTGACGGATGGACGCATAGAGCAGCCAGCCCCAAGCCACCCACGCCACCGCGCTGATCATTCCCCCCATGACGAAAGACATCGGCACAAAACGCAGGCGAACCTCGACGTCGCCGCCTGGCATCACGACCCCCATCATCGCATGATTGACCCGCGCGACGGGCGCCCGGCGGCCATTAATCCATGCGCGCCAGCCCGGATACCAGGAGATCGGAATGACCAGAACGCGGCCGCCTTCGCACTGGACGCGGACGGTCAGGCCATTGGCCCGGCGTTCGAGGACATGCGCGGATTCCCTGGAGCCGGCCCAGACAGGAGGCGGCGCCGGCGGCGTATGAACCAGCGCCTGACGGGTCAGATCGAATCTTCCACCTCCCAGCAGCGCCAGCGACGCCTCCGCCCCCAAGCCGGCGGCGTCATAGCCGGCGGCCAGCCAGACAGCGCCCGGGGCCGTCGTGTTTTCATAGACGTGCAGATCGGTCGAGATATCCTCCGGCAGGTTGTGGTGAGTTCTGGGGTCGGCGGGATATCGCATCTGCCCGATCAGTCGCAGTTCGGAGGCCCACGGCTTGCGATACGACAGGATCGTGCGGGCGTTCCAGACGCCCAGCAGGGCCGGCGGGGCCATGAGCCCCAGCCGCAGGGTGGCGCCCGGGTCCCGTGTCACGGGATCGTCGCTTTGCCACCACAGGTTGGAGAACTCGACATAGCGGCGCGGCAGAATGGGATTATAGCCCCGCAGCTGGGGCAGTCCATACATCATTGGCCGGCAGAACAGCATCTCGGGATGATTCTGATCGAAACGCCAGTCGGGGACGGTGTCGTCAAACGCCAGCCGCGATCCCTCCTGGACGCGCTCCTGCAGGAGTCTTACCAGCTCGGTCTGCGGATAAATGTCCTCGGCGAACTGGCGCGGCGTATTGGTCTTGACGAACCGTCCGCCGAACCACAGCAGGTCGCCCGTCAGAAGCAATCCCATGACGGCGGCCAGCAGCGCCTGCCTGCCGCGGCTGGGGGGAGCAGGGGCCAATCCGAATGCCGCAACCGCAACCGCGGCCGCAGCCCATGCTCCGGCAGACAGGATCGACCACCGAAACGACCTCTCGATCATTGGGCGGTATGGATTCGGCCCTCCCATGTGGAGCGCCGGATGGTGGTCTTCGAGTCCCAGGGCCAGACTCAGCGGAGTGGAACAAAGCCACATCGCCGCCAGACCGGCCAGCGCGACGACGGCGAAGGCGACCCATGTCCTGCGGGCGCGGCGCACCGTCCGCTCGGCGCCAGCCGCGCCCTCGATTATGATTTCCCAGCCAGCGGCCGCCAACAGCGACATTCCCAGCAATCCCAGGATCAGGATGCGGGCCGGGTCGCGAAAGACGTCAAAGCCCGGCAGCGCATGGACAAGCCGGAAGAACGGCGCGTTGCCGCCCCAGCACAGCAGGGCGGACAGAACAATCAGGACGCGGGCGTAATACAGGATGCCGCGGCGGGTGGGGACGTCGTCGTCGCGTTCGCGGCGCGCGGCCCAGGGCGTGGCCGCGAACAATCCCAGCGCCGCCAGAACGCCCGCCATCCAGCCGGCGTAGGCGTTGAGCTCGTGGTAGCCCCGTTCGCCCCAATACAGTTCCTCGTTGGTGGGATCGAAAAACAGCGTCGGGCACAGCTGGGTCAGCGCCATTCGCCAGTTCATCGAGCCGTCGATGAGAAACTCCCAGGAAGCCCCGCCGGCGCGCGCAAACGACTGGCGCGCCAGCTCCCATGTCGGCCAGGCTTGAATCAGCGACAGCGCCGCAAAAAAAGCCAGCGCCACCCCGGCCCATCCATAGACGCGCCAACTATGGCCCCGGCCCGCGCGCGACCCGTGCGCCAGCAGGCATTGCGTGGCCCGGTTCGAGCGCCGTCGCGCGCACACGCCGACCGGCAGCCATACGCCGCAGGCCACCAGCGTGTAGAAGGATATCTGGGGCGCCCCCGAAAGCAGCTGGAGCGACCACAGGGCCGCCAGCGTCAAGGCGCGGCGCGCGCACGGGGCGTTGGTCAGGGCGATGGTGGCATCGACAATCCATGGCAGCCAGGCGCCGGTTATGAGAAACATCACCACGCCGGCATGCAGACGGCCGGTGAAATAGCCGGAGAAGATGAAGATGGTCGCGGCGGCGAACCGCGCCCCCCGCGAATCTACCAGCCGCCGGGCCAGACGGTCCATTCCCCACACGCCGAAGGCGTAATGGGCCAGCGTCAGCAGCGTCCATCCCCACGCCGCGGGCAGGATCAAAAACAGCCAGTTCGGAGGATAGAACTGCGCGACCTGGATGTTGGCTTGAAACGGCTGGCCGCTGAAGCACAGCGGATCCCACAGGGGCCATTCCCCCCGCCAGACGCTCTGGCGCCAGAACTCCTTCCACGGCAGATACTGATTGATGATGTCGCCGCCCGACAACAGCCCCCCCCGCAGAACGGGCCAGAAAAACGCGGCAAAAAGCAGCGCATAAAGGGCCAATCCCCACGCGCGGTCGCGCGCGGTCGCGGCGGCGCCGCCGGCGTTTCCGCCAGCGGACAGCCGCCACAGGCGCGTGGTTCGATTATGGAGAGTGCCGCTCCCGGTGTTTCCCATCCCGCCCCTCGGGTCTGCGTTTGCGTTGTTCCTTCGAAGTTGGGACCAGCGCCAGGCCTCGCGGGCTTGAGGATTCGAGAGGACCGGGCTGTGAAATCAATCCATCTGAAGAAATGGAAACTTCAGCCGGCAATGAAGCCGCTTGCGGCAGTCCTTGCACAAGCAATACACGTAGCGTTCATACACCTCATCCTGGGCCTCGTGGGGATTGATCTTTTCCATGGCCTTGATGAGTTTTTCCATTTCGGCGCGCCAGTCCTTGTGGAGGTCTTCCTCGGTGATCTCCGGCGGGGTCGGATCGGCCAGCATCTCGATCCTCAAGACAAAGAGCGTCTCTGCCTTCGGAATCGAACGCGCGCAGATATCGCATGTGCGTTCTGGATTCACTCAGCGCTCGGGAACCGGGTCCGGATTGACGGCCGGTTGAGGAGGTTCCGACGGCAGCCGCGCCCGCTGCGGCCTTCCCGTTGAGCGCGCCTCGGGCGGTGCAGGCGGCTTGACCGCCGCGCCCTTGGCCGCGCCCGTGGACGTGGGCGCTGCGGCGCCCCCTTCGGGATTGGGATGAGAAACCCGCTTGAGCGCCTCGGCGAAGTTGAACTTCGGGTCCGACCGGGCGTCATGGCACGCCGCGCAGGACTGCTCGGTGAACTGCGTGATCATCGGCGCAAGCGTCTTGTCCGTCGCAATGGGCCGGTCCGGGAACATCTTCGCGAAGTTGATGATCCGTTGCTGGACGACGTGCCGGTGTCCGGGACCGTGGCATTCTTCACATTGAACGTTGGCCAGCTGGGGCGTTTCCTTAATTGAGACGAAGCCACCCATCTTGCCAAAACCGGTGACGGCGCGGCGCAGCATCTCGGGATTGTCTTCGTTGTGTCCGCGGGCGATCAGCGTGTCATACGTCGAGGCGTGTTCGGTTCCGGACCACTGTTCGTATTGATGGGGGTGACATTCGCGGCACACCTCGGCGCCCTGATAGTTCAGCCGCGAGGCGGCCGACTGGCTGGCCGCCATGGGACGGGCCGCGGCGCGCTGGATTTGGTCGATGTCCCTCTTGGCCAGCGTCATCAGGTCTGAGATCGCCTTGACCTGCGGATCGGAACGCTTGACGCTCCAGGAGTAGGCCTTGACGAGCTGCAGCTCGCCTCCAGCCTTGTAAGCCATGTCCATCCGCCCCACGTTCTTGCCCGACGAGCCGCAATAGTTGACGTAACTTTTTCCAATCTTCACTGGCGTCAGGTTCGGTTCGCCGTATTCGTTGGTCAAAATCAGGTCCGGCTGGAACGTGCGGGCCAGATTCTCCGCCTCATAGGCCCCGCCGTCATACAGGATGATGAGCAGGTCGTATTTGCCTTTCATTTCGGCCAGCACTTTGGGCAGTTCCACCCGATAGTCCATGATGCGCGACAGGATGCGCTCGAGCCCGTCGGGATTCTTGCCGGGCTTGAGTTCCTCGGGTTTGGGCGGTTCGGGCTGCGTGTTTTCGACGATCACGGTCGTCTCGGTGGTCGAGGCCGAGTTGACGACGGTCGCCGCCGGCTTGTTGGGGCGGGGGGTGTATTTCAGGCCCGTGACGCCCGTGACGCCGATGCGCAGCGGCGCGCCCGTGGACGTTTTGCGCTCCAGGATGCGGTAGCGCTCAAACAGCGGCTTATAGGCGGCGTCCACGACGTTGGCCGACACCAGCGGCGTCTTGTATTCCTTTTCCCAGTATTTCAGATACTCCGCGCCCAGCCGCAATTCGGCGGCGCCGACGTTGATGGCGTCGTAGCCCACCAGAGGCAGCGCGCGATAAAGATACTGCAGGCGGACGCGCTCGACCTCGACATTGCCGGTGTAGGGTTTCAGAAGGCCGCCGGCCTCCAGCGCCACAGTGGTCACGCCGCTCTTGGCCAGCTCGGCAAACAGGTGGGCCTCGCGGTCCAGGCCGCCGGTATTCTCCGTCCGACAGCCACAGGGAAACATCTCCCCGCCGCGATTGGCCGTGTAAAGAACGACCAGGTTGGCCCCTTCGGTCGGCGCAAAGGGCGCAGTGCTGGAGGAACGGGCTTCGCCGGCGGCGAAGACGATTGCGCCGGCCGCGATGCCCGTGACAAGACAGACTCGAAACGACAACATGGAGTTGGCACCTCGATATTCGATTAGACGCGCCGGAAACTCTTTGGTCACTGGCGGTCACGCTCAAAAGCGGAGTTTAATGCCTTGCGCGCAGGCGCCGCAACCCCTATGTTTCCGGTGTTTGGCGCGCCTTCGCGCGCTTCAAAACCGGATGAACGCCCCTGTGGGACGTTTCCGCCGCAAACCCAAGGAGAAACCGATGTCCCGCCCGAATTTTCCTTCAGGGCGCGCGTATGCCTTGGTGGCGCTGGGAGCCATCCTGGCGGTCGCGTGCAACCAGGTTGAACCGCTGTATCGGCTCGTGCCAACCCGGTCCATCAACGTGGCGGCAACCAATTTCAACGAGAAAAACACCCAGAACCTGACGCCCATTCAAAATGAGATGTATGAAAAACACGGCCCGCCGGATTTCGTCCGCCTGCTGTGGAACCGGCAGGGCGAACCGATCAAGGAGCTGCCGCACCGGCTGGCTCTGAAGCCGGCCAACCTCAAGTCGATGGACATGACCTGGATTTATCTGGACCGCAACGTCGAGGTGCGCTTCAAGGGCGACACCAATGTGGAGATCAAGCCCTTGAGCGATATGGTCCGGACGTTGTGCGAACGCGGGGATCCTGATCGCATGGAAACGCATGGCGAAAACCGGGACAATCCATACACGGACTATGTCTATAACGACGGCTATCGCTTTAAGTTCGACACCAACGGCGCCTTGCTCAACACCACGCGCTTCCCCAGTATTCGCCGTCAAGGGCAATGAGCGCCCCCTCCCCCAAGCCGGTCTTTTTGCTCGCCGGAGGCGGCGGACGGCGGCTTTCCGGTCCCGACCCGCTGTTGCGCGCCGTGTTTGAGGCTTCGGGCCGCTCTGCGCCTGTGATCGCCTATATCGGCGCGGCCAACGACGACAATCCCGGATTTTTGGAACGCATGGCGGCGCGCTTCGGGGAGGCGGGCGCCGGACGCGTGACGCTGGCGGCCCTGGCTGGCGCGCGCGACGAGACCCAAGTGAACCGCGCCCGCAAGGTCCTGCGCGGGGCCGATGTGATTTTCCTCAGCGGCGGCGACGTCGAGCGCGGCATGAGGATTCTGCGCGAACGCGGCGTGATCCCCGATCTGCGGGCGCTCTATGACGAGGGCGTTGCGTTCTTTGGCTCCAGCGCCGGCAGTATCATGCTGGCCCGCCAGTGGGTGAGGTGGCGCGATCCCGACGACGACGCCACGGCCGAAACCTTCGAGTGTCTGGGCCTGGCGCCGCTGGTCTGCGACGTCCATGGCGAAGACGAGGACTGGCTCGAACTGCGCGCCTTGTTGCGCCTGCTTCCCGATAAGACCGTCGGCTACGGCATTCCGTCGGGCGCCGCTCTGGTCGCTTATCCCGGCGGCCGGGTCGAGTCGCTGGGGGCTCCCCTTGACCGGCTGGTCCGCCATGGCAATCGCATTACAGCAAAATAATCGTTGATTCATCCGCGGATGGGGAGTAAACTTGATCGTATGTGAATAAGGTGTTTTTTTAACTCCAAACAGGAGGCGATTTATGAAACGCGTCGCAGGGTCAGGGCTGGCCGCGCTATGCTTGGCCGTGTATTGCGTGTGTGAGGCCGGCGCCGCCGGCGGATTGCAGATTGCCAACAAACAGTCGCGCCTGACACGCCCGCAGATGGAACGGTTGGCGGGCGTTTCGTTTGCGGGCCAGGCGCAAAGCGTCGTGGACCACTCGTGGCTGATTCCTTCGCCGCGTGAGGAAGACGACGATGACGAGTGTGTCGCCTACGCCGCCGCCTACTACATGTCGTTTCTGCAGGCGCTGCAATACGGCGACGCCTGGAGCACGGACTCGCTGGCCGACGTCAGACGCTTGGGGGACGATGGCGCGCGGTATTTCTTTCACTTTGCCGGCGAAGTGCTGCTGCAACGGGGCGCCCGCATCAACAGCAGGAGTTTTTACATTCTGGGCTACGCGCCATTGTTCACTAACGCGATGCGCTTTGACAATGACGGCCGCGTCCGGCAACCGTTCCGCAACAACATCGCACTGCTGCAGGAATGGATCAGCCCCGCCGATTCCGACCCCGGTCCACTGGCCGAGGGCGGGTATGCCGGCAACTGCGTCCTGTTGGGCATTCCTGTCGGCGCGGACTGGGACGAGCATGTCTCGGATGGCCCCGGCCAGCCCTATACGTTTGACCCATCGCGGGAGGACTTCCACCAGTTCCGCGCCGTCTGCGTCGTCGGATATGACAAGAGCCGGAAGGTCTTCAAGTTCATCAACTCCCAGGGCGATGGGTGGGGCGACCACGGCTATGGCTACCTGACCTTCGACTTCGTTGAACAATACGCGCTCGAAGCGTGGGTGCTGGTGGACCAGAAAGGCTTCCTGGCCGGCGAGTCTGAAACGCCGGCGAAAAAGTCCGGCAACAAGCAAATCTGGGAAAACGACGACTTCATGGTCACTTACATGGGGCCCTCGAACGCGACGCTGTCGGTGACCTCACAGGGCATTGTTGTCATCAACGCCGGTGACAATGATCTTCTGCAAATCCGCCGCAAGCGCGGCGGGCGGACGTTCCTCGAGCCCATCCCGAAGGTGATCGGCGACTATTTCCGCCGCTTCTTCACCGAATTGCAGGTCTGGGATTTGGCCACGACCAGCGGCGCCCAGTCGGTCACCGCCCGCAACGCCTGCGTCAACCAGATTCGAACGGCGGTGGCCAAGGGAGCCGGCGACGCCAGCGCCGCCGCCTCCCAGACG
>Ga0101944_10006665_pt1 | contig 12093 bp, 11 predicted proteins | sample DewCreD2012metaG_FD_75245 | JGI IMG/M metagenome (GOLD analysis project Ga0101944, IMG submission 75245) | Hot spring sediment bacterial and archeal communities from British Columbia, Canada, to study Microbial Dark Matter (Phase II) - Dewar... ... | reverse complement strand
CCTGGGCGCGGCGGTGGGCGCCTCGCGGGCCGCCGTCGACGCCGGCTGGCGACCCCACTCGGACCAGGTGGGCCAGACGGGAAAAGTGGTCAATCCGAACCTCTACATTGCCGCCGGGATTTCCGGAGCCATTCAGCACATGGCGGGCATGGGGTCCTCAAAGTTCATTGTGGCCGTCAACAAGGATCCCGAAGCCCCCATTTTCACCAAGGCTGACTACGGAGTCGTTGAAGACCTGTTCAATTTCATTCCCCTCTTCACGGAGGAAGTCCGCAAGCTGAAAGCGACCTGCTCCTGATCCCGGAGCGGTTTTCCATTCGATATCCAGATGCCGGGTCCCTGGGATTGTTCTGTTCGTGAAGTTCGGAACGCGTCCCTGATCCGGCATTTGCACCTCCGGGCCGACCAAGGGGTTCGCAGTCAAACCTCGGGCCGTCCCACCTCTCGATCGAGCTGATTCCAAATGGCCGGTGATTCCATCGCGGGAGAAAGAGTGCATGGCGGGCTCCGCCCCGAAAGGTTCCCTCTCATCGCTCAGGCTGCTCCGGATTTCTATTTCCTGCAGAATCGAGGGTATCCCAGGCCGGCTGCCATCGAATGGGTGGGCAACCGCTACGGGCTGACCCATCTCGAGCGCCAGTTGCTCCTCCGGGGCGTGTTTGGCCAGGAAACCGCCCTGCGTCGCCGGGGTCGGCGGTGTGTTGGGGAGGACTGGCTCCATCGTCTCCTGGCAGTCGATGGTCACAATGTGCAGATCACGGTGGAGAGCGCCATCCTGGGAAGGACGCTCCTCCTGGGCAATGACGGCGCCCTGCGGGACCTGGCCGGACAGTCGGCGCGCTTTCGAGTCACTGAAGCGAGCGAGGTGGCCCAAGACTGGATTTTCGGATTTCTGGAAGAATTCCGTCCCCACGGGGTACTGTTTCTCTTCGACGCTCCCCTGAGTCACAGCGGGCTCCTGGCCGAGCAGTACCGCCGGCGGCTCAAGGGGATCGGGTTGCGTGGCGAGAGCCGCGCGGTGCCGGTTCCCGAGTCCGAGATTCCATCCAGCGGGTGCGTGGCCGCCAGCAGCGATCAAGCGGTCATCGACGCTGCTGAATCCTGGCTCGATCTCGCCCGGGCATCCATTGAGCACGCCGCTGCGCTGCATCCAGCCGCCGACTTCACCTGCCTGCTCCACTCCAGAGGCCCCGAAACGGATCTCCTGCATGGGTTTTCCGATCCCTGGTTTGCACGGTGAGATTTTACAGTCTGTAAAAACCGTCGACATGAGCTTTGTTTCACATCGCCGCCGTTCTATTCGTGCCCTATTAGTTTAACCCTATATTTCAGGTGCTTATGGAACGACTTGTTCCCAGCTTCCTCTGGCACGGGCCTTGCCATCCCAGAGTCGGGCACTGGTTCCCGGTTTCGTGGAACATGGTCTTCATCAGGGATGGTTCAATCAAAGGAGGTTTTATCGATGAGTGGTCCGAGGAAGGTTTACGAATTTCTAAAAGCTTCTGCGATGGCGCATGCGAGATGGGACTACGAGGTCTCCATGTCGATCGTGAAGAATCGCAAGAAACTTCTCATCCTGCTCGCTCTCGCCCTGCCCATCTTCGGAGTCTCGTTCCTGGAGGCGGCGTCGATCCTGGGCGGCAAGACGGCTTACGCCCCGGCGTTCTACACCACGACCATCTTCCTGGTGTCCATCGCCGTGGGTTTGGCGGCCGGACTCATTACGGGCTGCATCGGCGCGGGCGGAGGCTTCATCATCACACCGGCTCTCATGGCCGCTGGCGTCAAGGGCATCCTGGCCGTGGGGACCGACCTTTTCCACATCTTCGCCAAGGCCATCATGGGCACGACGGTCCACAAGAAGCTCGGGAACGTTTCGGTGAGCCTGGCCGTGGCCTTCCTGGTGGGCTCCGCAGGCGGCACTGTCATCGGCGGCTGGATCAACAAGACCCTCTACAACAAGGACCCGTTGCTCAGTGAAGCCTTCATCAGCGGGGTTTACGCCATTCTCCTGGGCTTCCTCGGGTTTTACGCCCTCATCGATTTCATCAAGTCGAGCAAGGGGGGCGGAGGCGGCGACGCCCACGGCGGGCCGGCCGGCGGCGGGGCTCCAGCCCTGGCCACGAAGCTTCAGGGGCTGAACATCCCCCCCATGATCACCTTCGACGAGGATTTCGTGCCTGGCGGCAAGAAGCTTTCGGGCGTCATCATCGCCATGGGCGGCGTCGTGGTCGGCATCATGGCCGCCATCATGGGCGTGGGCGGCGGCTTCATCACCTTCCCCATGTTCGTGTACATCTTCGGCGTATCTTCCATGACGACTGTGGGAACCGACATTCTGCAGATCATCTTCACGGCGGGCCTGGCAGCCATCGGTCAGTACGCCATTTATGGCTACGTGTTCTACACCCTGGCCATGGGCATGCTCATCGGCTCGCTCCTCGGCATCCAGATCGGAGCTCTGACGACGAAAGTGGTGAAGGGAATCCACATCCGCGGCTTCTACGCGGTTTCCATCCTTGCGGGCTTCGTCAACCGCGCCGCAACGCTGCCCAAGAAGCTGGTTGAACTCGAGGTGATCGACCTTTCCAAGGGAATGGTGAACGGCATCGAGTTCGTGGGCAACATCCTTTTCTGGATCGTTGTCGCGGTCTTCGGCATCTGGATCTTCGGGAAATTCTTCGGCAACGTCCGCACGCTGCGAGAGGAGGGGTAATCATGCTTATCACACATCCTCGACCGTTCAACATTGGTCTGATCCTGGCCATTTCCTTTGTTGGTGTCCTCCTGATCATTTTTGCTCCTATCTTTGGAGACGGCAAGAACGGCCTCCAGTATTCCGACAACCTGTTCAACAAGCTGTCCAAGGGCTCGTCCTATTTCATCCCCGCCATTTCCAGGAGCAACGAGGCATTTATGGGACGGCCGTTTGAGTTCGCCGTCAAGATGGACAAGCAGGGCGACGTCGACAGGGCCGTCAAGGTGCTCATGGCGGGAGGGGCTCAGGTTGGGACGTCCGAAGGCGCTCTCAAGGTGAGCGGCGACCTCGGAAAAGTCCTCTCCAGCGTGCTGGCGGACTCCGACGCCATGTTCAGGAACAGAGATGACGAGGTATCGGCACGCCACGGGATGGATGGGAAGGAGGTTTTACGGCTCTGGCACGACGTGCTGAGCAGGAGTGTCAAGGAACTCCAGAAGGCGAAGAAGATCGAGGAGGCCAACATGGTGAACCAGGTCCTCAAGAGGGCCGTCGAGCCCGCCTACAACTTCTTCGGCATCGAGGCCCAGAACATCGGGGACAAGGCCTTGATCGTCATCGCGCTGCTCGTCTTTTACGTGGCTTACACCATGTGGTGGGGATACGCCATTTTCTACCTGTTCGGGGGCATAGGGCTGAGCATGAAGAAGGCCAAGGTGAAAAAAGAGGTCTAGGAGGAAGAGATGAAGATATTGGTACCGGTTGATGGTTCGGCACATTCCATGGATGCGGTGAAGACGGCGTTGGATTTTGTCAAGATGAAAGGGGCCGAGGTGCAGGTGATCAGCGTGGTCCCGTACATCAGCGGCTTGGAAGCCCATGAGATCTCGCCCTCCCGCAGGGAGCGCCACATGGAAAGCTACACCAAGGTATCCGAGGATGCGGTGAAGCAGGCCTGCGACCTGCTTTTCGCCGAGGGCGTCACGGCCAGCTGCTCCAAAACGGTCCTGGCCTCGGTCTCCGTGCCCGACGCCATCATTGACTATGCCGAGCAGGAGAAGGTTGACCTGATCGTGATGGGCAGCCGGGGGTTGAGCACATCCACCCGCTTCAAGCTGGGAAGCGTGGCGTCCCAGGTCGTGAAATACTGCCCCTGCTCGATCTACCTGGTCAAGGTGACAGACTGATCGGCCAGGAAATCGAGGTACCCTGCTTCTGACAGGCTGAAGCCGCTTCCGGGCGGCTCAGCCTGACTTTTCCCACACCGGGTGGCGATTCCCGGATCGAGGGCTTCATGGAGCCGCCGTTTGCCATCCTCCTGACCGACCGAAATCGGCACGTCCGCGATCTGCTCCGGCGCGAGCTGTCCGCCGAGGGCTACCAGGTGGAGACGGCGCGAGACGGGCGGGAGGTGCTGGGTTTTTTGTACCATGTGGCGGCCATCGACCTGCTGATTCTGGATCCGGACATCCCCTATGTCGCCGAGGTTGGACTCCTCAGAAGGCTTGGGCAGCTCAGGCCCGAGCTTCCCGTGATCATCCACTGTTTCTCGCTGGAGGACGTGGGGTCGCTCGCGTCGCTCCATTCGGCGGCCTTTCTGGAGAAGAACGAAGACACCGATCGGCTCAAATCCAGGGTACGGGAGGTTCTGGAGCGGACCTACCCCGACCGGGTCATGCCGAAATCCCCATAGACTCTCCGGGCCCCCCGCCTTTGAGCCGCCGTCTCCCAAGGATGTCTCACGCCGCGGCTTCCTCTCCACCGGGCCGCGACTTTGAGCGGCTCCGCACAATGAACTTCCGGTTTGGATGCCGACTATGCTATTTTGCCGTGGGTTCCCTGATTCATGCTGCTTCCGGAGAGGCGGAAGAGCGTGGACTGGCTGGATGTAGCGATAGCCTCGAGGGATGCCGGGCCCGGCACCCTCGGTGATCATCATGCGTTTGTTTCGCTGTTGGGAGGGTGAAGGAGTGGATGCATTCAGCGTCCTTCTCGTGGATGATGAGGTGGAATTTCTGGAGACCCTGGTCAAGAGGCTGGCCAAGCGGAAGCTGCAAGTCACCGGTGTCACCAGTGCCGAGGAGGCCATTGGGATTCTCGGGGAGAAGCCCGTTGACATCGTTGTCCTGGATGTGAAGATGCCGGGTATGGACGGGCTGGAGGCCCTGAGGCAGATCAAGTCCACCAGCCCCGATGTCGAAGTAATCATGCTCACCGGGCACGCCAACGTGGAGGCCGCCATTCAGGGAATGGAGCTGGGCGCTTTCGATTATCTCATGAAGCCCATGGACATTGACGAGCTGCTCTACAAGCTGCAGGACGCCTACAAGAAGAAGACTCTGCGGAAGCTCGCGAGGTAGTCTTCCAGGTTCTTCTCGAGCCGGCATGGCGCGGCTGGGCTGCGGGGGATGGGATCATGCCCAGGCTTGGCGACGTATTTCGAAAGATCGCTTTCTGGAAGCGCGGAGAAAATCACCAAACGGTGGACGCCGAGGCGCTTCGTACCGCCTTCAAGGCTCGTTACCACAGTTTCAAACTCCTCCTCAATGCCAACAACAAAGCCCTCGAGATCATGTCCGAAATGGAGACGGCGCTGAGGGGCAGCCGTCCCTTCAGCATGTCCTTCGTTCGAGCCAGCTGCACGGCGGTGGGGGTCAATGTCTTTCTGATCGTCAAGCATCTGAACGAGCTGGCGCCCGAGAAGTATACGACTCTTTTCGAACGTTTTCGGGAGATCCAGGATCAAATAAACGGGGTTCTCGCCAAGCGGGCTCCTCCGCGCGGGGACCGGCTGGTGCTTCCCTTCGATGAGATCGACAAGGACAAGGCCGATCTGGTGGGGAGCAAGATGGCCAACGTGGGGGAGGTCAGGAACCGGCTCAAGCTCAAGGTCCCCAGCGGCTTTGTGGTCACCTCCGCGGGCTACCAGCGCTTCTTCGAAGCCAACGATCTCCAGAATGAGATCGACCGAAGGCTTCAGGCTTCCGAGGCGGGCGAGCTGGATCAGTATTATGCCCTGAGCGCCGACATTCAGCAGCTGATCATGCGATCGAGGGTTCCGGACGACCTTGCCGAAGAGATCATGGAAGCGTATCGGGCGCTGGAAAGGGAGACCGGGGAGGAGGAGGTCCGGGTTTCCATGCGCAGCAGCGCCCTCGGGGAAGATGCGGCCGACACCTCCTTTGCCGGGCAGTATCGATCCGAGCTGAATGTGAGCCCCGATTATCTCATCGAAGCCTACAAGGACATCGTCGCCAGCAAATACAGTCTGCAGGCCGTGGCTTACCGCCGCAGCCGGGGCATCATGGACGAGGACATCTCCATGTGCGTCGGCTGCATGGTCATGGTCGACGCCGTGGCGGGTGGGGTGACCTACTCCAGGAACCCCCTCAACATACGCGACGACTCCATCATCATCAATTCGGTCTGGGGGCTCCCCAAATCGGTGGTGGACGGCAGCGTCGCCCCCGACGCGTTCATCATATCCCGCCGGGAGCCTTTGACAGTCATTGACAAGGACATCAAGACGAAGGATTACAAGTTCGTCTGCTTCCCGGACGAGGGCGTCTGCCGCCTGGACCTCACGGGGGAGGGCCGCGAGCTTCCCTCCATTGACGACGCCCAGGCCGTCGAGCTGGCTCGAATTGCGCTTCAGCTCGAGGACTACTATGGCACGCCCCAGGATATTGAGTGGGCCATTGACAAAAACGGGCAGATTTACATCCTGCAGTGCCGTCCCCTCAAGCAGACGGAAGTGGCCGAGAAAGTCCACGGGGGTGCGGGTCGTGATTTGGGCCGGGAGCATCTTTTGCTGGAGGGAGGAGACACGGCCAGCTCAGGGGTGGCTTTTGGGCCCGTGTACGTCCTGCGCAAGAACAGCGACGCCCTCCAGTTTCCAAGGGGAGCCGTTCTCGTTGCGGCCCAGGCGCTGCCACGCTGGGCTCCTCTGCTGAGTCTTGCGTCGGCGGTGGTCACCGAGCAGGGAAGCGTGGCCGGGCATCTCGCCAACGTGGCCCGCGAGTTCTCGGTTCCGGCCATTTTTGGTGTGGCTGGAGCCACCGCGGCCCTGGAGACCGGCGACGAGGTCACGGTGGACGCTGACGGCCTGAGGGTCTATCGAGGTCGCATGGAGCATCTGCTCGTTGCTGAAGCCCCGAGGAAGAACCTCATGGAGGGCAGCCCCGTCCACGAGGTGCTGAGGGAGGTGATCCAGTACATCGTTCCCCTTTACCTGCTGGACCCCGACTCCACGGAGTTTCGCCCCAGGAACTGCCGTACCATGCATGACATCACCCGGTTCTGCCACGAGAAGTCGGTGCAGGAGATGTTCAGCTTCGGCAAGGAGCACCACTTTTCCGAGAGGGCCAGCAAGCAGCTCGTGTGCGATGTCCCCATGCAGTGGTGGTTCATCAACCTGGACGACGGTTTCAGGGAGGATGTGCCCGGCAAATTCGTGCACCTCGACAACATCGTCTCCATTCCTGTGCTGGCGCTCTGGGAGGGCATCAACGCCGTTCCCTGGGAGGGGCCGCCCCCAGTGGATGCCAGGGGCTTCATGGCGGTGCTGCTGGAAGCCAGTGCGAATCCCGCCCTCGATCCCGCCATGCCTTCGCATTACGCCAACCGCAACTATTTCATGATATCCAGGAATTTCTGCAGCCTGAGCTCGCGGTTCGGCTTCCACTTCTCAACGGTGGAGACCCTGGTGGGTGAGCGGGCCAATGAGAACTACATCAGTTTCCAGTTCAAGGGAGGCGCCGCGGATTATCACCGGCGGCTCCGGCGGGCCCAGTTCGTGGCAAGCCTTCTCGAGGAGTACGGCTTCCGGGTCGAGGTCAAGGAAGACGGGGTCTTTGCGCGGATGGAGGGCTTCGACGAAGAGTTCATGAAAACCCGGCTCAGAATGCTGGGCTATCTCCTGATGCATACGAGGCAACTGGACATGGTCATGGCCAATGACAACGCCTACCATCACCATCGATCGAAGATGATGCAGGACATCGACTCGATCCTCAACCCAAACCTGACCAGTGTCGAGCATGCCGCAGCACATTGACAAGGCCTACATTTCCATTAAGGTCAGCGAGCCCCAGCTGAGGGAGCGCAATCGAGCGCTGGCCCTTTTGCTCGACATGAGCGGTTTTCTGACCACATCGAAATCCATTCAGGAGATCCTGGAGGGCGCCCTTGCCAAGGTGCTGGAGTTTTTCGGGATCGAGGCCGGCAGGATATACCTGGTCGACGAATCGGGCTCCAACCTGGTCCTCGGGGCATGCATCGGGGTGGATTCGGTGGGGCTCGAACAAATCAAGATCGGTGAAGGATTCTCGGGCAAGGCCGCTCGAACCCGGTCTTTCATCGCTCAGCATGTTTCCGATCTCGAAGACAAGGGCAGGTCGGAGCTCCTGCTAAGCAAGGGCTTTGAAATCATCGTCTGCGTCCCGCTCATCGCCATGGACCAGGTCCTCGGGGTCCTGAACCTGGCCACCAACCGGGAGATCGAGTTCGATCCGGCCCAGATCGAGCTGCTCATTGCCATCGGCAACCAGATCGCCGTAGCCGTGAATAACGCAAGGCTTTATGAAGATTTGCAGCAGAAGGTGAAAGAGCTCAAGCGCCAGAAGGAATCCATCGAATTCTTTGCCTATTCCGTCTCCCATGACCTCAAGAGCCCCGCCATCGGCATACATGGCTTGACGAGCCTGCTCCAGAGGACCTATCGGGATCGGCTGGATGAGCGGGGCCAGAGGTACTGTGACCAGATCCTCAAGGCGGCTGAGCAGGTGGCGCGGCTGGTGGATCGCATCAATGCTTACATCATGGCCAAGGAGGCCAGGCTGAGCTTCGAGAGGATTTCCCTCAGGGAGCTGACCGAGGAGATTCGCGGCGAGTTTTCCGAAGTGATGACGCATCGCGGGATTGAGTGGCGCGAGGACGAATCGCTTCCGGACCTGGTGGGGGACCGCCTTTCGCTCCTTCGCATCCTTCGCAACCTGGTGGACAATGCCCTCAAATACGGCGGCGGCAAACTCCGAGAAATCCGAATCGAGCATAGGGAGGAAGCGGACCACCACATCATTTCGGTACATGACGACGGCGTCACACTCAAGGTGGAAGACCCGGCGGCACTCTTTCAGGCCTTTCACCGGGATGAGACTGCCAGGGGCGTCGAAGGCACGGGGCTCGGTCTGGCGACGGTCAGGGAGATCGCCGAACGCCATGGAGGAAAGGTTTGGCTCGAAGATACCGCGGAAAGCGGAACGACCTTCAGTTTCTCCATTTCCAGGCATCTCAAGGCACGTGATTGACGCCCTCTTTTTTGTCTTTTTCTGAATCCATATTCCGTGGGAAGGACGGCAGGATGGGAAAAACGGATGCCATAATGGCTGATGCGAGAGGCTTCATGAAAAGCCGGGTGATTTTGACCGGGGCGGAGCTGGACATCTTCTCCCGCCTCGATGAAAAGGCCTGCACCGCGGAAGACCTGGCGAGGGAGGAAGGGCTCGACCCGCGCGCCACGACACGGCTTCTGGACTGCCTGGTCACTCTCGACCTCCTCAAGAAGGAGGGCGCGTTTTACAGCCCCACCGAGAGCGGCGCGTTTTACTCGTCCCGCCATCCTGAATCGGTGCTCCCAATGGTCATGCATCTCGCCCGGCTTTGGTCCACATGGAGTGATCTGACGGAGCTGGTGAGAGTGGGCGGACATCGTGAGCGGGAGGCAGGGCTCCAGACGGCCGAGTGGGACTGGAAATCCTTTGTGGGTGCCATGCACGTGGTGGGGCGGGAGCTGTCCCTCGCCATCGCCGCCGACTACGACCTGAGCCGGTTCAAGTGCCTGCTGGATATCGGGGGAGCTTCCGGGACCTACACCATCGCGTTCCTCAGGCAAAATCCGGAAATGAGGGCCATCCTCTACGATCTTGAAAACGTGATCGCCATGGCCCGGGAACGCCTGGTCGAGGAAGGCCTTCAGGACCGGGTGAGGCTGATGGCGGGCGACTTTTACCGGGACAACCTTCCAGGTGGGTGTGACCTGGCTTTTCTTTCAGCCATCATTCACCAGAACAGCCCCGAGGAGAACCTGGCCCTTTATCGCAAGGTGTTCGAGGCCCTCGAACCCGGGGGCACGCTTCTGATCCGGGACCACATCATGGAGGAATCCCGGACCAGCCCGCCGGCGGGGGCCATGTTCGCCCTCAACATGCTCGTCAACACCCGTGGCGGGGACACCTACACCTTCAACGAAGTGCGGGAAGGTCTCCTGAACGCGGGATTCGTTGATGTGAAACAGGTCAGGCACGGCATGGAGATGGATTGCCTGGTCGAGGGACGCAAGCCCTCGTGATGTTTCCGAATCCAGGCAGGAATGCATCATCCGGTCTCACTTGAACGTCTCTTCCTCCTCCTCTTCCTCACCGTCTCCTTCAAGCTGGCCCCGGGCCATGGCCATGGCTTCACGGGCCGTATCGACGATGTCCTCGTCGTCGGAGCTCAGATGGGAAGCGATGATATCCAGCGCCTCCCGGGGGCGTATGGCGGCTGCGGCCTCGATGGCGGCCATCAGCCGGTATTTGTCCGTCCCCTTGCTGGTGACGAGGCCGGCGATATGAGGCCATGCCTGGTCCACCTCCCAGTTCCCCGCGGCAATGACCGCTTCGTGATGAATATCCTCGTTCGGACTATCCAGTGCTTCGAGGATCTGTTTCTCGAAACCCGGAAGAAACCCCATGCAGAAGACGGCCGTGAGCTTCCAGCGTTCATCGTCGCTCGAGAATGCCTTCCGGATTGCTTCGGGGTGCCACTCCTGGGGAGCGTGTACCGAAGCTTCGAGGGCTGCCTGGCGGATTGCGCTCGACAGCCTTACATCCTCGTAAGTGTCCCGTAGACCCTGCAAAACGTGCAGGAAGGTTTTTTCGGAGATCACTGCCTCCTCGGGGTCGTCGAACCCCTCGATGTCCGCATATTCAAGACCCGGCCCGAGGGAGTGCAGTGCCCCCACGCGAAGCATCTCCGGCGCTTTGGGGTCCTGTCCGACTGCCAGCAGGGCATCCGCAAGCTCGTCGTTGATGACGGAGACCTCCCCGGCCAGCTCTGCCGCCAGGAATCGCAGGGATTCCTCGACTTCTTCGTTGCGAAAGGTCGAAAGGAGATGATCAGCTGCTTCTTCGGGCCATTCCCAGGGGGGCAGTTCCGCGAGCGTCCTGATATCCATTCCAGACTCCTGTGCGAGAGGTTCCGAGTTTCAAGCTTCGGGTCTTGAGTTGAAGACCGGCATCGGTGCGCGGTCCTGTTGCGGGCATCCGGACCCAGAGGGTTGCCCCGGAGGCGGATCGCACGCGAGGTCAGCTCATTCCGCGGATTTGCCGTCCAAAAGCGCCTGAGAGACCCACCTTCGACGCAAAGGGACCCAGAAACTGGTCTCCAGTTCGGTCAGCACCTCCTCCAGGGACTTCTCGGCGTCGAGAACCAGAAATCGATCCGGATGCCGGCGGGCCAGTTCGAGATAGCCTTGCCGAACCCGGTCATGGAAGGCGTGCTCTTCCCCTTCGATACGGTCGAGATTTTGGGGCTTGAGCTTCCTTCGACCCGCGGCCGTCTCGAGGCTGCAGTCGAGAAGTATGGTGTGATGAGGCACGAGCCCCCGAGTCGCCCAGGTCTGAAGGCTGAGCAGCATGTCGAGGTCCAGACCTCTTCCATAGCCCTGGTAGGCCAGGGTCGCATCACTGAATCGGTCGGCCAGAACCCAGAGTCCCTCCCGCAGCGCCGGCCGAATGACTTCATGGAGCAGCTGAGCACGACTGGCCGAATAGAGCAGAACTTCCGCCTCCTGGCTCATGCCGTGGTACGTCGGGTCCAAAAGCAGCTCCCGGATGGACTCCCCCAGCCGCGTTCCGCCCGGCTCTCGCGTCGTGAGGTGGGAAACGCCCGCGGCATCCAGCCACCGGCTCAGATGTTGGAGCAGAGTGGACTTGCCGCAACCGTCGATACCCTCGAAACTGATGAATTTGCCCAGGTGATTCCCCGGTCTATCCATGGTGAGGCTCACTGGAGGCGTCAATTACGGTAAATGTGAACGGTGCCGGTGGAGTCCGCCATCCTTGAATATCAAACAACCCACTCCACTCAAGGCTCAGCTCAGCCTGGCCAGGTTCTCGTTGTCCGCTTCGGTCTTGGTGTCTTCATTGTACTGCTGGTCCTGGCGCTGGAAATTGACCCTGTTCTTGGCCACGTAAAGGGATTTGAGCTGATCGAAGTCCATTCGAAAGAGCCCTCGGGCTTCATGAAAGCAGCTCCACAGGCGCAGGACGGCCTCCCGGGCCTTGTCCTCCTTGAATCCGCCCCCCCTGGCCCACCACTTCCATTTCACACTGTTCTGAAGCTCGTCGAGGGCC
>Ga0101944_10006664_pt1 | contig 12095 bp, 10 predicted proteins | sample DewCreD2012metaG_FD_75245 | JGI IMG/M metagenome (GOLD analysis project Ga0101944, IMG submission 75245) | Hot spring sediment bacterial and archeal communities from British Columbia, Canada, to study Microbial Dark Matter (Phase II) - Dewar... ... | reverse complement strand
TTTTCTTGATAGTGTGGCAAATAGGTATTTGATAATGCATACTAAACCTCAGGCTAAAGAAAGTATTCCTTTAGTAAATACTATTGAACGGAAACCTTCATGGAAGATATATATCCCGCGAATGTCTGACCATGCATTTGCACTTGCAGCTGCTTTTGAACGCTGTGGCATAAATGCTGAGGTTCTTCCTGAATCAGATAAACAGACAATCGATATAGGGAAAAAATTTGTATCTGGCAAAGAATGTTATCCCTGCGCTGTAACAACAGGCGATATGGTTAAAAAAGTCTTGTCTCCTGATTTTCAGTCAGAAAATAGCGCTTTTTTCATGCCTTCGGGTTCTGGTCCGTGCAGATTCGGGCAGTATAATATCTTTCACAGACTTGTTCTTAACAATCTCGGATATAAAAATATCCCGATTTATGCTCCAAATCAGGATACCACATTTTACTCCGACCTTGGAATTGTTGGAAAAGATTTTTCTAAATACGCATGGGAAGGAATTATAGCTATTGAATTGTTAAATAAATGTTTGCATGAGACAAGACCTTTTGAAGTTGAATCAGGGATTTCTGACAATCTATACAGTAAACATCTTGAAAGACTCTATAATTCTCTCAGGCAGAAAAACGGTGACATAAAACCTCTCCTAATCGAAATAAAAACCGATTTTATGAATGTACCGAGAAAAAATTTACAGAAACCTTTAATTGGAATAATTGGAGAAATATTTGTTAGATCACACCGCTTTTCGAACGAAGATCTTGTAAGAAAAGTTGAATCGCTCGGCGGCTTTGTCTGGCTTGCTCCGGTCGAAGAATGGATATATTATGTAAATTATATAGGTTTAAGAAAAGCATTGTTAAAAAAACAAAAGTCTGTTATTATTAGTTTTTTGCTGAAAAAACATTTTCAGCAAAAAATAGAGCATGAATTCTCAAAATACTTCAGGAACTTTCTAAAGACAGGAAATGAACCTGAAACAAAAGATATACTTAAAAAGGCGAAACCTTATCTTGACAGTTCTTTTGAAGGTGAAGCCATACTTAGCATTGGCAAAACAATTGACCTGATAGAAAAAGGTGCTTCAGGTATAATAAATGCTATGCCTTTTGGCTGTATGCCTGGTACAATTGTAACTGCTCTTTTACGCGGAGTAAGCAGGGATTATGGGATACCATTTATAAGTATTCCATTTGATGGCACCGAATCTGTTACTACTGAGATACAGATTGAAGCTTTTATGGAACAGGCAAAAGATTTACATAGAAAAAAATATAATTGATCCAAGTTTTTCTGACCTGTTTCGGCTATTCAAATGCAAAAGGAGGGTTGATGAGTGGGAAACGTTAAAAAGTGGCGCAAGAAAAAAATGAGCAAACATAAACATGCGAAACTCAGGAAAAAGACCAAATTCCAGAGAAGAAAAAGCAAATAGATATTAAAATCAAGGACATACCCAATATGTTTACAATTAAAAAATTGAACCATATATTTTAAAATAACACGGAATTCTGGCAGGTCAGAATAATAATCGAGTCCTGCCAGAAAATAATCTTAGAATCTAACCAGATCAATTAACCAAGGATTTAATATGTTTATACCATTTATTACTACAGGAATTGGAAGTCTGCCCCATACAGATGCCGTGGCAGCATGCACTACCATACTTAACTCTTTTGATGTCCCTTTCTGGCCTCAATTCCCTCGATTATCTTTCAGAGAATTAATGATTCCACAGTATTCAGAGGGAATACCTCTCATTAAGCTTGATACCGAAAAAAAAACAATCTGGGTTGATAAAGATAATTACGAATCTGCTACAAAATTTCTCGAGTCTTATAGAGATGACCTTATTCTTCCTGTTTCAGAGGATTTTGCAAAAGGTCTTTATACTTTTTTAAGAGTAATGGATGGAATTTATTTTGCTGTTTTAAAAGGACACATTACCGGCCCTCTAACTTTTTCTCTTGGATTAAAAGATAACAATGGCAAACCTGTTTATTTTGATGAAGAAATGAGGGAAATTATCCTTCTTGCGCTTAAAGCAAAAATAAGATGGCAGGTCCAGAAACTTAAGTCCTTAGCACAATACGTAATTATATTTATTGATGAACCTGTTCTTTCAGCACTCGGCACATCTTCTTATCTCGGTGTAAATACTGAGGAAGCACTCAGGCTTCTTAAAGAAACTTCCGATGCAATTAAAAATGCAGGTGCTATATCCGGAATTCATTGCTGCAGCAAAGCAGACTGGTCACTTGTAATAAACAGCGGAGCAGGCATTATAAGTTTTGACGCATATGATTACATCGAATCATTGCCAGTTTATTCTGAAGAGTTTACAAAATTCCTGAAAGAAGGCGGTTATCTGGCATGGGGCATTGTACCAACAACTGATGCAATCAACAATGAAAATTCAGAATCTCTAAAACAAAGATTCGACAGAGGCTTAGAGATTTTGACGAAAACCATGCCTTCGGATTTGTTGCTTTCTCAAATCATTTTAACTCCTTCTTGCGGGGCAGGTTCACTCAGTATCGAAGAAGCTGAAAAAGTATTTAAAACACTCGGAGAACTAAAAGAAATTCTTATAGATAGCTATACTTAAGCTAAAAAACATTTTTCAGTTTATTTTATTTCAAGTGCAGAGAAAAAATATGGTATCTCATATGATGCCGATTCCTTTGAATCCGAGCCATGCACAATATTATGTTCTATATCAGAAGCAAAGTCCGCTCTTATAGTTCCCGGAGCAGCATCTTTTGGATTTGTAGCTCCCATTATTTCCCTGACTCTTCTTATAGCGTTTTCTCCTTCTATAACCATTACAACAACAGGACCTTCAGACATAAATGAAGTAAGGCTCTCGTAAAAAGGTCTTTCTTTATGAACTATATAGAATCCTTTTGCATCGTCCTTTGTCATTTTTATCATTTTAAGAGCAGCAATTCTTAGACCTTTTTCTTCAAATCTTTTTATCACTTCACCTATAACATTCTTTTTTACACCATCAGGTTTTATGATTGACAGAGTTCTTTCCATTTTGCCTCCATTAAAATTAAAACGTATTATCAAAACTTAACCATAGAGAAAATATTAAATATCAATTGCTACCTTATCGCAGTTGTTCTATGTTAACTTTTCTACAAGTTTTTTTACAGATGCACAGGATTTTTTAAATTGTGCTTTTTCATCTTTTGTTAATTTAACTTCTATAACTTTTTCAACACCTTCTTTGCCCAAAATTACAGGCACACCCATATATAGATCTTTTACTCCATATTCACCATTGAGATAAGCCGCACACGGAAGTGTTCTTCTTTCATCAAGCAATATACTTTTTACCATCTGGAAAGCAGAAGCTGCAGGCGCATAATAAGCACTTCCTGTTTTTAGAAGAGAAACAATTTCAGCTCCGCCATTTCTCGTTCTTTCGATTAGCTTTTCAATTTTTTTCTTTGGCATTAACTCTGTAATAGGAACACCTTTTACTGTTGAAAATCTTGGCATAGGAACCATATCATCGCCATGTCCGCCAAAAACAAGAGCCTCAACATCTTCAGGTGAAACATTGAATTCAAAGGATATAAAAGTCCGCAGTCTTGCTGCATCAAGAATTCCACCCATACCCATGACCTTCTTGCAGGAAAACTCTGTTGTTTTCCATGCAAGCTGCGCCATTACATCCATTGGATTGGTTACAATAATCAATATACAGTGAGGAGATGTCTTCGCAATTTCTGTGCTCACATTTCTAATAATCTTTGCGTTTGCTTCAAGCAAATCACTCCTTGACATTCCCGGTTTACGCGCAAGTCCTGCTGTTACCACAACAATATCAGACAACGCTGTTTCTTCATAACTATTTGTTCCTGCTACAATAGACGAAGAACCCCACAAAGGACATGCTTCTGCAATATCCAGCGCTTTTCCTTGCGGCATCCCTTCGACAACATCGAAAAGCACAATATCAGCAAGGCCTGATTGCGCAATCAACTGGGCTGTTGTTGCTCCCACATTCCCCGCTCCAATAATAGATACTTTCTTTTTCATAGAATTTAAATTATAAAAGAAATTTAAATATTAAGGCAACATCATTCTTACTGCGTGTTACGTAAAAATCATTTATGTACTATTGGTAAAAATCATAATTGGACAAAATAGGATTCCATTATTGATTCCCATCAGTTAAATTTAAGCCATCTTAGATTTTTAAAGGGTGGTGATTTAAGATGGCAAAGAAGAGATGCCATTACTGTGGCGAAATATTCATTCCTGATCCGAGAGTGGGTAATCGTCAGAAGGCATGTTCAACCGCTTGTCAGAGACAAAGGAAGAGAGAGAACAATCTAAAATTCAGAAGGGATAATCCCGGATACTGGCATGGCAGATATGAATATGTAAAGGAATGGAGGATGAAAAATCCTGATTATCAAAGGCGATGGAGGCAGAGTAGAAAAGCAGAGAAAGGGTATCTTAGTTCAGGTGAGATACAAGCCGAGATATTCAGAAAAGCCCTTGACTATATTGAGAAAAAGTTGATACTCCTACGTAAGATACAAGCCGAGATAGTTCTTAAAACTGTTGATATAAGGGCAAAAAGGGCATCTTTTACTTTTCAAGCCTCAAGAGATACAAGCCGAGATATATATAAAAATGCGTGAATAATAAAAAGTTAGGGGATTCCGCTTTAGTGAGATACAAGTTTATATTGAACCTTTATATTTTTATGATAAAGAATTTATCCATGATGAAGGAGAGAATACATAAGAGGCTGCCTGTGGAATTTGTTAAAGAAGTTTTGGAGGCATTTAACAGGCATAATATTTCTGAGAAGGAAGCGATAAAGCTTTTAGGTATAAAGAGAAGTCGTCTTTATCAACTAAGGAAGAGGTGGATTAGAAGTAACAGAAAGAGGCCTTTCAGCCTATGGCAAAGGACAGAGAACGCCTTTCATGTGATATCTACTGATGTAAAGGAATGGCTGGATAAGGAACTTAGTTATATCAGATATGAGGCAGAGACATTCAGGGGGAGATTCAACTTTGCCTTCTTAGCAGAGGAGGCGGAAAAGAGGTTTGGTCGTCCCTTCAATCGTAACAGTATTCGTCTTTATGCATTAAAGAGAGGTTACTATCATGCCCTGTCTTCAGAAAAGGGCAAGGTATATACAAGGTTTGAGACCTCTGGTCCTGGTGCATTATTTCAGCATGATTCTTCTTATCATTTGTGGCTTCCAGAGATAGGTAAGAAACAATACTTAATTGTAACCAAAGATGATTACTCAAGGATGATAGTAGGGGCAAGGATTGTTGAAGTAGAAAGCTCTTTTGAACATCTACAAACTGTAAAGGAGACAGTAATCAAATACGGGATGCCGCTTGCGTATTATCTGGATAACCACTCTATATTCAGGTTTGTATTACACACAGGTATTCATGTGAGATACAAGCTCAGAGAAGATGAAGGTGAAATTCAATTCAAAAGGGCATTAAGTAGTATTGGAATAGGAATGATCTATACAGGTAAAAGAGAGGCACAGGCAAAAGGAAAGATAGAGAAGGTATTTGATTATTTTCAGAGGAGACTTCCATATCTTTGTGAAAAGCATAAGGTGAAGAATTGTTCAGAAGCTCAGAAGATATTAAATGACCTTGTCAGTTATTATAATGAGCAGAGGATTCATGATGAAACAGGAGAGGTTCCTGCTAAGAGATGGAAAGAAGCAATAAAAAATGGTAAAGGTAAGTTAAGGCCATTAGATGCCTCTATAGACCTCGATATGGTATTTTCCATTCATCTTAAAAGGACAGCGAGAAAAGATGGCACAATAATGTTTATGGGAAGAAAATGGTTTGTAGGTTGTCCTGAGGGCACAAAACTTACAATATGCCTTATCCCATCTGTAAAATTTATGGTTTATAAAGATAATAAAAAGATATGGGAATTTCATTTATAAAATTAAATGAATATGTGCATAAATAGTTTCCCAAATGTGCATAAATGATTTTTACGTAACAAGCAAATTTAATTTCCTTGACAAACTTTTATTTCAATCCATATACTTTGAAGATATGCAGATAAATATCGAAGAATTGCACAATAAAGCCGAGCAACTTTTTCAGGAAGGTAAATATGCTGAGGCAGAACCTATTCTAAAGGAGATCATAAGTTCCAATCCTAAATTCGCTGACGTTCATAATAAGCTTGGCATGATTTCTCATCTCAATGGAAATTACCGTCAGGCTGTGGATTATTTCAAAAAAGCTCTTGAAATAAATCCTAATTACACCGAAGCTTCACTAAATCTTGTTGTCACTTATAACAACATGGGAGAATTTGAAAAAGCTAAGGATGTTTTTGCCATTGCAGCACAGAGAGCACATCCAACATCTAAGGCATTAGACCCATTTATAGCAGGTAAAATTGCAAATGAGCATTTTAAGCTCGGGAATGTATATCTTGATTTTGGTCTGAATAATGAAGCTATCGAAGAATATCGTAAAGCTATTAAACTATTTCATAGACTTCCAGATGTTCATACAAAACTCGGCATAGCTCTTCGCAATAAAGGAAATATTGAAGAAGCTATTCAGCATTTCAATACAGCAAGAGAATTGAATCCAAATTACGGGCAGGCATGGGTTCAGCTCGGGCTGAGTTATTACATGAAAGGACTGACAAGACTTGCTTTTGAGCACTGGGAGAAAGCTCTTAAGATTAACCCTAAACTTAAAGAAGCAGAAACCTACCTCAGTTTGTTTAAAAAAGGAGAGAAATAAGAAACTGTGTCCCTTCTCAGTATCAGGGACTTAACTATTTCTTTCAAGTATGAAAAAAATTCCTTAAAAATTGTCTCCGGCGTAAACTTTGAAATTCAGGAAGCTGAAGTTTTCGGTCTGGTCGGAGAAAGCGGATGCGGCAAAAGCCTTACAGCTCTTTCAATCATGGGGTTGCTTCCTCATAATGCTTTTGCTGAAGGTAATATTATTTTTCAGAACAAAAATCTCCTTAGCCTGGATAATAAATCAATGAGAAAACTAAGGGGCAAAGAGCTCTCAATGATATTCCAGGAACCAATGACTTCACTCAATCCTGTTCTCAGCATCGGGTATCAGGTCTCAGAAGTAATTATTACCCATGAAGGTCTTTCGAAAAAAGATGCTTTGAACAAAAGCATTAAACTTCTTAAAGCAGTGAGAATTCCTTCTCCTGAAAAAAGAATTAAGGAATACCCACATCAAATGTCAGGAGGAATGAGACAAAGAGTTATGATTGCAATGGCTATCGCATGCAATCCTTCTTTGCTTATCGCAGATGAGCCAACCACTGCGCTTGATGTTACCATTCAGGCGCAAATACTCGCTCTTTTAATGGAACTACGGCTTCAAAGAAAAATGTCCATACTTTTAATAACACATGATTTAGGAGTAATTGCTGAAAATGCCTCAATAGCAGCAATAATGTATGCTGGAAGAATTGTTGAACTTGCAAAAGTTCACGAGTTAATCGAGAATCCTTTACACCCTTATACAAAAGGCCTGCTTGATTCTCTGCCAAAGACAAAAGGCATTTCCTTAAAACCAATTCCCGGTTTTGTGCCGAGACCAGATAAACTTCCTCCTGGCTGTAAATTTTCTGATAGGTGTTTTTATTCTAAAGCTGAATGCAATTTGCAGGAGCCTGAATTAAAGGAAATATCAAAAGGCCATTTCTGCCGTTGCATAAGAGTCGGTAATATTCAATGGATATAATAGAAGTAATTAATCTTAAGAAATATTTCGCCTGTAATCAAAGCTTCTGGGGAGTGAAAAGATGGCTTAAAGCAGTTGATGACATTAGTTTTTCTGTTAAAAAAGGGGGCGTTTTTTCTATTGTTGGAGAAAGCGGCTCAGGAAAATCAACAGTTGCAAGGCTATTGCTCAGACTCATAACACCAACATCAGGCAAAATTCTTTTCAAAGGGAAGGATATTCAATTTTTCAAAGGAGATTCTCTAAAAGAATTCAGAAAATCCATTCAGATAATTTTTCAGGATCCTTTTGCTTCTTTAAACCCACGTATGACAGTTTACGATTCAATTTCTGAACCTTTAAAAATTCATAAAATAGTACATAAACTAAAAATCAAAAATAAAGTTGTTGAGATATTAAATAAAGTCGGGCTTCAGGCAGATATTTTAAACAGATACCCTCATGAATTCAGCGGAGGACAAAGACAAAGGATATGCATCGCAAGAGCCCTTGCTGTTTCACCAGAAATTATAGTAGCCGATGAACCTTTATCAGCTCTTGATGTCTCAATACAGGCTCAAATACTGAATATACTTCAGGAGCTCCAAAAAAATTCAGGCATCTCATTTGTTTTTATAAGTCATGATTTAAGAGTTGTTAAGTATTTCAGTGATGAGGTTGCAGTGATGTATCTTGGAAAAATTGTTGAGAAGGCAAAAACCGAAGATATTTTTAATAAACCCCTCCACCCTTATACAATAGAACTTCTCTCTTCCATTCCTGTTATAGAAAAACATAAGGACAAAATTTTTCAAAAATACAATGAAAAGCTGAAAGTTGAATATGAAGCACCGGACATTTTTAATGAAACTTCAGGTTGTGTTTATTCCTCACGCTGCAATAAAAAAACTGAAGTCTGTAACACTATCCCGCCTGAACTTAAAAAGATTGAAGAAAGAATGATTTCCTGCCATTTATTCTAATCCGGATATGGAATTATAATTATTGGCCTTGAAATGCAATTGAAATAATGCAGATGTTGCGCAAAAATTTAATCTTATACAACCCCCTTAATCCCCCTTTTCTAAGGGGGAATATAGCAAAGAGCATAGAGCAAATAAAAAAGGCTGAAGGCTTTAGGCTGAAGGCTGAAGTATGAGCTTCGCTCATCATTGAAAAAATAAGGCTAAAAGCGAATTGCAATTAGCTAATAATATACTCAAATAGCAATAACTTAATTTATGAAACAAAATAAACTACCTTAGTATAAGAACATAGCTTTATTTTATATTTTTATGTAGTTGCATATTTTATCTCTGAGGCTTACGCTTCGACTTCAGCCTCAGTAAAAAGAGACCCGTGATTTTGTTTCATAAATTGAGTTATCACCAAATAAGCTTTTAGCTTTGTTTTTTGCGCTTTGCGCCTTGCGCTATGCGCATTTCGCTCTTTGCTAAATTCCCCCTTTGTTAAGGGGGTCAGGGGGTTGTATATTCGCCTTGCGTTTTGCGCCATGCGCTCTGCGGTTTTAATTGAACGCTATAAACGAACACTATTTGCCTTCAGCCTTTTTATGAGCTATGAGCAACCTCTGCATTAACAGGGTTAATAAATTGTTTTACTATTTCCAGAGCTTTCATAACAGAACCTGAATTCTGCTTTGATAATTCTCTTGCTTTTAAGCCAATTAATTTTGCTTTTTCAGGATTATTTAACAATTCTCTTAAAGTCTCGTATAATTTTGATTCAGGAACTTCAAGAGCAGCTTCTTTTTTCAGGAACTCTTGAATTACCGGAAAATTCTCCATAAACGGTCCGCAAATAATAGCTTTCCCCCAGAGTGCGGGTTCCATAGGATTCTGGCCTCCATGAGCTTTGAAGCTTTTTCCAATAATTACAATATCAGCTATGCCATAAACCTTTGCAAGCTCTCCTATGGTATCAAGTAGAATAATATTACTCAGGGGCAATTGGCTTTTATTTATTTCAGATCTCCTGAGGAAATTTAATTTTTTTTCTATTAACATTTCAGCGACTGAACTAAATCTCTCGGGATGTCGTGGAGCTATTATAAGATTCAGATCATGGAATTCTTTTTTAAGCATAAGAAAAATATCCGTAATCATTATTTCTTCACCATCATGGGTGCTTCCTGCAACAATTACTCGCCCTTTTATAGAACCTGCCCAATCAGGAATCTTATCAGGTTTTAAGACATCGAATTTAAAATTTCCAGTAATTAAAACCCTGTCTTTTTCAGCTCCTAGTTCCATTATTCTTGATGAATATATTTCATTTTGCATTGCATACAAATCTATATCCCGAAGGATTCTTTTTATGAAAAATTTGATTTTTTTATAACCATTGAATGATTTTTCGGATATCCTCCCGTTTAAAAGCACAACAGGTGTATTATGTTTTTTAAATGATTTTATAAAATTAGGCCAGAGTTCTGTCTCGATAATAATGAGAAGTTCAGGATTTATTTTTCTTAAAATTGGATTTATCAAAAAGGAAAGATCAAATGGCATATAGACAACATTTATATTTTCTTTTGCATTTTCTAACGCAACCTTTCTTCCTGTATCAGTTATTGTCGAGAGAATAATTTTTTTTGATGGATATTGTTCAGCAATTTTTCTCAGCAATGGTTGCGCAGCCATAACTTCACCAACAGAAACAGCATGAATCCAGACACACCTTCTGAAATTTCTTATTAACTCTGATGAATAAATTCCGAGTTTTTCTTTTATCCAGATATTTCTTAAATTGACAGGTCTTTTGAAATATTCAAAAGGCAAAAGAAATAACAATACAAATAAATATACAATGCTATAAATTGCGTACATATTTTATACCAATTGTAATCAGTCTCATTTGCCTGCTAATTCCAGGACAATGTCTGCCACCCTTTCAGAAGGTTTTTTGCCGGCAAACAGACTTTTAATTTTTCTAAGGTTATTCAACATTACATTTTTGTATGTCGCATCAAAAATTATACGCTTTAATTCCTTTAAGACTTCATCAGGATTTGCATTATCCTGCAAAAGTTCTTTCACAACATCTTTGTTCCCTGAAAGAATGTTAACCAGCGAGATATGAGAAACTCTTATAATCTTTTTTCCGAGAAAAAAAGTAAGAGGAGACAACTTATAAACAACTATCATCGGAACTTCAAGCAGAGCGGTCTGCAAAGTAGCTGTTCCAGATGCAACTACCGCAATATCAGATGATGCAAGAACTTTTACTGAATTTCCTTTACTTATTAAAACCCCTTCATTCTTTAATTCATCTAATAATATTGAATACCTGTTTTCATCTACATTAGGAGCAAGTGGCATACAAAACTGGAATTTGCTTTTTGAAAAGATATTATTGTCTGATTTAAATTTTTTAACTATGTCAATCATCAAAGGCAATAGTCTTTCCAATTCATGGGGTCTGCTGCCCGGTAGAAGCGCTATTAATTGAGAATCTGTCTGTGCGCCTATTGATGTCTTGAAAAAATTTCTGAATCCTGCATCTATTGAAAAGGAGAAGGGTTCATTTTTTTCAAAGTATAAATTACTTACTTCTTCAATTTCCTCCATTACTGGATGTCCAACGAATTCGCATCTGACCCCGGCATCTTTATAGATTTTTTCTTCAAATGGAAGGAGTACAGCTATCATATCAACAATTTCTGCAATTTTTTTGACTCTTCCTCTTCTCCATGCCCATACCTGCGGACTTACATAATAAAGTATTTTTATCCCAAGCTTTTTAGCTTCTTTAGCCAGCTTTAAATTAAAGTCAGGATAATCAATTAAAACCAGAACATCTGGTTTTCTTGTTTTTATTGTGGATAGCGAATTGTTATAAGCTCTTTTTAGTTTTTTTAAAGATTTCAATGCCTCAGTTAAGCCAAATGCATCTGATATTGATGAAATTAATTCAACCCCGGTTTCCTTCATGCGCTCTCCGCCTATGCCGATTAATTGAATCTTATCCGATTTCTTAATTAATTCTTTTGCAAGAAGAGAACCATAGAGTTCACCAGAACTTTCACCTGCTATTATCATTACACAAGGCATATTAGTAGTATATTATAAATAATAAATGAAGATATATCGTATCTAACCCAAAGCGCTGTAATATCAATAGCCCATAGTTCATAAAAAAGGCAAATAGCAAATAGCGAAGAGCAAGAGCTGAGAGCAGAGAGAAAAGAGCAAAGCGCAAAAAACAAAGCTAAAGGCTTATTTGGCAATAACTCAATTTATGAAACAAAATCACGGGTCTCTTTTTAATGAGGCTGAAGTCGAAGCGTAAGCCTCAGAGATAAAATATGTAACTACATAAAAATATAAAATAAAGCCA
>Ga0101944_10006663_pt1 | contig 12095 bp, 14 predicted proteins | sample DewCreD2012metaG_FD_75245 | JGI IMG/M metagenome (GOLD analysis project Ga0101944, IMG submission 75245) | Hot spring sediment bacterial and archeal communities from British Columbia, Canada, to study Microbial Dark Matter (Phase II) - Dewar... ... | reverse complement strand
ACTCGCCCTCGCAGAGGATGACCTGCTTGCCCTGGTACTTGGCGAGCTCGTCGATGCCGTAGAGGCGCGCCGGCGAGCCGTACTTGTAGCGACCCTCGGTGTAGTTGATGATCTTCGGGTCCTTCTTCGCGTTGTAGAGCCGGACGTTCATGACGTTCCCGCGCTCGTCGCGGATCGGGATCGTGTTCCGCTGGCGCTTCGGGTCCCAGCCGATCTCGTATTTCTTGAGCGTCGCGTCCGAGAGGCCGCGCTTCTCGCGGAGCCACCGGCAGACCTCCTCGTTCGCCCACAGGTCGCCGATCCACTGCTTGACGAGGGCCTCGCGGATCGGCGGGCGCGGCGGCTTGTCGGGGTACGGCCGGGGCACGCCGACGCGGTCGCCGACCTCGAGGAGCGCGTCCTTGAAGCTCTTCCCGGAGGTCTGCATGAGGTAGTCGAACGCGCTCCCCTTGCCGCAACCCGCGAAGCAGCACCAGCGGCCCGAGTTGCGGTTGAACGCGAAGGAGGGGTTCTTGTCCTCGTGGAAGGGGCAGAGCGCCGTCACCCACCCGTCGGTGGAAGGCTTCTGCTTGGCGAGGCCGTCAAAGAGGACCGAGAAGTCCCCGACCCTCTCCAGGACCGCCTGCTTGTAGCGCTTCCAGAGGTCATCCTGATCCGGCATCCGCGTCTCCGTTCTGGTACCGCCAGAATTTCTCGAGGAGCTGCCGGGTCAGGGCGTTGCCGTGAAGCCTGTCGCCCGCGAAGAACACGCACACGCGGTACTTGACCGACCAGGCCACGATGGAACCAGCCGCCGCCTTGGGATTCATCCGCGAGAAGGCCGGCGCGCGCAGGAAGTCCGGCAGGGACGTCTCGATCACGATGGCGGCGTAGTCGAACCGGGCGAGCCGCTGAAGCTCCCGCTCGAACCGCGCGCGGCCCTGGCCAAGGGAGGAGTAGGCGTCCTCCTTGGTCTTGCGCTCGATGGCGATCCGGTCCTCGAGCCCGACGATGGAGTAGTCGCCCGTGGGAAGCGTCTTCACCGCCGAGCGGGGGAAGCGGTACGGCTTCTGCTCCCGAGTGTCGATGGCGACGACGATCTCGGAGGTCGTCATGTGGCCACCTCCGACAGCGGCACCAGGGGGATCTCGTGGCCGCCGTGAAGTAGGCGATGATCCCGCCGGGAGAGCACTGCCAGGTTCTCCAGGCGGTTGTCATCCCGTCTTCCGTTGATGTGGTGGACGTCCTCGTCATCGGACAGTGCCCGGCCGAGAGCCCGCTCGGCGATCAGTCGATGCTCCAGCACGTAGCCGTTCGGCTGTTGCGCCCCCGGGTGGTCCGGCATGTGGACGAGGCGGTAGCCCCGCACATCCGTGAAGACGCCGCCCTTCCACATCGGATTGCCGGCTCCACGATGCATGTGGCCCTTCTTGAACCTGGGGATGCCTCGGACGTGGTGGTGCCGGATAATGACGATGGGCTCTCCGCAACCGCACGAGCAGAAGTGCCTCCCCTGGTTCTCCTCAACCCATCGGGCCACGCGTGTGTTCATGCCGATCCTCCCAGGAACCGGAGGAGCCCTGTGAACCGCTTCTGCTGCTGGTTCCGCTTGATGGCCTTCGTGAACTCGTCGCGCTGGCCAACAAGGACGCAGACTTCCCTCGCGCGCGAGATGGCCGTATAGGCCCAGTTCCGCTGGAAGATCAAAGGCCCGAAGCAACGGTGAACGGGGACGACCACGATCCTGGCCTCGCTCCCCTGAAAGCGATGGCACGTGATGGCGTAGGCGAGCTCGAGATCGTTCTGGTGAAGCGGGACCTGGACCACGCGCTCGGGATTCTCGAACGCGACCGTGATCGTCCGGTCCCGCGCGTCGATGTCGCGGACGTACCCGATGTCGCCGTTGATGATGTCGAGGTCGTACTGGTTCTTGGTCTGGATGACCTTGTCCCCGACCTTGAACCGGACGCCGTCGATCTTCGGCTTGGGGTTGAGGCGGCGCTGGAAGATCTCGTTCAGGGCCTTGCAGGAGAGCGCGGTCTTCTCCCGGAGCGGCGTGATGACTTGGACCTCCTTCAGCGGGTCCGCGTGGTAGGACTCGGGGAACCGCCGCGAGACCAGGTCCAGGATCGTCTCGCGGATCTCCTCGTCGCCGTCGCGCTTCAGGACGAAAAAGTCGCGCGCCGTGGAGTTGCCGAGCTCGATGTCCTCGCCGTTCTTGATCCGGTGGCAGTTGCGGATGATGAGCCCCTCGTCCTGCCGCTTGATGATCGAGAGCTCGGTCGAGGGGATCGCGCCCGAGGCGATGAGGTCCTTGAGGATGTTCCCCGGGCCGACGGACGGGAGCTGGTAGGTGTCGCCGACGAGGATGAGCCGTGTCCCCGGTGCGACCGCCTCGAGGAACCGCGCCATGAGCGGCGTGTCCACCATGCTCACCTCGTCGAGGACGATGAGGTCCGCCTCGATGGGTTTCTCCGCGTCGCGGGTGAAGACGAAGCTCCCGCCGACCTTCTGCGGTTCGAGGAGCTTGTGGATAGTGAGGGCGAGGCGCCCGCTCTGCTCGTAGACGCGCTTGGCGGCCTTGCCCGTCGGGGCCGCAAGCGCCACGCGGGCCTCGGGAAACGAGCTGATGATCCGCTTGATCGTGTAGGTCTTCCCCGTGCCCGGCGCGCCGGTCAGGATGAAGACGCCGCTTGAGACGGCCTTCGAGAGCGCCTCGTTCTGGTCGTCGGCCAGGCCCTCGAAGTCGGGCTGCCCGGGCGGGAGCGTCTGGCGGGCGAGGACCTTGAGCTTTTCCGCAATCAGCTGTTCGTCATCGTGGTAACCCTTGAGGTAGACGAAGCCGTCGGCGGAGACGACCAGGCCGTCCTTCTCCAGGGGCCCCAGCTCCGAACCGATCCGTTCGGGCGGGACGGCAAGGATCTTCTCCGCCTCGGCCAGGAGCTTCGCCTTGGGGAGGCACGTGTGGCCCTGGCCGAAGGCCTGCTCCTTGAGCGTGTGGATGACGCCCGCTCGGATGCGGGGCGGGCCGGAGAAGTCGTAGCCGATCTTCCGGGCCACCTCGTCGGCAGTCAGAAACCCGATGCCGTCGATGGCCTCGATGAGCGCATAGGGGTTCTCGCGGATGCGTGCCGGCGCGTCCTGGCCCCACTTCTCCAGGATCTGGTTCACCGCGCGGCGGTTGACCTTTGTGCCGCCGAGGAGGTCCTTGAGGACGAGCTGGAGGTTCTCGTTCGCCTCGTTGTTCCGAAGCATCGCCGCGATCTCCTTGGCGCGGCGTGGCGTGATCCCGCTGATCTCGGAGGCGACCCGGTCCGGGTCCGCCTTGCAGACCGCGAGCGTCTCCTTCCCGTAGGTGTTGACGAGGCGCTTCCCGATCTCCGGCCCGATCCACTTGCAGTTGTCCACCAGGTAGCACTGGATCGCGGAAAGGTCGGTGGGATACGAGGCCCGGTAGTCCGTGAAGGCGAACTGCTCGCCCCAGCGCGGATGGCGCTCCCGCCGCCCGCGGAACGTGTACTCCAGCCCCACCTGCGGCGAGAGCATGCTGCCCTTCACGGTGGTCCCGTCGTCCAGGACCCCGATCAGGAAGTTCCCCTGGTGGAACTTGATGGTCGATAGGACCCCCTGCAGTTGTTCGTGGCCGTCGTTTCTCACTTTGGAAGTCTTCCTGCCAGGACATCGAGAAGAACGGCGGTGATGTCTTCATTCCTGATCCGCACGACACGCCAGCCGAGGGATGCGAGGTGCTGATCACGCTCCCGGTCCCTCTCGTGAATGCGACTCTCCCGGTGCTGCTTACCGTCGATCTCGACGTCGATCTTCAGTCCGGGGTGGCCGAAATCGAGCTTGTAGGGAGGCCCGACACTCCCGGAGGAAACGCAGTGCTGGTGCTCGAAGCCGAGGGGTTCTAGGAAGACCCGCGCGAGGCTTTCGTAGGCCGGCGGAGGTTGGCCGTTCCCCATCGGTCCGAGAGGGCTCTTGAGCACGCCCGTCCGATGGAGTTCCTTGATCCGCCTGGAGAGCTGCTCCCGCAGCCTCGGCGTCTCGCGGAACTTCCGCAGGGCGGCCTCGCGCATGCGCCGCTTGGTCTCCAGATCGTAGGCCGCCTCCTTGCTGCGGGTGAGCCCCAGCTTGGAGGCCTTGATCCCGATGGCCTTCCAGTTGCGCCCGGGCAGGGCCTGCAACACCTCGCGCCTCGGGGCCGTGGGGTACAGGCGGATGAGGTCCTCTTCCTCCCCGGGAGACCAAGCACCGGGCATGGGAATCTCCTAGAAAGGCAGGTCCGATTCGTCATCGTCCTCGGTTCGGCCCTGAGGCGTGGCCGACGGTGCGCTGGCGCCCGCCTGGTCGGCGCGCTCGTAGCCAGCGAAGGGGACCACGTTCCGCTTCTTGGGGTTGCCCTCCTGGTCCTCGTACTCCTCGGTCTCGACCGTCACGTAGCAGCTCCGCCCCTTGATCACGGCCGGCGTCAGGTCGAGCTCCCCGGAGACGTTGAGCCCCAAGCGGGAGCAGATGAGCTTCACCCGCTTCATGGCCGCGTCGCTGAAGACCATGTTGTCGAAGATGTAGCGCCCCCGGTGCGGGCCGGACTCGACCACGAAGCGGAGCTTCCACATCTCGTCGCCGTACTGGGTCGCCGCTTCCTCCACCTCCGCCACGCGGCAGAGGTACTTCCCGTCCGGCAGCGGCGAGAAGTCCTGGACGTCGTCCACGTTGTTGAAGTCGATCCTGGGCATGGCTTACGCCTCCTTTCCTGAATTCGCGGCCCCGCCTTTCGCGGCGAGGGCCGACTCGAACTTGCCGATGATCACCCGCGCGTTTTCCTCGGTGAGGTCGTCGAGGCTCTCCGCCCCGTAGGCGGCGAGCCTCTTCGTCACCTGCTCCGGCGACAGGCCGAAGCGCGCGATGGAGTCGCGGATCAGCCGCTTCTGCTCGTCCGTGGCGAAGGCCGTGGGCCGCGCCTTACGAGCCAGCGCCTTCTTCCCGAAAAGCTCCTCGAAGCGGGCATAGGAGACCTCGAACGCGCCGGCCGGGAGCTTGTTGGACCGGTCCTTCAGGCACTCGCCGAGGAACCGCCCCTTCTCGTCCCGGTAGAGCCGGACGATGGTGTCGAAGAGGTAGGGCAGCGACTTCTCGCCGTCGAAGGTCTCGCCGATGGCCTTCATGAACGCGCCGTCGGCGTACTGGACCTTCTGCCGCGCCGTCACGATCACGTTCATGTCCAGCGCGATGAGCTTGCGGATGAGGTCCTTGAACTCCGCCTTGACCGTCATCCAGTCGCGCGGCTGGAGGTCGTAGAACTCGAACTTGTAGCCCTTCGAGCCCTTGTTCCGGCGCAGGAAGACGTCCGACCACTTCTTCTGGAGCGCGTCCCAGTAGACGGTGATCGGGTCGATGACGAGCGTCCGGTAGGCGTGCGGGCGCGTGAGGAGCCACTCGACCGCCTCCATGACCTCGTCCGCCGTCGAGGCGCGGAGCACATCGAAGTCGAAGGCCTCGCCGTAGAGATCCGCGCCGCCCTCGAGGTCGATCACCACGGGCTTGGGGAACTGGAGCGAGAGCGTCGTCTTGCCCACGCCCGAGTCGCCCCAGAGGAAGAGCTTCAGGCGTTTGTCGAGAGACCGCGCCTTGTGGAACGGCGACCCGTCCCGGCCCTTCTTGAAGAAGTCCACGTGGATCGCCTTCTCCGGCGTCGCGGCCGGCGAGCTCTCCGGCGGTCCTGCTCCCTGCGCCCCCGCCTGCGCCGGCGCTCCGGCGGGCAGGTCGTCGGGCAGGGTCACGTTCGTCTTCATGGCGTCACCTCCCGTTCTTGCTCCCCATGCAAAGGCCCCAGTACCCGCAGAAGCGGGGACTGCAGTGCCAGCCGTTGGGGTTGGGGTAGAAGATTCCCGAGTCGATGGCCCGGCCGACCTCTTCGATCAGGCCGAGGAACCAGCGGCAGTCGTCGTTCGTGCGCCGCGTGTGGAGCTGGATCGCCTTGGGATTCAGCGTCTTGACGATGGCATCCATGCGCAGCCCGGGCTCGGCGCGGCCGTGCGTGGTGCGGTAGCCCAGCGCGTAGGCGGTGAACTGCAGGTCCTTGTCGAGGTCCTCCTGGCGCGGGGTCTTGCTGTAGGCCTTGTTGTCGACGATGGTCCCGTCGCGCTCGACCAGGTCCCACACGCCGACGAGGTCGAAGGGGAAGTCCTCGCCGAGGTCGACGGTGAACTTCTCCTCGACGAGGAGCGGCCGCACCGCCGGCGCGATGGTCTTGTGGTGGGCGGCAACGATGGCCGTGCCCTGGTCCTTAAGCTTGCCCGGCTTCTCGTCCGGCTCGAACGCGATCTCCTCGCCCGCCAGCGCCGCGTCGAACTGCGCGGCGAAGAACTCCTGCATCTCTCCCAGGGCCAGGTCGCGGTCGGAGTCGATCTTCTGGCGGTAGTTCAGCTCGAGGGTCTCATGCCACACGCGGCTCTGGACCATCGCCCCCGAGGGCGGGGCCTTGATGCCGTGGATGTATCGGTACTCGTACTGGCGCGGGCAGCGCAGGAACATGTTGAGCTGCGTGAAGCTCAGGTGCCGCTTCTCGGCGTCCCGCGCGGCCGCTTCAGCGAACGCCGGCGTCGGATTCGTGGTCTCGTTCATGGGTCTGTTCCTGCGTCGCTTCTTGCGATTGGGTGGCTCGCCGCCTCCCCTTGAGATAGGTCACAATCAGTTCCGCCACGGCCTCGACCACGCCCTGCGTCTCCTTCTCGGAGAGCGTGTGGTAGTGGCGCTTGAGCTCGATGGGCTGCGGCGTCGGCACGATCACGCCCTCCTCAGCGAGAGGAGGAAATCCTCGATGGCCGGGTGGGGCTTGAGGTTGGGCCGCCGGGGCGGCGAACCGTCGCCATCGGTCGGGGCCTTGTCGTCGAGGCGGCGGAGAACCTTCCCGCGGATCACGTCGAGGTTCTTCACCAGCCGCCAGACCAGGTCGTCGTCCATCTCGTGGACCGCGACCAAGCCGCCGATGACGAGGGCCTCCTCCTCGAAGAGGTCGTTGATCAGTTCTTTCGCTTCGGCTTTGCTGATCATGGCGTCCTCGCCTCCTCCGTCCCTGCCTGCGCCGCGATGCCTCGCGTCGCGGCAGGCAGGCGTCACGTCATTCGCCTCCGAGGACCAAAGGGGGGAGAAGGCCCCCGCGCGGGGACACGCCGCCTCGGGACTCACGGCTTTTCCTTCTCGAAGCGGCGGATGACGGCCTCGGCGCGCTGGCGGCGCTTCTTGGCGACCTGGTAGTCGAGGCCCGCCCCGCGCGCGTAGTCCGCGATGGACTGGCCGTAGACGCGGGTGCCGACGAGGAGCAGGAAGTCCGCCTCGGTGATCCGCCCCGCGTCCAGGTGCTCGCGCAGGCGTTCGATCTCCGCTTCCTGCGCCTCGCGGAGCTCGACGGCGGCGAAGTCGATCCCCTCGACGCCGCCGGCGAGCGCGTCGATCTCCTCGGGCTCCGCTGTGAACTCGCGGTTCGTACGGTTCCAGGCGCGGCGGTACTCGTCGTGGAGGTGGTGGACGGTGTCGTTGTAGACCTTCTGGACGAGCCGGTCGGGGCGGCGCTTCACGTCGATGCGGCAGAGGACCTGCAAGAAGGTCCAGGTGATGTTCTGCCAGCGCTCGTCCGGGTCCGCGTCCCAGCCGCGCTTCTGGTAGTGGATGGACTCGAGCCCGGGCCAGAAGATGGCGAGGAGCACGGCGCGCCAGCGCGGGTCCTCGTCCCCGGCGTGGGCCGCGAAGATCGGGCGGAGGACCTCGTCCTTCCTCGGATCGGTCGATGTCCCGTTCCGCATGAAGGCGATGACTTCCGTCCACGTGCGGAAGCTGCGGAAGAAGAGGTGCTCCCTCTGGAGTTTCCGCAGGAGCGCTTGGTAGGCGCTGGCCTGAAGGTCCTGTTCGAGCCTTTCACGGTCTTCATCTCTGGGGCGCATGAAGCGCCCCGGTCAGAAATCACCGTGAGGGCTGATGAGGCGGAGCCCGGCTGATTGGACGCGGCCGTATCCGCCCGGTGCCTATGGAGTTACGAGACCACCTTCAGGCTGGAGAGGAGAGCGGAAGAGGAGGGATGTCGCCGGTCAGAAATGACCGGGACCGCGACTATTCAGCGGAGGCTTGGAACCGCGCGATCCACTTCTTGCTGCTGGGGGCGAAGTCAAAGGGCGAGCCCTCTATCCCCGCCATCAGCTTCGAGAGGACGCCACAGAGATTTTCCATGGCTTTGTCATCCGCAGGGCGACTCGCGGTTCCGTTGCCGCGAAGGACCTCGATCAGGGCTGCACCTCTGGCGTCCGGCCGCCCATTCTCGTCGGCCAAGCCCAGCATCCGTAGGGCGTACTCGCGCTCCAACTCGGACTCCCGTTCGGCCGCATCCCATTGACGGACGTCACCACCGGGCTCCTCGGCGTAGGTTGACGCCGCGAACCGCTCGGTCGTGGGAACGGAAACCAGAATCGCGTCAGGTCGGACCAAGGCGATGGTGACGTTCGGCCACTGCGTTCCGTCCGGCACCGGGAAGGTCAGACTCTCCCGGCTCGCGATCTTGAAGGCCATCCTGTAGCAGCCGTTGTCCTTCACGTGCGGGACGGGGTCGCCGTCGATGTTTGGGATGAGGGCGCGGAGTCGTCGCCGAAGGACACTCACGTACTGCTTCAGGTTGGTCCTGGTGTTGTGGTCCAAGTCCGATCCGTCAAACGGAATCTCGCCTCCGCGCATGGCGAAGACCTTGAGGAGAGCCCAGATGGCGTCCGGCACGCCGCGCTTCCGCTTCTCCTCGAAGCCAGCCGCCTGGAACGAGTAATCCCGGCTCCGTCGCTTGGCCTCGATGGTGATCGTGGAATCCGTTACCCAGACCATGACCTCATTCCACGGCGTCCCTGGCGGCGTCGGGAACGTCTTCTGCGCCTTGATCGGTGCCTTTCGCCGGTCCACGGTGAGCAGGCCCTCGAGGTGATCCTTATCAAGCGCGAGGCACCTGTCTTCCAGACGCGCAACGAGTTTGAGCGGCACCACGGCGGGTGGATTGCTAGTCCAGGCGTCCTGCGGCGGCATATCGCCGGGCACCAGCACGAGGGCTCCCTTTGAAGCGTTCAGTCGCTCGCACGCGCCGAAGACGCCGGGTGCATCGATCCATGTGGCCCCCCGGGCGAGGAAGATATCGCGCGACCTGCCGCCGATGGTCGTCTTGCCGAGAGACCACAGGCGTCCAGGCGCGACTTCCTCCACCTGCCCGGCGAGGTCCAGGCCTTTAGCCACGGCCGCCGCGAGGCCATTGAAGTCGACAGCCCATTGCTTCAATCTCTCCAGAGGGACAGCGACGCGACCGGCTTCCGGGCAGTGGAGGTAAGCGCGGATCGGCGAGCCCGGAGGGCTCTCGACCAGCACGACTTCCTCGACGTGTCCCTCGTGGCACGCGTCGCAGATCACGGCCGTGGTGTTGTCGTCTCGGCGGATGATCCCTGCCCTGCAGAGAATGACCTCCTGCTCCATGGGCCACGAGGACACCTCTTCGAACGAGAAGCGCGCCTCGCTCGCGTCCGCGCGGGTCCAAACTTCCGCAAGGGGATCAGGACCGCTCAATCTTCCACTCCTTGAGGTACTTCTTCGCCACGAGCTCCTCGGGCGAGTCCTTCAAGTTACAGGAGTTGGGGTACGATACCCGGAACGTCAGCGTCTTCGTCGGGCGGCCCCCATCGGTATTCTCGAAGACCATCTTGATGGCGGCGGAGCTGACGTTGACCATGGACATCGGCAGGCGGCGCTCGTCCAACGCGGTCTGGATGAGGTCGTGGATGCTTTCCTTGCCCTCCTTGGGATCGTCCTCGAAGGTGATCCTCTTCTTCGGCTTGCCCACGAGGGAGAGCTTCAGGGCGGTCACCTTGACTTCCTTCACGCGGTCGGCGGGGTCCGTGGGGAAGGAGAAGTCGCGGCGCTTGAGACCGCTGAGGTCGTACGGTGTCGAGTTCTTCGTCTCCTCGCCGAGCTCTTCGTGGAGGATGGCCCGCCCGAACAGCTCCTGCAGATCGCGCACGATCTTCTTGTCGCCCTGGACGTAGAGCTCCAGCGCCCCGTCCTGAGGATCGTAGATGTAGACGACCTCGAACGCCGGGTTCCAGGGCCGCCGCTCGAACTTGTCGTCGTCGTCGTATCCGACGAACGTGTCCGAGTAGTCCTTGGGGTAGACGAAGAAGTAATGGTAGCGGCCGACGCGGAGATATGTTTCTGCGCGGCACGGACTCCCGCGCCCCTGGTTCTCCCAGTAGTAGGCGGAGATGGCGTTCGCCAGTTCCTCGAGCGCCTTCGCAGACACGTCGGGCTTCTTCTTCGGGATGTCCTTGCGCTTGCGCCAGAACCTGCCGTTCAAATGATCGGCGCGATGCAGCCTCTCGGCGACGTCGAACACGTTGTTGTGGTTCATGAAGGTCCACAGCGCCTTGTTCAGGTGCCCGTCCAGGGCGTCCAGGTCCGGCGTGAGGTCGAGCTGGTGGAACTGCCCCTCCTCGATGATCGCGCGCGTGCCATCGGACGATCCCATCGCGTGGACACGGCGGAAGTCGCTCTCGACCTCCTTCCGTTTGAGTTCGGGCAGGCCGTGCCACGCCTCATGGATGGGCTCGATCTCGGCCTCCTTCAACTTGTCCCACTCGACGTTCCCCAACTCGCTCCGCCGGGTGAAGTACTCCCGCAGAAGAGCGATCTGGACCTGTCGGAGAAACTGCCTCGGTGCGTAGTCGTTCGCCATCACATCACCTCCTTTGCGCAGGAGCGTTCCCGCGACTCGTTCTCGTTGACTTCCAACCCAACATCTTTTCCAAAAAAAATCAGAAGCCCAGCATCATCTGCCCCGAGGCAGCGTCCCTCGACTCGTAGAGCTTCCCGTGCTCGTCCACGTACAGGAGACCGAGCTGCTCAAGCCGAACGCGGAGGGCGGAGATCGTAACCTCGTATTTCTCCGCCAGCCGGTAGAGGTTGGGCCAGTGCGTGCGGTCGACCTTCAGCGCGTCCGCGCGGATCATGTCCGCCGGCATCGAGAGAGCGGCCGCGTAGCGGTTGACGGCCCTCGCCTCATCGGGCTCGTCGGCGCGGGCTTGGATCTTTCGCAGGAGCTCCCGACCTTCCGCATCCCGGTCCAGTTCCTTGATGATGGCGACGTCGCCGGCCGGGGAGCTTCGGAAGGCGAAGGGACCGTCGCCGTCGACGTCGAACAGCGTGGGGTGATCCAGGGAGCCCTTGTCGATGAAGAGGTCCCAATGGCCCATCTCGTGTCCCTTCGTCGAACGCTCCAACCCCGGCTTCGCCACGAAGACATCCTTGCGCTTTTCGTTAAGGACGATGAGACGTTTCTTGGCGACGAGCCCGCCGAAGATCTTCTCGCCGGGGAGCTCGTCGATGGCCTCCCACAGGAAGTCCAGGCCGAGAACCTTCTCGGCGATGAGATCGATGGGGATCGGGGGCGACAGCGGCCGCCCGAGCTGCCGCTCGAGCTCGGCAAGCCGCGACGCCGCGATCTCCTCAATTTCCTGATTTCGGAGGATTCTCACGGGCCTTCGTCCTGCGCTTCAGTTCCTGCGAAAGTTTCTTCCAGTCTTCTTCGGTCAAGTCCGAGTCGAAGGCCGAGCGGAAGAACGTGCGCGCCGACTCGCTCTCCTTCAGCGTCTTTCCCAAGTTCGGCGGCGCTTTTCCCGCGAGGGTGATCAGCTCGTTCGCGTCCGCTTCAAGTACCCCCGCCAGCTGGATGATCGCCGCGACGGATGGCGGCGGAGTCTTGTCGTTCTCGATCTTGCTCAAGTAGGTGAAGTCGAACCCCCGGCGATCCTCCGCCTTCAACCGCGCGGATACCTTCGCGGCCAAGTCGCGCTGGGTGAAGTTCTTGGCCTTGCGGAGTTGCCGGAGCCTCTGTCCGAATGTGGTTTGCTGGGACATAAGACAGCACTTTACAAAAGTTGCAGTTGAGAGTCAACTGCAAAATCGCGCTTTCTGGCCAGTCCCCCCGAGCGCCTCCTGGCGGCCTTTCCCAGTAGAGCACCCGGGCCGTAAGGCACCGGAAACATTGGGGATTGCCTTGCTTCGGGGCGCACCCCGAGGTAGGGGTGTCAGGTGGGAGACGC
>Ga0101944_10006662_pt1 | contig 12095 bp, 12 predicted proteins | sample DewCreD2012metaG_FD_75245 | JGI IMG/M metagenome (GOLD analysis project Ga0101944, IMG submission 75245) | Hot spring sediment bacterial and archeal communities from British Columbia, Canada, to study Microbial Dark Matter (Phase II) - Dewar... ... | reverse complement strand
GGTACAGCATAACATTTGGTGGGTTGTGTTGAGAAGGGGAAAAAATTAGAAATTGTTCGGCTGGGAAGCGAGGGCAATTTTAAAATTGTTCGGGTTTTGGGGGGGGGGGATTTTTGAAGATCCGTATTTCTATGAACTATGCGATGAGTATGGTATCTTGGTTTGGCAGGACTTTCTTTACGCGTGTAGTTATTATCCTGACGATGATCCAGCATTCCTTGCTGAGGCACGCCGTGAAGCAGAGATCGCAGTGCGGCAGCTGCGCAATCATCCTTGTCTGGCCATTTGGTGTGGAAACAACGAGAACCAATGGCTACATGATAGGCTTGTATTCTATGGGGAACCCGCTGCCGAGAGATGTTACGGGGAGCGAATTTACGATGAGATACTTCCGGATGTTTGTGCTCGTCTCGATCCTACTCGCCCCTATTGGCCTAGTAGTCCATGGGGAGGGAAGGACTTTAATGCACAAAATGCGGGTGATACGCATGCATGGTATGTCAATATAGGCAGTCGTAACCCGGCAGATCGCAGTCGATACGATCAGTGGCGTCACGACCACAGCAAATTTGTAACGGAGTTCGGGGTACTTTCGTGCCCTTCATTCGAGTCATTGCCCGATTTCCTACCTCCGAACGAAATTGCCAGAGACTCACAAAGCTGGTTATTCCATGAGAACATGTTTGATGCCGGAAACACCTGTCAGGCACTTGAGATGTATTGGCGCCCTGCAGATAAGCTAAGTCTTAAGGAGTATGTGCGTTATAGCCAGCTTATTCAGGGTGAAGCAGTGCGGAGTGCATTAGAAGGATGGCGAAAGCGCAAACCGTGGACAGCGGGAGCCCTCTTTTGGGTCTTTTCAGACTCTTGGGGGGGCGTGGGCTGGACGATTGTCGACTATTATATGCGGCGCAAGTCTTCTTTTTATGCTGTTAAGAGAGCTCTCGCCCACATAGCGGCAAGCATTGATGTGTGGGAATCTAGCGACAAGGTCAATTTCTGGTTGTTCAACGATACTTTGGCAGATGTCCCAGTTCATGTTAGGTTTGGACTTGTCAATGTCCGCACTGGAGAGCTTCTTAAGTATAAAACAAATGAGATTGCACACGCTAATAGTTCTGAATGCATTTCAAGCCTTGATCTCCCCAACCTCTCATTAGGCGAAAGAGATGCCTGGGCGGCGTACGCACAAATTGTGTTGCCAGACGGGACAGAAAGCCAAACACATCAATTTCTGGCTGGTTTTCATTACAACCGGGTTCAAATACCGGTTACGAACATTACATGGGAGCGGCAGGGTAATTCGTTAGTTATTCAGACTGACCAATTTGCATGGCAGGTAGAGATTCGCACGCCTCGGGCTGTACGAGTTGAAGACAATTACTTCGATCTTCTCCCGGGTGAACAACGTACCATACGGTTGAGCGGGCCTGCAGAGCTGTTCGATCAGGTGACCGTGTCAGCACTGAATTCTGCCCCATTGTTAGATTAGGAGGGAATTTTTATGAAGCGATCAGAATTGAATCAGATCATGCGTGAGTCTGTAGATTTCATCAACAGCATGAACTTTAAGCTTCCTCCCTTTGCTTTCTGGAGTGTTGAAGAATGGCAGACCAAAGGCCATGAATACGATGAGATCCGAGACAACATGTTGGGATGGGATATTACCGACTTTGGCAGCGGTGAATACAAAAGGATCGGATTACTCATGTTCACTCTCCGGAATGGCAACTACCAAAAGGAGAAGTATATTAAGCCGTATGCAGAAAAAATATTGATTGTTGATGAAGAACAGGTTACGCCATTCCATTTTCATTGGGGCAAGATGGAGGACATTATAAACCGTGGCGGTGGAAACCTTTTGGTTCAGGTTTATAATGCTACCCCAGAGGGTGGATTAGCAGATACTCCGGTGAAGATCTCAATGGATGGTAGGAACTATATGACAGAAGCAGGCGCAATCATAAGGGTTACTCCAGGCGAAAGCATCACACTACCTGCTGGGCAGTACCACAAGTTTTGGGGTGAAAAAGGGACGGGGAAAATTCTGCTAGGAGAAGTATCAAACGTCAACGATGATCGCGTTGACAACCGCTTCTATGAAAACGTGGGCCGGTTCCCGCAAATCGAGGAAGATGAAAAGCCGTTGTACCTACTCAGTTTTGAGTACCCATCTGCATGAGGCTTATTGATTTGTTACTTGAACGGACAAATAAGTGAGAATCCATGATCATTATCACCGATAAAGCGGGTGTGATGGGCCTTTACCAGGCTGACGCTGAGCGCCAATGGGTGTTGCCATGTTTTTGCACTGAGATTCGAACCACAACCGAAGCGATCCCAAAAGTGGCAGGAGTATAGTCTTGATAAAGGGATTAAACAACTTCCCATCATCTATTATCTGAAGATGACAACCCGTACGGTGATTTTATCATGATTCACCTGGATCATATACAATTCGATCAGGATCGCGAGCTGTTTTCGTGGAACCTGGAACAGTTTTCATCGATTATGTTTGATGCTTCAAGGCTGCCATTGAGAAAAATATCCGTCTGACATATGAATTTGTCGAGCCAAAGGGAGATCCGATCCCAGTCGAGGGAGCGTGTGACGTGTACTCTAGTGAATTATACATGGATGGCATATACAAGGTTAATATCTGGACAACCCTGGAGCGAGATTCATCACTTGTTCCCTTCAAGCATATGGTGAAGAATGCAGCGAAAGTAACAAGGAGAAAGGTAGTGGAGCGGCTCAAAAAAGAAGGGTTTCTTGGTGAATGTTGTTCAAGCACTGGCACTGTGGGTCTCGTTTATTTCACTACACTATATCGCCAAGATATTGGCAATTCAGGTGATAGATTAATGTTGTGTTTGTGTAACCTCGCAACACAAACACAACATAAATCCGCTCCTTTCTACCCCTGGTTGAGTATTTACTCGATAACAAAGGATTGTATTTGTTGAGGGAAGGTATTGACAAATGGGGCTGCTAGGATTGGATATCGGGACTTCAGGTTGTAAAGCTACGATCTTCGACTATGATGGAACTGTAAAAGGGCAGTCCTACGTAGAATATTCTCTTGTTTCTCCTCGACCAGGGTGGCAGGAATTGGACCCCGAGGTTGTTTGGAATTCAGTCAAACAGGTTATTATTAGCGCTCTTTCTTCATATAGAGGGGAAGCTATCAAGGCAATTAGTGTGTCCTCATTTGGCGAATCCGTGATACCGGTTGACCAAAATGGCAATGTATTATACAACAGCATAATGTACATCGACCCGAGAGGAGGAGAGGAAGCCAACGCATTAGAGGAAATGCTTGGTATAGATGAAGTTCTGAGTATAACCGGGGTATCTATTCATCCAATGTACTCATTGAGTAAGATCATGTGGATTAAAAAACATATACCTGATGTCTATGGTTGCACCTGGAAGTTCTTGCTGTATGCCGATTTTGTGCTATTCAAACTTGGCGCAAGGCCACATACTGACTATTCTCTTGCAGCTCGGACGATGGCTTTTGATGTGGTGAATAAATGTTGGTCCGAGAAAATCCTATCTACTGCTGAGATCGAACCAGCTAAGTTCGGTGAACCTGTTCAATCTGGGAGCGTGGTTGGGGAAGTATCAATCCATATTGCTAAAGAGCTAGGATTGTCTACAGGGGTCCTGCTGGTAGCCGGTGGACACGATCAACCATGTGCGGCCCTAGGTGCTGGAGTAATCCGAGATAATGTTGCCGTTGATGGAATGGGAACTACCGAATGTATAACTCCAGCATTTGACCATGCTGTGATCTCAAAAAGAATGGCAGCCAGCGGCTTTGCCTGTGTTCCCCATGTAAAAAAAGACATGTATGTTACGTACGCCTTTAATTTCACTAGTGGGAGTCTACTAAGGTGGTTCCGCGATAATTTTGGCAGTGAATTTCGGACTGAAGCTGAGCGAACCGGGAAGAATATTTATGAATTGCTCATCGACAAGGCAACGCAAGGACCTTCTGGATTGTATCTGCTGCCCCATTTCGCGGGTGCGGCGACTCCCTATATGGATCCGGAGGCAAAAGGCGCGATAATCGGCCTAAAAATTGACCATGGTAAGGCCGATCTTATAAAAGCGATCCTGGAAGGTATTACCTATGAAATGATGGTGAATTTAGAACATCTTAAGGATGCGGGTATTGAGGTAAATGAGCTCCGTGCCGTTGGTGGAATGGCGAAATCTGAGGTTTTCCTGCAATTAAAGGCTGACATGATTGGAAAACGGATCGTGTCCTTGAATGTTTCTGAGGCAGGAACGTTAGGAGTAGCGATGCTTGCAGGTACGGCGAGCGGCGTATACCCATCTTTAGACGCTGCTGTGGAAAAGTTGGTGAAAGTGAAGAAGGTGTTTCTACCAAATGAACAACAACACGAAATTTATTTGGAAAAATACCAAACATACACAAGGATTTATCCGGCAGTGAAGGAGATTTATGCTAAAACGTAAAAGCTCAGGAATGGTTTATACGCGCAGTGAGTGATCAAACAACAAGCGTTATGGAGAGAGGAAAATGCAAAACAGTTTTAAACCAGGTCAGCAATGGTTCGATACAGATGGTCAGCTCATTCAGGCCCATGGTGGGTCAGTTTTGTACCACAACGGCACGTTTTTTTGGTATGGCGAAAACAAAGAAAAAACAAACGGGGAAAATGGAATCTGGCATAACGGCGTCAAGTGTTATTCTTCTAGCGACTTATACAATTGGAAAAACGAAGGCATTATCCTGGAGCCGGATTACGATAATTTAAACAACCCTTTGCATCCAACACGAATTATGGACCGTCCCCACATTCTCTACCATTCGGATAGACGCCAGTTTGTCATGTGGGTGAAATTTGCCGGGACAACACAACATCCAGATGACTGGCGGGTGCAGTATATGGGTGTTGCCGTTTCTGCTTCGATCACGGAACCATTTCACTTGATCCATACCTTAAAACCATTGGGTATGAATTCTGGAGACTTTGACTTATATAAGAACCCGGTTGATGGCAAGGCATATATTATCTTTGGCCGGGTTCATACAGAAGTTATTATTGCTGATTTATCCGAAGACTATACCTCTCTGAATGGGTATTACTCGGCCCACTTTCCGCGTTCTGGACCGCCTTTCGCCCGTGAAGCCCCTGCAATGTTCCGTCGCAACCATCGCTTTTACCTGTTGACTTCTGGCACAACTGGGTTTCAGCCAAACCCAACAGAAGCAGCAAGCGCTCAATTGATCCATGGCCCTTGGATCGAACTCGGTGAAGTTTGCCGGGAAGACAAACAAAAGGATAGTTTTAATTGTCAGTTCAGTTCTGTTTTCCAACATCCCCATAAACAGGATCTATATATTGCGCTTGGGGATCGTTGGATGGATGGGGCTGTCATCCTTCCCGGGCAACCTATACGCTGGAACACATCGATATCAGGCTATGCCTGGCTCCCCATTCGATTTGATGGTGACCGTCCGATTATCGAGTGGCGGGACGAGTGGAGCCTGGATGAGTTTGAGGAGCGCACCGAGCCGCTCCCTTGGTGGGAGACTCCAGCTACCTGACACTCCTTCAACGCCACCGGTTTGTGATTGAACAGGTTATCCATCATTACCCGAATAATCGCAGTCTGCAGGGGACAGATCGTCCACCAACTACTTCATGCACCAAGCGAATTTCTTTATGGTGTGCTGAGCAGTCACAAGAAATTGCAGCTGGTTTATCTGATCATTACTATTGGCGAACATCAGTCGGGCAGTAAGAAGAGCGTAAAACGAGAATGGCGGGTCGAAGGAAGTGGTATCTCGTTTAGCCAATTCATCAAACTGGGGCGGCTCGATAAAGTGGACAGGATTAATGTCCAGAAGGTTGCTCAAACTCGACCGGGCTGCAATAGCCCAAGGTTGAATGCAGGCGTTGACGATTGTACCGAACCTCAATGAATTCGAAGATGACCGTCTTGGCCTCGGCTTTGGTTTCAAAGGGGTGATCGGCGCATTCTCCTTTCAAGGTGGCGTGGAAACTCTCCATCGCGGCGTTATCGTAACAGTTGCCGGTGCGGCTCATACTTACCTGGCATTGGGTCAATTCCAGTAAGCGCCAGTAAGCATCACTGGTGTACTGACTGCCGCGATCGGAATGATGCAGCAACTGCGGTAGGGGTGACGGTTGAGCAGGGCCGTCTGCCAGGCTTTTTCCACCAGGCTGACATCCATCGTTTCCTCCATCGCCCAACCCACGATCCGCCGGGAGTACAAATCCAGGATGGAAGCCAGATACAGCCAGCCTTCCCGGGTAGCGATATACGTGATGTCGCTGACCCATTTTTCGTTCGGCGCATCGGCATGAAACGCCTGGTTCAATACATTGGGCGCGGTTCTGGCTCCCGCTTGCTGCCGGGTGGTCTGCGGATGCCATTTCTCGCTTCTGCGCGGCACCAGGTGGCCGATTTTCATCAGCCGGGCTACTCGCTGACGCGAATAGCGCGCCCCTTGGCGCAGCAAATAGCGCCGAATGCGCCGGCTGCCGTATAAGCGCCGGTTCTTCTCAAACGCATCCCGGATTTTCGTCAGCAGTTCCGCGTTGGCTTGCTCGCGTGCGCTGGGCGGACGTTTTCGCCAGGCGTAGTACCCGCTCCGCCGCACTCCCAACACTTTGCACATCCGCTCTACCGAGTATTCGTTCGCGTGCGTCGCGATGAAGGCGTACTTCATTCGTTTTTTCGTGAGAAGATGAGCAGCGCTTTTTTTAGGATTTCACGCTCTTCCTCCACGTTGGCCAGCTCGCGCTGCAAGCGCCGTATCTCCGCTTGCGCGGCTTCCATTTCACTCGGAACGATCTGAGCTGCCTGTCCGTCCTTCGCCACCACCTGGTAGCGTGACTTCCATTTTCCCAACAGCCCAGGCGTAATCCCCAGGTCTCGTTCCAGTTCTGCAGCGTTTTTTTCGCCCTTTTTGAGCAGCTCTAAGGCTTGCTGCTTGAATTCCGCTGTGAAGGCGCGATGTCTCTCTTCGCTCATGTTCATGCTCCTGATCTCTCTACTCTAATCGATCAGGACATTGTTTGTGTCCACTTTTCTAAAACCATTCCAGTTTGTAAAACTTCTCATAGAAAAGGAAACCTGCTCATGACTATTATGACGCTTCGCCTTCCAGAAAATCAAGGCCACAGCCGAAAAACGGGCAAGCCAATGCCCCCATGAGGGGAAGGTGCGCGTGGCAGGTGTAGACGGGTTTTACGCCAGGGTCAAGGGCAAAGAGAAAAGCTTGAATGGGATGTTGGACATGGGCGATGGTCAGCCGGTTGAGTCGGCTGATTAGGATCCTCCGAAACCTGCCCGACAAAGGCCCTCATTTGTTATATCGACTATAGAAACGGATTGTCCCGCCTCTGGCCCACGTACACCAGAAGGAAATGCCGTGGCCAGACTGCGCCTATTGGTCTCGAGAATGAGCGAAAACTGGCAACCATATGCTCTTTTCCAGGCCGAAGAGGGTGTCCCAACCGCCAACAATGCTACTTAACAGGTCATGGGTCGTTATGGTTTCCATATCGTCGCAGCAATATAACGTTCGGTTTCTGGATGATCATTGAAATAATAAACTGTTACAATCCACCCGTCAGGTCGTTGTACTGTTCGCGGGTATCCGATATCCGGGCAGCCCCCATCATCACGTAAATGAATGATTTCACCCCACGTCTTTCCGCCATCAGAACTCATACGAGCTCGTATACCAAATGGCGCCGCTCGATACCCATAGGTCAGGCACACTCTACCGTCATTCAATCGAATCATCGCTGGAGGATTGCCTCCAATTCCAGCGTTTTCAACCGGCCGACTTAAGAAATGCCAGGTATTCCCGTTGTTTGTTGACTCATAGACATCAATCCAAGTGGGTACAATTTCAAAATCCCCCCCAGCTTGGCTACATCGAACTGCAGTCAATAGTGTATTTGAATCTACTCGTATACTCGATGGCATTATGATCTCGGCTTCTTCAGATCGAGCAACCCATGAAATAAAATCGAAAGTCTTTCCTCCGTCCGAGGTTCGCACCAGGAATACCCCTGCGCCTTCGCCCCCATCCTCTCGAGCTGCAGTGAGGAAAAACGTACATTCATCCTTCGAATTAACAATATAATCTGTTCTGGCTTCAACACCGCTCTGTCCAAATAATGGAAATGCATATGGCCCTTTCCATGTATGTGCCCGGTTATTTGTTATATAAAACCAAGCAAGTGTTCCGCCGCCTAAGCCAGTTCGAGCACACAATATACCGGAATCTTTAGCGGTAAAGTCAATGCCACCCGGGCATGGCCGGGGGAGCGGCTCCAATCCCAGCTCGATCGCCCTGGCCACCCTCAATTCATAGATCATATGCTCATCCGCAGAAAAGCCGCGTCCCCCTGGTGAAAATGCAGGCATTAAGGTTGTTTCCCACGAAACACCCCCATCCAGGCTACGAGATTGCATTGGATAGGCTGGTGCTTGTTCGGTTCTCGCATGAAACCCCCCTCCTGCCTGAAAGGTACACTCCGTAAAACCAACAACAATTTCATTATCCCAAATCCACATTCCATAATTTGCAGGCCACCCGGCAAATTTTTTTTCTTTACGATAAACCACTACATGGTGTTTGTTCATAAATAATTCTCCTTTTTTATGATCCAGATTTCCGAAATTTCATGCCCGGCCCCTATTCCACCCATGCCTTCTTCTCTATACAATGACAGTTCAATGGATCCTGTTTTGGTAGCTTCCCCAGGAATGTCAAACTCTAAAGGTACAATTGGGTAAGGTTTAAATATCCAAGGATGAATTTCGAGGCTTTCATTAGCAACCAGTCTGATCCTGATGTCTGGTTCGGTATCTGAATAGACAATTCTCAACTTATACAAAGCTAGAGGGTCTAGATTAGGAAAGGAAAGTCTTAATGGTTGGTCTCCCAAAGCGCCTGTATATCCACGCCAAGACCGGCGTATTGGGCGTGGATCTTTGGAATATGCGAATCGTCTTTGTGGAGAGAAATAAAAAGCTGGATCACTCTCGTAAGGATGCTCCCTAACTAGATATGGGCATTCATAGGCATCACTTAAATCCACATAATACCCTCCGGCTCCAGGATTTCTCCATTCAATAATTTTCCGGATTTCATCCAAACGTACTTCTTCAATCGGAATCTCACGGATGCGGGCAAATTGATCTAAAAGCCACGAGCGATCATTGAGTGGAAAATCAATAGCATCAAGGTTCGCCCCTCGAGTTTCTGATTGGGCACGATACAAAGGCACACTTAATTGCATATGAATGCTTTGAAAAAGAGCTTCCGCCAATTGATAAATCCGAATTTTCCAAAGACTGTTGATTGGATTCAAGATCGCTCGGTTAAGTATTGCGATAGCTTTATCCAGGGCTTGCATAGAGCCCATATCCTTCGCAATACGTAAAATCCCCATGGTAGCTTGTTCTAAATTACTTTCATATAGCAACCGAGAATAAACGTATGCATCATAATAAGCGCGAAAAAGAGCCTGTTGAAAACGCCAATTTTTAGCAAGGTGTGGGGAAGCATTCCTTTCCAAAGACTGAAACTGCTGTAGGGTAATTAATACATTCGAATTACTTACCAAAGGCCCATGCCAGTTACGCTCCAAGTTCAGAAGTGCCTTAGAAAAATCATAAGTAAGCGAATCGCCAATAAAGAAACGGCTGTACTGATGAAGAATCTCGACTACATCGGTTTCCGGGCTCCAGCCCAAGACACACCATATTATTTTGTTCACATCATCATTGCAACCCTCCGAATAGGTTATAAACCCTGTTATATCTTTCCCCATCTGTTGAAAAATTATTTTTTGTCCCACGGGCCGTGGGTTAATCGGCTCTCTTCCTTCGGTAAGAGCAAAAGCAATATCCCATTCTGGCACTGGATATTGACAATCTAAAGTATGAGTAATATCAGGATAATTTCGCAAGAGGTACTGTGAAGGAATCAATTCCCTGAACTGACTGATTGGCATATGTATCCAGGGGCCAAAGACGACACCGGTTAACCAACTTGGTTTCATTTCATGAAGAATTTTGATAAACTCTTCCATCCATTGTTTATTGAAACCCTGGGGGGAAACCCATAGTTGGGCCTTAGGATGATATCGACCGAGTAAAGCTGAGAACTTAACTAACAGGGGAAACAAATCTTCTGGCGGGGTATTCCCCGGGTCACCTCCGGGTATCATCACAGCATCGACACGCGGCAAATTCTGAAAAACCTCTTCCGCCTCATGCAATGTCCTAATTATAGAATCATCTAAAGAATAGCTATTTTCCATCAACGGGAACCAGATCCACGTGTCGATACCATAGGATTCCGCAATTTTTGACATTCCTACCATTGTCTTCATAGGAGGAAGAGGAAAATGAGGACTATCGGTTCTATCATCTGAATGCGGAGGAATCAACTCAATGGCATTGGCTCCAAAGATGACCAATTCCCGTATATATTGATCCCATTGTTTTAAATCCCAACCATCATAAGAGTTCGTTTTATCACGGTAACCTAATTGATGCCCCCGAAGAGAAAAAGAAGGGCTACTAGTTAAATTTATTTCGTTACGTAGAAACACCTGCCCTTTTAGAAAGGATAATTGACGGAGGAAATAGCCTACTCCGTATAATAATCCGCGAGGAGAATTCCCTCTGATGCTGACCGTTACCTGCTTATGAGACTCGGTTTGAATTTGAAAACCCTCTATGCTCTCACCCAAACTCATAGTTGGTGGCACAGGATCTATTAAATCCAACGATATAATTGGTTTTTCATTTAAGGTGAGCCCGGGTATTATTTCCCATGATATATTAGTGCGTTTGCGAACCTCTTCGATCAAAACCTCAAGGGCTTTCTGCGCTAAACGGTTTTCCTTTACTCTGCAGTGAACCAAGGCCTGGGTCAAGTCAAGATAACCTCTTTCTGAATCTACCTTGTGGTTCACATCTTCCCCTTTCTTTTTTTCACCTACCTGTCAATAGACCAACCTCTCATCCCTTTAACCCTGTTAAAACAATCCCCTGAATAAACTCTCGTTGGGCCGCAAAATAGAGCATAATCACAGGCACCACCATGAATACACCAAGTACCATCATATAGTGTGTCCAATCTCGACCAGCTTCAAAACGCTGTAATGAGTTTAGCCCCAGAGCCAAAGTCCATACATTCCTCTTCGTCAAGAAAATGAGAGGTTGCATGAACGCATTCCAGTTGTCTAAAATAGTTTGAATCGTAACTACTACAACTGCAGGTCTGGCAAGGGGAACCATTATTTGGAATAAAATTCGCAGTCTACCGGCTCCATCTATTCGAGCTGCATCTTCTAATTCTTTCGGAATGGTACGGAAGAATTGCCTTAATAAGAAGATATAGAAAGCGTCTCCAAAAAAGGATGGGATTATCAAAGGCAATAAGGTATTGACCCATCCAATTTTAGAGAACATGACATATATAGGGATCATGGTGACAACATAGGGAAGCATTAAGGTCGCAAGTAGAAGGGAAAAAATTGTGTCACGTCCTTTAAATGTAAGGCGCCCAAATGCATAACCGGCCAGAATAGAGCTAATTGTCGTTCCGATAGTGGAGAAGAAAGTAATAATCAATGTATTTTGTGCATATAGAAGGACGGGAACAGCCGAAAACACCTCAATATAATTTTCCCACCTAAAAGGATCCGGGATTAATTGGGGAGGAAAAACATAAATTTTCTGGGGAGCTTTAAATGAAGACGATACTAACCAAACAAAGGGCATCATCATAATTAAACCACCGCCGCCTACAATAAGATACCCCAGAATTTTGTTAATGATTCTTTGCCTTCTCATAGTTACTCTTCTCCTTCAACTTCGTAGTAAACCCACATTTTTTGAGTACGGAAGAGGAGATAGGTCAGAAGCATAATCACCGCAAACATAATCCATGCCATGGCACTGGCATAACCGTTCTTAAAGTAACCGAACGCATTCCGATAGGTGTAAAGTACATAAAAAAGTGCTGAGTTTCCAGGTCCAGCCGGGTCGCTGGTCGT
>Ga0101944_10006661_pt1 | contig 12096 bp, 10 predicted proteins | sample DewCreD2012metaG_FD_75245 | JGI IMG/M metagenome (GOLD analysis project Ga0101944, IMG submission 75245) | Hot spring sediment bacterial and archeal communities from British Columbia, Canada, to study Microbial Dark Matter (Phase II) - Dewar... ... | reverse complement strand
TTACACCAAACCTTTCTTTATCTACTTTATCAAGATTAATTTGAGAGCATTCAATAGCTTCCTGAGCGGAGACAAGGGCGTACTGAGTAAATGGATCAGTACGTTTTATACTTTTTTTTTCGAAGTAATCTAATGGATTGAAGTTCTTTACTTCTGCAGCGAATTTTGTATCAAAATTAGATGCATCAAACTTTGTTATTAAATCAACGCCATTTTGACCATTAACTAATGCATTCCAATAATTACTTACTCCAATTCCTATAGGAGTTACTGCTCCATAACCTGTAACTACAACTCTGCGTTTATGCATAAATAATCTAATCTTGAATGAGGTATGAAAAAGAGACTATCTCAAAAATCAAGGACTGCTATAAAAAATTAACGAGATAGTCTCTGAATAAAAACTATGATATTTTACTTTTAAGATAATTTATAGCGTCACCGACTGTTCCGATTTTCTCTGCATCTTCATCTGGAATTTGAATGCTGAAAGCACTTTCAAAACCCATAACTAATTCAACTATATCAAGTGAATCAGCACCTAAATCATTAGTAAAAGATGCTTCTGGAGTGATTTGAGATTCTTCAACACCCAATTTGTCAATGATAATTTCTTTTACCTTTGCTTCTATATCCATTTTAGTCTCCTATTATTTATGATGATTATTTTGTTGTTTTTTGTTAATTATCAATTGTAAATTTAATAAAAATGAAGTCTAATAAAAAAATTACATTGTCAACCCGCCATCAACGGCAATAACCTGACCGGTAATATAATCTGCATCTTTACTGCATAAAAACGCAACTACTTTGGCAACATCTTCAGGTGTTCCCATTCTCTGCATTGGAACATTTTGTAATAATTTTTTTCTCTGTTCTTCATTTAATTTTTTGGTCATATCTGTTTCAATAAAACCGGGAGCAATTGCATTAACCGTAATTCCTCTCGAAGCAACTTCACGAGCAACAGATTTAGTAAATCCAATTACGCCAGCTTTTGAGGCAACATAATTCGCCTGTCCAGGGTTGCCAATCAATCCGACCACTGAAGCAATATTAATAATTCTTCCATAACGCTGATTAATCATAGTTTTCAATACTGCTTTGGTATAATTGAATACTGATTTCAGGTTAGCATTTATTACATCATCAAAATCTTTTTCGGTCATTCGTAGAAGTAAATTATCGCGAGTTATTCCGGCATTATTAACCAAAATATCAACTCCACCTAATTTTTCAATAGCAGCATTTACAGTTGCCTGAGCTTGTTCAAATGATGTAGCGTCTGCTTTGAATGCAAAAATTTTTGTAGGATCGGGAATTTCAGCCATAATTTCTTCAGCACATTCATCACAACTATTGTAAACAAAAGCGACATCTGAAAAAAGAACTCCGCAACAACTTCTTGCAGCTAATTCTTTTACAATAGCACGCCCAATCCCTCTTGTACCGCCAGTAACTATTGCGCGTTTATTTTTAAGCTCCATTTTTCAATACTCCTGTTGTATTAAAAAGCTCTTCTCTAATTTTTAAAAGTTCATTAAAACCTTCTTCACCGAAGAAATGTCTTAGCTCTTCTTGACAATGTTCAAAAATAGTAGTTTGATTATTTAGATTATTATTACAAGTTTCAAGTCTGTCAATATGTTCATCATCAATTGTTAATGTATTTTCATAAACGGTTAAAGGAAATAATATGCAATAAATTGGTTTGTATTCCCATTTATGCAGATTGTGGTTGTTTGCGAGTCTTTGCAAAACACATAATCCATCTTTATCAAGGAAAGTGCATTTACCATTTATAATTTCTGTACCGACAGCAATGCCTGATGGAAAATCAGAGTCTTCCTGAGGCTCTTCGAACCAATCATCAATATTTTTTGATTGCGTTTCATCCATTAATGGAATTATTTGATCTTTTAATGAAATAATTTTTTTATATTCATCATAATCTGCATAGACACCATAATGACAACATTCACCTTTACAATTGCAACCAAATTTAAAGGTAAAAATTTTAGGGTCTATTTTAATTCCGTTAATGGATTTTAATTCCATAATAATCAAATATAATTATATACATCTGAATAAGAATCAATTCCATAACATTTTACATTTGGGTTAATTCTCTTTACCAATCCTTGCAAAACTTTTCCAGGACCAATTTCATAAAACTCTTCTATACCGTCTTTTATCATATTATTTATAATTTCTTCCCATCGAACCGGAGCATTTAATTGTTCGAGAAGTAATTTTTTAATTTCATTTTTATCTGTTACTGGCAAAGCTGTAACATTAGTATAAACAGGAATTTTAGCATCATAGAAATTTGTTTGTTCAAGTGCAGTGGATAATCTTTCGATCGCTGGTTCCATTAATGGTGAATGGAAAGCTCCACTGACAACTAATTCTTTAACAAGTTTTGCTCCTTTCGATTTACAAATTTCCATTGCTTTATGAACTCCTTCAACCGAACCTGAAATGACAATTTGTCCGGGTGAATTAAAATTAGCACATTGAACAATACCAATAGAAGCAGCTTCTTTACAAGCAGAATCAACATCATCAGGATTTAATCCAACAACTGCTGCCATTGTTCCTTTCATTACAGTGCCAGCATATTGCATTGCAAGACCTCTTTGACGAACTAATTTTATTGCTTCATAAAACTGAATTGCACCGGCTGAAACAAGAGCTGAATATTCTCCTAATGAATGACCTGCAACTGCGTCAGGTCTTAGTGTTCGAATTAGACTTGCTAAAACAACACTGTGAAGAAAAATTGCTGGTTGAGTAAACTCTGTTTGTTTTAATTCTTCTTCAGGTCCATTAAACATTATGTAAGAGAGATTGACTCCGACTGCTTCATCAGCGGTCTTAATCATTTCTTTGGCTTCAACAGAATTTTCGTATAAATCTTTTGCCATTCCAACATATTGCGAACCTTGACCGGGAAATAAAAATGCTTTTTTCGACATAATAAACTCCTAATCAATTGCCCAAACTAAGTGTGAAGCTCCCCAAGTGTAACCTGCACCGAATGCAGCAAGAATAAGATTATCACCTTTTTTCAATTTACCAGCACGATAATATTCAGTAATGCAGGATGGAATTGTTGCGGCTGTTGTATTTCCGTATCTGTCAATGTTAATCATAACTTTATCTTTTGATACGCCCATTCTCTCGGCAGTAGCGTCAATTATTCTCATATTAGCTTGATGAGGAACTAAATAGGCAACATCTTCTGATTTCAAACCACTTGCTTCCATAACTTCAACAGAAACATCTGCCATACCTTTTACAGCAACTTTGAAAACTGCTTTGCCATCCTGATAAATATAATGCCATTTTTTATCTACTGTTTCGTGTGTTGGTGGATTCAAACTTCCACCGCCAAGCATATGAAGAAAATCTTTTCCTGAGCCATCAATCCGAAGGATAGAGTTTTTCAGACCAAAGTTTAAATCTTCAGTTGGTTCTAATAAAAATGCAGAGCCGGCATCACCAAATAAAATACAAGTATTGCGATCAGTATAATCAACAATTGAACTCATCTTATCGGCACCAATTACTAATACTTTTTTGTAGCGACCGCTTTCAATTAAAGACGCACCTGTCTGAAGTGCAAACAAAAATCCAGAGCAGGCAGCGGATAAATCAAATCCCCAGACATTTGGCAGTTCAAGTTTATGTTGAACTATAGTTGCTGTAGCTGGGAAAAACATATCAGGAGTAACGGTTGCAACAATAAGAGCATCAATCTCATCTTTATTTACGTTATGCTTTTCTATCAAATCTTTTGCTGCCATAGTTGCTAAGTCGCTTGTTGCTCCATTTTCTAATATTCTTCTTTCTTTAATTCCGGTTCTTGTTATTATCCATTCATCATTAGTATCAACTATCTGTTCAAAATATTTATTATCAAGAATTTTTTCCGGGACATACATTCCGACTGCTGTAACGATAGCATTTAATTTTTTGTGTAACATCTATTTAGAATCCTTTTTTTATAATCTGAAATTGAGCGCTGAATTTTTTCTACAAGATTATTATCAAACATCTTTTTAGCTTTTAGAATCATATTTGTAATTGCTTTTGGTGTACTTGATCCGTGACCAATAATTGAAATACCATTTATTCCTAAAAGCGGAACTCCTCCGTGTTCCTGATAGTCCAGACTTTTCAATGCTTTTTTCATTGTACTTTTTACAAGCATAATTTTTATGGCATCTAAAAAATTTTTCTTAGCAGTTTGTTGAAGCAGATGCTTGAGTAATTTCGGAACAGACTCACCAAACTTAAGTAAAATATTCCCGACAAAACCATCACAAACAACTACATCAACTTCTTTTGTCAAAAGGTCTCGACCTTCAACATTTCCAATAAAATTAAGATTAGAATTTTTTAATAAATCATAGGCTTCATTAGCAACTTCATTTCCTTTACCCTCCTCTTCGCCCATACTTAGTAAGCCAACTTTGGGATTAGAAATTCCATCTATTTCTTTAGCATAAATTGAGCCCATAATTGCGTATTCAAGCAGATGAATTGCTTTTGCGTCTTTTCCTGCACCAACATCATACAAAGAACAATTTCCGAATATATTTGGTAGTTGTGCTCCGATTGTTGGTCTTCCAACACCTTCAATTCTTCCTGTGATAAGAGTTGAAGCAGCCATCATTGCTCCTGTATTACCAGCACTGACGAAAGCGTCTGCTTTTTTTTCTTTAACCATTTTCGCCCCAACTACAATAGAAGAATCGGGTTTTGATTTTAAAGCATTTGTTGGAGACTCACCCATCTCAATAACTTGAGGAGCATCTATAATATTAGATTTATTGAATGATAGATTATTCTTTTTTAGAGAAGAAATAATTTCTTTCTCAACACCTATCAAAAATAGTTCAGCGTTTTTGATTAAAGATAGAGCAGCAACTGTTCCAACAATAACATTATCGGGAGCGAAATCGCCCCCCATCGCATCAATAGCAATTCTACATTTTTGCTCTGAATCTGACTCAGCCATCAGGGAGAAGCAATTTAACTTTTAGGAACGAAAACTGACCTTTTATCGTAGTAACCGCAAGATGGGCAAGCTTTGTGAGCTAACTTCATTTCACCACAATTTGAACATTTGCTTAATGTGGGAACAGAAGCTTTATAATGAGTTCTTCTTTTATCTCTACGGCTCTTAGACATTTTACGTTTCGGATTTGGCATTTCATCTATTCCTTTTTTTATTATTTAATTTGTCTTTGTTTTCTATCAATGTCAACCATACAGGGTTAATTTCTTCTTTATGACAGTTACATTTTTCATAATTCAAATCAACTCCGCATCGTGGACATAAACCTTTACAATCTTCTTTACATAGTTTTTTCATAGGTATTGAAAGTATAGCAAACTCGCGAACATCTTTGTCTAAACTGATTTTATCCGTTTCTCTTGAAATATAAGTAACATAAATATCGTCTGATTGATTGACATCTACTCGTGTCAAATAAATCATTTTATAAACACTTTTTATTTTTTCTTCAAATTTAACTGTGCATCTATCGCATTCAAATTCTGCCAACAAATCAGAGCTTACATCAGCAATTAGTTGATCAGAAAGTTTATTTAATACAACCTTTGTACTTATTTTACCAAAAAAAGGTTGACCTAATTCTATATCCTCAACTTTTTCAAAAAAGTCAAAATAATGTTCCCCCACGCTTAAGTTTGCAATTTTGATAATCATTTCAAACTCTTACAAAAATTGGTTTCAAATATATCATTGCTGATTATGATAATCAAAAAATAAATTGTTCCTTTCATATCGGATATTTAATATTTTTAAAAATAAATGGGTTTTATGTTAATTGAAAAATTTGCGAATTGAATTTGAGATTTTAATATCTCTGTGTCTCCGTGCCTCTGTGGTAAAATAAATTTTCACGCAAAGACGCAAAGTCGCCAAGAAAAAATTCTGCACTAATGACTCTGATTCGACTGATTTACAATGATTAAACTTTGTGGTCTTTGTGCATTTCCCTGTGTGAGCTTTGTGGTTATTGACTCTTAAACACAAAGCACTCAAAGTTTTTACACTAAGTTCACAAAGAAAATCTAAAATTCTCTGTGGTAAAATAAAATTTCACGCAAAGACGCAAAGTCGCTAAGAAAAAATTCTGCACTAATGACTCTGATTCGACTGATTTACAATGATTAAACTTTGTGGTCTTTGTGCATTTCCCTGTGTGAGCTTTGTGGTTAATGATTCTTAAACACAAGGCACCCAAAGTTTTTACACTAAGTTCACAAAAAGAATCCAAAATTCTCTGTGTCTCCGTGCCTCTGTGGTAAATATTTTCTATGAACAAAAAAAGATGACACCTCAAAGTGAGATGTCATCTTTAGTTTTTTTACGAGTATTATCTGATACTATTTTACCAGCAACATCTTCTTGGTTTGAACAAAGTCATTAGCAATTAAACGATAGATGTATGTTCCGCTTGCTAAATTTGAAGCATCGAAAACTACATTATATGTTCCGGCAGACTGCTTTTGATTTACCAACTCCATAACTAACTCACCATTGATTGAATAAACCAATAATCTCACATCACTATCCTTTGGCAATGTATAAGAAATCTTAGTAACAGGATTAAACGGATTTGGATAATTCTGTGATAAGCTATATTCTTTTGGAACTGATGTCAATTCAGTTTCGACGATAATAATATCGGAATAGGAGAAACTACCATCAATATCAATCTGTTTTAATCTATAAGAAATTTTCCCAATTAAAGGTTTATCATCAATAAAGGAATATTCTTTTGGTGAATTTGAATTTCCACTTCCCTGAACAAAACCGATTTTCTCCCAGAACTTTTGGTCAACGCTTCTTTCGATTTCAAAACCATAATTATTAATTTCTGTTGAAGTAGCCCAATTTAGTATTACACCATTTTTAGTAACGGATGAAACAAATTTTATAAGTTCAACTGGTAATGGATTTGAGCCATCATCAAAGCTAAAGGTAGAAAATGATGTTGTAGTAAATTCACCATAGTGAAATGTTGTGTCAATTGTAGTTGGAAGAATTACTGTCCAAGGTCCATCACCCACATCAGGACGTCTATTTACTCTTAGACTACTTTCAATATAGCCCCTTAATTCTGTAGAGGCATTGTAATATAATCTTACAGTTGCCTGCCAATCGCTACCTGCAACGTTTGGTGTAATTGTAAACATTCTATAAATTTCATGATTTATGGTATTACCAGAATTATTAACAGGTCTTTTGCCAGGAGTAAATGTAATTGAACTTGGATAAGTTGGAGCGGGACCATTATCTGACCAAGAAATTACAGCAACTGGTTTGCCATCAACACCCGTAAATGTTTGTGTTACACCATTTCCAGGGGTAGGATTATCTACTGTTGTTGTTGCACTACCTGTTGCTGTATATTCATCTGCACCTATACATACTGGACCATTTGCAATAGCTGTAGAACGTGCATCTCCGTCTATGTCTGTCGTTACCAAAGCAGTTGGTTGTCCTTGACCAAAGGGTATCCAATTTGTTGAACTAATATGTAAATCATAAGGACTTGAGCCACTGACAAATCCCGAAATAATGTTAGCAGCAATAGCATTTACATCTCTTGGTCCGCCTAAGCCACCCGAAACAATTGCGGCTTGATGTGCTGCTAAAGTTGTTCTTAAAGTAGCTGCATCCCATGATAATCCTTGATTTGTTCCTGTGCCAAAATGATAGAGATTATTATCTGTTGTAGAAGCTAATCTTAAATAATTACTATTAGCAGATGGATATAAGCAAACTGCTTTTCCAGTTGATGTGCTCATTGTATTAACTAAAATATTATTTCTCAAATCAAGTGTAGCAGTTCCAAAATTTGCCCAATAGACACAAGCTGATTGATGACCGGCGTTTGTTGGTGGGACTGCGTCATCTAAATATACAGTGTTATTATAAACTTGGAATAGACCATTACCAGCAGCATTTTGACAATCAATACCTCTTGCACCAGGCGTACTTGTACTTCTTGGACATCTTAAGTCATATATCATATTATTGTAAATTTTTACTGTGGTGGGTGTACCAGTGGACATAAACATACCTATTCCATAAGCGCGGCTTGTAGTACTTCCATTTGAATATAAGTCATATATTTTATTTCCATATATTTGCATTTCAGTATTATTAGCAACATTATTGCAGGCAATACCTACAGCAAAACCAGATGTGGTTCCAGCACCGCTATTTTCAAGATTTCGGATAATATTATTCCTTATTACATTTGTTCCACTATTAAGGTTAGTTGTACTACTAGCAGGGTTAAACCACATACCATAAATATTATTGGTAGTCATTATGGTTGCTTCAATATTTTCAATAATATTATTTTCAATTAGTATGTTAGACTGACAATCAATCTCAAGAGCTCTGATATCAGAACCTGTTCCTGTAGTAATAGAAACATTACCGATTGTGCAGTTTTTAATAACATTTCCACGGTCGGGATTTGTACCTGAGATACCAAAATTTTTCCAGGCAGCCCGCCAGAACCCAGTTAATGTACATCCTTCTATTACGTTATAGCTAGTACCTTTCGAGGTATCTGTTTCCGTAGAGGAAGTAGTAAAATATCTTATACAAATTGAACCGGCGTGATTTGCACCTGTCGTTGGTTTCATATTAATATTTAAATTCTTAAATGTATTGAATCTTCCACCATTTCGCATAGATCCATTCGGAGCGACTGAGGTAGCAAGTCCAACACCTATTTCAAATTTTAATATTGTACTTGCTTGTCCATTATCTTCAAGATTTAAATTCTGAATGGTCACATATTGCGAGCCACAAAGTCGAATAATGCAATCAGATGATCCTAGTGCACCAGTAGTACTATTCCCACTTCCACTCCGTGGAATTAGAATAACAGTTCCACTTTCTTTCTGCAAAGTAAGGGTATTAGTTTCAGATGTTCCCAAACTATCATTAATATGGAAAATATCATCATAGGTACCGTCTCTTGCATTCAATACAACGGCACCAGCAATTCCACGAACATTAATATTTACAGCAGCTTCACTAAAAGAAATAAAAGTTGGAGAAGTACCGCCTATTGTATATGTCCCAGCTGATATTGGAGTTGGAGAAATGGGTGTAAAAGTAAATTTTGTAAAGTCATCTGGTGCTTGGGAAATAGCAAAAAAAGGATAATTCATTGATTGGTGAAAAACTCTTGCACCTGATGTTCCACCAACATTTATGCTAAGAAAAGCACCGGTAGTAAAATTGGTAGTTGAAGTAATAGCCGTAATATCAGCTAAGCCGATTGATGCAGCCCCAAGAGTAGGTGTACCAAAATCACCATAAATAAATTCTACTTTGTTTCCATTTTCATAAAGCTTAATTTGAAATTCAGCATTAGCTGTAGCAGCGGTCTTATTCCATTTAACATTCTTCCATTCAACTGTAAGAATCCTATTTGGTGCGGAGCCAGTAAGTTTGTAAGTAATATCAGTTGATAAATCAGCAACAGTCAAGTCATCCCATAAAGGAGCTAAAATTCTTCTTAAGGTCCCGGAAAGCGCGTCTGTTGGAGTAGAAGCTGAAAGATCGGAACCGAATCTTAGGAATCCATTTGTTGAGACCTGAAACTGTGTAAATTCAGTTCCGCAGTAATAAAAATTAAATCCAATATTAGTAGCATCTGAATATCCTTCATCAGCTGTCCCATTCCATTTAAAAGCAGAAGCTCCAGATAAATACTCCCAAGTAATAGTGCTATTTGACATAACATAATTTAGTTTGTTTACTAAATTAATTGAATAATTATCTCCATTGTTTGTAGCATAACTAATAGCAAAAAAGTCAGCATCTGCTTCAGCAGGTGCGCTTGCCTGTTGAATAGTTGTATATGCATAATAATCAAAAATATTGCTTGATTTTGGAATAGTTGCTCGCCATTTATTTCCGCCCTGATTGGAACTGGCTTCAACGGTAGTACTCGTAGCCCATTTATCAGTTGTATATCTTACCCAAACTTTTTCGTTTGCACTCATCGCCCCACTAAGTTAAACATCAACATATAAGTTTGAGGCGTCAACACTTCTGGTAACCGCGGTAATAGTTACCGGTGCTTGTGTTCCATTATTAAAAATAGCAAAGTCAGCATCGTTTCCAGCTTGTTTTCTTGTTTTAACAACATAGTAATTGCCATTTTGAACAGCCCAATAAAATGCACCTGCATCACCCATATTTGCATGATAGTATGCTGTCCATTTAGCACCTGCACCAGTATATTCTACATCTCCTCCAGTTCCTACGTACCAGAAACCAGAGCCGTTAGTGTTTGATGCAGTTTCACCAAATTTAAAGTATAGATTACCACTACCAGTAGCTTGAAATTGCCATATAAAAGAACCGCCAAGGGAAGCTGTGCCCTGTGTTCCAGTAGTCCAATTCCAGCCTGAACCATAATCGTTCCCGAAAATATAATCGGGACTGGTTTGGGCAGTTAAAGTTGAACAGAATAAAAAGAAGGAGAGAATTAATAATGTTTGTATGTGTTTTTTCATAAGAACCTCGAGTTTATTTGAAAAACAGATTATTGTTTTAAAAAAAATAATAGAGATATTGAAATAATTCAAATACAAAATAAAAGTTTTTAAAGATTTTTTTCTAAATGGAATATCTTGTTTTACTTTAATTTCAGATATAATTTTTATTAACTCTTTGTTCTACTTTTTATTTCTCATCTTTGCGTCTTTGCGTGAAATATTTTTTACCGCAGAGTCGCAGAGACGCAGAGAAAATTTTAATAACAGCATCCGACTAAAAATTTCTTTATGCCTTAGCTTCTTAGTGCCATATATTCTTTATGCCACTAAGGCACCAAGACACGAAGAAATATTTCATCTTTTTTAATAATTCTTATCTGACCAAAACCATTTTTTTTGTCTCGATATAATCGCCAGCTCTCAACTGATAGAAATAAACTCCGCTTGGTAATGTAGAATGTAGAATGTAGAATGTAGAATGAATTCCCGGTTCATAATATCCATCTATTATTGTTTCTATCTCTCTTCCAAGAATGTCATACAATTTTATTGTTTGCCTACAGCCTACTGGAGACTGCCAACTGATAGTCGTGCTTGGGTTTCCGCCAGAGGCGGATCTGCCTGTGGCAGAAAACGGATTTGGATAGTTCTGAAATAAAGCATAATCCAGATTGTTTAGATTTTTATCAGAGCTAACAGTAGTTAAATTAAACTCGTAAAATTCAAATGGTTCAATATCACTATTTCCATTTCCATTTGGAACTTGATTGAGAAGTGAACCGCCATCACTCGTTTGGTAACTTCCTACAGCAACAAAAATCCTTGACGGTGTGTACCCTAATTCTGATTGAAGATTAATCGTTCCTTCAAGATAATTACCAGCAAAGTTTTGAACTGTACCTTGATGATCAAACCATCCTGACCAGTTGTTAGTACTTTCATTTCCTAAATAAGCCTTCCAAGATGAAACCTGTCCTGCTTTAAGCCACGGAGCAGGTATCATATTATAAAACGAATCAGTTATAAAAATAAAATTATCTCTGCCAAGCGATTGTGCTGAATTTGTTGCGACATAAAGTAAACTGCCATTCCAACCACAATATAGCTGCTGTTCCTGATTAGTAGCCACGTTATTAACTCCCTGATCAACATTTCCATCCATAATATATGTTTGTCCGCCGCCACCACCAGATAAGTTTATATGAAAATCATTTCCATTATTGTTGTTCCAAGTATTATCATTAAAGTTGATTACGAAGGCAACCCTATCAACATTTTGAACCGGATTATTAAATGGTCCAATTTTAATCTTTAAAGTGTCATTTATCGGTCCAAGCATAGGAGATTGAACTGCAGGACCGACATTATTAAATAAAAAACTTCCAGCAGGCCAATAGACCTGATTTGGAGTTGTCCAATTATTTCCAACATTATTAACACCCCAATGTAATTTACCGCCTTGATTAACTCCTGTAACATAAATAGTTATTGAATCATTTTTTGTGGGATTTGTAGGTATCC
>Ga0101944_10006660_pt1 | contig 12096 bp, 8 predicted proteins | sample DewCreD2012metaG_FD_75245 | JGI IMG/M metagenome (GOLD analysis project Ga0101944, IMG submission 75245) | Hot spring sediment bacterial and archeal communities from British Columbia, Canada, to study Microbial Dark Matter (Phase II) - Dewar... ... | reverse complement strand
CGCGCGGCGTACCCCGGCCGCACGATCCTCCAGGGCCTCGAGATGAACCCCCCCGGCCACGAGCACGCCAGCACCGCGATCATCGCCAACCAGTTCGGCGCGAACCCCAACTGCGATCCCATCGCGCAGTTCGAGTTCCAGTTCGACCGGGGCGAGACCGCGCCGGACACGCCGTTCACCCAGAGCCAGGGGTGGGTCGCCGACCGGAGCGGTCACGCGGCGAGCATCCGCGCCGCCCAGTGGCTCCAGGCGAACTACCCGACGCAGAGCTGGTTCATCCCGGCCCACCCGGAGCGCCGCACGGCCAGCGACTCCGGCAGCGGTAGCGGCTGGACGCTCAAGTCCCTGCGCGAGTTGAACGACGCCGCGCCGACCGTCTTCTTCGGCTTCGAGTCCATGCCGGGCCACCAGAAGTCCAGCAACCGCGGCGAGTACGGTACCAGCTCGATGGGCGGCGGGTCCTACGGCGGCTGCGGCGTCTTCGCGGCCCGCGTCGGCGGCCTGTGGGACAACATGCTGGCGGAGGGCCGGAACTTCTGGCTGTTCGCCAGCTCCGATTTCCACAGCACGAGCGCCGATTTCTGGCCGGGTGAGTACCAGAAGACGTACAGCGCGGTCGCCGACGTGCAGAACTTCTCCGCGCAGGACATCGTCGACAGCCTCCGCAGCGGCAACAGCTACATCGTCAACGGCGACCTGATCAACGAGCTGCGCTTCACCGTGACGAACAACAGCACCGGCCAGACGGGGCAGATGGGCCAGTTCCTGCCCATGTCCGCGGGCGACACCGTCACCGTCAACATCCGCTTCAAGAGCCCCGAGTTCAACAACAACAACGACCACAACCTGGTCAACCTCGTCCAGCTCATCGAGGGCAACCTCGTCGGCGCGATCAGCCCGTCCGACTACGCCAACTACATCTGCCGCCAGACGGACGGCGCGATCGTGGACGGTGCGAACAACCCGGCGGACGTCTCCGGCGCGCACGTCGCGAAGCTGTTCGATCGCGCGGCCGGCGAGGCCGGTCAGTTCGTCGTTGATTCCGAGGGCTTCACGGTCCTGACCTTCACGACCGTCGTCGACGGGCAGAAGTACTTCCGCATCCGCGGCACGAACAACGTGCTGGGCGGCGGCCAGGTCGACGAGCTGGGCAACCCCCTGCGCGACATCCCGGGCACCAACAACGCCGCCGCGGCCTGGGCGGATCTGTGGTTCTACTCGAACCCGATCGGCGTGCCCGAGCCGGCCACCGCGCTGCTGTGCGTGGTGGCGGCGCTCGCGCTGCGTCGCCGCTGAGCGCGTCATAGTCCCCCGTACCTCCTCGGGCTCCGTGTCGTCCGGCCAAGCCGGGCGGCCGGAGCCCGCTCGGTTCCGGGCCGTTCGTCGCGCGGGCGCCGGCCGACGCTTCGTGAAAGTGCTCCCGGTCGCGCCCGGCCCGGGCTCTCGGGGGCGCGGTGTTCGCGTGCGCGAGCGCCGGCGTGGGTGCGCTCGAACGGCCCATCGCGGGCGTCGGCATCACCACGTTTTTCGCGACAGCGCGTTGACTCTTCCATCCAAAGTGCCGCTATACTGCCTCACGGCGAAGCCGACCCGGGGCGTAGCGGATCGAAAGCGAAACCCCCGGCATTGTTGCAACCCGCGTGGAGGGAGGTCATGCGGATCGGCCTCGTCTCGACCCATACGCATCCGTTCGCGCTCGGCCTGCGCTCCGTGTCCGCAACGCTCAAAGCGGCCGGGCACGATGTGATCATGCTGTTCATGTCCTCGCGGCGTGACACGGCCCGGCCGGATTACAGCCCGGCGGCGCTGGCGGACTTCGTGGAGCATCTGCGCCGCTGCGATCTGATCGGCATGAGCCTGCTGACGAACACGTTCCATCGGGCCGTGGCGCTGCTGGAGACGGTCCGCGCCGCGCGGCTGGCGGCGCCGGTCGTCTGGGGCGGCACGCATCCGACCGTCGCGCCGGAGGAGTGTCTGCCGTTGGCGGACGCGATCTGCATCGGCGAGGGCGAGCAGCCGATGCGGGAGCTGGCCGAGCGCCTCGCCGCCGGCCGCGACCCGACCGGCGTGCCGAACCTGTGGTACCGCGGCGGTGGCGCGCTGAGCCCGACGCGCGAGGTGCGCAACGCGCTGGGGCCGTTGCGCACGAACCTCGACGAGCTGCCGCTGCCGGACTACGACCTGGAGACGCACTGGGTCGCGCAGCCCGATGGGCTGGCCCGTGCGACGTCGCGCAATCTGCGCGGGGCGCTGGACGTCGCGCGCGTCATCACGGCCCGCGGTTGTCCGTACCACTGCACTTTCTGCAATAACACGGCGCTGCGCGAGATCCACCGCGGTCAAGGACCCTGGGTGCGGCTGCGCTCCGTGGATCACGTGCTGGCGGAGCTGCGCCAGCTCAAGGTCCGCTTCCCCACGATTCACGCGGTCAACTTCGTGGACGACCTGTTCCTGGTGCGCTCCGAGGAGGAGCTCGCGCGCTTCGCCGAGCGTTACACGCGCGAAATCGGGTGGCCGCTGGAGCTCGACGTGTTCCCGAACACCGTGACGGAGCGCAAGCTCGCCGCGCTGCGGCGCGTCCCGCTGCGGCTGGTCAGCATGGGCATCGAGAGCGCCAGCGCCGACACGCTCGAGAACATCTATCGGCGCCCCACGCCGCCGGCCCGCATCGCGGCCGCGATCGAGACCCTCGCCCGGCACCGCGTCCCCGTGGAGTACCACTACATCGTCAGCAACCCGTACGAGCCGGAAGCGAACGTCATCGAGACCATGCGGTTCATCGCCGATCATCATCGCGGGCCGGCCCGGCTGCGGGTCTTTCCGCTGATGTTCTATCCCGGCACGCCGCTGCATGCCCGGGCCGTGGCCGACGGCCGCATCGCCGGCCGCGACCACGCGGCGTACGACTACATGGGGCACGGGGCGTTGGAACTGGCTCGCCACGACTACCTGGCCGTCTGGCTGCGCGTCGTCCTGAACCTGCGGAACGTGGGTGTGCCGCGCGCGGTGTGTCACCGGGTCATCGACTTCGCGACCGCCCGCCCCGTGCGCGCGCTCCTCGATCGCCGCTGGTTCTGCCCCACGGTGTTCTTCGGCTACCAGGTGGCCCGCAAGTTCTGGCGCAACTTCGTTTATCAGCCGTTCGTGCGGCCGCTGAAGTACCTGCGCCGCCCGCGGGCGACCGCCGCGGCCGGGTAGCCCGCCCGAGAGGCGTCGCACGGCGTTCGCGAGCGCCCCGCACCATCGTCGCGCGTCCCGGCATCGTCCGACAGCCCCCGCGCGCGGAGCCCCGGAGGTCTGCGATCCCTTCGGTCGGTTGCGGCCGGTGGTCGATGGGCCGCTAGCGCCCCGCGACAGGCAGCGGGAGGCTCCCGTCCGCCCGCGGCAGCGGATCCGGCGGGCGCACGTCCACCGAGGCGTTCGAAAGCCGCGCCTCGCCCCGCGCGACCTTCTCGGCGAACGCGCGGCATTCCTGGAGCAGCGCCTCCAGCATCCGGTCCTCGGTCACGGTCTGCTTCTGCTCGCCCTGCACGTAGATGATGCCGCGGCCCTTGCCGGCGAAGATGGCCACGTCGGCGCCCTCGCACTCGCCCGGCCCGTTCACGACGCAGCCCATCACCGCCAGCTTCAGCGGGATCTTGATTTCCGCCAGGATCGTCCGCCGCACGTCCTGCACCAGGCGGAACAGGTCCACCTCGATCCGCCCGCATGTCGGGCAGGCGATGAGCTCCGGCTCGTGCCGCGGCCGCAGGCCCAGGCAGCACAGCAGCTCCTTGCCGTCCTCGACCTCGATGACCGGGTCGGCGGCGTACGAGATGCGGATCGTGTCGCCGATGCCGTTGGCCAGCAGCGTGCCGAGGGCGGTGATCGAGCGGATGCGGCCGGTCTCCGGCGGCCCCGCGTGCGTCACGCCCAGGTGCAGCGGGTAATCGTAGCGGCGGCTGATCGCGGTGTACGCGTCGATCACGATGCGGGGATCGGGCGATTTGGCGCTGAGGACGACGTCGTGGAAGTCCTCGGCCTCGAAAATCCTCAGGTACTCGTCCAGCTTCTCCAGCATGATGCGGATCAGTCCGGCCGCGTAGTCCCGGTCGAGGGCGGCCTTCTCGGCCGCGCGCTGTTCCTTGTCCTTGCGCTCGACGATGCCGCCCTCGTTGGCGCCCACGCGGATCGGGATGCCGCGCTCCTTGCACGCCGCGATCACGCGCCGCACCTGCGCGCGGTCCTGAAGGTTCCCGGGATTCAGGCGGATTTTGTGCACGCCCGCTTCGATCGCTTCGAGCGCCCGCTCGAAGTGGAAGTGCACGTCGGCCACGATCGGCACCGGGCTGCTCCGCACGATCGTGTGGAGCGCCTCGGTGTCGCGCCGGTCCGGCACCGCCACGCGGACGAGGTCGGCGCCGGCACGGGCCAGGGCGTGGATCTGCGCCAGCGTGGCGTCCACGTCGTGCGTGTACGTGCTGGTCATCGACTGGAGCGCAACGGGAGCGTCGCCGCCGATACGGACGGAGCCGACGGAAACGCAGCGGGTCGGGCGGCGCAGAGTGGGCAAGCGTCGGATCTCGCAGCCGGGACAAGGAACGCACGGGCGGCGGACGCCCCGCCGCGCACGCCGTATTGTAGTGGACCGCAGTCCCGGTGGAACCGGCCGGATTCCTGGCACAACCCTCACGCCCCGCTATACTTCTGCCTCAATGCTGAGCCTGTCTCGGGCGCTTCTCTTCCTGCGCCGCGGATCCGCCGGGCCGTGCGCGCGATGTGCATGTCCAGGGATTCGAGGAGAGCGCTGTTGACAAGCTCGGCGACGCCCGCATCGGCCGCCTTGTACCGGACGAGCGTCCGCGCGGACATGCCGGCTTCGGCGGCGATGTCTTCCTGTGAGAAAAGCGCGTCTCTGGCCTTGAGACGACCGACCGCGCGGGCCAGCCTTTCCAGCAGACTTTCATGAGAGTTCGGCTGGCGTTCGTTCATGGCGGGTTCGTCTCTCCGGCCCGCGGCGACCGGAAGGTATGCTCAAGGCAGCGGCCTGGCGGCGCGAAGCCTGAAGAAACCCTGGGTCGAGGCGGAGCAAGGTATGGCGCATGTCACAGCGGAATCCGAGAGACCGACAAACCAACCGAGGCCAGAATCCGCCCAGTACGGTTCCATGAGATCGTTCTTCTTTTCGATTCTGTAGAACCTGGTGGGCCTGCCGAACCATGAGATACAGAAATTCGTTCCGCCGGACATGACAATGCCTGCGAAGTCGAGCGCGTCTGCCGGATTTGTGGGACAGGTGTCCAGAATGTATTCCTGCTCATCCGCGTATCCGTCTCCGTCGTAATCAAGGCCGGCCCGGAGCAGGTTGGTGGAGCCTGTCCACTGAATTTCCCATGCATCCGGAATGCCGTCGTTATCCTCGTTGGGGCCTGTGGTCAATTTCACTGTTTGCAGCTTTGCGCTGATATTGCTCAGGCTGATCCATCATACGCTGGCGCCCCATGCGTATCCGCTGAACATGCCGTTCTGCAGGTTAATTTTCGGCGCCTGAGGAGCGTCCTGATTCGTCCATCCGAAATTGATCCAGCCGGCGGACGGACCCCAGGCGTAACCTGAGAGATGTCCGGCGCCGTCATGATTGACTCCATAGTCAACCGCGGAGTTGTTGCAATATCGGACGCCGTTCGTAGGCGTGCCGTCACCGAGGTGGATCCATCCGATGGTGGGACTGTACATGTAACCGGAAAGCACGTATTCGCCCACCGCCACTCCGTTTGTAATATCGGTCCGGCAGTTCAGCCAGCCGGAGGAGGATGACCATGCCCATTTGTTGGATGCGCTCACTGTGGTGTTGGTGGATGCGGCAAGAGTTGTTCCGCAAGCCAGGAGCGCGATTGCGAGCCGGAAAAGAGTGGTTCTCATATGCAATTGATCACCTCCGTCAGAACTGGGAGAACTTGAAATTCGTCCACGGATTGCTGTTGGTAAATTGGCCCGTCTGGAACGAATCCACCGGTCCGGAAAAGTTGTTGGGGGCGAGTATCTGGTAATCAATGCCGTTCTTCGTGGCGGCATTGTTGATTATTAGGTTGCCCGTGGGCGGGTTGGACGGCATGTTGGCCACAAGAATTCCGATGTCATTGCCGGCCAGAATGTTTCTTTCAATGAAATTGTTGGATCCTTCGACCGATATGCCTGCGGCGTTCGTGGCAGGATGCATGATGCCGTTGTCTGCGAAGGTGTTGTCAACGACGCGGCATCGCGATCCGACTCTAATGCCGTGGCTGAAGTTTGCCGCGGCAACGCAGTCCCGTATGGTGCAATACATTTCAGCCCAGATCCCGTTGGCTTCGGCGCTTTCGGATGCGGTGCAGCCGGCTATTCTGGTGTAATTGTATCCGTGTATGTTTGCGCCCTTGTTGTGTCTGGCTTTGCAATCCTGGATTGTGGAATACGAACCGGCCTGGATTCCGTCAGTGGGAGGCGGGTTTGTGGGAGGGACAAAAAAACCGTTATTCATTGCCACGCAACGTCCAACGTAGGAATTCTCTCCCACATAGATTCCGCCGGCTCCGTTTCCGTATGCCTTTATTTCCACTACAGATATGTCCTTGGCCTGTCCTGCGGCGTCTATTCCGAACATACCCCAGTTGCACACGATTCCATTGCGAATTTCGATGTTGTTCTGCTCGCCAACCACGGCGATGCCCGAAAGCGAATTGCTGACGCCCTCGACAGGGAATCCGCTCAGATCAAGTCTCACGTGGCTGGCGGCGATGGTGATGCCGTTGCTGGCCGGACAGCCTCTCAACGGCGATGCCGCGTAGTACGAACCTGGCGCGCTGATCGTGTACGGCAGTGACGTTATCAGAGTGCGCGGTTCAACCTGGTCCATGGTCTTCATGATCGGAATTGGAATTCCGTTCAGGAAGGCGTTGGTCGGCGGTTCGATGTAGTTTTGGGCCAGAGACATCGAGGTGCACACAAGCCCTGCTGCCGCAGCGGTTGTAATCCGGAGATAATGCGTATGAGTGCTCATCGTTGCCTCCAAATGCAGGATGCCCAACTTTCTGAAATTAATCTTACTCCTACAGTACCTGCATGGCAAGAAAAATGCGCCATGAACTGGAACACGGAAGGGACATGGTAACCCCTTATCCAAGGTGTTCCCGACTGGTTACGAGAACCCTTATGGTGGCGGTACAGTTACAGGTCTGACTAATCTCCCTAATCTCCTTCACGAGGTCCATGCCTCACGCAAACAATTCAGCCTGTAAGGCTGTCTACCCCATCAGTCCTTGACCGATAGAGTATCACCACCAGAAAGCTATTCATTCATACCATCTCCTTCAGGCAGTGCCACCGCGGGCAGCACATGCGAACGCCGCCCAAAAAGGATCAACTCGTGGGTGTTCCAGGGGGTATTCCCGTCCTCCTTCCCGCACCAGCAGGGTTCTGGGATCGGCAACGACTTCGCCGACTCGGCTCACCAGAATGCCTCGCTCAGTCAGGAGCCGCTGCACATACTCAGCCTTATGCGGCCGGCAGGTGATTATCAAGGTGCCTTCGCTGATTGAGGTATACGGGTCAATTTCGAACAGTTCGCAGACACGCCGCACGGGTTCCTGGACGATAATGGCTTCCTTGTCGATCAGCATCCCCACGCCTGAGGCGCGCGCCACTTCGTACAGACCACCCATGACGCCGCACTCGGTGGCATCGTGCATGGATGTCACTCCGTCTTCCCGCACACCAGCCTGCACTGCCGTCAAGGCGTCGTCCACTACGGACATCTGCCAGAAAATCTTCTGTGCCTCCTCGGCGAAGGCTTGTCCGTAACGTGCGGCGATACGTTCGGGAAAAGTCACTGCGAAGAGTCCTGCCGCTTCCACCGCGGCGCCTTTCGTAACCAGAACAGCGTCTCCAGGCCGGGCCATAGTCGGCGTCACGTAACGTTCGGCCGGCCCGATGCAGATGACGGTCGCTCCGCCCACCATCGGATAGTCGCAACCGTGGTAGCGGCCAGTGTGTCCGGAGACGATAGCCATGCCTATTCGGTCACATTCGCGATGGACGACGCGCCAGAAGGTCTCAAGAGCGTCGCGGTTCATGGATAGCGGTAAATTCAGGTCGATCGTCAGGTGCGTGGGCGCCAGGCCCGAGGTTGCGGCATCTGAACCCAAAATGTGCACTGCGAACCAGGCTGCACGCTCCCACCCGAAGGCCGGCATGACGAACACTGGATCGGTGGTGGTCACCATCACCAGGCCGTGGCCCAGATCAGTCACCCCCACATCCACGCCGTTCTGTGGCCCAACCAGCACGTCAGCGCGCTTTCGGCCCAGATGCGCAAGAATCACTTCGTTGAATATATCCGGCGAAACCTTACCAACTTCAGGCAGTTCCTGCTTCACTCCGCTACCTCCTGGCGGGCCGTGATTCCAACAAAAAAAGCCGCCCCACTCGGGACGGCTTCATGGAACGCATCACGGTTCGTTATGCCGTTCCCTCCGCGGGAATTACCCCGTTCAGGTTCAAGGGGTATGCTCTCAGCCCGCCGAAGCGAGCACCCCCCGGCTGAAAACTCGTCTATCATCCGGCCCCCGTGAGACACAAGTTAATTCCGCGCATTTCATCCTTCTGTCCGAGGGCTTTTCATTTGGTTGGTCAGACCTTTGTTTTCAAAACAAACATTCGCATAAGTTCTCGGCCTTCTTCCTGTCCGGAGTTGATGAGGATGGTATCTCACCTCAAGACGGCAAGGGTGCGGCAGCACCTCTTGTCAGCGCTCCTTACCCCTCACTCACCTTATGAAATATCCCTTCCACTGACAGATCAGCAGTCCTACTGCCTGCTCCACAGGGAAAGACCAGCAGAATGTATTGGACCAGCGGCCGAAATACTCCAGGCTCCGGGCAGAACATCTATTTGTGTACACGCACTTCTCAGCAGAGCAGAATACAAGGCTGGATACCACTCTCGCTCGGTTCAGGACACTGTCTTCCGAAACATTTCCCACCCTGCCTTTTCCTGACTGTCAAACAGCATGAAATAATCCGAGGCGGGAAGTCGGGAGTCAAAATGCTTCAAGAAGAGATTGGGATGTTCACTCTGCCAGAGTTGCCTGACACTGGCGCGGGCCGTTCTTCGCAGCGCCTGAAGCGGTCGAGCGAGCGCTTCGGCGATGGAATCGAAAACAGCGCGCATGGCTCTTTCCCTGTCGCAGGCTGCAGCCACGGCACATACGCGCTCGAATTCTGTCAACCTGCCGGGATGGAGAGCAACTCGAACGCGGACGCCGACGCTGTTCGGGGATTGTGCGGATTGTTCCGCAGGCTCCGCACCGTCAGGGGCGATGAGGCAGCTTGCAGCTGCCACGAACAGGGTTTCGGAGCATCGCACCGTAAGGCACACTGCGCGGCATGGCGGCTTGCCACCACTTCTTTGCAGCGGCCGCATGTCTGAAAAAGCGTCGCCTGACGCTTCACGCATTGACAGGCCGGTCTCGATCTCCAGCTCGCCCGATACACCCACCGGCTCAAACGCGTATTTGGCAAGGAATCGGCCATGATGAGTCGTGTCAGCTACCGTTTCCTGGACAAGAGCAAATCGAACCGCATCATTCATGCGCTGTTCAATCGAAAGAGTCTGCACGCCATGCAACGTGTCAAGACGCCATGTCGCCGAATTACTGCTCTGAGGAAACGGATTTCCGTTCAGCAGCACCAGGCCGCCGAAGAAGTCCATTTGTTCTATCAGTCGGGCAGCCTGAACAAGGTCCGATGGAGCGACAGCTCTGAGCGTGTCCGCGTCATGGAGGCCGAGCACCCTGATTTCCCTGCCACTCAGCCCCGGGGGCGAGAAATGATACACTGCCGGCACGATAAGATGCCGGTTTCGCACCGCAAACGTTTCGGACACAGACCGGTTGGCTTCAAGTCGCGGAGAATCGCCGACAAGAATCCAGCGGTCGGGATTGAACTGGCCGTGCAGTCTGCGGAGCATGGGGACGGAAACGGAAAGCAGGTCAGGAACAACAGCGTGGGCATGGAACAGCAGCTCATTCTTTCCAATGCCCAGAGCCACGAAACCGCCATCCAGAGCCGCGTCAATGCCGGCTGATGCGTCTTCCACGACTATGCATTCGGCTGGCCTGGCGCCGGTCATTGCTGCCGCGGTCAGAAAGATATCCGGATGAGGCTTGCCGAAACGATAGGAATTTCCGTCGGCTACGGCGTCGAAACGTGTCGCGATGCCAAGAGCTTCGATGACCTGGCGCGCATTCCTGCTTGCTGATGCGAGAGCGACTTTTATGCCCTCGCCGCGGAGCGCATCGAGAAGTTCCACTGCGCCGGGCAATGCGTCGTCGGGGCCGAGACCTGCGAGCGCAGCAATGTAGTAACGGTTCTTGCGCTCGGCAAGGTCATCCAGCTCCTCCTGTGAAAAATCGTTCGCATGACCGCCCAGTGCCAGTTTCAGACTGGCCATGCGCGAGATGCCCCTCACCGCATCTTCGAGATCGGGCGGAGGTTCGATACCAAGTTCCTCCACGACGCGCCGCCAGGCGGCAGCGTGAAGCCGGGAGGTGTTGCATAGAACACCGTCAAGATCGAAGATTACCGCTTTGAGGTTCTGGTTCACTTCACAATTGCCTCCGCGCCGGTTTTGGCTGCTCCGCGACGCCGTCTGATGGCCGCGCCGAACACGGCTGCCGCCTCTGCGACAACCGCGCATTCAAGCCCGAACGGCAGGTAGCCGGCATACCCGAGCAGCGGCATCTCGAATATGTGAAATCGGTTCACGAAAGGCACGTCATACTTCCACTTGGGCAGGCTGTAGAAATTCCACATTTCCCAGAAGAAACCGCAGATCAGCGCTGCGAGCGCCCATTGCGCGACTCTTGTCCAGTCGCCGCGCTCCATTTCGGGAAATGGAGGGGGATGGGATGCGACGGCGCGGACGCCAACCGCAACCATAAAAGGCGCAAGCCACAGGAGCGGAAAAAGAACATCCGGAAAGACCGGGAGGCACACCAGACCGGCTGAGGAAACGGCCAGCAGGGACCACCCCGCCTTCATGGAGCTGTAGCCAGGCCAGCGGAGGAACTCGCGCAGACCGGTACAGGAGAGACGGGGGAACGAGGCCAGGAGAGCCGCAGTTGCCGAGACAGCAGGCAGCACAGTGGCAAAACACAGTGACGCAAAGAGGACATACCGACCCGGAGAAAAGTTTTCCACCCCTATGTAATACCAGTTGCAGACGAACCGATTGAGATATTCGAAGAACCACCAGAACGCCGAACTGATGGGAAAAAGGAGCGCGAACCCGCAGGGATCGGCTGACAGCATGCACGAGCCGGTTCTCTTCTGAACAAGAGCGTTCGCTGTGACAATGTATCCGAGCCACAGAGTCGGGAAGGTGAATGGCTGCAATGACTCAAACCAGTTGAACCTTGTCCAGGCCATCATCCATGACAATGCAGCGAGGCCGATTCCAAGCCACCCCCATGGCGGGAAACCCGCATCCCGCACAGGCGGATGTCCACCGCCAGCATGGCATGAGAAAGGGGCTGATCCGGAGGTGCAAATGCCCCTTTTCAGCATCTGGCCGATGAATGGAGCCAGGATCGCGATGGTGAGAATGGCAAGCATGGCGAATACGGGCATGGAGAATGGGGCATGAGCCACATGGCGGGCAACAGGCGGAAAATCGAGATAGTCAAGGGGCCGTTCGCCTTTCATCAGGACACCGGCAAGCGGCGCGCCGACCAGGATCAGTCCTGCCGCCAGAAGAGCGAGGGCCTTTGTCGCGGGATAGCGTGGCGCGCTGCGGCCAATTTCCTTCGGTTCGGCCACAGATGCGCTCCTCTTTTCCTCCATATTCATCCTTGTTGACGGACTCGTCCGCGCGTGTGTCATTACACTGAACCAGAGCAGTCCGACACTATTTTTTGCCTTGAGAATATGAAATGCGGGCCATTTCTCAAACGCAAAATCCGGGTTTAATGGAACACGGAAGGGACATGGTAACCCCCTTAAGGGGATTCGTTGTTTGGGTAGGATGGGGGTTAAAGGATTACTTGCATATCTGCCTGCCCCCAGGGGGGAAGGGGGCAGG
>Ga0101944_10006659_pt1 | contig 12098 bp, 8 predicted proteins | sample DewCreD2012metaG_FD_75245 | JGI IMG/M metagenome (GOLD analysis project Ga0101944, IMG submission 75245) | Hot spring sediment bacterial and archeal communities from British Columbia, Canada, to study Microbial Dark Matter (Phase II) - Dewar... ... | reverse complement strand
GATGCGGGCCCGGATCGAGGCGCGAGCGAGGAGCATATCCGGAGGAGATCTGTGACGAGCGAGCAACGAAGAGCCGGGCCCGCAGACGCAAACAATGGGTCTGGAACTTCTGCGGCACGGTACTTGGTCCTTGACTTGCCCGTTCCCCTCGCGCACGGTGGTGGCATGGATCCGTCCGACACCGTGCCGGTCATCCGCGTTTCGAACCTGACCAAGCGCTTCCCGCCTCCGCGGAAAGGGCTGGCGGGATGGCGCACGCTCATCGAGCAGATCCGCGGTGTCAAGGCCACGGTCACCGCGCTGGAGGACATTTCGTTCGAGGTGCGGCCGGGCGAGATCTTCGGCCTGCTGGGCCCCAACGGCGCCGGCAAGACCACTTTCTGCAAGATCCTCAACGCGCTGGTGATCCCCACGTCCGGGCGGATCGAGGTCTGGGGACACGAGTCGGTGCGCGAGCACCAGCGCCTGGCGCAGGCGATGATCACGATCTTCGGCGGCGAGTCGGATCTTTTCGGGCTCTTCTCCGCACGCCTGTCGACCGAGCGGAACCTGCAGTTCGTCGGCGACCTGTGGGGCCTGCCGCGCGCAACGACCCAGCAGCGCCTGGATGAAGCGCTCGAACTGCTCGATCTGGAAGACAAGCGCGACGAGTGGTATCAGAAGCTTTCCGGCGGCACCAAGCAGAAGCTTTTTCTGGCCATCCCGCTGATCCTGCGCCGGCCATTGGTGGTGCTGGACGAGCCGACGATCCGCCTCGACGTCCCGACGCGCCGCAAGGTCCAGGAGGTCCTGAAGGGCGTCCTGAACCGCCAGCTCGGCACGACGATCGTGCTGACGACGCACGACCTGACGGAGGCCGAGCGGCTCTGCGACCGCATCGCGATCCTGAACCGCGGCAGACTCGCACTGGTCGACACGCCGCAGGGGCTGCGAAAACGCGCGAAGCGCGGCCCGCGCGTCGTCTTCCGCGTGCGGCTGGAGAACGGGAGGGCATCGACGTTACGGGAAGCTTTCTCCAGGGCGCTGCCCGAACTGGAACTGAAGCCCGACCTCGAGAGCGATCGCGCGCGGCAGGACGGGCTGACCGGCTTCAGCGTGCAACTGCCGCGCTTGCAGGACGGCGAGCAAAGCCCGTTGCCGCGAATCCTGGAAGCGCTCGCCGCCGGCGGCCTCGCCCCCGAAACCTTCACGATGGAGGAGCCCACGCTGGAAGACGTCTTCGTGGACCTCCTGGGCGAGCAACCGGCAACGGATTGACAGTAACGCCAAGGCTCTTTCGGTTACACTTCATCCACCGCGAAAGTGATCCGGGCGGGAGGTCCCCCATGGAAACAGCGCAACCGAAACCACCGGCCGTTCCCGCCGCCCCCCCGCTGCTCCGCCGCGGCCTCTCGCTGGGCGCGGAGCTGCGGATCCTGGGCGGCTTCTTCCAGCGGCGCATGGCCGAGTTCTTCTCGAACCGCACCAACACGATCTTCGGCCTGCTGCAGATCCTCTGCGCGGCGGTCGTCTTCGGGCTCGTCGGCCGTTTCATCACGAAGTACACCACCGCGGACATGCTCCCGTTGCTGCAGGGCTGCCCGGACTACACCTCCTTCCTGATCACCGCCCACCTGGTCCAGATCATGATCTGGTCGGCGCAGGGCAACGTGACGTGGCTGGTGCGATCGCGCGAGTTCCCCAACCTCTACATGGCGCCCTGCCGGCTGCCGACGATCGTGCTGGGGGCGAACATGTGGAAGTATTCGTGGATCCTCCTGGAACTGGTCTTCCTGATGCTCATCTCGGGGCTGTTCTTCGGCGTGAACTTCCACCTGAACACCGGCTTCCTGGTCGTGGTGCTCGGCGGCATCCTGCTGATGACGTCCTTCGACATGCTGGGGGCCGGCTTCAAGATCATCACCAAGTCCGACGCCGATCCGATCAACTGGACGCTGGGCATCAGCGGCGCGGTGCTCTCGGGCCAGTTCTTTCCCGTCCAGGCGCTGGGCTGGGCCGAACCGCTCTCGCGGCTCCACCCACAATACTACATCAACACGCTGGCGCGGCAGACGGTCGGCGGGGGGCAGGACCTGGGCCAGGTCTGGCCGGAGCTGCGGGGGTTCCTGGTCACCAGCGTCATCTTCCTGCTGCTTTCCTGGTGGGTCTTCCGCATCGGGTTCAACCGTGCGCGGGTCGAAGGGACGCTGGGGCATCAATAGGAAAGCGGCGGGAGAGATGGGCTATCTGGCTGGCAGGATCACCAGTCGAACCTTGTGAACGATCAGGTCGATCTTGCCGGTCGCCCAGGTCACCGGCACGATGGCCGGCTTGACGTTCGCGGAGCCCTTGACCGTGCAGGCTTCGCGCCAGGCCTCCTCCTGCGTGTCTTCGTACCGCCGGCTCAGGAAGTGCCATTCGCCACCCTCGACCTCGAGACCCAGCTGTCCTCGCCCGGCCAGGATGGCGGAGGGCAGCCGGTCTTTTTCGAAATTGCCTTCCAGGCCGGGAGGACTCCCCGCGATGCTCAACCGGCCCCCGCGACCCTCGCGCGGCCCGAAGGTCACGCCGCGGTCGCCGCCATCCCAGACCCCGATTCCCGCAATGAAGCCGCCATAGCAGCCCACGCCCAACGTGTAATGAACTTCGAGCCGGTAGCGGCCGACTTTAAGCTCCCTGCTGGGCGTAACCACGACGGCACCTTTCCGTTTGCCGTCCCAGAACTCGCCGCTCTTGCCCCGGAAGGCCACGATGCTGTCCATCTGCGGTTTCCAGACGACGAAGCCGGGCCGGTCGCCCTGCGGGTCGTCGATCGTCCAATCCGCCTTGAAGGCGTCCGTCTCCTTGGAGGTCCAGGTAAACGCGCATCCGCCGCCCGCGAGCTGCTCGGCCGGCACGCCGAACTGCTTCGACAGGTCCGGAACGCCCGTCTCCTCCGCCTTGCGCTTCCACTCGCTCAACCTGGCCGCGTTCGCCTGGGCCACCGCGGTGCCGGCATGGGCCTGTTCGAAGCCGCCCAGCGCCGTGCGCAAGGCGCCCCACTGCCGGTCGGCGGCCAGTTTCTCCAGTTGCTCGAAGGCTTCCGCCGCCTCGGACTCCTTCTCGAACTCCGCCAGCAACCCGACCTTCGCCTCCAGCCGGCTCCGCGCCTCGGGCGGTACCTGCGACAGGCGCTTGCGTGCGGCCCCCACGCGTCCGCGCGCCAGCAGATAGCAGACGCTCCCCGCCGGATCCCCCGCGCCTTCGGCCTTCCGGACCACGTCCGCGGGATGGAAATCCCAGGGCTGAAGCGTAATGCCCACCTGCCCCAGGTTGGCCCCCACCCCGCGCGCCGGATCGAAGGATTCGATCGCCGCCTCCTCCTTGTTCTCGCATTTGCGCCGACCGGCCTCGGTCAGTCGCACCGTCCTGCGCGGTTGCGCACCCGCCAGATGGCCCAGCGCCGCGCGTTCGTAGGCCAGTGCGGCCACCCAGTCCTGGCGTTCCGCATCCAGCTCGGCCTTGACCGCCGCAAACTCGGGTCGTGCCGCCAGCTCGTCGAGCACGGCACCGGCCTGCGCCAGATCGCCCGACGCCAGGCGTTTGACCATCTCCAGCAACAGCAGGCCGGCCACCTTCTCCTTCGGCACCGCCGGCCGCGCCGGTTGCACCGGAAGGTCTGCCACGGCGGTCGTCTCGACGGGCCCGGTCCTGGGCGTGTCGGGAAGATCCACCACGCGGTCCAATGCGTCCTTGGTCTGCGGATCCGGCGGCACGGCGGGCTCGTTTTTCCTGGAATCGGGCGGGGCCGTCTTGGGCGCGGGCTTCGCCGGTTCGGTCCGCGTCGGCGCCGGACGCACCGCGGCGGGCGCTGCGGGGGCGGGAGGCGGAACCGGCATCCTGGACAGGTGGCTGTAAAGCACCATCGCGACGACCAGCGCCAGCGCCAGGATGACGATGCCCGCCAGGCTGCCGGACGAATGGCGCGGACGGCGCAGCATGCGCGTGTTCCGACCGGACGGGGCCAACGGGGCGGCGGGCGTCGCCGGGATGATCTTCTTGGTCGTATCGCGCGGCTTCTTGAGAACGGGCAGTACTTCCTGAACGGGCCGCTGCCTGGGCTTTGGCATGGGCGGACGGCGGAGGTTGCGGGCCGGCATGGCGCAGGAACTCCTGCCCTTGAACTCCGCCGCCGTGACCTCACGCCCCTCCACGGCCGCATCCAGGTCGGCGATCAGTTCCTCGGGATCCGCATATCGCTCCGCGGGATCCTTGGCCATCATCTTCGAAAGGATTTGCCCGAGGACGACCGGGACTTCCGCATTCAGCTCGCAGATGCTGGGCGCTTCGCTTTTCACGTGCTGGCGCATGACTTCGCGCGAACGACCCTCGAACGGCGGCCTTCCCGCCAGATAGTGGTACAACGTGGCGCCGAGCGAATAGATATCGCAGCGGCAGTCGATGTTCTCGGCGCCCTTCGCCTGCTCGGGCGAAAGGTAGAACGGCGTGCCGACCACGCGGCCGGCCTTGGTGGCCGAACCGTCGCCATCCCCGTTGTCGTCGTCCCGATCGCCCCAGCGTTCGCCGCGCTCGGTCCGCTTCAAGGTGGCCAGCCCCAGATCGCAGAGCTTGGCCGTCCCGTCCGCATCGACCATCACGTTGTCCGGCTTCACGTCGCGATGGACCAGGTTGAAGCTGTGGGCGTACTGCAGCGCGTCGGCCACCTGGCGCACGATCTTGACCGCGTCCTCCACCGAGAGACGCCCCCGCTCCTTCAGCATCTCGCCGGTCGTCCGTCCATGGACGAACTCCATGGCGAAATAGAGATAGCCGTGCTCCTCGCCGCAATCGATGCCGCTGATGACGTTCAGGTGGTTCAGCTTGGCGGAGAAGCGCGCCTCCCGCAGGAAACGCTCCTTGAACGACGCATCCCGCGCCAGCTTCGGGGAAAGCACCTTCAGCGCGACGATCCGGTCGAGCGCAATCTGGCGCGCCTTGAAGACGACCCCCATGGCGCCCTGGCCGACCTTCTCCAGCACCTCGAAACCGGCAAGGATCTTGGCGCCCCGCCGCGCCGTCTCGATCTCCTCGACCTGCGTGGGCGACAAGACGCCTCGCTCCAGCAGAATCTCCTTCAGCGACCGCTGGATCCCCTCCTCCTCCTTCAACCGGTTCTGCTCGCGAACCGCCTCGACGATGTGCCTGGGTTTGCAAAAACCGCGCTCGACAGCAAGCTCCGAAAAGCCCTTGCCTTTGGTCACCGTCACGCTCGACCGAATCCCGCTGGAAGACGCCATTACCGTTTCGTTCTCCTGCCCCCTGAATAATTGAAACCCGGCCACAAATCAAGACGTATCGCCCACCTCTTACCCAACGGACAAAATCGAACGAAAGTTCAGCCCATTTCCCGCTTTAGGTGAAGCCGGCGATTGCCGATACATCGGATCGGCGCCTGCCGCCCGTCGGCAGACGCATCCTGGGAATCGGGGGGGATCGACATTCCGCGCAAGCGGGGAGGAACGAGGGTCATGGCGGAACAGAACATGGGCACGGATTTCACCACGGTCATCGGCGCAGACGTCGTCATCAAAGGCGAGGTGACGGTCGAGCGCGGGCTGCGCGTCGACGGTCAGATCGAGGGCTCGCTGACCACCAAGGGCAAGGCGCTGATCGGCAAGAGCGGGCAATTGAAGGCCGAGATCCGCGCCGGCACGCTCGTCGTCGAAGGCCGGGTCAACGGCAGCATCGTCGCCGAGCGGGTCCAGATCGAGGCCTCCGCCCAAGTCCATGGCGACCTGAACGCCGGCAAGCTGACCGTCAGCGAAGGCGCCACGTTCTCGGGCAAAGTCCAGATCGCGCCGGATGCGCTCAAGGAATCCGCCAGAACCGAAACGGCGGCCTCCGCCGGCACCCCCCGGGCCGTTTCCGGCTCCACGCTGAAAAACGTGGCCTGAACCGACGTTCGCCCGAAGACCGGTCCCGCGCGCCCCGAGCGAAGCGTGGGACCGGTTTTCAACCTCATCGCGTACTGAAACCGCCGGGCAGGATCTGTCCCAGCGAGGTGCGCAGGAAATCCAGGATCGCGTCGGTCTCCTCCATCGACAGGACCGTGGCCGCGACCTGCCTGCAGTGGTCCAGGGTCACGGAACGGATCACGCGCTTCAGTTCGGGGATCGTGGCGGGCGAGACGGAGAATTCCGTCAGCCCCAGTCCCAGCAGCGGCTGGGTGTAAATGGGATCTCCGGCCATCTCGCCGCACATGCAGACGCCGATCCGGGCTTCCTTCGCCGCCAGGATGGTGTGCCGGATCAGCTTCCAGTGCGCGGGATGCGCCGCGTTGTACAGATGCGCAACGTGCTCGTTGCCGCGGTCCACGGCCAGCGTGTACTGGACCAGATCGTTCGTGCCGATCGAGAAGAAATCGCATTCCTTGGCCAGCGTCTGGGCTTCCAGCGCCGCCGACGGCACCTCGATCATGATGCCGACCTGGATCTGGGGGTCGAAGGGTTGTTTCTCGACCGTCAATTCGGCCTTGATCTCCTCGACGATGCCCTTCGCCCACCGCAGTTCCTCGATGCAGGAGATCATGGGCAGCAGCAGCTTCACCTTCCCCATCGCCGAGGCGCGCAGGACGGCACGCAACTGGAGCCGGAAATTCTCCGGACGCTTCATGGAGAGCCGGATCGAGCGCAGCCCCAGGAACGGGTTGTGCTCGTAAAACGAATCCGCCGGGTACACCTTGTCGGCGCCCAGATCCAGCGAACGGATCACCAGCGGGCGGCCGTCCAGCTGCTGCGCGCTGCGGCGATAAACCGCATAGTGGTCGTCCTCGCCGGGCATCACCCCGCTCTTGAGATAGAGGAATTCGGTCCGGAAGAGGCCCACGCCCTGCGAGCCGTGCTGCAGCGCGCCTTCGACCTCCTCGGGAAATTCGATGTTGGCCAGCACATGGACTTCCGTGCCGTCCTGCGTGACGGCCGGCAGGTCCTTGTCCTTGATCAGCGCCGCCTCGAACGCCGCCTGCTCCTGCTGCAGCTTGCGGTAGCGCTTGAGCGTGCGCTCGTCGGGCGAAACGATGACGATGCCGCGGTTGCCGTCGATCACGACGGTTTCGCCGCTGGTCACGTCGCCGGAAACCGTCTCCAGCCCCACCACGGCGGGGATCTCGAGCGCGCGCGCCAGGATGGCGGTGTGGCTGGTCCGGCCGCCCACGTCGATGGCGAACGCCTTGACCTTCTCGCGGTCCAGCGCGGCCGTCTGCGACGGGCCCAGGTCGTGCGAGATGAGCGCCACCGGCCGCTGCAGGTGGCCCAGGTCCTCGCGCTTGGCGCCCAGCAGGATGTTCAGCAGCCGCTTCTGCAGGTCGTAGATGTCCGAGGCGCGATGCGCGATCATCTGGTTCTCGCTGGCCGCCATCAGCTTGGCCAGGTCACGGAGCGTGCGCGCGACGGCGTATTCGGCCGAATGCAGCTGCTGGCGGATGCGATTGAGGATGCGCTGCTTGAGCGACGGGTCCTGCAGCAACTGGACCTGCACCGAGAGAATGGCCGCCAGGTTCGCGCCCAGCTGCTGCTCGGTAACCCCGCGGATGGAGGTCAATTCGGCGAGGACGCGCCTGCACGCATCCTCGTAGCGCGCCTCCTCCTCGGCCACCTGTTCGGCCGGGATGTGGCGCTCCGGAATGCGCGCTTCCGCGCCCACCAGCAGAAACGCCTCGCCGATGAACACGCCCGGCGAGACCGGAATGCCTTTCAGGATTTCCATTTCGTCGCCACGAGCCTTCGAAGGCGGTTAAAAGAAAAACGGACGCCACAGTTTATGGCGCATGGTACGGAAACCCCGCCAAATTACAAATCAAGGTTTGATCCCGGGATGCCTTTCGGACCGCTCCGGGACCACGGCACGGGACGCTTCCCGAGGGGAGACGCCGGACGCGCTTCCCGTCCTTGCCGCCGCTTCGCGCCCATATATCCTATCGTATAGATAGGCGTTATGCATCGAGGAGAAAAACGACACGGAATATCCGAATAGGCCGGCCCGCGCCGCACATCCACTCAGCGAGTCGGGCCCAGCGGAACAGGCGGACGGACGAGACATGAGGTACGCGCAAAGCACCGAACTGGCCGTGGACAGCCTCCTGTTCCTGGCCGCACATCCCGGCCGGCAGGAGTTCTCGGCCGAGGAAGTGGCCCGGGCCCAGAACCTGTCGGTTTCGTACCTGGCCAAGATACTGCAGCAACTGGCCCGTGCGGGTCTGCTGCGGTCGCAGCGTGGTCCCAAGGGCGGTTATGCGCTCGCGCGCGCCCCCCATGAGATCACGCTGCTCGACATTGCGCGCATCTTCGAGGGTTCGGCGCCGCTGTATTCGTGCAACGCGCAGAACAAAAGCTGCAACCTCGGCAGCCACTGCCTGATCGTGAGCACCTTTCGCGATGCCGAGGCCCGGATGCATGACGTCCTGCGCGGCGTCACGCTGGAACATCTGCGGGCCAGGCTTCAGGAACATGCGACCCAGGCCTCCTGGGCGAATCCCGGAGCCGCTTCGTGAGGATCCGTTGAAAAAAGGAAGAGAACATGAGCGGTGCAGCCCATCCGTTGCTCGAGATCGAAGACCTCCACGTGCGGATTGCCGGCAAGGAGGTCCTGAAAGGCATCCGGCTTGCGTTGAAGGCAGGCGAAGTCCACGTGGTGCTGGGCCAGAACGGCATCGGCAAAAGCACGCTCGCCTATGCGATCATGGGTCACCCGAACTACGAGGTGACTGGCGGGCGCATCCTGTTCGAGGGCGAGGATTTGCTGGCCCTGGAACCGGACGCGCGCGCCCGCAAAGGCGTCTTCCTCGCCTTCCAGAACCCCATCTCCGTCCCCGGCGTCACCGTCGCTAACTTCCTCCGCACCGCCTACCAGGCGCGCTTTCACGGCGGCCCGGTCAAGGCGGCCGACAAGACCGGCGGATCCGGCAGCGGGTTTTCCGTGATGGAATTCCAGAAGCGACTCCGCGCCGCGATGACCGATCTCAAGATCGACCCGTCGCTGGCCACGCGCTACCTGAACGAAGGTTTTTCCGGCGGCGAAAAAAAGCAGATGGAGATCCTCCAGATGGCGCTGCTGCGGCCGCGCCTGGCGCTGATGGACGAGACCGACAGCGGACTGGACGTGGACAAGCTTGCGACGGTCGGGCAGGCCGCCGACCGGCAGGCGCGCGAACAGCACATGGGCGTGCTGGTGATCACCCACTACAAGCGGATGCTCAACTACGTCCGACCCACGCACGCCCACCTGCTCATGGACGGCCGCCTGGTCGTCAGCAAGGGACCCGAACTGGTGGACGAGATCGACCAGCAGGGCTACGAGAAGGCCCGCGCCAGGTACGCGGCGGCGTAGCGAGGAGGACACACGATGCTTGACCGAGCAGCGAGCCGCATTGCCCGCAGTCCCGAACCGGCGCTGGCCAGTGAAGCCGCCGGGATCGTGCAGGACTACAAGTTCGGCTTCCATGAGCCCGAAAGGCACGCCTTCCGCACGGGCAAAGGCCTGACGCGCGAGGTGGTCGAACAGATCAGCGAGCAGAAGGGCGAGCCGAAGTGGATGCGCGACTTCCGCCTGAAGGCCCTCGAGATCTTTTGGCGAAAGCCCATGCCCAACTTCGGCGGGGACCTTGCCGGCATCGACTTCGACAACATCACCTACTATCTCAAGCCGACCGAAGGGAGATACCGGAACTGGGACCTGGTCCCCGAGGAGATCAAGCGCACCTACGACCGGCTCGGCATTCCCGAGGACGAACGCAAGTTCCTCGGCGGCGTCGGCGCCCAGTACGACAGCGAAGTCGTTTACCACAACCTCAAGAAGGAGTGGGACGAGAAAGGCGTGATCTTCCTCTCGCCCGAGGAGGCCCTGCGCCGGCACGAGGACCTTTTCAGGGAGCACTGGGGCACCGTCATCCCGCCCGCCGACAACAAGTTCGCGGCGCTCAACAGCGCCGTCTGGTCCGGAGGTTCATTCATCTATGTCCCCAGGGGCGTCAAGGTCGAGATCCCCTTGCAGGCATACTTCCGGATCAACGCCAAGGAGATGGGCCAGTTCGAACGGACGATGATCATTGTCGACGAAGGCGCCTTCGTGCACTACGTCGAAGGCTGCACGGCGCCCGTCTACAGCGCCGACAGCCTGCACAGCGCCGTCGTCGAGATCGTCGTCAAGCGCGGCGGACGCTGCCGCTACACCACGATCCAGAACTGGTCCACCAACGTCTACAACCTGGTGACCAAGCGGGCCATGGCCTACGGCGACGCGACGATGGAATGGATCGACGGCAACCTGGGCAGCAAGCTCACCATGAAATACCCGGCCGTCTACATGATGGAACCGGGCGCCCGCGGCGAGATCCTTTCCATCGCCTTCGCCGGCAAGGGCCAGCACCAGGACGCCGGCGCGAAAGTCGTCCACTGCGCGCCGCACACCAGCTCCCTCATCACCAGCAAGTCGATCAGCAAGGACGGCGGGCGCACCAGCTACCGCGGCCTGTGCAAGGTCCTGGACGGCGCCGAACACTGCAAATCGCGCGTCAACTGCGACGCGCTGCTGCTCGACGACCGCTCCCGCTCCGACACCTACCCCACCATCGAGGTGGATGCCGAACGGGTGGCTATCGAGCACGAGGCGAGTGTCAGCAAGATTTCCGAGGAGCAGCTCTTCTACCTGATGAGCCGCGGCCTCCCGGAGGCCGAGGCGGCCAAGATGATCGTCACCGGCTTCATCGAGCCGCTGATCCGGGAACTCCCCATGGAATACGCCGTCGAGATGAACCGGCTGATCGAGTTGGAGATGGAAGGAAGCGTGGGGTGATGACGGATCGGGGATGGCGCGTTCGAGCGACAAGGACAGGGACATGACGACGGCGAACGAGACAGGCACACGGCGATGCACGGCGGAAGGGCTGGTCGCGGCGTCGAAACGGAACGGCGAACCCGATTTCCTGCTCGAGCGCCGTCGGATTGCGTTCGACACCTGGAACCGGCTGCCCCTGCCGGACCGCGGCGACGACGTCTGGCGGCGGGTGAAGCTGGATGCCGCGAGGATCGCGGACGCCCTGGAACGTCCGGCTGGCGCGCCCCTGCTTTCGCTGAGCGGCGTCCAGGCCCCGGGGGTCTTCTGGGGCGAAGTCTCCCGCGCGATCGCCGAGAACCCGGGATTGCTGCGGGAGCACTGGGCGACCACGGTCTATCCGGCCGGCGATTCGGGCCGGGCGGCGCGGCGCGGCGGCAAGTTTCACGCGCTGAACCAGGCCTTTTTCGACAGCGGCTATGTGCTGCACGTCGCCGAAGGACAGAAGGTGGCCGAACCGTTTTGCGCGCGCTTTGCCGCCCCCGGCAGCGAAGGCGCTTCGCTGCCGCACAACCTGGTCGTGCTCGAGGCGGGCACCGAAGCCACCTTGGTGGAACACTATTCGGCCATCGGCAACGGGCTCTGCCAGCCGCAGACGGAAGCGATCCTGCGACCCGGCGCGAAGCTCAACTACGTCCTGCTCCAGCGGGACGGGACGGAGACGACGCACCTGGCCGCCCATCGCGTGCGCCTGATGAAGGACGCCAGGGTCAACCTCTTCAGCGCGCATCTGGGCGCGGCGCTTTCGAAGACGTTCCTGGACGTGGAACTGGCCGAACCCGGCGCCGAAGCCCTCGTGCGCGGGCTCTACTTCGGCCGTGGCGGGCAGAAGACGCACATCGACACCTGGCAGCATCACGTCGCGCCGAACTGCAAGAGCGATCTCCTGATCAAGGGCGTGCTCGACGGCAGCGCGTATGGCGTCTACCGGGGGATGATCCGCCTCGAGGAGGGCGCGCAGAAGACCGATGCCTACCAGCAGAACCGGACGCTGCTCCTGACCGACGATGCCTGCATGCACTCGATTCCCGGGCTCGAGATCAACGCCGACGACGTGCGCTGCACGCACGGCGCGACCGTGGGCCAGCTGGACCCGGAGATGCTCTTCTATCTGCGCAGCCGCGGCCTTTCGCTGGGCCAGGCGCGCCATGCGATTTTGGAAGGCTTTTTCGAAGAGGTGCTGGTCCAGTCCGGCGTGCCCGACGTGACGCGGATCCTGCGCGACGAACTGCACCGGCTGATCGGCGGGGATG
>Ga0101944_10006658_pt1 | contig 12100 bp, 12 predicted proteins | sample DewCreD2012metaG_FD_75245 | JGI IMG/M metagenome (GOLD analysis project Ga0101944, IMG submission 75245) | Hot spring sediment bacterial and archeal communities from British Columbia, Canada, to study Microbial Dark Matter (Phase II) - Dewar... ... | reverse complement strand
CATGATTCGAACTCCAAGAGTGTCTGTTTATGCGCCACCGTCTGCCCGGCGTTGACCAAAACGCTCTTGACCACGCCGCTCCGCACCGAGCGGATGCTGTTTTTCATCTTCATGGCCTCGACAATCAGCACTACCTGTCCCGATTCGACTTCTTCGCCCGGTTTGACGAAGATTTCGACGACGGTTCCGGGCAGGGGGGAGACCAGCGCGTTCGAGGCGCTTTCTACGCTGGAAGGAACGGACGCCACTACAGCCTTTTTGGCCGTTAAATCGACAGTCGCCGCAGCCTGGGCAGCCGGGGGCGTCTCGCGGCGCTCCACCAGCACCTGGAACACTTCGCCATCGACCCGCGCGATGACTGGACGCTTGTTGATGTCTTCGATTTCGACTTCGTAGGTTTTCTCGCCTACTGTGATGTTGTATTTCATCTGCGTTTGCCTTTCTCGTACATTTGCCGCGAGCGGGTTCCCAACTGCCAGGCGCTGACCAGCGCGGTTGGCGGAGTGGGCAGCGGTCGGGCCGAGGAAATTTCCTGTTCGGCCAGGGCCAGCGCCACAGCCGCGGCGGCGGCCCGGGCTTTGAGGTCGCTCTCCATAGCGGGAGCAGGCTGCGGCTCGCCCGCGTCTGCCTGTTGGTCGGGAATCGCCGTTAATCCGGCCATCATCCACCACAGCAGGATAATCGCCGAGAAGGTGATTCCCATCCCAATGGCGGTGATAATGAGGGAATTGAGCAGGTTTTCAGTCATAACTACACCGGGATGTTCCCATGCTTGCGGGGCGGGGCGGGGGCGTATTTGTCGCGCAGGGCGGCCAGGGCAGCGATAATTTTGGGGCGGGTTTCTTTTGGCTCAATGATGTCATCGACATAGCCAGTGCTGGCAGCGTGATAGGGGTTGTTGAAACGGGCGCGGTAATCGTCCGCCAGGCGTTTGCGCTCGGCAGCCGGGTCGGCAGCGGCCTCGATTTGACGCTTGAACAGGATGTTGACCGCCCCCTCCGCGCCCAGCACGGCGATTTCGGCGCTCGGCCAGGCGTAGGTCACGTCGGTGCCAAGGTACTTGCTCGACATGACGACATACGCGCCGCCATAGGCTTTGCGGGTGATGATGGTCACTTTGGGGACGGTGGCGTTGGAGTAGGCATAGAGCAGCTTGGCGCCGTGCCGAATAATGCCGCCATGTTCCTGGGCAACACCGGGCAGGAAACCGGGCGAATCGACGAAGGTCACGAGCGGGATGTTGAAGCAGTCACACATCATCACAAAGCGGGTCATCTTGTCGCTGGCGTCGATGTCGATGACGCCAGCCATGACCGCCGGTTCCTGGGCGATGATGCCGACGCTATGCCCGCCGATGCGCGCCAGTCCTACGATGGCATTGCGCGCCCAGTTGGCCTGGATTTCAAAGAACGTGCCGCGGTCGACAACCGCTTCGATGACCTGGTGCATGACGTAAGGCTCGGTCGGGTCAATCGGGACGATGCTGTTGAGGTGTTCGTCCATGCGCGCCGGGTCGTCTGTCGGTTGGACGTAAGGCGGGTTTTCAATGTTGTTGGAGGGCAGGTACGAAAGGAATTTTCGCACCGTCTCCAGCGCTTCTTGCTCGCTCTTTACGGCGACATGCGCCACGCCGCTGACCGACATGTGGATGTCGCTGCCGCCCAGCGATTCGGAGTCGATGACTTCGCCGGTGACGGCTTTGATGACATCTGGCCCGGTCAGGAACATGAAGGATTGCTTTTCGACCATCACAATCAGGTCGGTGAGCGCCGGGGAGTAGGCCGCGCCGCCCGCGCACGGCCCCAGCATAACCGAGACCTGCGGAATGACGCCCGAAAACTGGGCATTGCGCCGGAAAATTTCGGCGTACCCGCCCAGGGCCTTGACACCTTCCTGGATGCGCGCGCCGCCCGAATCGAGCAGGCCAATGCAGGGCGTACCATTGCGCAGGGCCAAATCCATTACGCGGCAAATCTTATGGCTTTGCATCTCAGAAAGTGTGCCGCCGAAAATGGTGAAATCCTGGGCGTAAACGTAGACCGTGCGCCCGTTAATCAGACCGTAGCCGGTAATCACGCCATCGCCGAGGAATTTCTCGTGCGCCATGCTCATATCGTCGGCATGGCCGGTGATGAACGGCTCCAACTCGTTGAACGTGCCGGGGTCGAGCAGGGCTTCCACGCGCTCGCGGGCGGTCAGTTTGCCCTTGGCGTGCTGCTTGGCAATTCGGTCTGCGCCGCCGCCTTCGCGTGCTTTGGCGCGCATCTGACGCAGTTCCAAAATTCTGGGATCTTCTTCAGGCATGGGGAATCCTTTTGTGTCTTTTGTGAAATCAATCACGATAAGTATATATCTGACCGGGGATGGATGCCAGTGATACCCGTCAGATGAAAGTCATAGCACGTATCAAGAAAAGGGTGATAAGTGTCAGATTAGCGGTATAATAGCCCGCACGCCTCAGTAGCTCAATGGACAGAGCGCCTGACTTCGGATCAGTAGGTTCCGGGTTCGAATCCTGGCTGGGGCGCTCTTTTTATTCCCGTGGTCGTGGGCGGGTTGCGAACACCCCCTGCGGGGTGCGCGTCCTGGCTGGGGCGCCAAATGTGGCGGCTGATAGGTTGCCATTTTTCATACATTGTGGGGATAAGATGGAGTGGCTCAACAGGTTCGAGCCAAAATCAGAGCAAATCGGCGCAAGTAATTCGATGGAAGATATTCTTTTCGGTTGACCAGATTGGTTACCAGGTGGCTGTCACCTTTTGCGTAAAATCTTAAAGCGGTCGCGCTACACCCTGAGCAACCCCCTCAGGGCAGACGCGGCGGTTGATTTCTTACAAAATTGCCGAACTGCTCCAGTGTACAACCCGCGGAATGTACCTCCATAAGGGGGCCGGTCACATGGATGACCCGGCCACCATCGCTGCCAAACTCTCCCCAATTAAATCAATCTTTGGCCGCCAGGCCAGGCCCTGCTCACGGGTGGCAATCCCGGTCAGCACCAGCGCGGTCGGGCAGCCGAGTGCCTGTCCACCGGCGATGTCGGTTTCGAGCCGGTCGCCCACGACCCAGGTCTGCTCTTTGGGCGTGCCGAGCCGTTCGAGCGCGATTTGCAGCATGGCAGTCTGTGGTTTCCCGGCGATGATTGGCTCGACTTCGCTGGCAGTGGCGATGACCGAGAGCCAGGCCCCGGCCCCGGGGATTTGCCCGCGCGGGGTGGGAAAGGTTCGATCGGAGTTGGTGGCGTAGAAGGGTTTCCCGGCCCGTACCAGCAGGGTGGCTTCGACCATTTTCTGGAAGTTGATGGCGCGGTCGATGCCGAAGACGACCGCCTCGGCCCGTTGCGCGTTTTCTACGCTCAATAGTTCGAAGCCTTTGGCGCTCAACGCCTGCATCACGCCCTCTCCGCCGATGGCGAAGAGCGGAGTTCCAGCAGGGAAGCGGCCCGCGAGCATTTCGGCCACCGCCAGCGCCGAGGTCACAATCTGCCAGGGTTCAACCGTCACGCCAAATCCGGCCAGTTTTTTGATGTACTGGTCGACAGTGCGGGTTCCGTTGTTGGTTGCGAGCGTCACAGCCAGGTTCAGTTCCTTGAAACGGGAGAAGGTGGCAGGCAGGTCGATGAGGGCCTGCGAATCAGCCCACAGGACTCCGTCCATGTCCAGGATGAGGCCTTTGGCGTTCTCGGGGAGTTTGTTCATCGCTTTAATTGTCCAGTGCTTTGCAGAGATTTCCTTTCCATCTCTCGGCGGGAGAAGGCGAGGGGTTCATTTTCCAAATTTTCGCAAGATGTAATCGTAAACGGGCGCGTCTACCCACCCGGCAGCCGGGTCGCAACGCTCCTCGAAATTTTCGTTGCCGGTAAAGGCCCGGAAGGCTTGCCGGGTTGGCTCGTCATAGACGCCGCTTGGCGGGGTTTGTAGATAGCCCAGCCGTGCCATGATTTTTTGGATGGTATGCAGGTGCACCCCGGTCAGTTGGACGCGCTCTGTTTCGGGGCTTTTGCCAAAGTACAGTCGGTGCAGGTAGATGAGTTCGCCCAGCTTGACGACCGGGTCGGGGTCGTCATCGACGCGGTAATCGAACAAGCGGTCGGTGTAACCGCCATAGCCGCCCCTTGCTTTGACGATGAGGATGGCCGCGCTCTGACGTCCGCGTTTGTCGCCGCCCGCGCGGTCGCCGGCCATGAGCGCGGCGTGCAGGCGGGTCGCCAGGTCGCCGTCAGTGCGCAGAAAGGCTCCTTCCATGCTATAGACTACGTCGGCGCTGGACAGGATGTTGCCCTGGATGGCATAGCCCGCCCCGGTCAGGCCGCCAGCCCAGTACATGCATTCTTTCCCCGTGAAGGTGGCGGGCCGCCCGGTTCTATCGACGATGCCGATTTGGCGGGTTTCGCGCCCAGGGTCGGCGCTGGTCAGGCGTGCCAGGACGGCATCGGCACTCATGCCCTGGCGCAGCAGGTTGAGTCCCTGGCTGCCGTAAGATACGTTTGCGTAAGCCTGGGTGGCGATGGCGCCTGCCCCGGCTTGCGCCCAGGGGACGATGGCTCCCACCGCCGGGAATTTCGATGCGACTGCCACCCCCCAGGCTTCATCTTTGATGTCATAAGCGACGATTGAAAAAGTCATTGGCGTCTCCCTTTCGCGGGTGTGGGTCAATTATACATGCCACTCCGGGCGCGTTCGTTATCAAAACATAACGTCTGCAAAAACCATTCAACGCAGACACGGACGCTTGCGCCTGCGCGCAGCGCAAGTGTCACGCGAAATTCGCGGAATCGCGCGGAAAGTGCCTTGCCAAAACGGCTTCTTCCGTGTTTTTCCGAGCTTATGCGTGGAATCCATGCCTAAACGAACAAACAGACCGGAGACTTGCGTCCCCGGTCACTCATCACGCATCACTTTCCCAGTTTTTTCTTGAAGGCCGCAGTAAGGGCTGGGACGAACGTGAACAGGTCGCCGACCACGCCATAGCGCGCCGCTTGGAAGATGGGCGCTTCAGCGTCTTTGTTGATGGCAACCACCAGTTTGGCGCTGCGAATGCCGACGATGTGCTGAATGGCCCCCGAAATGCCTGCTGCGATGTATAAATCGGGCGCGACGACTTTGCCGGTCTGTCCGACCTGATGCGCATACGGGATGAAGCCCGCATCGACCACTGCGCGCGATGCGCCGACCGCCCCGCCCAGCACTCCGGCCAGCTCGCCGAGCAGTTCGAAGCCTTTTTTGGCGGTCTCGGCTTCATCCAACCCGAGGGATGGATTGTTGCTTACGCCGCGTCCGCCGGCTGCGATGACCCCAGCATCAACCAGGCTGACGCCCATTTCACCCGCCGCGTAGCCTTCCACCGTTGTCAGGGCCCGCCCGGCCGCTGGATAGTTCCTGACGCTCCCGCTGCGCCCCGCTTCGGGGGATGGGCGTGGGAAGGCGCGCGCCCGCAGGGTCACGAACTGCGGCCTGGCCGCGCAGGTGGTTTTCTCGAACAGTTTGCCTTCGTAAATCGGGCGGGTGGCAAGGACTGATTCACCGTCCAGTTCCAATCCGGTCACGTCCGTCAGCACGCCGCTGTTCAGGTCGATGGCGCTCATGGCGGCCACCTCGCGGGTGCGCGAGGTGCTTGGGAGCAGCACCAGGGCCGGTGACGAGTCGGCTAGAATCGCGCTCAGGGTGGAGGCATACGTCTCTGGGCGGAAATCCGCCAGGGAAGCGTCATCCGCCGCCAGCACTTCATCCGCGCCGAACTCGAAGGCTGACTTTACCAAGCCCTCGATGCCCGAACCCAGCACAATCGCTGCTGCCTCGCCAAACGATTTGGCCGCGCCCAGCGCCTCCCACGAGGCCTGCACGACTTCGCCTTTGAAATGGTCAATATAAACACAGGTTTTCATAGCACTTTCTCCGCCAGGATTTTCTCGACCAGGATTTCGGCGATTTCTTCGGGGCTGTCGCCGCTGATGATTTCGCACTGGGCGTCGCGCGCGGGCGGGTTCATCAGTTCAATGCGGCGGACAGCCGTTGCCGGGGCGGTCATGCCCAGGTCGGCCAGCGTCCAGACTGGGATGTTGGCTTTGGATGCCTTGCGGATGCCCATGAACGAGGGGTAGCGCGGCTCGCCGATGTTCTGGATGACGCTCATCACCGCTGGGAGTTTGGCGCTGACGGTCTGTTTGCCTTCCTCGATGACGCGCTCGACCCGAACGCCTTCTCCGTTCAATTCGAGTTTGCCGGTGAAACTGAGCAGCGGCCAACCCAGCACGCGCGCTGTTTGGGCGGCGGTCACGCCCGCGCCGTTATCGAGCGTCTGGCGGCCAAAGATGACCAGTTTCCCATCGCCGATTTTCTGGATAGCGGAGGCCAGCACCCGCGCCGCGCCCTGGCTGTCGAGGTTTTCTAGGGCCGGGTCCGAAACCAGGATGGCCTCGTCCGCGCCCATCGCCAGGGCGTGTTTGAGCGCTTCTTTGGCGCTTTCGGGGCCGATGCACAACGCGGTGACGGTGAAATCGCCATTGTCTTTTTGCTGGAGCGCGGCCTCGACAGCGTATTCGTCGAAGGGGTTGATGACCAGCGGCGATTCCCCCCACGAGACCTGCCCGTCCTGGGCCGTCACTTTGGCTTCGGAATCGGGCACTTGCTTGATACAGGTGATGATTTTCACTGTTCCTCCTTTTTGTGGCGCAAAATACATTTCTGCGTTATGCTACGCAATCATGCTAAAACTGATTAACTTGCCGGTTTTCAGTTCCAATTCGCAGGCGTGGCCGCCGGTCGTATATGCAGAGATGGTTTCGTCGTCGTTCAGCCGCACCCGCGAGTAGAGCGTGTTGGGGTCGGGCTTTTCTGCTTTCCATAGGATTTTCCCGCTTGCGGTAACGATGTACAGGTTCGATTCATAGCGCGGGAAGCCGTTGGGTTGTTCCAGCACCAGCAGACCCATCATAGTCTGGATGGTTTTCTCGATGGACGTGTGTAAAGGTTGGTTTTCCATCATGCACCTATCCTTGCCAGTCAGATTCATTGTAGGCGGGCAGTTCGCAGCGCAGGGGCTTGTCGGCCCGTTTGCCGAGCGCGTAATCGGCCTGAATAAGAGTCTGGATTTCGGAACTGCCCTCGTAAATGATTGCCCCGCGCGCGTTGCGCAGGTGCCGCTCCATGTCATATTCGTCGCTGAAGCCATAGGCGCCATGCACCTGGATGGCTTCGCTGGCGGCCTCGAACGAGGCCTCGGTGGCGAATTTCTTGGCATACGAGGTCTGGAGTGTGCTGTGCCGCCCCATGTTTTTCAGCCAGCCAACCTGCAAATAGAGCAGGCGTGCAATTTCGTAATCCTGCGCCATGCGGGCAATCTTTTGCTGGATGAGTTGGTGTTCGCCAATCGATTTGCCAAAGGTTTTGCGCGTTTGGGCATAACGGACGCTGGCTTCCAGGCAGGCGCGGATGATGCCGGTCGCGCCAGCGGCGACCGTGTAGCGGCCATGGTCGAAACCGGTCATCGTGATTTTGAAACCCTCGCCCTCCTCGCCGATGCGGTTTTCGAGCGGCACGCGCGCGTCAGAGAACGAAATCCAACCGGTCGAACCGGCCCGCACGCCCAGTTTGCCGTGCAGGTCGCCGCGCTTGATGCCGGGAGAGTGCAGGTCAACCACGAAGCTGCTCAAGGCTTCGGATGGTCGGGCTGCCTTCGGGTTCGTGCGAACCGTCACCAGCGCGTAATCGGCCTTCGAGGCCAGCGAAATCCACATCTTCTCGCCGTTCAGGATATAGGAATCGCCATCGCGTTTGGCGGAGGCCTGCATGGAAGCCACGTCGGAGCCCATGCCGGGTTCTGTGAACGCGCCGCAGCCGAGTTTTTCTCCTGAGGCGAGCGGCTTCAGAAAACGCTGCTTCTGTTCCTCCGTTCCCCACTGGAAGAGCGTCATCGCGCATAGACCGGTATGCACCGACATCGCCACCCGCAGGTGGGTATCGACCGCTTCAAGCTCCTCGCAGGCCATCCCGAGGGAGATGTAATCCATGCCTTGCCCGCCATAGCGGATTGGGAAGCACAGCCCTAAAATCCCCAATTCGCCCATGCGCCTCAGCGAGTGGGGCATTGGCTCGGCCTTGCGGTCGTACTCTTTGATAGCGGGTGCAATTTCCTTGCGGGCGAAATCGCGCACTGTCTTTTGAACCATCTGGTGTTCTTTGGAAAGCGAAAAATCCATGCTGGCTCCTGTTCGAATTATACCAAACCTACCAACCGTTCGGTAGGTTTGAAGGGTTGCTTTCAGTTCCCTATATTGTACACGTTTGCAAATTGGTACCCTTGGGGGACGTGATTTGTTAAGATTAGAGTATAATTTAAGAACGGCTGGGTCAACGCTGGCCCCAGGTTCGATAGCGTTACTCGCCGTGGACTTGAGTCCCTGGCAGGTAGTGAGGAGAATGACGAACGCCACTATATTAATGGTTGAAGGAAAGAAAGCCGACCGACCTTCTTTTGCGGCCCAGTTGCAGAAGAAGGGTTTTACTGTTGTATCAGTGCCAAACGGGGCCGATGCGGTTGCTCGCCTGCCTGAACTTGGCCCTGACCTGGCAGTGGTTAACGCCGCCTCGATGGGATCCACTGGGGTGCGGATTTGCCAGTCCCTGCATAACCAACAAGAAGAACATTTGCCGATTGTCCTTATTCTGGATGCAGATAAAACGGTCGAAAAGTCGGTGGCCGATGTTGTCATCAACCTGCCTTTCACGGTGCAGAAACTGGTTAACCGTATCAAGCCGCTCCTGCCTGGCGATGGGAATAACATCATTCACGCCGGGCCTATCCGTCTTGACCTGGAACATCGCCGGGTGAAATGCCTGGCGCGCAATGCCCGTCTGACGCCTCGCCTGGCAACCCTCTTACAAATATTGCTTGAACATCGCGGCGAAGTCATCGAGCGCGAGGAGCTGTTCAAAAAAGTGTGGGACACAAACTACACCGGTGATACGCGCACGCTGGATGTCCATATTTCCTGGCTGCGCCGCGCCATTGAGATGGACCCCGACCATCCGCGTTTTTTGCACACCGTTCGCGGGGTTGGCTACCGGCTGGATGTTTAAGCACATCGGGTATAATCCCCTTCTATGCAACCAAATATTGTCGGAATTCGCTTTAGCAAAGTAGGTAAAGTCTACCATTTCGATTCTAGTCCCGTTCCTGATTTGCAGGTGGGCGAGCATGTCGTTGTCGATACTGCCCGTGGGCGGCAAATTGGCGAGGTCATTCAGCGCATCGAAACCCCCCCGCCTCCGCCCGATGGCACCTGGAAACCCATTGAGCGGCGCGCCACTGCTGCCGACCTGTTATTGCGCCAGCAGTGGCAGCAGAAACAAACTGCTGCGATGATTGAATGCCGCGCCCGGGCTGCCGAACTCAATTTGGAGGGCGTCAAAATCATCGCCGCTGAGTATTCTTTTGATGGCGCGCGCCTAGCCTTTATGTTCAGCACTGAGACGGAAGATAAAGTTGACCTGAAGTCGCTGCGCAAAGACATGCAGCGCATCTTCTCCGATTCGCAGGTCGAAATGCGACAGATTGGCCCGCGCGACGTGGCGAAACTGCTCGGCGGAATGGGCGCCTGCGGCCTCGAAACGCGCTGTTGTTCTAAGTTCCTGACCGAGTTTAGCCCCATTTCTATCAAAATGGCAAAGGAACAGGGCATTTCACTCACCCCCAGCGAAATTACTGGGATGTGTGGACGCCTGCGTTGCTGTCTGATTTACGAATATGAGCAATATGTAGCCGCTCGCAAGGAACTGCCCAAGCGCAACAAGCGCGTTGTCACGCCGGATGGCGAAGGAAAAGTGCTGGATGTCTTCCCGCTGCGCAACGTCATTCTGGTCGAACTTGACCCCAAGCCCAGCGACCGCCCTCAAGACCGCCCGGAACGCCCTGTCTGGCGTGAATTTCATCGTGACGATATCGAACCCTGGGACGAATTGGAAGCCCTGCGGCGCAAATCGGAAGCCCCGTGCGATAAACACGCAGGCGGTGGTTGCGATTGCGGCAAAAGCGGGCAAGCATCGAAACCCGAAAATCGAAACTCGAAATTCGATAATCGGTAATCCAATTTCGAGTTTTGCATACTGAATATCGAACATTGAAGACTGAATTATGGAATCCCCCGGCATCTGGGACATCCCTCAACGCATCCTGGTCATCCTGGCGCACCCGGATGATCCGGAATTTTTTTGCGGCGCGACCCTGGCAAAATGGGCGCAGGCCGGCCATGAAATTCATTATTTTTTGCTGACCTGCGGCGACAAGGGCCGCAATGACCATAACAAAGACATCCCTGGGGATAAACTTTGCTCCACGCGCCATGTTGAGCAGCGCGCCGCCGCTGATGTGCTTGGCGTCAAAACGGTCGAGTTTGATGACCAGGAAGATGGTTATCTCATCCCAAACCTTGAACTGCGCCGCAAAGTGGTGCGCGTCATCCGGCGCATCAAACCGACTGTTCTTGTGACCTGTGACCCTCAGTTTCTATTTTCGCCTTTTGGAATCAACCACCCTGACCATCGTGCTGCTGGGCAAGTGGTCTTGGATGCCGTTTTTCCCGCTGCTGGGAACGAACTGTTCTTTCCAGAACTATCTGGCGAGGGCTTCCTGCCCCACATGCCCAAAGAAGTTTGGGTTTCATTAACCGGCCAGCCGACCGTGGCCCTCGACGTAACCGAATTTTGGGAAACGAAAATTCGCGCGCTCAAGGAACACAAATCCCAAATTGGCGACCCTGCGAAACTGGAGGAGCGTATTCGCAGCCGCCACACCGACGACTCAACTCTGGAAAATCCGCGTTACGAAGAGAAGTTCCGGGTGATTAAATACGGATAACCGCCGTGCGGAAGGTCATCCCGCCTGACAAAACCGAGGAAGATATGATGAAACCTGGTAATTTGCCTGCCCTTCTCCTTCTCTGTATTAGCCTGTCGGCTTGCGCCCCCCTGGCGAATTTGTTCAACCCGCCCGACCCCAACGCCTGGGTTCTGGTCTGGAACGACGAGTTTGACCAGCCCAATGGCAGCGCCCCCAACCCGGATAAGTGGAATCACCAAAAAGGCGGTTCGGGCTGGGGCAATGCCGAATCGCAGTATTACACCGATAGCCGCCAAAATTCCTACATCCAGGATGGGATGCTGGTCATTCAGGCCAACAAAGAATACATGATGGGGCGCGATTACACCTCCGCGCGCCTGAACACGCAATTCAAAGGCGATTGGCAATATGGCCGGGTCGAAATCCGCGCTAAACTGCCCAACACGCAAGGCATTTGGCCCGCGTTTTGGATGCTGCCATCCAAGATGACGTATGGCATTTGGCCGACCAGCGGCGAAATCGACATTATGGAAATGATTGGAAAAGAGCCGGGCCGGGTGTATGGGACGCTGCATTACGGCAACCCGCACACCTACACCTCCGGCACCTATGATTTACCCGCCGGTCAGACCTTCGCCGACGATTTCCACGTTTTTGCGCTGGAATGGGAGCCGGACGAATTCCGCTGGTACGTGGATGACAATCTCTTCTACACCAAAAATGACTGGTTTACCTCCAGCAAACAAGCCCCTTACCCGGCGCCTTTCGACCAGGAGTTTCACCTGCTCATCAATATGGCGGTTGGCGGGCGCTGGCCGGGGTATCCCGATGAAACCAGCGTATTTCCGCAATATCTTTACGTGGATTATGTCCGCGTGTACCAACACCCCCAACCGTAACGCGGAATTCATTTCGCGCCCTGCTCTGCAAAGGATTTTTGATGATTGACTTTTTGACCGAAGCCCAAAAATTGTTCCCCTACACCCAGGCCATGCGCCGCGATTTTCATATGAACCCCGAACTCGGCCACCAGGAAGTGCGCACGGCGGGCATTGTAGCCAGGGAACTGCAAACATTGGGATTGGAAGTGACCACCGGCGTTGGAAAAACCGGCGTGGTGGCGATGATTGAAGGGACAAAGCCTGGCCCTACCGTGTTGTTGCGCGCCGATATGGACGCCTTGCCCATTCTCGAACAGACCGGGGCTGAATACGCCTCGCAGACCCCGGGCGTAATGCACGCTTGCGGCCATGACGCTCATACC